>JAAUXZ010013630.1_pt1 | contig 20117 bp, 17 predicted proteins | sample 7278131 | NCBI WGS metagenome assembly JAAUXZ01 (sample SAMN14350119, study PRJNA611818) | marine sediment metagenome | isolation source: surface marine sediment (3m) | place: French Polynesia: Moorea | collected 2018-08 | reverse complement strand
TCCAGCCAAAAATGCGGCAAGGGTCCCGCGCTTGTAATCTTCGATTCAAGCGTCGGAGGAATTGCCGCCAACATAAGAAAAGGCGAAGCCATCCGCTTTATGGATAGCCTTAAGGTATTTACAGTGAGCATCAAATTGCTTACCTCCATTTTTCGGGTACAAAGCAAAGGTTGGTTTAGTTCTGACCGCTATCCGAAGTCCGCAGTAACGTCCTGCATACTTACCCTTGGAGATGTCAGCTTTGACAAGATCGCCTGTCTTAAAACCGTGAGATAGTTTGAAGCGCCCTCGATGTTGCTTAGGAAAGCCATACTTGTCAGTTATTGCTCTTTGCCTGATCCCGTGACCAGTGGCTCTAATCAGCAGAGGTTGTTGAGTAAGAAACTCTAATTGAGGAGTATCACCGACAAAAGCTGCATCATGCCAATGAGTTTTGCTAACTCCTTGACTGGTTCTGTTGTACTTGGTTTGTCCGCCCGTACCTGTGGTAACAGGTAAACCTAAGCCCTTAAAAGCATTAAATAGTGCCCATCGAGTTGAGTTGACTGCTGCTGTATCTGCTAATGGACGCTTTGCTTGAGATAAGATGTGCTCTAACAGATTGGGACGGTCGGCGAGAAAGTCTCTGATGTCTTGATTTCCTTTCGCCCGGTTACACGACACACAGGCTAAGGCGAGGTTACTTGGTCGGTTAGAACCGCCGCGACTGCGAGGGTGTATGTGCTCGATTTCGAGGGGGATATTTTCTCCCCCACAGTAAGCACACTTTCTGCCCCATTTTTCGAGGGTCAACTCTCGGACTTCGTATTGGTAGAGCGTTCCCTGTTGGTAGCCCTCACCCTCAATGGTGGAGTCTTGCATAAGCTGGGTATCGAAACGCACCAATTCCTGAGTAATACCCGCCACGGGACAGAACTTAATTAGCCGTTTCACCCAAGTCAGAATATTATCAACTCGACTAGCCAAACTGGGTGGCAGCCACCCTTTGGGGCGAGAACAGTTCAGGAAGCGAGGTTGGCGATAGCGAGTCTTGCGATTTCTGCGTCCCCGTCGTAGCGCTCTACGGGAAGAGAGCGCATCTCGAATAGCGAAACCCCGATGGGTTAACTCAGCTCCCCAGATTACTTGAGCAGCTTGGAGAATCACCAAACCCGTTGTTTTTGCGCCTGGATCAATCTTCAATTGACAGGGCTGGGGAACCGCTTTTGGGACTGACCGCTTCAGAATCAGCGTGAACGGATACCGCCGATAAACGGCAGCTTTCCCTGCTTTGAGTAGCCGCCGAGCTTGTCCAGGATGAACTGGGTCAAGGGGACGTTTGTCTGTGTCAAGAACGAAGACAAAGTTAGACATGAAGTCCTCCGTAAAACGGGTAATGTGAGCCTCGTCAAAGTTATCTGAACTTGTTAGGTCTACCTCACTGCCTAAACCCGACTCGGACGTTTAAAGGTAGACGACAGGGCAAGATGCTGGCTCAACGCACATCAGGGTGTCATAACTCAGATAACGTAGTCATTTAAGACTTAGACTGGTCAACTATGGGCTTTTTCATGCCCCGCTTGTACTATGGAGTAGTCAAGCGTGGGTCGTTGACTGCTACCTAGTTTTCTCTGGTCGGTCAGTCACTTTTTTGTGTGATCCTTTCAAGGAACAAACTCGATCTGAATCTCAGATTTTAGCAGCTCTGGCTTCTGACCTAAGACTGTCACTGTAACAACCTTGGGATTCGGCTCTGAGACCAAGCGAAACTGAGCTTTTCCTGATTCGATCCTTAAGGAACGAATGCGCTTTTCACCTGCTGCATCCATCAGAATCCCCCCTGTCGAACGCAAAAAGAGTTCGTCTTGATGTTCGGTGCCGCTTAGGGGCTTACCGTCGTAAGAAATCTTCTCAATAGTGATGGTGCAAGAAGAAGTTCCATCTGCTGGAATCTCGCCAATACCATCTACTAAGTGTCGATCGGGTGCATCAGATGTCAAGCGCAGTAAAGATAGTGATTTCTGTTGTTGCAGAAGGTCTTCTAGGGATGGCAGCGTCTTCCGGGTTTCCGAGGTTAAGCTTTGAATGTCTCCATCCGTCTCAACAATATAGGTTCCAGGAGAAACCGAAAAACTCACAACAGGCTGAGAGGTTTTTGACCTTAAAATTCGCCGATCTCCAACAGAAACAGTGACCCAAGTGTGTCCTTTAAGACGAACTACCAGAGTATTACTGTTTTGAGGAATTGTGACCTCCTTTTTGCATTTAAAGGAATCAGTAGTAGGATTCATCGGTTCCATAACAATCATCTCCTTAGTCGATGTAGGTGTAAGTTATTGATGAACTTTGAATACTTAAACTTCTTGCCCCTCCTTTTCCTACTGCATACAGAAAATAAAAGTAGCTACTGTTGTCCACTACATTCCCTCCGTCAGTGCTATAAATCGATTTTTCGATGGGACTAGCGGAATCGTGCGAAACAGTAATTTCTTCAGCGAGTCGAGCTATATCCGAAGTGATGAGTTTTCCTACACGGTAAAGTATAAAATTTATAGTTCCATCCCCCCACGTTACTGATGCTCCTATTGTTAGTTTTATCAATTTGGCTTTATCAGGCAGAACTAGTGGAAGAACTCCGTGAGCCTCATTATTCTCGTTAAAGGCATATACCGCTAGAAAGGTACCAAATTGCCACGCTGGTTTTGTTTCCACAGCCCATAGGGGTAAAAATGCAGGGGGGAAGGAAAGCTCACGAGTTCCTTGCATATCTGCGAACTCACCCTTGATCTTTTGCAGCAAAGCAGCCAATTCTCCTCGAGTCCTCTTGATGAAATCCAAGGACTTACCTAGTGCGTCAAGATCCTGTTCAATTTTGTGGAACCGAGTATTAAACCCTTCCTCACCTTCGGCTCGAACGACGTCTTCACCATCGACCCAGTCTGTATGCTCAAAGGTGCGCTCAAATTCCAGGTCATCGGTTTCTGGGTTTAGGCTTTGTAACTCCTCGATCCACTCGGGTGGAACAACTTCAAACTCATATTCGAATGCCATGATAGACCTCCATTGGGACTAGTCAGTGTTCAGGGTTGAATAGGTTTCGCCCCGGTAGCGGCGGCGACGGAATTGGCGATAGGTTCTAGAAATCATGGGCTGTAGGGGTTCGGGGGTGCCATCATCGTCCAGATCGACATGGTGTTGGCGAAGGTTGAAGGTATTCACTCCAATCCCGATCGGATGAACCTGCTGCAGCACATTCATGAGAAATTCGTATTGCAGTAGGTTGAGCCGGGCAGTGTCGGGCAGCTCTACTCGAAATTCATAGGGGTCAGTGAGGCCCAGGCGGGCATAGCCCACAGCTATTAAGGCTGAGAGTCCCGGTTTTTTAGGGGTAAACGTGGTGGGGTTCTCAGAGATTGCGATCCTGCCGCCGCCTGTCCCGCGCGTACCAATGGGAACGACATACCATCGGAAGTTCAGGGCTCGCCGCTCAGCCGGGGAGGGATCTGCTTCTGTGAGTCTGGCAATGCTCACCACCAGTAACACCTCATTCCGATCGCTCACCAATGGCAACACTGACGTTAGTCCATGATTACTGAATATGGTTGCCAAGCCACGCAACCCGGCAATGCCCATAAATTCGCCGGATAGGATCTGGCGGGTCAAATTCCTGGGCAGGCGTAGCGTAACCAGTTTCCTTTCGGCACCCGGCAGGTTTCTCAACCCCTCCAGAACCCGTTCCAGGGTTATGCCTAGGGAGGGAATCACCGTCAGTCCTGCAGCGCGAAAGACGCGGGCGACGTTTTCTGGAGGAGGAATCACCCGCTCCCAGTACTCGAGAGCTTCATGCCATGGCAGCACGGTCCAGGTTTCGCCCCCCCGGCGCACCCATTCTCGTTCTGCTGCTTTGAGTCCTTTTTGGAGGAGTACACTTCCCTCCGTGTCCCCAGGTGGATAGTAGCGAAATTCCAAGGTGGTCTGCTCTCCCAGATCGACCCGGCTAGGTCCGGTGATTGCCATGCCAAAAATGGGCAAATGGGACAGATAGAGATAGTCACTGCTGCTGGTCTGGACTCGATGCACCGTGCGCAGACCACAGGCTTCTAGCAACCAGTGACCTTCGGGATCTTCACTCGCCGGAAGCGGTGTCATGGACCGCAGCAGTCCTTCTGTTTCCTGGGGATTGGGGTCTTCTTCGGGGTCGGCTGCTTCTGGCAAGGAAAAATTCGACTCCCTCAACAGCTCGGCCATCCGATCCAGTTCTGCCGGTGCCATCAGCGGCACATCGACCCCTAACCCCAGTTCGTAGCGACTACCGGACCTAGAATCCTGGGCTCGAAGAATTGGCCACCGGGTTGTCACATCGAGGGAACGCCGGCAGCGGGCCACCCGATCCAGGGCAACGGCGAGCATGGGGGCGATCGCAGCCTCCGAATCAAATTCAAATGCTTGGCTGAGGCGATGCCGTAAAGCTTCTATCTGCGCCTGCTTCGCTTCAGGCCAGTAGCGAGCGGCGTGGATATCGTTGGCCGTGGAATTAGAACTGGGCCAAATGAGATGGCACCGACGAATGTGCTCTAAGAAATTGTCTCGATAGGCCTCATCCCCGGCTGCAATTAAATGAATGGCGAAGGCAAAGTCATTGTCAGCTTCGGTGATGCGGAAACGGTGGGTCAATCCGAGTTCACTCAGCCAGCCTCGATTGGGTTCAGGCGGAAATCTAGGGAGTTCAGGCGCTTCCCCAGGCCCGTTGAGCCATCTCACTACCTGCCGCCAATTCGGAATCAGGAACGGGCGATAAATGGCCAGGCGGCGGCGATAGTCCGCGTCAGCTTCCCGTCCCGGTCGAGTCACGATGCGCCCCCAACTGCCTGGACCAAAGCGGCGATCGCCAAATCGGAATTCACCAAAGGTGGCCGGTAACTCGATCTCTTCCGGCGGTAAAAAGTGAATCGTTTCGTTAAAGCGGGGAACCCCTAATTCAGCGCCAAGGCGGTCCAGGGCATTATCTCGCGCTAAGGGCAGCCGTCGCATTGCCATGATTTCTCGCCCCTGTCGGCGCAGGCGCTGCTTCTCAGCCCCCAGCAGATAAATCATGCGTCCCATCAATCCTTCTAGCAGTCGCACTTCGAGATGTTCAGCTGGATCGATGAAGGCTTCATCACCCTCCATTCTGAGGTGCAGGGATAGGGTGAAGGGAGCAGCGGTCTGGGTCGTTGCCTCCACAGGCGGGCGATACAACGGCAAGAAGGCTCCCGCTTCCGTATAGGGGGCAAACTGTAGCCTGACTGCTTTTCCCTCCGGCAGTGTTGTTTCTAAGACAAACTGTTGTGTCCCTAAGGCTACCTTTGGAGCTGCTAGTAGCAGCGGTTCGCGCGTTGTCCACCCAATATCGATCTGCCCATTCTCGTTGATGGGAACGGGGGTATCCACTGCACCAGCCTGAAAGGGACCCGTCAACTGGGCAATCATGTGGCGGTGAGATGCGCTGCGTTTGAGATCTGGATCCTGGATAGTGGCCATTGAACGAGTCCTCTCCTAGATGATGGTGAGGTAGGTAGCTTCGTCTACAAAGATAGGGATCTGATGGGGCCTGAGCGAGATATTCTCGCCACAGGTTAGTTCCTCAATCGGCACGGGGGCGATCGGGTAGCGGTAGTCTAAGGCATTGGGATTGGGAGGATATTTCAACAACTTCAGGTCGCGCACATCGGCGATGCCCGGTTCTTCCATCAGACACCACATCACCTCTGACCATCGTACTGGCTTGCCAAAAAGTAAGGTTTCTACGTAGCGACGGACGCGGCTGAGCAGCCTTTGCTTGAGGGCTATGGCGGGTTCTGATTGATTGACTACTGAGCGCGAGCCAGTGGGGATAGGCAACCCCTCGATCACCAAATCAGCGGCAACGCCCACGCTGACCTCATCTGCCTGCTGGATGGAAGGAAAAATGCCGATCGGCCGCAGATCTTCAATGGCCGATTCGATGGAGGCCCGCAGCCCATCCGGACCTGCCCAGATGGCGTGGGGGGTGGGGGCCACCAGCACCGTAAAGTCATAGGGCCGATCCAGGCTGCGCTCGGCTCGAAACACCCGCTCAATCAAGCCCAAATCCCGTTCGGCCCGGAACAACCGTTCCCCAAAGAGGAAGTTGCCGAAAATGCTGTGGGAAATATCCAGGCCCCCCCAGTCATCCCAGACCTGTACTTGGCGCACCCCTGGCACCAGGGAAACTGCCAGCTGAATCGCCTCCACCGTCCAGAGAGAGCGGGGGGCACGCAGCAGCAGTTCCCGATAGCGAACATCGGACCATTGTTGCTCGCCCCCGATCAGAGCCTGCTGGTGATTAATCCCAATCAATGGGTCATCGGCTACCAGCGTTTTTTCCTTCCGCAGCCGCTTTTCCAGCCGTTTGAGAGGCATCAGCAGGCGATCGCGCTCGTTCCAGCGGTCGATTTTCTGGGGAAAGGTGCCGCCATCACTCACCGTTGGATCGAGATTGTGCTCCGGACCTGGATAAAAAGCCACCACAGCCACTTCTCGCTCGGGGCTAGCCGGTGAGAGCGTCACTGTTTCATCGATGGCGACATGGTGTGCGACATCATGACGCCCGGAGGTCAATAGACGCGCTCCGCGCGGCAGAACGATCTGAGGGACATCACGCGGCAATTTCTCCACCTGCAACCTCAGGGTAATCTTGCCGCGAGCCTCCAGGTAGGGACGGGGAATGCCCAATTCTTCCCCTAAGCGGCTCAGAGCCTCACCCGTGGCCGATACGACAAAGCTGTTGTCGTACATGGCATTGAGGGCCGCCCAGGTGCGGGCATCTTCTAGAGCGGAGACCTCCAGGAGTTTGCGGATGGCAGAGCCAGAGCTGAGGTCGAGGTCGTCGCCCAATAGCTCCCGCGCCAGGGCCAGCTTCTCGGCCAGCAAGCGGGCAAAGGGCTTGGCCACAAATCCAGCTTGGGTAATGCCGAATTGGGCAGAGCCGGTGGAGCGGGCCACGGCGGCATCAATGGCCAGAACATCAGCAGTATCAATGCGAGTATCGTCAGACATAGGGAATCACCTTTCCAAGCTCGACGGAGGCCTGGTCCCCCGCGATCGTTTCAAATACAACACGGACGTTCAGCTCGCGGCTGCCGGGAACGGGCATTTGGAGCTGGCCGTCTGCTAACTTGACATCGACAATGCGGCGGATGCGAGGGTCTTGGCGCAGCAGTTGGATGATGGCAATGCGCACCCGTTCGCGCATTAGGATGGGATTGGTTTCTTCCGCCAGGGCATTGAGGCCGTCGAACCCAAACTGGGTATTGAAAATATCGCTACCCAAGAGCGTTGTCAGGGCGATCGTCAGGTCCTGGTTTAGATTGTCGATGCCCTCGACTCGGGCAAAATCTACGCCCTCATCTCCAGCCGTCAGTTTCAGGTCGCGACCGAGATGGACCCCAGGGAAAATTTCCTCACAGGCCAGTCCCCAGCCCAAGGTGCGGCGGCGTAGGAGTTGTTGTTCTCGTTCTAGGTCAATCATGGTCGTTGCCTTGCCCTAAATGGCTGTGAGTTTGGCTTGGTTAGCATCAGCGTGGAGGGTTCCTGGTGGGTTGCCATCTGTAGTCCCCTGTAGGGGATCCAACATGACCGGCTTCCCGTTGACTGTGAGTTTGGTGGCCTCCCCTGCGAGCACAGACAGGACGCTACTGCACTTCAGTAACCCTTGGGATTCATTTTCTGGGTTGTTGCAAGCATTTAAAGCACTGATGGATTGCCGTTCAATCCCGTTCTTGAGCAGGACTGAATTCCCCTGCACCTTCAGCTTGGCAGAGCTCGTGGTTGACACCCTGCCCCCATGGGTTAGGCCAGCGGGGTCATAGCCACAGGTGACGGTACTTGCAGTTGTCAGAACATTAGCCATCGTTAACCTCACCTCCTTAACTCACATCCATCGCTTGAGAAACGCTCACATTGACATTGCGCGCTTCCATCGTGATGTCTTCTTCGGCTTTCAGCTCGATATTTTTGGCCTCAATGACCACCGTGCCGTCCGATTTCATCACAATCTTGGAACCTGCATCGACGTGCTCGATGGTGACTGCATCCGCTTCTTCGGGACGCGCAGGCCGCAGCTCATCATCACTAGCGTTTTTCAGGCTGTCCCGCGTAATCCGAATCGTCAGTTCTCCCACTTCGATGATGCGGTTGCCCTCAGCATCGATCAGGTCTTGGGTGACGGGGCCAGTGTGTTCTTCGGGTGGCTCACTACTGTCTTCAATCGTGGCTCGCCGCTCGGGGGGCACATCCACCGGCAAAATCAGCCACCAGTCCCCCGGTTCCGAGTCTGGACCGTGTCCAGCTTCCCACAGGGCACCGATATCGATGGGGTCATGACGCTGGCCGTTGCGGTGGGTCATGACAATTCGGGTGCCCGGATAGCGGGGCAGGACTAAGCCGCATTTCCCCCAGGCGAAGGGTGAGGCATAGGCCACCCCCTCGCGGATCAGGGGACTTTCCCGTTGAATAGACAGTCGATGGGCCTGATTGTCGGGCGGGCTGTCTGTTGCCTCTAAGCCCTCAAAGACTTTCAGAAGCGTCTGACCGGGAAATTCGGTTTCGGAGCCAGCGCCGGAGGTCTGTATGCCCCGTACTTCACCTACTTCCGTCAGGTGGAGTCTCTCCAGGGCGGTTTGAATGTTCTGTTGGATAGCCTGAGCCGCTTCATCCGCCCGGTTGGTAACTGGCTGCTTTGACTGCGCTGCTGCTCTGGGACGAGAGCCACGGGGACTATGGTGATCCCATGGATCGTTTGGGTTTGCCTCAACGCCTGCAACTGTCGTGACAAAGCCATGATTTTTCCCTAGCTTGTGGTTGACCGAACTGACGTACATCGTGACTGCATTCTGGAAGTCTGCTGTCAAGTCCGGCACGATAGGCGCTTGAAAAGTGCCCGCCATGGCGGACCCGAAGCTAGGGGTGGTCTCAAGCAAGTCATCAGGTGGGGGAACAAACTGCACAAAATCACCCGGCTTGATATCTGGCCTGCCTTTGAGGGTAAGGCTAAATTGTTTGCTTTTCGGTGGTTCAAAGGGATTGGTTTGCGGGTTAAAGTAGGGATCAGTTTCTACCAGGCCAATCATCTGGCTTTCAACCAAGCCATTTTGCAGGCTGAGCTGCTTCAGGTTGCGAGTTCCCATCAGATCTGACCGGGTGCCAAAATGTAATACCCCATTGCGGATTAGCAGCATCCCTCGACCGTGTTTCCCGGTAGTCTCCTCCATTGCCTTCGCCAGGTCTTTGAGTTTTTCTATGTAGGTACTGCCTGCTTCAAATGCTGGGCGGCTTTGGGGACTATCCTCCCTCGAGGGCAGCATGCCATTTTCCAAGCCATCGGTTCGAATTTCAATTCTCGTTTGTTCACCGACTTGCTCAAGCAACGCCTGATGAGTATCCTTCTTGAGGGAGTTGGGAATTCGTTGAGACAAGGCGCAAAAGACCCGCTCTTTGGCTTCGATTGTGGTTTGGTAATATCGATCCCCTGCTTTGCGGGACACGCCTGTGATTTTCAGAATCGCCACGAGGGCGTTTTCTGGCGCATGGCCTAAACGATGAGTGAGACCAGTGAGTCCAACGAGGCTGGCCAGGTAACTGCTGAAACGAGTATTCGTATCCCGCCAGAACAGATACAGCCCAAAAAACGAGTCGGGGTTTCTCTCAATTGCCTTGAGTTGACGATAGTGTTCGTCAAGCAACCCGTCGATGGTAAAGGTATAGGCTCCTCCCTCTAAGCCATGGGGCAATCTGGCATTGATTTTAGCATGGTACTGATCGCTACTGAGGATCAAGGGAATTTCTGTCTCTACGCCCTGCGGGGTGCGGGCCGTCTCGAGCTCGAATTCCAGCAACCAACCGGCGTCGTTGCCAATGAGGATTTGATCAGGGGATAGGAGAGTCATGGTTTCAGGTCCTATCAAGTACAGATATTCAGAGGAGAGCTTGGGTAGAGCCGAGGGTGGATTCTAGGCGGTCTCCAGGTTCTAAGCGGGGAATTAGGTAGGGGGTAATGGGGGGCACGGCAAAATCGTTGACGGCCTGGTCTGCCCGTCGCCAGGCCAGGGAGATACGGGAGCCAAAATCACCGGGGCCGCGCAGGCTACCGGCATAAATGTCCCAGCCCAGGACTATCAGTTCAAGGCGTCGGCTGGCGTCTTCGCGGCCCATTTCTGGAATGGTGCGCCGCAGGCCCAGGGTGAGCGGTATGGAAGCAACGGTGGTTGTGGCCCGGCGCACGATGAGGCGGGCGGGGGGATGCTCTACGGTGCCAATGGCATTGCCGGAGCGAGGGGTAGTGGGAATGCGTTCGGCCTTGCTGCTGCTCACCAGGATGGTGGGGTCACAGTCTCGCCAGGTAACGGCTAGACCACTGGGCACGACCACCACCAGAGTGATGTCAGCCGTCAGTCGCAGCCGGTGGGGCAGTCCACCCACCAGCTTTGCCTCTACGGGGGTGAACCCTGCGGGCATCCTCGGTGGCTGGTCGGGGACGAGATAGCGTTGGATGGGGATGGGTGCTAGCACGTTAACCTCCTGTAGCCCAGTCAGTCAGGGAAGCAACGCCCAGGTTTGCGACATTCACGACATCTAAGAGTTTGTGGAGGGCACTCGGCAGGGGGGCATGTACCATGGAAATGGAAACATCAATGGCATCCCGCTTGGAGGCGGATACGCGGAAGCCGAGGCTCTGAATTTGCATGTCGGTGCGGATGGTCAGGGAGGTGACCAGAATCAGGCCGCCAAAGCGCCCGCCTGTAAAAGCAGCCAGGGCAGTGCCCCGCTTGCTGGCCTCGGCCAGTTGCTCGAGGGAAAGTTTCCAGGTAAAGCGTTCAGGTCCGACGAGCATGCCACTGAGGGAGAGGGAGTCGTCGTGGGTGGCGACAATGGCCCTCATGCCGGAGGAGCCAATGGGGGGCAGGTGATAGCGCTCGTTGAGGGACATGGCGGTGACGGCGTAGAGGGGAATAGTGACAACCCCGTCGGAGATAAGGGCGGAGGGCTTGGTGAGTTGGATGTCAACATCTTCAACGTCTTTGGGGTGATAGCGCTCTTTTTTTTCGGAGACGGTGAAAGTTGCTTTTCCGTATTTTAGAAAGCTTTGTCTGCCTGCCATGATTCCACCTCATTTTCAAGCGATAAATACAACTCTGCTAATTAAAAAAGCTCCACGAATTCCAATTCTTGGAAAGCCTCACGGTAACGCTGGAGTTCAGCATCTGGCAAAAAAGAAAGAGCTTCACGTACTTCTTCGTCTTCATGGTCAAAGACCCTTAGAAAACGTTCGCTAAGTTGTTGCCTCACTGCAAGACCTGCATCCTCTATCAGTTGACGGTATTCCATGTAAGGTAGTGAATTGATATCATAGTTAGGATCTCCAAATCGTTGCCTAGATAGCCTCCTGACCTGCGTTTCGACCATCTCCTGAGCACGAATCATCCACCTTATAGATTCCATGGGATTAGATGAGCCGTGAAATAAACGACGGGATTCGTAATCCAAGAAAATATCACGCGCAAGCTGTCGAAAAAGGTCTCTACTTGCATATACGTTTTTGCGTTCCTTCACTTCTACTCTTAGTGGGAGGAGAGATCCCGGTCGCTCCACCAAGATATCGGTTCTACGAAAGGTAGAAAGCTTCGATTCATAATAAGGTGGGAACCTCTCGAATCTGGAAGCAGGGACTTCAAAGGTCAGTGTTGCATCAGGGTAACGGTCAAGAAGTTGCACAACACTGAACAGATGCCCTTCGATTCCTCTAGCACCTATTGGACGATCATGTATCTGAGCAACAAGTCCAGCTATGTTGTGACAACGTTGAGAGTTTCTGAGTAACTCCAACGTCTCAAAAATTCCATTTAGTCTGGGAATAGACGCATTAGTATCTGTCAAAACTCTAAACAGGCGACTTGCTGTAATTCGTGTATTATCTCTGAATGCAGTCATGAAGAAAGATATGCCTTGTATTGCTTGAGGGCTAAAGTCATTGAGACGACGTAAACCCAACGTCGCGTTGCCTTGTGTGATCTCATTACTCGGTAGTTGTAAGCTGAGAATTCTTGCTAGTGCCTCAGGCTCACCATGTTCAAGAAAGTGAGTTAGACCCCGGATTTCATCTGTATAATTATTCGAGTGTTCAGGGTTATCTCTAAGTAGTACATTGATCCCTCTCAGCATCCTTTTAACACTTCCTTCATCGTTAATCTGAATTCTTCCGAGGTGAATCCCCAGTTGACCTTTTGGAGCTGAATCTGGCAAGTTTCGAAGGAATTCCAGTCCTGTTATAGCTTCGTCAGCCCTAGAAGTTATTATCTGAGCATAAATTTGTCGCAATTCATAAGGGCCGAGTATCCTGCTTAGACCATTGTTAATAGAGTCCACAAGTTGCTCAGAAGACCGCTCAAGACTAGGATAACCATCTGAGGTTGGTCTTTGGCGCCGCAGCGTATTTGTGGCCGTATCAAGTCTCGAAATCTGAGTATCAATATCCCTGAGGTCCCTTAAGAGGGATTTTCCGTAAGCAGACGAAGAGAAATTCTGACTCCAATCTGAAATTTGTATGTCCCTAAATATAAACCTAATATTCTCCTGAAGATTTCCAATATCCCTAAGAATGTTCTGGGGAATATTCAAAAAATTGTTATCGAAGTCAGATATGGCATAATTCAGAAGCTCTCCCAATCGTTCTTCGGCCCTACGCTGACGCGTATTTACATCCCCCTCTTCTAGTTCAGCGAGAATATTTCGGAATACTCTAAGCTCCTCATACTGGTCAATTAAAGCTGAAACATTAATGGGGATAGATTGTCTGCCAACTCGGATGGTAATGCTAGTCGCCATTGGTTCCTCCCCTTTGTTCTGTTGTAGATCTAGAAGGTGGTTGAGGCGATCTTCGCTGGCGTTGCTCTGCCTCTGCTCTCGCTCTTCTTAACCTCTCCAACGTTGCTCGCATCCCCTCAATGCCACCAACTGGACCAGTGATTTGGGTTTCTCGGGCGATGCGCCGTATCACAGGTGTCAACAGTTGCTCGATCGCCAATTTCATAAACTGATCGGTGGCGATTTCGCGGCTCAAAGCACCTTCAAAAGTCTCAGATAGCTCGCGAATAGCTTGCCTCATCCTCGCTAATCGTCCAGCTTGTGGAATGACATCAGTTTGCCGGATAACAGCTCTACCCAAAATTCCAGATCGTCTTAGAATCTGCATCACATCTCCCACGGCACCCACCGGACCAAGGACTAATTGCAGACGCATAGCAAATCGAGCGACAAAGAGTTCTATTTCCAGTTCGGCTCGAGAAATGACTAACTCAGGATCGATGAGGCTTTCATATATTTGTTGCCGCTCAAGTGCCTCTGAATACTGAAGTCCGCTTGTAAACAGATCAAATCCAAGTGCTACTAAGCCTATATATGGACATATAGTCGAAAGTGCTCCAAGTCCTATGGATAATACGTCCTCAGCATAGTCCTTCAGTTCTTCAAAGCCATGCCTAGCTTCAAATAAGGCATCTATTCCCGCTGCATAAGAAGGATCGCCTTGGAAATAATCACCAATCTGCTCGTGAGCTACTCGGTGGATCCCTTTCAGTTCGAAGTGAGTTCCCGAAACTGTTGCCCCTGGAAGGTTCTCGTTAATCTTGCTGGCTTTGAAAGCATAGCCCCAAGAATTTCGAGTTTCATAGGTTGTTTGCCGATTCTTGCCCCGCATCCTTAGGAGCAAGTCTCTCAATGCCTCTTCAACCCCCAACGTTTCAAAACGCTCCATCTCTTCGGGCAAATCGACTAGTTGTTTAATGATGGGGTCAAAGGTTTCGGCAATACCGCGTCGGCTCACGATTGCATATTCGAGTCCCTCCAACGACCAAAGAATCCCCTGCCCATCCCAGATGCGAGCAGTATTCCCCTCTAATACAATCTCCCCTTTTCTTTGCTCTACTCCATGTGCTGGTCTCTGAGGGGTTCTACGGTGTAAATAGGCAAGTGCATAAGATCGAGGATATTCAGATAAGAAACGTATCGTACTGCGGCACCTGTATGCACCTGGTCCTTCAACATTTTCTAGACGATAGTTTCCTTGAAGATATAATTCCACGCACTCATCTAGGCGCTGTGAATACTCCTCCAAATGATGTGATTGTTGCTCCTCCGAAAAAAGTGGACTACGCAGTGGCAAGAATAGGGTACGTATACGTTGCAGAAATGCATAAAAATTACGTAGGCTATCGCGCAAAGATATCAGTTGTTCGATCTCTAGGAGTTGGGGCATAATAGCCCTTTCAAAATTTTGAGCATATGTCCTGTTCCCCCGGCGTTGCTCAATCCCTGAACGTGATGATAGTAAAAGTTGCAGCAATAAGATTTGACAGGTTCTCCCAAAGATCACTCCTACTGAATGCTCCATTCTGGAGCGAAGCTCTAACCTAAAGCGATATACCCAGTGAAAGAATTCCCGAATGTTGTCATGATGCCTCTCATGAATCATCTGAGTGGTTAAATATGACAGCCTAGTAATTAACGGCGTAACACCTGCCAAGTGGCGCATAAACTGAATATCGGGTGAGGAAGTCGGTTCAAACTCATACGCACCTAAATTCCCCGCATTGCCCCTTGCCACCCCTATTGAGCCCGCATCGTCTCGACGGGTGTAGGGAACATTCATTGATTGGGGTCTATACTCTGCTGGCGGTCTAGCAAAATATTCAGCAACACCAACAGCGCGAGCACCCAACGCTTCAGCCGCGTGAATGCAGAATTGACCAGGATAGTTGCAGGCTTGAATCTGAAGCTTGAAGGCGATTTCCTCAATGAGTCGTCGCAAGCGATCTCCCACTTCTCCCAATTCTTCTACGGATGGCTCGCCTAAAAAGGCTTCACACTCTAGAGTCTCAGTTGTGCTTGGGCGAGGATATGGCGGATAAAGAGTAGTAAATGGGCTTTCCTCCTCTTCTTCAATCCTCTCACCGATGATAATGCCGCGCCTCCTACTACTTTCTTCAAGCTCAGCGCCAACCTCTTCTGCTTCTTCCTCTTCAACTTCAGCCTCAGCTTCTCCTGTGCTAATTTCTGTTATCTCAGCTTCTGCTCTTTCTTCTTGAGGTCTAGCCGATGGAGAAGCTTCCTCAAGTATTGAGCCTTCCGCTGTGATCGGAATTAGGAGAGCTATTTCTCCTTCTCCTAAAAGTCTTTCGCTGTACCAGAATTCGTATATTCCTCTACTTCTTATAATCCTTGCAAGTTCATGTTCATGGGTCCATTGCGATCGCTCAGTGGTGTCCTCCCCCAAGTAACGAAGTGTGCATATGTCAGGTTCTTGGAAGTCTGAGCCAAATTTTGGTATTCGACGAACTAGGGGAGAGTTCGTTGCTTGACATGAAGCCAAGAAATCTTGAAATGTCTCTATGCGAGCATCATAAGGCCATAACGCAAAAAGTACGCTATCCCAGCTTTCTAAGGTGATGATGCCTATATAGTCTACATATTCACCCTGAATTTCTACGTACCAGTCAAGAACCCAATCCGAAAAAGAATCATGCAGTACCGGAGAGCGATGGGGATATTGTTTGATGCTTTCAAACTGATCTCTTGAAAGATAGCGCCAGTGGCCGTTCTGAGCTACGGATTCCCCTCCTTCTTCTTTAGCTGTACCACCACCTTTGGCAGTTTTTCTGCGACTTGATATTGCTTCTCCGCCCTCAACTCCACGGGCTAATTGAGCCACACCAGCAGTCTCCATCGCATCAGCTAGCGACGTTGCCACACACTCTTCAACCTCAGCCCGAACTCCCTCTGCAACCTCATTAAGCCCATCCCCTGTCCAGGTAACTTCAGGTGGATGAATCCTTACTCCTACAGATTCCCCCTGCTCTGCCAGCACCACCCGCCGCGAGTTCTCCAACGCCTGCCCCGTTGCCGCCACCAACGCCTCCTCCAACGCCTCTCGCCGCTCCGTCAGCGCCGCTGGATCAACCCGAATGCGAATCGGAATATCAACCCGTACCGGCATCGCTCCTCCACTCCATCAACTGGGTAGGCTGGTTAAACTCTGCGCCAATCGCGCCAGCACCTGCTCTTCGATCGCCTCAGGATCGATTGGTTCGGGAGCAGCCCGCACCTCAATCTCCACCGGAAAGTGATAGTGAACTACCGTTTGCGAACCTTCGGTTCCCTCTTCTGCTTCTACCTCACCGATAACAGTCGGCAGAACTGACGATTCAGCCGAGGCGAACCGCGATCGGCCAATGCGGCTAATTTGCTCCCCACTCCCCTGTCCTCTCGTCATCAGTTTGCTCCTTTACTCAAAAAACCTATGTCGAGGCAGGATAGGGCGGAATTTCCACCTTCGCTCCCGTCTTCGGCTCTGAAGACGCCCCCAGACTGAAGCCCGAGAAGGTTGCCGTCGGAGCCCCTGAAATCGTCGCTGAGGTAGGAGTGGCACTGGTGATAATGCAGTCGCTCAGCACAATCTTGCTAAACGACCAATCGGTGCCATTGTCACTTTCCTGCAACTTGATGTCGAACCGCTTGCCCTCCAAGCCTAAAGCCGTCAGCTTGGCAGCTACATCCCCGATCGTTTTAACCGTCATTGAAAACGAAATCGCTTCGGGATTGTAGATAACCCCAATGTGGGTCTCTTCGATCGAATGCAACACCTCCGCATTCAGGGAAAATGACGGACTAAACGAGTCGATGGGGGTGATATCCACCTCATTATTGTCCTCATCCGTATATGAGACCGCAAGGCGCGTTTTCCAGTCAGGCATGATACTGTCTCCTGCATTAACCTAGAACTTCGGAACTAATGTCACTTTCAAGCGATGAACCGCTGGACCATAGGTAATATCGACCTGAAATTCAACCAGGCGATTTTCGCGGGCTTCCTCAACCGATCGGCGATCGGCCACATTCCAGGCACTTTCCGGTAAATTCAAAACATTCAACACAGGGATATCGATGGCAAAGTTGGCAATCACCCCTCGGCGCTTGAGCCGACCCAGAATGCCTTCCACCTGAGTCTTTAGGCGGGTCATGCCAAACTTAGTAATTCGGGCATCTCCCACCAGACCAATCAGTCCTGCCTTCAGCCGAAACTCAATATCATCCAGGGTTCGCACCAGATCGATATAGAGCTTGGTGCTGTCGGTGGTAAAGCAGCGCCCCTCGGCAAAATACAACCCCTCACCCACAATTAAATCCGGGTCAATGATAGGAATGATATCGGCCTCCGACAAGGCTTTGATTTCCGTAGGGCTGTACTGCTCTTGTAGCGGCATCTTGAAGCCCCGCACTTGCTTTAACACCATGGAAATGTGGGGCTCATAGCCCGCCATGGCTGCCATCGCCGCCGTTGCCACATCAGCAACGTATTCTTCCTCTTCAGTTTTGAGTTGACCGGTTGCTGAATCTACAACTTTCTTAGGCCGAGTAGCCTTGGCTCCCCGCGCAGCAACCATCACCATCCGGCTACTATCACTCTTAAGTGAGTTGACGTTGTAGTTGGGGAGGTCAGTAGCTGCCCCGGAAACATTGGTAACGTAGTCCGTTGCTTTTTGAACTCTCGGATCTACCATGGCCACGCCAATGCGCCTTTGCCCCTGGTTAGACATGGTTTCAACGTGGTTCTTCAAAGCCGTATAGGAACCTGTCCAGCTGTTTTGATCGATGTTCTCATCAAAAGCCAGTGATACCAACGTGACATCATCGGCAGCCTCCAGGGCAGCAAGGGCAGCAGCATAATTTCCGCCATTCACCCTAACGCCGTAAATTTTTGAGGGTTTTGGGTCCTGCAGCAGTGCCAGTTTCAATGAGCTATAAAGGGGTGGATAAATAATATTCTTAGTCTCTGAAGCATCCACATGGGTAGGGATAAAGTCAGCAGCATCTTCATGCCCGACAAACTTCCATTTAGCGTCATCGAGGGTGTCAATGCGATAAGGAATGTTGGCTGCAACCGTGTTATCCCCACTTTCCCCATCGCCCCTACCCACGATGGCAATCACCCCTGGAGAACGCTGGGCAACGGGCATGAGTGCCGATGTATCAATTTTGACCTCAATAAAGGGATAGGCCGCTTCAACAGTTGCCATAGCTATGTCCTTCCATGTTTTGAAACGCTATAGGTTAATTCCCATGTCAATCCTGTGCCCGGTGGGCACACATTTATCTGCTAACCGATGTGGCGACCAGACCAATGCCTTCGCGGGCTAGCCACTGACCAGCCACTTCTCGGCGCGCTTCCCGCAATTCTTCTGGCGTAACGCTACTCGGATCACCTCCTCCCGGCCAATCAGCATCGTCAAAGATCATTTCAGGTACTACCCACACCACGAGCAACGAATGGCGAGGCTTAATTTCGGGGGTCGTCGCTCTATCCAACCCCAGAGCCTGCAGTTGCTCTCGCACCATCTTGCTTTCCATCAACAGCTGAGCTACAGAGAACCCCCTGTCTCGGATCAGTAAAGCCGCGACAATTGGTAACGGAGTCGCAGCAGGGGCACTGGCAGGAGGTTCAGAAAAAGCCACCTGAACCCTTCCTGGGTGAAGCGCTTCTCGACCAGGAGCCGGTTCTGGCCACGCTACTTCCACATCGGTGATTCTGCTGGTTTCAGGAACCGCACGAGCCACAATCCGCCCCCGCCACAGGGCATCCACTCGAATCAGCCCTGCCTCGCCCAATCCCGAAACCTTAAACTGGGCCTCCACTCGCTCATTTCCGCCCACCGGGCTCCACACTCCTTCCACCGAACCTACTCTGGGCACCGCAAACCCCAGACCGAGCTCGTCAAAAATCGGCTCATAGGGGCCTTCTACTCCCAATACTGTGGTGTCGTATGCAGCATCCACCAGCTGCGCCAGAGCGGCGTCATCAAAGAGAGCTCGTCGAGATTCCTCCTCGGCAAGGCGTATGAGCGTCGAATCCTCGTAATCCATGACGATGTCCTCTAATTATCGTCCACGAGACCAAGCAAACGCCGTGTGCAACTTTTTTTAAACCCACGAATTTAGAGGCTTTGAACAATGGCATTTTACGCGAAATAGACTGAAACCCTGATTTTCTCGTAGAAAGTTGCACATGGCGTAAGCAAGCGTTTCCGCTCGTTAAGAACTGCTCAATTTTGAGTACCTACCGAATTTCTCAGTATCTATTCAAAACCCCCATCATGGAACCTTGTGGTACCTTCCATGATCCATAAGAGACTCACTCAGCCTCTAAATTAAGCATACGTCTCAAGCTCTAACTCAAGATAGACAATTAACAAAAATTTTTAATAAGATAAACAACATCGATATTGCATAAAATAGCAATAAGATAATTGATTTATTAATGGAGACTGTTGAAGAAGAACCATCAGAATATGAATATGAATATAAATTTGGAATATGGACGGCAGCCAGATTATCCGAACATTTAGAAAAAGCAACACGAATCAAATTAAGTAGTGAGCAAGTAAGGAGGATATTAAAAGAACAAAAGTACGTCTACCACTGGGCAAAGTACAGTCTAGAAGACAAGCAAAACAAGAAAAAAAGAGAAGCATTTAAAGAGAAATTAGAAGGATATATAAAAGCCAGTGAAGAATCGCAAGAAAAGATACAAAAAAAGAATAGAATCAGGATTGCCAAATATTATTTTAGAGTATTTACCAGAATATAGTCCTGACTATAACTTAATTGAGTTAGGATGGCCCTCAACCAAAGAATATGTAGCACCTCGATTATTTAAATCAGTTCAAGAGTTAGGAAAAACTTTAGATAAACTTTTAAATCAAGGAGGTTAACAGATTAAATGGAAGAGAAAAATAAAAAATAAAGGTAATGCTGTTATTGCAAGTTAAAAGTGGATTAGCTTAACAGGGTGTTGTTGTAGATTTATCATTTTTACATCTTAGTAGGGAGACTCTCCTGCGCCCCGCGCCTCTCGGTGCCTTTGGCATCGCAAGCCATCGCTCTCGGAGTTCCCCAAAGCATTGGCTGAAACCCGCATGATTTCGTCAACTGACAAAAGTTTTCGATCTACTGATTGTCGGTGCAGTGGGTACGGCTATTTCTGAAACAATCTCAAAGTCGGATAGTGGCAAGTTATCTTTTGCAGTAGTAAG
>JAAUXZ010139460.1_pt1 | contig 20177 bp, 14 predicted proteins | sample 7278131 | NCBI WGS metagenome assembly JAAUXZ01 (sample SAMN14350119, study PRJNA611818) | marine sediment metagenome | isolation source: surface marine sediment (3m) | place: French Polynesia: Moorea | collected 2018-08 | reverse complement strand
GTATGACACGGTCAAGGGCAGCGATTATCTGGGGGATCAGGATTCGATCGAATTCATGTGCCGCGAGGCGCCGCAGATCGTCTATGAGCTGGAGCACTTCGGGGTGCCGTTCTCGCGTCTGGACAACGGCCGCATCTATCAGCGCGCCTTCGGTGGGCAGAGCCAGAACTTCGGCGGCGCACAGGCCACCCGGACCTGCGCGGCGGCGGACCGCACCGGCCATGCGATCCTGCACTCGCTCTATCAGCAGAACATCCGCGCCAACACCCACTTTTTCGATGAATTTTTCGCTATCGACCTGTTGCGCCACGAAGAGGGCGATTTTCAAGGCGCGCTGGTCCTGGAAATCGAGACCGGCGAGCCCCTGTTAGTCGAGGCACGCACAGTCCTGCTCGCCACCGGTGGCTGCGGTCAGTTGTTCCGCACCAATACCAACGCGCACATCAACACGGGTGACGGCATGGCGATGGCCCTGCGTGCCGGCATACCGCTGCAGGACATGGAATTCTTTCAATTTCACCCCACCGGCATCGCCGGCAAGGGGCTGCTGATCACCGAGGGCGCCAGAGGTGAGGGCGGTCACCTGCTGAATGCACAGGGTGAGCGTTTCATGGAGCGTTATGCCCCGAACGCCAAAGAACTGGCCAGTCGGGATGTGGTGAGCCGCGCCATCTCCACCGAGGTGAGAGAGGGCAGGGGCTGCGGCCCCGACAAGGATCACGTACTGCTCAAGCTTGAACACCTGGGCGAAGCGGTCGTGGCCAAGCGCCTGCCGGGGATCCGTGAGACGGTCAAGACTTTTATGCATGTCGATCCGGCCTATGAGCCGATCCCGGTGTTTCCCACCGCCCACTATGTGATGGGCGGCATCCCCACCGATCGTTTTGGCCAAGTGATGGAGACCGCCGATAACCACGTCGCCCGAGGGCTCTATGCCGCCGGCGAATGTGCTTGCGTATCGATCCACGGTGCCAACCGGCTGGGGGGCAATTCGCTGCTCGATATCCTGGTGTTCGGCCGTTCCGCCGGCAACAGCATCATCGACTATCTGGGTCAACAGCGGACCACCCGGGCACCCTCCGAAGAGGCGATCGACCGCGCCATGTCACGACTCGAACGCTGGGAGCGGGCCGGTGAAGGTGAAACCGTCGAATCCTTGAGGGCCGACATGAAGCGTGTCATGGAGACCCACTGCGGGGTGTTCAGAAACGAGCAAGTGATGCGCGAGGGCATCGCTGAGCTGCAAAAGCTGCGTGAGCGCCTGCCCGAGGTGCGCCTGCGGGACACCAGCCGGGTCTTCAATACCGCGCGTATCGAAGCCCTGGAACTGGAGAACCTGATGGACATCGCCATGGCCACCATGATGTCCGCCGAGGCCCGTCAGGAGAGCCGCGGCGCCCATTCCCGCGTCGACTACCCGGAGCGGGATGACGAGAACTGGTTGAAACACAGCCTATATTATCTACGCGACGACCACCTCGCGTTCAAACCGGTGCAGATCCGGCCAATGACGGTCGAGGCCTTTCCGCCCAAACCGCGCGTCTATTAATCGGGGATCAGCCATGTTATTCGAGATTTACCGATACAATCCCGATCGAGATGATGAACCCTATATGCAGTCGTTCGAGCTCAAGGAGGTCAAACCGGGCATGATGTTGCGGGATGCCCTGCTGGCCCTGAAAGCGCAGGACGAAAGTCTGACCTTTCGTCACTCCTGCGGGGAGGGGGTATGCGGCTCCGACGGACTCAACGTCAACGGGCGCAACTGCCTGGCCTGCATCACCCCTTTGTCCGACCTGAAAGAACCCATCGAGGTCCGCCCCTTTCCCAGCATGCCGGTGATCCGCGACCTGGTGGTGGATATGCAACCCTTTTATCGACAGTATCGGGCGGTCAAACCTTACCTGCAGCATCGTGACCCGCAACCGGAGAACGAGCTGCTGCAAACCCCCGAGGAACGGGAAGCACTCGATGGACTCTATGAATGTATCCTCTGTGGTTGCTGCTCCACCTCCTGTCCTTCATTCTGGTGGAACCCGGACAAGTATCTGGGCCCGGCGGCACTCTTGCAGTCCTGGCGTTTTCTCGCCGACAGCCGGGATCAGGCGACTGATGAACGGCTGGACGAGCTGGACGGTCCCTACAAACTCTATCGCTGCCACAGCATCATGAACTGCGTGGATGTCTGCCCCAAGGGGCTCAACCCCACTCGGGCCATCGGCCAGATCCGTAACCTGATGCTTAAGAAATCGGTCTGACCGGGAGGGGGACATCCCGTGGCTATTTTATCTCCAGCCGCAGATTCTCCGGGTTAACCTCAAGCTGGTCACAACCAATCTTTTGCCACCCAGTTTTCATACATAAAAAACATTAAATACAGTAATTTGCGCTATTAAATTAAAGTATTTAGTAGAAAATGATCGAGATCCGATACTCTAGCCGTAACTAACATCCGTGAACCTGACCAGCTCGGCACGAGGGCAGGTTCCGCATGGTGTGGTTACCCTTTATGCATTTTTAATGTTCGAGAAAGATACATCAAATACAAAGAGATAAGATTGAATACCAAGAAAACGGGTGATTTTTAAGACCAGAGTCAAGATTCAGTGATAGCCTCCAGCGGGGTTTATCCGAACCATACAGCGGTTGGGTAATCCGCAACAACTCAACAAAGGTGTGATTGGAGGACTCGGTTTTCACGGCTTTTCTCCCGAAAGCAGGTGTATTTCTGGTATGTCGGCCCATGGCAAGGGAATAATCAACTCTTGCTATGGAAATATTCCCTGTTTTTCTCGACAAGATTGCGCCATGATAATTGTATGGGTCCCTGAAAGAATCACAGGGAAACTCTCTTTTGGCTCGTTCGTTTGGGCAAGATCCCAAGCTGGATAAAGCTTTGTTGACGTCGTTCTGACCAAAGTTATTTGGTTTTGAATGTGTTGTATCGTTTTGATAGCAATCCGTGTTAACAGGTCGGTAGATGATGAAATGGGGAATCAAGAAAAAAGCAGAAAGTACCGATAAGCCGCTGCCACAGAAACAGTTGTCGAAATTATCCCAGAGCGGTCAGTTTTATGGCGTGAAAATACAGCGCAGCAGTTGTACGGCCTGTTCCAACCTGGCCGGCAAGGTCTTCCCCTTCGAAGATGCACCGCTGTTGCCACTGAAAGACTGCGATGCGGTCAATTGCACCTGTGAGTATCTGGGAGTTGTCGATCCAAGAAAGACCCCGGAGAGGCGTTCAGGCAATGATCGCAGGATCGACATCAGAATGAGCACGGAACGGCGTTACGGACAGGATCGACGTTCCAAAGTCGACAACTGGATCGGTTATGACTTCTGAGGATGGTGGAACAATCCAGAGGTACCTGATTCCTGAGTAACGACATGACCTCATAGCGAGTTGAATCATCCTGCGGGCTCGCTGTGTCTTACCGAACACCCTCCTGCGCCGACCCATTGCGCAAGCGTCACCGAATGCCGAGGTGACGATCCTATCTGATCCTTCCGGGTCATCAGGCTGCTTGACACCTTCCTGCAGATCTCAGGGATGAAAAAGTTGACAAATGGAGCGATGAGTCGTTAGGCCACCTGGGGTATAGTGTGCCGTGGAAGTCTGCTTGCCCACGGCAGGCGCTCCCGAATATAACACTAAGAATCTCGAGAATTCGAAACAAAGGCTTGCTTGTGAATAGAACAATAATGCTTATGCTGCTGTTGGCGGTTGTGCGGACCGCCACTGCGGATAAACCGCAGGCGTTGCAGGAACCGGATCTTGTCGCAACATCCCTGGCGGAGTTGGGCTTCGTGAGCGGTTACACCTTCGAAGGGCTGCAATCCAATCATGAAAAAGTATTCCATTTTCCCGTACCTCGCTCAACAGTCTCTGGCCCCGGCGAGTTGATCATCGACTATGCAAGCTCCCCGCAACTGGACGCGCGTTCTATGTTGCGGGTCGATGTCAATGGCGCGCCGAAGATTGCTCGGCATCTCGGGCGAGAGGCGTCGCGGGGACGCTTGTCGATCCCCTTGGACCAGGCGGAGCTGCAGCGATTCGAGTATCTGAATGTGGCCGTCAAGGCCTCGCTGCTGGTCAACGGCGACCGCTGTCTGAACGATCGACTGCAGATCAACTATCTGCATCTGCAGCCTGACAGTGGTCTGCGTCTGCAGCTCAAATCTCAGGCGGGGAGTCTGCGCGAGGCCTGGGATCTGTTACCGAAACGGGTCGGCATTTCACTGCCCACGCAGCTGACCGAGCAGGCCTTCGCGAATGCCCTGCTGTTGGCCCGCCATCTACAGCGGGATGGAAAGCGAGTGGAGTTCGTTCACCTGCCCAGTTTTGCAGATCTGGTGGTTTCCGACAGACAATCATTGGAACAAGCTATCGAGCAACGCTATCTGACCGACGAAGAAATGCGTCTGGCCTATGGGATCGAGAGCATCCCCTTGCCACCGGCCAAGGATGCCTATTTGCTGAGACTGCCGGACCGGCAGGTCGCGGTGTTTTCAGAACCCTTCGCCAATCTGCCGGCAGATTTGTTCAGTACCACATGGCGCAAGGTAGCCTTGGGCAGTGCCTATGATGCACGGGTCGAGGACACGCAGGCCGACCGGGTCGACGGACAGGACGGCTTCAGGGTGCCACTCGAGCGTCTGGGGCTGGATCTGAGCACCCGCTATGTCAGTCGCAGCACCAGCTGGTTTTTACCGCTGACACCAAGCAAACTGGCGGGGGATCTGCGCCCCGATGTGTTACATCTGGAGATGATCTCCAGTCCCAGCGACACACCGATCCCGCTCATGCTGCAGGTCTTTCTCAACGGTACCCTGCAAAGCGTCAAGACTCTGCCGAATGATGGGCAATTCCATCGCTATACGGTTTATCTGTCCCCCCATGATTACACACCAGGACACAACGACTTGCGGATCACGGTACAGCGTAACCTGATGAGTGGTGATTGCATGACTGAGCCGCCGGCCTATCCTGTCCAGCTCACCGCAAACAGCTATCTGGTGGTCTCTCAACAACGCGAGAAACCCCAGGAGTTCCATGACCTGCACGCCTGGTTCGCCAATGGTTTCGATCTACTGGTGCCCAAGCCGGATCTCGTTACCGGTTTGGCGAATCTCAGATTCTTGAGTAACCTGTTCAGCCACAACGACTATCCCTTGTTGGCGGAGCGCATCCGTTTTTTTACCCCGGGTCAAACCATCAGTACCCCAGACCCTTTCATCCTGCTGGGTGAGGGCGATCTGGAGGTGCGAGAGGCGGGGGTGTCTTTCCAACGAGGACGCATCCAGGTGCTGAACAGACAAGGCAGGATGTTGTTGGATGTGGACCGGTTGCCGCATTTGACCATCTCGCAATTGGTGCAGGCCGGGCAGAGTCATGGTCTGTGGATCTTGCCGAGGGATGCTGAACCGTCCCCTATGGAAAAGCCCTTGGTTTTGCAAAACAACTCGGTGGCCTTCTCCGATCCTCGGGGTCTGCTGCTGGCCTTGAATCCAGCATACCGGGAGATCAGTCAGATCGATTATCCGGAATACCAGGCCTGGTTCGATTATCTCGGCCGTTATCGATTCTGGTTGTTGGCCCTGGGCTGGCTGTTGCTAACCCTGCTGGTGGCACATCTCTACGGCAAGGCCCGTGAGCACCGACGGCTGGAGAAGGGCGCCTAGCCTTGGTCGGGGGTTTCCATCCTGGCCGGCAGCTCGGTGAGGTCCTGCTCGCACGAGGGCTCCTTAAACCTGCCCAACTCAGGGAGGCCCTGGCGTTACAGGTTGAGTGGGGGTCACGGCTTGGCGATATCGTATTGGCCAAGGGTTGGATTAGGGCATTGGATTTTTATACCGCGTTGGCTGAACACTACGGCAGGCCCTTCGTCAATTTACTCGAAGCAGGACCCGATGCAAGATTGCTCCGGCGTGACGAGATCCCTTACTACACGGAGCTGCTGGTGCTGCCTTGGAGGCGCCGGGGGAAGCGGATGCTGCTGGCCACGGCGGATCCGGGGCCGGCGGTCGAGGCCTTCGCCCGCCAACGCTGGGGTGATGAGGTAGATTTCGTTGTCACCTCGAAATTCGACATCATCTGGCTGTTGCAGCATAACCAGGATGATTACCTGAGTCAGCAGGCGGTCTACGAGCTCGCCGAGCGCATGCCCGAACGCTCGGCACGGCTGGTCTTTACCTTTCCTCAGTTGCTCGGCATGAGCCTGGTCGGTTATCTGCTGATGCTCTGCCTCGCACTCTGGCCGATACCCAGCCTGATCGGCTTGAATATTCTGGTCAGCCTGTTTCTGCTGATCAATTTCGGTTTGCGCGTGGTGTTGGTCTGGGTGGGCGGGGATCACCGCATCGACATCAAGGTCACCGAGCAGATGGTGACAGCGTTGGAGGACAAGGAGCTGCCGGTGTATACCATCCTGGTGCCCATGTATCGCGAGCCTTCGACCCTACCGGTGCTGAGCAGCGCCTTACGGCGCATGGACTACCCCCTGTCCAAGCTGGATATCAAGCTGATTCTCGAAGAGGACGACACCGAGACCATCGAATCGGCCAAGGCCCTCGCTCTGGAGAGCACCTTCGAGATCATCCGGGTGCCCGATTCCCTGCCCAAGACCAAGCCCAAGGCCTGTAATTACGCCCTGAACTTCGCCCGCGGCGAGCTGGTGACGATCTACGATGCGGAGGACAAGCCGGAGGCCGATCAATTGAAGCGGGCAGTGGCCGCCTTCCGCAACTCCAGCCGTAACACCGCCTGCATCCAGGCGCGGCTCAACTATTTTAACCAGGATGAGAATTGGTTGACCCGCATGTTCACCATGGAATACTCCCTGTGGTTCGATTTCTACCTACCTGCCCTGGAGGCCCTGCGGGTGCCGATCCCCCTGGGCGGCACCTCCAACCACTTCCGCATGCAGGTATTACGGGAGGTGGATGCCTGGGATCCCTTCAATGTCACCGAAGATGCAGACCTCGGAGTACGCTTCACCCAACTGGGCTATCGGGTCGGGGTGGTCAATTCCACCACCTTCGAAGAGGCCAACAACCATCTGGGCAACTGGGTCCGTCAGCGCTCGCGCTGGATCAAGGGTTACATGCAGACCTATCTGGTGCACATGCGCAGTCCCACCGTCTTCTACCGCTCGGTGGGGCGGGTCGGTTTCTGGGGGTTCCAGTTCTTCATTGGCGGCACCGTGATCAACGCCCTGTTGACCCCCTGGCTGTTCGGCATGTACCTGGTCTGGTTGCTCACCCAGACCCAGGCGCTGGATGTGATCTTCCCTCCGCTGCTGCTCTACATCAGCCTGTTCAATCTCCTGTTCGGCAACGGTTTCTTCATTTATGTGACGGCCCTCGGGGCCTTCAAGCGTCGTTATTTCCGGTTGATCCCCTATGCCATCACGGTGCCTTTCTATTGGGTACTCATGTCCATTGCCGCCTACAAAGCCCTCTGGCAATTGATCCACGATCCTTTCTATTGGGAAAAGACCCGGCACGGACTGAGCAGCTTCGAACACCATGACCTCAAATCCGCGCAAGATTAGTCCCGCCAGCCCCTGGTCGTTCCTGCTGCCCAGCCTGCTGCTCGGCGGCCTGTGCAGCTGGCTGCTCGAGCATCACTACCTGAATGACAGGGCCCTGCTGCACTGGACCAAGCTGCTCTCGATGCTGGATGCCAACGAGATCCACCTGGAGTACATCGGCCTGATGCATCCCCATGTGCCGATCTACCTGCTCGCACCTCTCTATTATCTCCCCGGACTGGCATCGCCGGCCGCCCCCTACCTGCTCTCGGTGCTGAGTGGAGGTCTGCTGCTGGCGATTTGGAACTATCACCTGCGCCTGAAACGTTACGCCTTGCGCTCGCGTGTCCTGCTGGTCCTGCTGGCCGCTGCCAATCCCCTGTTTCTGTGGGCGGTCACCAACGGCAGCGAGATGGCCTTGAGCCTGCTGATGTACTATCTGTTCTGTTTCGCGGTGCTGCGCACCCTGTTGCAGCGGGATTCCCGAGCCATCATCATGCTGTCGAGCGCATTGGCCGGTTACTTTTTCGTCGACGCGCGGACCTTTTATCTGGTCATCGCCTTCCTGCCGTTGATTCCGCTGGTGGCCCCGCCGAACATGCTGCGGGAGTCACCTCTGAGCGTGTTTTTCGTGATCAGCCTCCCGGTGGCGCTGGCGGCCGCCTCTTGGTTCTACCTCAACTGGATCTTTCACGGCGATGCCCGCACCTTCATCACGGTCCCGGACAGTGCCTTTCTGGGTGAGCTGCTTAATAGTCGGGAAAATCTCTGGCTGCTCGAATTCGGCGGCAGTTGGATTGTGCCGACTCTGCTGGCGTTGCTGCTGGCGATTGCCGCCTTTCCCGGCATGCTCTGGCAGGCCCGGGTGATCTGGCGTTCGCCGCGCCTGCGGCGAGCGCTACTGACGTTCTTTCTGGTGCCGGTGCTGGCGGTTGGGGTGAGCAGCAGCCGCTACTTTCTCAGCCATCCCATGGAGATGCTGTTCCTGCTCAATGCCGCCTGCATGGTCGGTCTGCTGCTCCTGCCCCGAGCCAGAATGAAACAGAAGGCCCTGGCGGCGCTCTTCCTGCTGCTCGGGGATCTCACGAGCGGTATTATCCTCTATCGTTTTGCCTCCCCGGATATGGCGGCCTGGCGTCTGGCCATTTCAGGACAGGGCAATGCCGCCATCCACCAGGAGGAACTGCGGCTCGGACAGTTTCTGGCGATGCATCGTCTGCCGACCCTGCTGGATGAACGGGCGGGTTATCGGATTGTCGCCGCCCGTGGCGATACCCAGCAACTGGTGCTCTCCTACATGCCGGAATTCAAGCTGGCGTTGCAGCGTTCTGATCCGGCGGTGGCGCAACTGGTGGTGTTCAATCCGGCCGATCGGCGGGCCTATCTGGACCGGGTCACCCAGCAGTATCCCGAGCTGTTTACCGATGGCATGCCGGGCTACCGCCTGGTCTACCGGAGCCCGAACTGGCATGTCTATCGCCAGGAAGCCGTGTTGCAGTGAAGCAGGGTGACTCGATCTGCCGATTGGCCGTTGCCCTGGCCCTGCTGACACTACTCACCGCCTGTGGTCGGATGGAGAGACTGCAGGGGGCCAATCTGCTGCAGAGCAGTAGCGTGGCCTTCGAGCAGGCGGCGACCGAGCAATCGATCCGTCATCTGCGTCAATTGGGTGCCAATGCGATTGCGCTGGTTGCTTTTCTGCAGCAGCCAGCTGTCGATTCGACAAGGATGGAAGCAGCCGGCGGTATGCACGAGCCCGGGCTGCGCAGGACTATCCGCTGGGCCAAGTCACACCGGCTGCGGGTCCTGTTGAAGCCCCAACTCCTGGTGCCGGGCAGTTGGGCCGGTGCCATCGCGCCGACTGACTGGGATGCCTGGTTCACGCATTATACGGCTCATCTGGAGCGACTGGCGCAGCTCGCCCGGGAAGAGGGGGTGGACAGCCTGGTGATCGGTACCGAGCTGAAGCAGTCCACCGGTCAGCCGCATTGGCTGAGATTGATCCGGCGTCTGCGGAAGGTCTACGACGGCCGACTTACCTATGCCGCCCATGGCCTGGAGGGAGTGCGTCAGGTCACTTTCTGGAAGCAGCTCGACTCTGCAGGGGTGACCCTCTATCCATCCCTTGGCGATGACCTGAACCGGGTCCCGCAACGCATTGCCGCCGTCAAGCAGGATTTGCACAGGCTTGCCTTGGATCTGCCGGTACCCCTGTGGGTGGCTGAAGTGGGTATCGCCTCGCGCAGTCAGGCTAACCAGCGGCCCTGGGCTTGGCAGGATCTGCGTCCGGAAGAGCAGGACGTGGATCTGTCACTGCAGGCGCGGGTGCTCGATCTATGGCTGGAGAGTCTCTCGGTGAACTGGCTGGAAGGGGTGTTGATCTGGGCCTGGTACAGCGATCCGGCAGCCGGTGGCGCGCAGGACAATGGCTTCACTCCACAACACAAGCCGGCTGAGCGGGTGCTCAGTTGCCAATGGTCGGGGCGCTGTTCATGACCATCCGGCCGTTACTGATGTGCCTTTTGTCTATACCCGGTATGTTGAGCGCCGGAGACTGGATGCTCTCCGAGGGGGAGCAGGGCCTGTACGCCGGTCTCTCCCTGTCCAGGGCCGACAGTTATTGGGACGATCAACGTGTACTGCAGGAGGAAGGTTGCAACAGCCGGCACTGGAGTCTGCAACTCCACTATGAATACGGCTATTCCTACTACCGGACCCTGTTCGTGTCCACTTCATTCGAAAAGGACCGCTGCGGCGATGAAAGCTCCACCGGCATACCCGATCTGAAGCTCGGCCTGCGGGGCAGGGTGAATCCATTCCGTAACGGGTATACCTGGGAGTTGGCCATGATTCTGCCGATCAACGGCGATACCCGGGACCGCCGCGCACCGGGCTCCGGCCTATTCGGTCTGGAGGCGGGACTCTATCGCACCTATCGGGACGACCCCTATGTCAAACCCTTTACTGTCTTGACGCGGGGTATCTGGGGCTGGGGGCTGAGCACGACGATCTGGTCTGGCGGGGGTGGAGCGGAGTTGCAGGGTGAGCTTAACTGGCGCAAGCGATTGAACAGGCTTTGGCGTTTTAAGGCCTGGCTGAGTGGTCACTATGCCCTCACCGGAACCCATGCCGGTGACCATTTCAGCAGCCGCAAGTCGAGCGATTACGACGAGCTCAGTCTGGGTAGCCGATTGTCGCGCCACCTGGCCCGGAATACCCGTGTGGGGTTTGTCCTGGAACAGGCACTCTGGGGCCGCAGTACCAGCCGGGATACCACGCTGCGGCTGGAGTTTTCTCGTTCCTGGGACTGATTACTGCAAGGTTGAACAATGCACACCAAAATTCTGCTAACGCTGGCCATCTGGATCACCTCGGTCAACACACTGGCCCTGGAGTTTGCTGCTGGATTCGAGAGTGATTACCCTCTGCTGGAACCGCCGGTCGTCCACCAATTGCATCTGCGTATGACTGAACTGGATGCTCAGGTCCTGTTCCGCAAGGAGCCCCAAGACAGATCTTCATTTCCCATGAGCGTCGTACAGGACGGTCGGATGTTGTCAGGTCGGGTGAAAGTCAAGGGCAGTTTTACCCGCAACTTCCTGAAGAAGTCCCTGGTGATCGAATTGGCCGATGAGACCTGGCAAGGCAACAAAAAATTCGCCCTCAATGCCATGGCCACCGACCCGTCGAGTCTGCGCGAATGGCTGGCCTGGGACCTGATCGCCGCCCTCGGTATGCACGCACCCCAGGTCGATTATCTGCGCCTCTTCATCAATGATCGCTATATCGGCCTCTTTCTGCTGTTCGAGTGGATCACCGATGCCACCTTCGCACGACAAGGGCTGGGAACAGGCGGGTTGTTGTACCACCCGAACGACGACCTGTTCTGTGGCGATTTGTCTCTCGCCAATATGCCGCGCCTGCAAGAGTGCTGGTTCAATCTCTCGCCACCAGGGTCACGGCAGGTGGGATATGCACCGCTGGAGATGCTGGCCGAGGCGTTGGCCAGTACACCCGTAGAAGCGTTCGACCGCTATCTGACGGTGCATTTCAATGTGGATACGGTGCTCGACTGGCTGCTGGTGAACACTGTCGTCAGCAACGGTGATACCTATCACAAGAACTATTACCTGCATCAGGCTGCCGAGCACGGGCGCTGGTCGGTGATCCCCTGGGATTACGACCTCAGCTTTGGTCGCAGTGCGGATCCGGTCCTGCCCTTTCCACGCAACATCCTGAACGACAACTTCAACTATCTGGGTGCACCCGACCTCGGTATGCCCCATGCCTTGAAGGACAAGACCCTGCGCAATCCGCAACTGATGGAGTCTTTTCGGTCACGCATGGGCCATCTGCTGGGTGCGGCAAGGGACGAGGGCATGAGCGAAGCTGCCTTCGGCTGGTTCTCTCCACCGCGGTTTCTTGGTCGTATCGAACAGCTCAGACGGATGATTGCCGGGCAGCCGTCCCTCGAGCGCTACCGCAATGACCCGCCCGACTTGGCGAAGACGCATACCGATGCACTGCGCTGGTATGGCCTGATGCGCTATCACTATCTGCGCCAGCTGCTCATTGAACCCACGCCATTCGGTACGGCGCGCTGGATGGCCGGTTCCAGTTATCCTCTACTGCTGGATGAGTATCCGCAACGGGTGGCCCTGTCACTGATGGTCAACCTGGATCTCCCCCCTGGCGAATCCTGGGTGGTACCGAGCGATGCCTGGCTAGGCCGACCCCTGGGCCTGCTGCATGTGACTGGGCTGGAGCGGCCGGTCCGCGTGCGGCTGGAGGTAGACAGCGAACGCACGCCGGATCTCCTGCCGCCGGGACTCAGTCCGGAGGATTGTGTGCGCCGTAGTTGGTTTCTCGACCTCAAGATGGGGTCGGCGCTGAGCATGAACATCATTCTCGATTACCAACAACAGAGCTCGGTGCGTCATGAACTGGGCGGCATCGACGAAGCGCAGGGGCTGCACCTCTGGCAGTTGAGCGGTGGCAAGTGGCGGGTCTTGCCAAGTCGCTTCAATCCGCTTGCCAATACCCTCTCCGCCGATGGGGTGAAGCTCTCGGCAGGTGAGGTCTCCCAGTTGGTTGCCTGCAGTAGCGGGCAGTTGTCGACAGGCCACATCCCCCTGCAGCGGTAGACAACCGGCGGATTCTGTGCTGGCAGTGGCGCGGCTTCCTAAAGCTTGGGATACCCTCGCGCCCGGTGACAAGCAACGTGCGGCCGGATGGTCTGCAGCCCAACCCGAACAGCGTCTGCGCTTTCAATCGAAACTTTTGGATGATCCGGCTGACTTTGGCAGAATTGGACGCGGATACAGGTTGTCCAAAGCACCAGACAATCCATGAAGTGGATGCTTGATGATGTGTAATACCTCGATTCATGCAGACAATACAGGTGGCTATGCTGCGTTGCAAAGCAGGGTTTTGGCTCATGTGACGTCTCTGCAGAGTTCTCTAGGACTGTTACTTTTTGTATCGTGCAGTCTGTTCAATCTCGCCATCGCTAACAGGATCGACGAAAGTCACTTCTTTGAGGAGTTTCCCTCGGTCATATCGGCGTCGCGCCTGATGCAGTCCACCACGAATGCACCGGTCGCCGTGACTGTCATTGATCGAGCAACGATCCGGGCATCGGGCTTTAGGGCTGTTGCGGACCTGCTACGCCTGGTGCCTGGCTTCCAAGTGGCCTATACCAGTGGAAGCGCCAGCGTGGTGACCCGTAATGGATTTAGCGATCAGTTCTCCCGTCGGATACAAGTGCTGATCGATGGCAGGTCCGTCTATTTCAGCAGTACAGGGGGGGTCTTCTGGAGAGATCTACCTGTTAGTGTGGATGACATACAACGCATCGAGGTGGTGCGTGGTCCCAATGCCGCGTCTTATGGCTCCAATTCGTTTCTCGGAGTCATCAATATCATCACCCAGGAAGCATTGGACAGTACCGGCACCAGGGCTCGTATCGATATCGGCAACCATAATGAACGGGAGGTCTATATTAGACACTCCAAAGTGACGGACAGGACTGGACTGCGAGTCACAGGAGGAATTCGTAAAGATGAAGGGTTCGTTGATCAGACCGATTCATCCAGAACATCACATGCAACGCTGCGTTACCAACAGGCCTTGACTCCCAACGATCGTATCGACTTCAGTTTCGGGATCAGCGACGGAGTGAGGGATGTGGGATTCTACGACAATGTGCTGATACCGACGGAGGACGTCAAGGTAACGTCGCATAGCGTGCAACTGCGCTGGGAACACAATCTGCAACCTGACAATGAGATCTCGCTGCAGTTTTATCATGCCGTAAGAAACGAAAGAAACCGTTTTCTCTCTGAACCTATCTCGCTAGGTCCATTGGGTGAGATTGAAATCCCGATCAATGAAGACCTGAGAGATGAACGTTATGAGATAGAACTGCAACATTGGCTGCAGCTGCATCAGGATCTGCGCTGGGTGTGGGGTGGCGGCACCCGCCTGGACCGGGTGAAATCCAAGACCTTTTTCTGGAGCGACCCGAGATTAAATTATCGACTGTATCGTCTGTTCGGACATGCAGAGTGGTCCTTGAAGCCGGACCTCCTGCTCAATGCAGGTGGCATGCTCGAATACAATGACATTACAAAGATGGATTTTTCACCGCGCCTCTCGCTGAATTACCGGCCGGTCCCAAACCATACTCTGCGCCTCAGCTATGCCAAGGGAATCAGGACACCCGCCTTATTCGAGGAATATGGTGATCAACGATATTACTACGAAGGGGTGCTCCTCGAACAAGGTATTCTGGCTCCGGGTGATATCAAACCTGAAACCATCGAATCAGTTTCATTCAGTTACATGGGACTGACACAGGACAGAAGTACTGTCTGGGAATTACGCCTGTTCCAGGATGAAATAAGGGACATCATCGATAACTATCAAATCGATTCAACAGAAGTCGGTCCGATAGACGATGATCTCATTACGGTGGAAAACCGGGGGGAACTCACCGTTCGGGGTATTGAGGCTTCGCTTACCCTGCATCTCGGCAGTGACACCGAGCTACTCTTCAATCATGCCGTTACCGACGCGGATGGGAGCGGCTTTGGCAATGAGCCGGTAGTGAATCATACGCAAATGACCGTCCCGGACCGGACCAGCAGCGTCTTGTTGACTCATCGCTTCACCAAAGGCCTGGACGCCAGTTTAGGCTACTACGCTATCAGCGACATGCGTTGGGATGGCAATGGGAGCAGTATCGAAGCTTATCAACGAATTGATTTCCGTCTCAGTAATACCTTTCAAGCCAATGGTCGGCGCGGTGAGCTCAGCCTGGTGATGCAGAATTTACTGGGCGATTACGAAGAATTCATCAAAGAGAATCGCTTCGGTCGGCGTGCCTTTCTCACCTTGGCTTTGGAACTGTGAGCGGAACCGCCAGGCCAAGCCGGCCGTGACAATGAGGGATTCGGCATCACAGGTCGTGCATTGGCATCCAAGGTTGTCACCAGGCACCCGGTTCATTTTAGATGGATGGGATTCACTCCGGTATGTGCGGAGGATCCAGGTCTTCCGGTGGATTAGGCAACTCAGCGGATGTTCTCTTTAACCAATCCCTCATCAGTTCCAGATGTTTTTGCTTGCTGTGCAGCATCTCAACGGCGATCTTCAGGGTCTTGGCATCTGCCGACTGTTCAGCGGTTAGCGAATAGAAATCGTAGGCACAGCGTTCCAAGCGCATGGCGAGCTGCAGTGCCTGGGTTTCTGTCATCAAATAATGGGTTTCCTGCATGCAGCTCTCGGGTCCATCCAGTTTGAGCCATTGGTACTCCCAGGGTGCGACCTGCGGCAGTTCGATGCCCTTGGTATACCGGATCAGTTCCCCGGCTTGGGTATTTCCGAAATCGGCAAGCCTGTCAAAAAGTTCGGCCACGGTGGGATTGTTATGGACCCGCATACTGTCTGCCATATCAACATAGCGATCTGCCAATTCCTGTTCCAAAGCTTCGGCGTGGGCAAGAAATTCGCCCTCCGATGAAAAATCGATGGAAAGTTTCTGACTCATCGCAGAAATTCCTCCTCGATCTGTTCCAATGACCCCGGGTGTTGCAGGATCGGTTGCCAGACCGACATGGGATGACGATAGAGTACGCCCAGAGTCAGACCATCATCCGACTGGATGCAATTGGTGACCTGCAGTGGATCGTGCAGCTCGGGGTCACCGCTATGGACTTGCTCTTTCCAACCCTTCTGTTCGGGACGAAAGGTCCGGCAGGGGCTCAACACATGGACGAAAGCGAAACCCTTGTACTTGATCGCTTCGACCAAGAGTTTGGCCAGATCCGCCGGTTTGCCTGAAAAACCTCGGGCGATGAATCCGGCGCCGGCCGCCAGGGCGATCGCCGCCGGGCGGAAGCGAGGGATGCCGGTGCCGTGCGGAGTGAGTTTGCTCTGGGTCCATTCCGGTGCCGTCGTGGGGGAGGCCTGGCCCTTGGTCATGCCATAGACTTCATTGTCCATGACGATGTAGGTCAGGTCCATATTGCGCCGGCAGGCGTGTAGAAAATGGTTGCCACCGATGGAGAAGCCGTCACCGTCGCCGCCGGCGGCCACTACTGTCAGTTCTGGACGCGCCGCCTTCAGACCGCTGGCCAGTGGTAGAGCCCGTCCGTGTATCCCATGGAAACCATAGGTATTGAGGTAGGCGGGCAATCGGGAAGAGCAGCCGATGCCGGAGATCAACGCCACCTCCTCCCGCGCGAGGCCAAGATGAGCCAGGGCCTTGGTCAGGGCGTTGAACACTGCGTAATGACCGCAACCGGGACACCAGACCGGTTTGATGGAGGATTTGTAGTCTTTGGCCTGTAACGGAAGAGATGCGTTCATCGATCCTGGCTCTCCAATACCTGGTTGACGATCTCCCCCGGGCGCCAGGGGATGGGGCCCGGTCTGGCCAATGACCCGGCGTCCTCGGGCAGGACTTGCTGAGCATGCAGATAGTGGAAGCACTGGGCCTGGTGATTCAGTTCAACCACCAGTATCCGCATTGCTGGTCGCAGCAGATCCCGCAGCGCCTCACGCTGCAGGGGTGCCAACAGACGTAAGGCGATGACCCGGGTGTCGATCCGCTGAGTGCGCAAGCGCCGCGCCGCCTCGAACACGGCAGCTGCGGTAGAACCCCAGGTCAGCAGACAGACATCGCCCTCACCCTGGATCTCCAGCCAGTGTGGGCCATAGTCGAAGCAGGTCAGTTTGTGCAGTCGTTTAGCCAGTTGGGCCGGGTGGTCGCTGGTCAGGTTGGATGGGACACCCTGCTCGTCATGCTCCAGCCCGTCGGCGGTGTAGATACACTCGGGCATGCCGGGGATACCCATGCTCGACAGTCCATCCTCCGCGATGGCGTAACGCCGATAACCGTCCTCATTCTGGAGTCCGGTTTTACGTCGCAGCTCGAACTTGGCCGAGTGAGCGGGATCGGTGATGCCTCGGTTCTGTCCGAGAAACTGATCCGTCAGTACGATCGCAACGGTCTGCAGGGCCTCGGCCAGTCTCACCGCCCATTCGGTGGTGAAGGCGCAATCCCTGATCGACAGAGGGGCGAGCACCAGATGGGGGGCGTCGCCGTGCATTCCGAAGACTGCCAGGTTGAGGTCCGACTGCTCCGACTTAGTGGGGATGCCGGTGGAAGGACCGCCCCGGGTTACGTTGATCACCACCAGAGGGGTCTCGCTGGCGACCGCCAGGCCCAAACCCTCGGCCATCAGGCTGAGTCCGGGTCCGGAGGTGGCGGTCATGGCTGGCACCCCCCCGAAGGATGCGCCGATTAGCATGTTCACCGAGGCCAGCTCGTCCTCGGCCTGCAATAAGGATCCACCCACCTCCTCCAGCCTCGGGGAAAGCCACTCCAGCATGTCGCTGGCTGGCGTGATCGGGTAGGCGGCGACGAACCTGATGCCGCCGCGCAGGCCGCCGAGACCGCAGGCCTCGTTACCGCTGATGTTCCACAACGGTGGTTTGTCCTCGGCAGGATAGGGTCTGAACAGACGCGCTCTGTTCTGGACCGCTCGAAAGCCTCGTGCGACGCAAAGGGCCGAGGCCTCGCTGGTCTTCTCACCTTTATCGGCCAGCTGGCGCCGGGTGACAACCAGCAATGAGTTGAGGTCCAGGCCGCAGAGAAAGGCCGCGATACCCAGTGCGACCATGTTGCTGCGTCCACCGGTGATTTCGTCTGCGAGCTGTTTGACCGGCAGGGCCAGAACTTCTGCCCGGGACGCCAGCAGGCAGTCGGGCAGGCGCCCCTTACCGGTGTCGGTGACGATCAGGCTGTCGGGAACCAGTGGCAATTCGTCGGCGAAGCGTTCCAAGTTCAGCCAGTCGAGCCCGATCAACAGATCGAAGCGGTCATCCAGGCAGTCTATCGGTTCGCGTGCAATACGCAGCATGGCAGCGGATTCACCGCCGCGGATCTGTGGTCCCAGGGAACGGCTCATCAGGCCGTAAAGACCTGCAGCGGCGACGGCTTCGAGTAGGATCAGACCGCAGGTAATGGCGCCGCTGCCCCCTGATCCGGTGATCGCCACCGATAGACTGAGTGTCTCGGTTGATGAGTCAACAGTCATGAATGGTTAATGAGCCCCAAGGAACACGGGTTAGTATCTTGTCATACTAAGATGACAGATACGAACGATCAATCGGGTTTTCCTGGATTGCCATTGTTATCCTATGGCTGGCTCAAAAAAACAAGGGCCTGCATTGTGCAGGCCCTTGCTGATCGAGGCAGACTTGCGCTGCCATTCTGGTTTAGCGCAGTGACAATGCCTCGAGTGTTCAGCTGCGCCCGCCACGGCTGCCGTTGCCTCCGCCATTACCACCTCCGTTTGTGCTGCCAGATGCGTCACGGCGAGAATTACCATTGGTATCGTCAGCATAGCGATTGATGGAATCGGCACCTGCTCCGCGAGAGACGAACTCCATGAACTCCGTTCCGCTCAGGTCGTCTTCGACCACCGTGTTATGGATGTCGTTCTGCATGCCTGCCCAACCTGCACCGTGCATTCCATTGTGGTCCGCCAGGGCGCCGGTCGAGAAGGCGATGGATAGAATACCGGCAAGGACGCTGCGGTTAACAATTTTAAGTTTCATCTGTAGTACCTCTACTTGTGGTGTTCGTGTATTGAGTTTCTGTATCAGTCGCGACGGGTGCGCACTGTATGGGTCGGATATTTCTCGGTCATTTCCGAGTTGTTTCGTTATGTTTCCAAGCGCGGAGAGTGTGTGTTGTGCACCAGACAACTGGGACATGAGTCACATTGCCAGGCGATTAATCGCCTACCTGTCCGGCCGGTTTAGCCGACACTTACTGGTTTGCCGGAGCTTGTCGGAAATTTGATACTAATGCATGATCTTTGGTTCGACTGCTAAACCGAGCTGTCGCAGGCAGTTGACGGTTAGTTGCACCAAGATCTCCAGACGGAGTGAGAGGATGTCTGACAGCCCGATACCTGTCTTCAAGACAAGGGGCTCGATGCCGATCAGGGTTAATGCGGGGAGTCGTGCACCGGAGATTTGCAGGGCGGCCAGGATATCCGAGAGCGCCAATTGATGGGGCGAAACCTTGGTATGGAAATAGGCGGGCACCTCGTCATCTTCCAACTTGACAATCGTCCCCGGTTTATTGCCGGTCTTCACCGTATCGATCACGATCAAATGGGTGCGGTCGATGATGTGTTCATACAAGGCCATACCGGCAGTGCCGCCGTCCAAGATCTCCACCTCCTGAGGAAATAGATAGTCATGGACGAGTTGTTGGACGGCGCAGACTCCGACGCCTTCGTCATGCAACAGGATGTTGCCCAGCCCCAATACCAAAACGGGCGCCGCACAGTTTGTCTGAAGTAAAGGGTCGTTCTGGATCGAGGGTAGCAGTTGCATCAGAAAGGGACTCCACATTGTGAACCCACGGCATGTACCCGGACGACTTCTTCCTGGCGGCGCGTATCAACCATGTGAATGGCGCAGGCGAGACAGGGATCGAAGGAGTGTATCGTACGCATGACTTCCAGGGGCTTTGCTGGATCGGCGATAGGGTTGTCTATCAGTGATGCCTCATAGGGGCCCAATGCATCCCGGTCGTCCCGCGGGCCTGCATTCCAGGTGCTGGGTACTACCGCTTGATAGTTGCGGATCTTGCCGTCATTGATCACGACCCAGTGCGACAAGACACCCCGCGGGGCTTCGTGGCATCCATAACCCCGGACTTCATGATTGGGAAACTCGGGACGGTTGAAGGTGGCGTAATCGCCTGTGCCGATATTGTCCATCAGCAGCTGCCACTGGTTCTGCAAGGATTCGTAGAGCACTGCGGTGCGTACACAACGGGCGGCATGCCGGCCGATGGTGGAGTGCAGGGCCTTGATGGGTATGTTCGTACCGGCGATCCCGCTGGCCTTGATCAAGAATTTGTCGAGATTGCGGATGGTCGGTTCATGTCCGGCTGCGACCATACAGAGCACATTGGCCAGGGGACCGACTTGAGCGCGCTGATCATAGAATGTGGGGGCCTTGACCCAGGTATATTTGCCGTCATCCTGAAAATCGGTGTAGTCGGGGATCGTTTCCCCCTCATAAGGATGAAGTGGTCCTTTGTCTCCCTCATACCAG
>JAAUXZ010023766.1_pt1 | contig 20198 bp, 16 predicted proteins | sample 7278131 | NCBI WGS metagenome assembly JAAUXZ01 (sample SAMN14350119, study PRJNA611818) | marine sediment metagenome | isolation source: surface marine sediment (3m) | place: French Polynesia: Moorea | collected 2018-08 | reverse complement strand
TTCCATATAGGCGGCAACCTCATCCGACCATGTGCAAGTTGATTCATCCGGTTCGTCATTGACGCCGTCCTTCGTGGTCTCATCGATTATCTGTTCAAAGATACGTGCCTTGTCTATAAAGGCGATCAGCGCCGAAGCCCCAACCTCCCACTTCTGAGAAGAGACACAAGCCTCCAGCACCTTTCGTTGCAGCTCGAAGTATGTCAAGAGGGAGTCATCAAAGCCTTGTTCTATTAATACAAGGTACAGCGAGGTTGCAGCCTTCCAGTCCTGTAATGCTGTAGTGAATTGATCCTTGTTTTCGAATACGAGCCCCCGTTTCTGGTAAGCATTGGCTAGATTTTTATGCCAGTCTGGGAGACACTTGTCACCGAAGGTCTGACGTAAGGTTTCACCGATGGCGATGGCTTGTTCATAATCATCGAGGGCCGATTCGCTGTCACCCTGGTCGGCAAGTGTATAACCTCGATGGGTATAGCTGTGGGCGAGATCGTTCTGCCAAGCAGGACGCCACTGATCACCAAGGGTCTGACGCAGGGTTTCACCAAGGGTGATGGCCCGGCCAAAGTCATCGAGTGCCGCCAGGCCGTCGCCACTATTAGCGAGGGTTAGACCACGGCGTGTATAACCGCGGACTAGGTCGTTCTGCCAGGCGGGATGCCATTGGTCACCGAGGGACTGGCGGAGGGCCTCAGCGAGAGTGATAGCCCTATCATAGTCATATAGGGCCGTCTGGCTCTCACCAAGGTCGGCGAGGGTGAGACCGCGGCTCTGGTAAAAGTTCGCGAGATGGTACTGCCAGGCGGGGGAGCATTGGTCGCCCAGGGTTTGGAGAATTGTCTCACCAAAGGCAATGGCTTGGCCGAAGTCATCGAGGGCTGCTTGATTCTCGCCAAGGTCAGCGAGGCTGAGGCCGCGTTCATGGTAGAGGGTGGAGAGATCACTCTGCCAAGCGGGAGGCCACTGGTTACCGAGGACCTGACGCAGGGCCTCGCGGAGGACAATACCCTGGCCGTAGTCATCGATGGCCGCTTTGTTGTCGCCACGGGCAGCGAGAGTGAGGCCGCGATTCTGATAGGCGCGGGCGAGTTCATTCTGCCAGGCGGGGAGATACTGCTCACCCAAGGCCACTCGTAAGTCCTCTCCAAGAGTGATGGCCCGGCCGTAGTTGTCGAGTGCTGCGGTGCTGTCACCCTGGTAGTCGAGGGCGTTGCCGCGATTCTGGTAATAATTGACTAGAGAACTACGCCAGTGAGGGGGGCATTGGTCACCGAGGGTTTGATGCAGTGACTCACTGAGGGCAATGGCTTGGCTATAGTCTTCAATGGCCGCGCTACTATTGCCCCGGTCGGAGAGTGTGTTGCCACGATTGGAGTAAACGATCGCGAGAGAGTGTTGCCAAACGGGGAGCCATTGGTTGCCATGTATTTTGCGTATGGTTTCACGCAGGGTGATTGCCTGGTCGTAGTCGTCAAGGGCTGCCTTGCTGTCACCCCGGTCGGCGAGGGTGAGGCCGCGGCTGGTGTAACTCTGTGCGAGATCGTTTTGCCAGGACGGAGGGCGGTGGTCAGCAAGAGTATGGCTCAAGGCCTCACCGAGGTCGATAGCTTTGCTGTAGTCGTCGTGGGCCGCCTGCCTATCACCACGTTTTGCGAAGGCGACCCCGCGGTTTCGGTAAGAATTGGCGAGGTCGTTCTGCCAAGCGGGAGGCCACTGCTTACCGAGGGTCTGATGCAGGGCTTCTCCCAAGACTATGGCTTGGCCATAGTCGTCGAGAGAGGCCTGAACATCACCACGCTCGATGAAGATGATGCCGCGGCCCCGATAAGAATTGGCAAGATCATTCTGCCAGTCGGGTGGGTATTGGTCAGCGAGGGTCTGGTGCAAAGCCTCGCCATGTTTAATGGCCCGATCAAGGTCGTCACGGGCCGCCTGTCTGTCCCCACATGCAGCAAGGGTGGCGCCACGGCTCCTGTAGAACTTGGCTAGCTCGTTCTGCCAGGCGGGAGGATACTGGTCACCGAGGGTTTGGCGCAGGGTCTCGCCGAGGGTGATTGGCGCGTTGCTCCACCCAATCGCCTGCCGATGCTTCGCCGCATCATAGGCCCTCTGATAACGTTCCCTGAACAACGGCCAAAGCCCATCGACGGCCTGGCTCAGCACGGAGGTCAGATCGGGCTCCTCGCTCAGCCTTACGTGAGCCATGAGGTAACGTAACCGTTGTTCTTCGGCCGCATCAAGGCTCTCTGTGGCAGGTTCTGTCTCCGCGTCCACCTCGGTCGAGGGTTGCAGGCGTTCCAGCAACTGAGTCACCTGCCGGACGTGCAGGGCCTTGAGGGCCTCCGGCCAGTGCCGGCGGATCGCCGCAGTGGTGCCCTTGAGCCCGAGCCGGAAGCGGGCATGCTCGCTCGCGTCCCCCTTCCAGGTGCCGAGCAGGGCCTTGAGGCTGTACAGGGTGTAGACCAGGTCCTGGGAGAGATCCTCCCCGCGGCGGCCTTCGACCAGCTCGCTCAGCACGTCCAGCGAGAGGCCGCGCCACTCCTCCTGGGCCACCTGTGGCAGGCTCTTGGCATCTTCCCAAAAGGCCTCTTCGGCGGCCGCCAGATGCAGCAGCACCCGGCGTAACAGCGCATTGGGCTTGTCCGACTGGATGCGCTCGAGCTCCGCCAGGTAGTGGGCGAACAGTTGCTCGGCCGGCGGCAGCCGGTCGACCGCATGGAGTGACAGGGTGTGGTCCGCGAGCAGGTCGGTGAGGTAGCCGACATAGAGAAAGCGCCCCTCGGCCTTGTCCAGGACCTCGGTTCTGAGGGAGGCAAACTCCGCCAGGACGCGGCGCAGGGCGGATTCCGGCAGGGGCCGGGTTGCGTCGCTGTGCTGCTGGGCTGCCTGCAGGCGTCGCCACTCCGCCGTGAAGCTGTCGCGCAGGGCGGGAGGCAGGGGGGGCGGGTCATCCGTTTCCGCTTGGCTTTGCCCCGCCAGGATCGCCTGCATCCGGTTCGAGGCCAGGGACTCCAGGCGCGGACGCAGGCGCATGTCGATGTAACGCTCGAGGAGCGCACGATAGGGTGGGTGCGCCAACCCCACCGACAATCGTTGACAGGCCGTGGGGTTCTCGTAACGGGTGCTGAGCGCCTCACGCACCCAACCCGGGCATTCCGCCGGGGGACGGGAGGTGAGGAGCAGGTAGACACCATTGGGCAGCGCTTCACTCGGCGGCAGGAAGTCGAGGAGGCTGCCCGCCGGGTCGTGCTTGAGCTCGTCCAACCCGTCGATGCAGACCAGTAACTGCTTGTCGAGACCGCCACCGATGGCGAGGAATGCCTCGAGCCAGCGGGCGAAGGCCGCGGGCGGGTCCGCCGCCGTCAGGTCGAGCTGGGGGAGGTCCCGGCGCTGGGGTTCGATCCCGAAGACCTCGCGCAGACGCAGCTGCAGCTGGTCGCGGAACTGGACGCGGAAACCCTGATACTCGCGCCGAATGTAGAAGGCCACCACGGCGAGGGTTGCTTTGCCGTTTTGATCTGCGATCAGCGGCCCCTCCTTGAGCTCGGCGCGCAGGCGCGGATCGAGGCCACGCACGAACAGGCTCTTGCCCACATGGGCCGGGGCCTGGAGCCAGAACACCCCGCGCTCGTGGGTGTCGAGGAACGCGGTGATCGGTTCACGCAGATACCCAGGAGAGAGGTAGTGGGCCTCCAGCACCCGCTCCTCGAGCAGCTGCATGACCTCGCTGCGGATATGATCCTGTACCATGCGATCACCCGAGACGGCAGGGCTGTCCCCGGTGATGAGCCCCTTGGTCTCGGCATGCAGTTCGGGATCTTGGTGCCAGGGCCAGGCCATGGCGTGGCCGGTGAGAAAGTCGATAAAGCCGTAGCGATCGCGGCCTGACTCACCCTCGCGCCGCCAGTCATAGAGGAAGCTGTCCTGCTGGGTACAGATACTGCAGCGGCGCAGCGCCACATAGGGGGCCAGGCGCAGCTGCCGCTGCCCGGCGATCAGCCAGAGGGGTTCGATATGTGTGGCGTGCGGTGCGCCGGCGGCGTGGTCGTGGTGCTGGCGGATCGCCGCTGCCCCGGTGAGGCGATCCCCCGCGGGGCTGCCGACCCGCAGGGCAATCCCCGACCAGCGCTCGGCATGCAGGGCCAGTAAGCGATTCAACTGGGGCACATGCTCGGCCAGGGCCTGGCGCACCGCGCTGAAGTCAAGCTGCAGGGCGCCGTGACCGAACAGCCGGTTGCGGATCACCGTCAGCGCCTCCAGCGCCTTGGCCAACTCGGTGATCTTGGGACGTGCGCGGCTCGAGGCCGGGCGCTGGCGAAACAGCCCCGCCACCTCGGGGAAGGTGAAACGCTCCGGGGCCTGCTGGATCTTCAGGGCGAGGGCATCGGCGGCCAGCACCAGCCAGCGGCCCAGGCTGAGCGGGGGACCGAGCAGGGTGGTGCGGACCTCGCGGGCCGACGCACGCAGTGCCGCCCTGGCTGCCTCGTCCAGCTCGGGACGCTCGGCGCTTTCGATCAGATCCCGCAGCATCACCAGGGTCGGGAAGCGGATCAACACCTCGGTGACATCCTTGAGTTGCCAGAGGGCCCCGAGGATCTGGCCCTCGGCCAGGATCTGGCGCAACCGGGCATACTCGTGGGCGATAGGACCGGGCCAATCCTCGATGACCGCTTCGATCCAAGGGGAATCAGGCGCTTCGGCCAGGCGCTGACAGAACGCCACCAGCGCCGGATCGCCGGCAGGGGATAGAGGGACGTTGGACGCGGGCGTCGAGGGCTCCGTTTCGCGGATGGCCTGCAGGAGGCGGGTGCGGTGTTCTGGATTGGTGATCCCGAGGCTCTTGCGCAACAGCAGATCGTTGACCTCGGCCAGGTCGTCCCACTCGATCCGCTGCGCCACAAAATGCGGTACGTAGCGTTCCAGGCCCAATCCGGCGAGCCATTGTGGGATGTCCTGAGTCATGGGTGCCGTTTTTTCTGATCAACCCGTTTGAGAGGCTGGGTGATGCGCCTGCCCGGGTGGGCTTACCTCAACTACCCATCCTGCCTTGTCTATACGTTGCGGATTTTAACACTGAAATACTACAGAGACAGCCACTTTGCCACCAGTTCTGGGATGATCACTTGATTGGGATCTATCAAGGTAAACTTTCTGTGATTTTTAATGCGATATCACGGGTTGCGTGATTGAAATATCGATTTTCATTGAAAATCTTACGCCCTTGTGCGTTTAGTCACTAAAGATCAAGTAACCCGGATATGAAACGAGTCCATCAGTCACTTCACCAGAATCGCACAGAACACAATGTACACCCGGCATTCCATTCAATATCAGAAAACATTAAATGGCATTTCAGCGCTGCTGAATTCAGCAAATTTGACTTTGTCAGGAAAGATTCATGCTGGTCTTTCTCTCAAGTCATTCAACAGTTCTGTAGAGACCAATGTTTTCAAGCCGGGCAATAGTAAAAAGACCGATACATTTGGTCTAATGACCGTATCAGGACAGTGTGGTCCATCGGAGTTTCTCGATTATGTGGGACTCTCACATGGTGATGTGATCAAAAAAGTTTATGAGATGTATGGAGAGCCTGACGAAATAGACACAACCCCACATGCGTCTAACCGGGCCCGATACCTAAAAAATGCGGATAATATTGTCGGCCTCGATTTCAATTTCTCAAAATTAGATGGCAGGATAAAGGTCATTACAATAGGATCTCCACTGGCTATCGATCATATAGAGAAAAAACTCAGTGATGAAAAGCTACATCTCTATGGCGTTCATAGAGATGTTCTAATTGAAAAACTAGGAAAGCCAGACCGGATCGGCCATGGCCGGTATGAATACTACTACAGAAAAGAAAATGCACGTGGCATGTTGTCTTTTGTATGCTACCCGCATAATGACCACATCTGCAGTTACCTGTCGAATTTTTGGTTTGGAACCTAAGTATGCCATATTGGGATGTCTTCAAAGCCTATGAGTAATTGACTGGAATCTCGCATGTGAAACCTGAGTGATGATGAGAAGCAGCCGGCTACGCGATATTCGTGAGTTATTGGATGGCATATTTTGATATTTCAATAAATTCAGTAAGATAAATTAATAAACCTGTGATGGCTCAAGCCGGTGCCATGGTTTCAAAGGGTGTAATTTCGAGAATTGCTGTGGATCACGAGTGCCGAAAAACTTATACAGATTGAAGGTGTTAGTGATACAGGGATAGAATTGAAAATACGATTCCGTATCGTGGTCAATACACCACGAAGCAACAATTCAGCTTAGCTGGCTCACATAGTACATAAAAATAAATGGTTAGGGTTCGATATGCCATCAGGTAACGCCAATAAACGAGAACGACTCGAATATCTGTTGCAGCATCGCAAACAACTCAAGAATGATGAATGGGAGGAACTATCTCGATTAGTGAGTGATGAGCTGTTAAGTCATCCGTTTACCCAATACCAATCGCTACCCTTGATCAAAGGGCAACCTGAAGACCCGCGACTACTGATTGAGAGTTTTTTTGACATTAAATTGAAGCGACCCGTTAACGCCAAAACTCATCAGGATAAAGTCATTCGGATATTTGAGCTTCATGAGCAATACAAGAAATTCTTGGTAAATGATGGCGTGTTGAATGTCCTCTGGCGGCATCGGAACGATCCCAATCCACCAGAAATCGAGAAAGAATTCTGGGACAAGTTATATCGACAGGTATATAGGATCTTGAGCCCTTACAGCTTCAGTTACTATCAAGCGCTGTCAATGCGTTTTTCGCAAACAGAAAAAAATCTCAAAGCTCATCTCATCAGTAGATTCTTTGCTGATAAAATATTACTCCCAACGAAAAGCAAGAAAACTAAATCACAACACATAACCAAATCTTATTTATATAGAATGTATGAGAATTGGCTGGTTGATATGGTTCGTCAGCCTCTTCCTCAAGATCCAGATATAACAAGTACGCAAACAGTTGAAAATGGAGATTCAACTAATAATCCACCTCTTGATATTTTCAACATATTCGGTATTACCCAGGAATGTGTGTTGGGACAAGCAATGAGCTTTCTCGAAGCCATGGGACATTGGGAATTCCTTAAAAAGAAAAATACGATCAATTGGATCAGGATATTTCTTATCGAGCATCATTGTGCTCCGGATCCAATCCCCATGAGTCAACTGGCAAGAGAACACCAAATCCCTGCCTACCATCATAAAGCACAAAAATTAGGAATAACTTCTGCGCGTGGAGGTTTTCCGAATATGTCTGACTTTGAAGCATCAAATCTTGGTCAATGGGTTATCTCACTGTTGGAAGAGTGTACCTCACCAGATAGCGCATCAAAAAAACGTCATAGCTTATCTCGCAGTGACGAAGATAGGAAATTCATTACCAAGGCATTGGATTTCATGTGTCTTGCTGCGTTGAAGTATAAAAGAGAGCTTTCAGTACATGGATAAATTCTCAAACATGTACTCTGCTGTGAGCCACCTGGGTAAATTACATGCGATTAATCACCTTTTCGTGATGGTCTGATACACATGCCAGATTCTATACAAAGATTGAAATGACTCGCTTATTACCAACACTTGAAGAAATTGTCCACAATCTATCTGCTACGCCAGATGAGATAATACAAAGGTTGGCGGAAGATGATACTGATTTACCATTAGACATGACGCTGAAATTAACCACGGATCAGCCTTTCCATGAGCGTGAACAACGATGGTCAGAGCCTGTGCCTGAGGAAATCGAGAAAACACCACCAAGCAATGAATCTATCGAAATGCCTGCTTTACTGGAGGAAATGATTGATCAGCGTATAGCCTCTCATCACCAGCTCTCACAGGATAAACCCAAACCTGGCCAAATCCTCCGCATTGAAGAGGTGGTAGGCAATCAGGGCGAAGTGTTGTGGGAGTTCGCCTATCCGCTGGCGGTGTTACTCGAGTATCCCACGGATCAATCCGAAATCTGGCATGGTTGGGTAGTTTGCCATGAGGTTGACTATGCAGCAGAGTGGGATGTCTTGTTGGAGGAGGCAGACCGACCCTGCGATCCACTTGCACAGATGGTGCAGACCTGGAATCCGCTTGAAATTAACATCTCATCAACTACGGTAGTGCTTGCCGAGTTGAGTGAAGAGAGACTCAATGCAATCCGTGCGATGGCAGATGAGTATGAACTGCGCCCTGAGCCCGATACTAAACGGGCGGTTCCAGGGTCAATCATGGATCGGTATCTAGGGGACTTACGATTGTTAACAGGAACGCCCCTTGGGGGAGAGGATGATCCACGCTGGCGGTATCAGTCGCTGTACCGAGAAGTCGCCGGAAAGATCAATCAAGCTTGCGGTTCTGAAGCAACAGGATCGAGCCTGTTCGATCGATTAATTACCCAACTTATTGACGCGGCAAGCACGCTTGGTGAATCACTCATCCCAATGCCATTCGTACCTCAAGCCCTGGGAGCGAAAACCAGCAAGACACAGGTTTTCCAGTTGGAGGATATCCTGCGGCTCGAAGTCTATCCGCCGCCTGGTGATCGAACGCTGCAAGTGCGAGTCGAGATCCTTGGTGATCATCATCTACAGGCATCGGTGAGTGCCGGCGATCTGATACTGCAGTCCGAAGCACTCGGTCCCGCACACCCCAAGGCTGACTTCTTTTTAACAGTCGATAAACAGACTTTGCAATTAATCGATGATATGGGCAAAAAGCGGCTTGAGTGGACTCCACAAGCCTCAGACTGATGCATGAGCTTTGGATTTGGCCTGAAAGAGATAGAGATCAGTTTCGTTGGTGGAGTAACCAAGACACCGGCCTGATCAACAGCACTAGTCTCGAGCAATGCGGTCGTCCTGAGGTGCGTGAACAACTCTATGAAGGGGGGTGTGAAAAAGACCTGGGCACCTTCATTGAGCGACCAGTGGCCGAGCTTCTGATCTCCCAACTTCGTGATCATGGCTCAGTAAGACTACGTTTAGCTGAAGAATTGCCCGCTTTCTGGCATTCCTGCGCCTATGAACGCCTCCTGCTCGACGGTGAAGAAATTTTCGGGCGGCTGGTAGTGGAGCGTTATGTCTCGACGAAGCATTGGCACATGGGTCGACCAATACCTCAGAATGGCGTTCTTTTCGATTTCCTTGCAGATAAACCTACCGAAACTTTTCCAACCGGTGAACGTCACGCATTCTACTCAGCTGTCGATAACCGCAAACTCCAATCAACTGCTAGGATCTGTCTGGATAAACCTGTGGTCGATCATTATCTCGAGCAGAAAGACCTTAGCCACACAGGTTTCCTGTGTATTATTGCTCACGGGTCCGAAACGTCTGCGCGATTTCCTTTCCAGTCAGCGGATGGGTCAGCTTTCCAACTTTCTTTGGATTCCGGTTTGCCGCCAATTGTCATCCTACTGATTTGTGGAGGTTTCGATGGCAATCTAATCGACTATGGTAGGCATCTCATCACAAAAGGTGCGAGCACGGTCATTGCCAGTATTGGTAAAATCAGTGCACCCAGGGCTGGTGAGTTTCTCGACGCTTTCATCTCTTCATGGAATCAAGGGGGAACAGTTACCGAATGCCTGGGTAAGGCCCAGATGAACGACACCCGGGCTATTGGATCACGTCGGCTCGTATTGCTGGGAAACGGCGACCTGCATGCAGGTGAGTTCCATGCCGATGAGATGAGCGATGTAGATATCAATGAGGCCGCTCGAGCCGACGATATACCTGCCTTAACTACCTTGATCGATCGCATCACTTTCGATGCCTACCATCGTGAAGGTAATGCGGGAACTGTGGTTTCAGAGCTCTACCGACGCTTGTGCCTTCCGTATGATGATCCCAATGAGGGAGCGGAATCCTACCTGAAGTTTGTCGCGGTGGCCGATCAAGTGTCTCCACTCTCCCAATATTGGTTGCGCCCTTACCTTGGCTTTCTCGCCCAGGTCCATGACCATCCCAGCATGCAGCGTTATCTCAAAACTCGAAAACGGGCAGAAGGGCAGGATGCCTGGCTCCCGGATTCGCCGATCTTTTATCACTATCTCGCGACCCCTGACTACCGCAATGGGCTCTACATAAAAGGCGTGAAGAAACTGGTCGCTGGTTTCAATAAGATCGTCGGGGAGACGGCCTGTCACCAGGCGGGTATCAAACTTCTTGGCAACTTGATCAACCATCTTATCGATCTGGGACTTCCGGACGAAGCTGATCTGCTCGCAATCGAACTGAAACGCTGCCTGGAAGTCTATGAGGGGGACACCGAAGAGACTGATCGTTTTACTCTCATGGATCGCGAGGCCCGTATCGCATTGCGGCAAGGTCAGACGACTGGCGCATCAGACGAACATATCCTTCGTGCGGTCACTCTGTTTGATAAAAAACGTATTGAGTCGATTGCGAATGGCGAGGATGGTTCTCGAGAGTTGGCGTGGCTCCTGTATGTGACGGCTTGGGGGGAGGTACAAGAGGCGCAAGCCTATGCTGATAAAGTTCTGGCCTTTTTCGACGACGTTAAAAGTGTCAGTCAGGATATCAGCAAGGGTAATGATACCAGACTCTATCTGCTGCGTGCCCTCGCATTATGGGCTTGGCGGGGTAGGGATGAGCATGCGGCAGAACGAGTCGATGCTTTCCTTGATGCCCTATCGAGGCGTGGTTTCTACCAGGATACCGGACCGCTCGGTTTCGCTGCGGCATATTTGGCCCTTTATCGTGGTGACAAGAGCAGTGAACAGTGGACGAAGATGAAGGTCCTGATGGAGCAGGATCGCTACTGGTTGGAACTGACCGCCTTCGGTTACCTGATGAGTGACTTCACAGCGACGCAAAAATATCTCGAACATTTCCAACACCAGCGAAGAGTAGCCTTCGAACAGTTAAAAAAACTCCCAGCCTGGCTGGCGAAAGGTGCATTTATTGGGCAAAACTGGCAGGAGAAACGTCATAACCTCGGCCAGAGGGAGCGATGGGAAGCGAGCGTTTTTAATACTGAGGTGGACTCTCCTCAGGCCGAGACGATCGTCCACGCGGGTTTGTTACCGATGTAGGCAAATCAAAGTCTGAGTGAACATATGCAAGTGTCCCGGTCTTGGCATCCATACCGGCTGGGCATTGTGTAACCGGTCATGACAATGCACTCTGTCGCCATCGACCGAGGGTAATTTCCACAGCAAGCAGGTTTTCCAACAAAATCACTCCATGCGGCATAGCCGGCTTTGCGGCAAACGCAGAGCCTCCTACCCAGATCTCGATTGCCGGGTCGATCATCGGGCGGAGTCCTGAGAGCATGACCAGTGCATCATCGGTTTTGAAACTGCCGCTGAATGATAGTCCCACCACCTGAACGCTGTGTCTTTCAGCCGCCTCTCGGATTTCTTTGAAGGGCATTTCGGTGCCGAACGATATGACTTCGGCGCCACCCAGTCTTAGCAACGCTTCCACCATCAACAACCCCAGGCTATGTTGTTCGCCGGGTACGGTGGTCAACATGATTCTCGGATCGGTTTGATCCCGGATCGTCTCACTCAGAGCCTGTCGCACCAGTTCTTTGAGGATCTGGGTGACAAGGTGTTCTTCGTAAATAGTGATTTCATCATTCGTCCAGGCGTTACCGACTACCTGAAGCGCAGGGGCCATGACCTTGTGAATGAATCCCCTCAGACCGTGAACCTCCAGTTGGTTCTTGAACCAGTCTCGCAATTCGCCTGCATCTCCTGTTTTCAAGCGCTCGATCAACGAGCCTTCCGCAAATTCAACCTTAGGCACCTCAACCAGAGATCTCAATTCCCGAATATCCAGACCCATGAGCTTGCCGGGGCGCTTCCCCTGATCCAGTAACTGCCGGATGACCAGGAGTTTGCTCAACTGTTCATCGGTATATACACGGTCCCCGTTGTCATCCCGCGCAGGTGTCGGGTAGCCGTAGCGTCTTTCCCACATACGCAGTAGATCTTTTGGGATACCGGCAATTCGCGATACATCGCTGATATTGTGCTGTCCGTTCATATGCTGTCTTTGGATTCGGTGTCGGCGGATAATTTTCGTTTCAACCATCGGGAGAAGCCACCGATGAGGGGCGCCTGGGCGAACAGATCGGCTGCGTCCCAATAGTCCCGATGTTGTGAAACCCTGCCGTCCGGACCGAATAACAGGTGGCTGGCACCTTCCACGGTGCAGTGTTTTCTTCCGAGTTGAAAATGAAACTCCCAGCGCAGCCAGCTCCAATCATTGCCGACGTCTGAGTGGGTTACATGAAAGGTTGGATTCGTCGTGTTCTCGAACATGTGTTCGAAGATCCGTATGATCGCAGCATGTCCCTTCACGTGATTGAACGGATCGTGAAAAGTAGCGTCTTCATGGTAGTAATTGGTCAACCGCTCCAGGGTTTCGGGGGAGAGTGACTCATACCAGCTGACCAGACCCTCGAGTCTCATGAGGAGGCAACCTGGCGTAGAATGGCGAATCTCAGCCTATCAGGAAGCGCGCGGACGAGTTTCATTATGTAGGTGAATCTACGCGGAAAATGAACCTCGAACCGACCCTTCGCTATGCCCTGCAGGATTTCGGCAGCGGCCTCATCCGGACTGATCAATGCGGGCATCTTGAAATCATTCTGATCGGTCAGACGGGTCGCGACAAATCCAGGATTGACCAGATAGACCCCGATGTTCTTCGGGGAAAGGTCGGTGTAGAGGATCTGAGCCAGATTGATCAACGCCGCTTTGCTTGGGCCGTAAGCGAGTGCCTTCGGCAAGCCGGTATAGCCTGCCACACTGGCGACCAGACAAAGACCGCCTGCGCCGGCGGCAGTCAGCATCGGTGTGCAGACATGCAGCAAATTGAATACTCCCTGGAGGTTGACCGCTAATGTCTGCTCCACAACCTCGGGATCCATGTCGAGCGTCCGCATCGGCCGATAGGTCCCAGCACAATAAAAGATCATGTCGACGCCGTTCCAATGGTTCAGCAAAGATGTCTGGGCCGCTAAGAAACCTGCTTTATCGGTTACGTCCAATGGCAGTAACAGGTGTTTTTTACCATCTATCAGGTCTCGTAAGGCGGATTCAGTACGAGCACTGACCGCCAATCTGGCACCATTCTGCGCTAGCCGGTGCGTCAACGCCGCACCGATGCCGCTGCTGGCGCCAATAATCCACACACGCCGGTCGCGCCAGTCGGTGATCTTCGGATTCAAGCTCTTCATGGCCGTTTCTGGAAAACCAGCGAGACTTCACCGAGCGTCACCCCGAATTTCTTCATTGCCGATCGATTAAGCAACACACCGTCATCCTGCAAATACATCCAATCGTCGAAGTCGACCTCATAAACCGAGTCATCAACGGGTAACCGCAAGCGATAGGTCCAGTGCAGCGTATTGCCCGCGATTTGACCTTGGGCAACGCCGATCACATCATCTGCACGTCCTTCATATCTTCCGTTACCCAGATTGGTCAGGTGCCAGACGCGTCTTTGTGTCTCCCCGTCACTGTAGGTAAACCGTTCATCCAATACACCCTGTTCACCATTCCACTTTGCATCGATTACGACTTTGAAGCGTTTGACCACTTCGCCATTGCGTTTCTGGAACATCCCCCATGCATCCAGGGTGCCATTGAAATATTCTTCCAAGACAAGCTCCGGTTGTTCGTTTGCGTAACGGTTGACATCCACACCCGCACACCCGGTGAGGCAGATTGCGCCGAACACGGCAAGGTTCTTAAGTGACATGAATAACCTCCAGGCTGGGTCTCCAGCGGAGCAGTAGGATAAGAGATGCGAGCTTGATCAGGCAGGGAATGCCTGCGTAGAACACCGCCAGACTGAGCAGACCGTTCACACCACCGGGTTCGTAACCCAGTCCGGCTAACATCGGCAGGGCGAGTCCCGCGGCCAATGCGAGGACCGCCTTGTTGATCAGGCTCCAGATACCGAAGTATCCGCCGGTGCGACCCTCATCGTTTCGCGGAATGATATCTGCAGCGATCGCAGCAGGCAGTGCCAGATCAGCGCCAAGCGCCGATCCCGACAGCACACAGATAATCAGGTAGGGAATCAGGTCACCCGAGCCCAGTTGAACGGCCCAGAAGAATCCCGACACAGCTATCAGTGTTCCCAGCATCCACGCCAGGGTTTTACCCATTCTTTGTGCGATTACAAGCCAGAGTGGCAGGGAGCAGGCGCCGCTGAGAAAATACAGTGCAAGAAACATCCCGCTATAGTCTTCCAGATTCAGAACATCGGCGATGTAAAACAGCGACAGCGTAGCCGCGATGGCGATGGCCAACCCGTTCAATAGGAATAGAAACGCCAGGCGACGAAAAGGTTTATGACGCAGCGGATGCAAGATGCTGTGCGGAGCTGCATCGATCATGCGGGGCATGGGCGCATGCTGCAATATGGCCCACACGGCAGCGATCAATAGGGTGCTGAAGAGCAGGCTGAACAAGAGCCAGGCGAGATTCAGTCCGAACCATTGTGTGAAAAGCGCTGGAAGCAAGCTGGCGAGAATAACTCCGAACAACCCAAATCCCTCGCGGTAAGCCACCAAACGGGTCCGTTCATGGGTATCTTTGCTCGCTTTCGCACCCCAAGCCAGGTATGTGATATTCAATGCGCTGTGCGCGGTGTAGACAATGACCAGCGATACGGCCAGCCAGACGCCCAGTGGGAACGCCTCTGCACTTGGAGGGTTGAACAGTGCCGCGTAGGCGAAGACCAATAGGAGAGACGCGCTGACTAACAGAATGGACCAGCCGCCGCGGAGGCGTTGTGTGTAGTCGGCGAGGCGACCCAGCCAAGGGTCCTGCAGAGTATCCACCACCCGGGAAAGCATCAGCACTGCACCGGTCAACGCGAGTCCAAGACCGAATTCATCACCATACAGTTTGGGTGCGTGGATATAGACCGGCAGTGCCGCCATCGCCAGAGGGGCACCAAGCATGCCATATGCAGTGCGTTGTGTGCCGGTCACCCCTGTTCTCCCAGAAGCTGTGCACGCAGCTCCGGTTCGCGTGTGTGCGGGCTTAACCAGATGGAAAAGAATGTCTGTGCCAGCTCCGGGTTGTCGAGGCGGCCCAATAATTGATTGTCGCTGTAGAAGGCCGCACCTTCACCCGGCTGGTAAACACCAATAATGTGATCTCCATTGGCTACATCGCGAAACACCGATTCGAGTTGGCTTCGAAGTGTTGCTTTGTCCGGGTGTTTACCGTGAAGTTTTTCGATCTCCTTGATGGACGATTGGGCAAGCTCGGTACGGCTGAATCCAAACCGGTAATCGATCCTGAGCGCGAAGGGTTGTTCCGGTTCAAAAGTGCCGTTCGGTGTGAGTAACGTCGCCTCGTAAACCGTCATGCCCAACCAGGTCAGTTTGCCCTTGCCGACAGGGTGGTAATCTGGAATGCCGGATGACGGCTCCATCACTGCACTGGAATAGACGGTCAGTGGAAAGGTCAACAGGAGCAACATGCCAAAGGCTGCAGGTTTCATTGTCTCAACTCCTAGTCAGGGTGATTTGTGCCACGTCGATGCGTTGTTCATCGAAGCCCGCTTCGCAGTAGGCGAGATAAAAGCGCCATAAGCGGATAAACGCCTCATCAAAACCCTGGGCCCGGACCTCATCCAGGTTTCGTTCGAAAGCCCGATGCCAGCGTCGCAGAGTCTCCGCATAGTCTTTACCGAACGCATCCCAGTGAACGATATCAAAGCGCTCATTACGGATGGTCTTTCGCAAAGCGGTCGGGGAGGGCAGCATGCCTCCGGGGAAGATGTATTGCTGGATAAAATCCGTACCGGAGCGGTATTGCTCAAAGGACTCGTCTTCGATCAGGATGGTCTGAATGACGGCTCGGCCGCCAGGCTTGAGCAATTCCTCGAGTTTTTGGAAATAGCCGGGCCAGTAGTTTTCACCGACGGCCTCCAGCATTTCGATGGAGACGATATGATCGTATTGCCCTCGAAGATCCCGATAGTCGGTCAAAGAGAATGATGCCTTGTCGGCCAGGCCTGCTTCAGCGATGTGCTGTCGAGCATAGCGCAGTTGTTTCGGTGAAAGGGTGATGCCGTGAACCTTGATGCCCTTTCTAGCGGCATACTCTGCGAAGCCTCCCCAGCCGCAGCCGATTTCAAGAACCCTGTCGCCGGGCTTAGCGCCTGCATAATCGAGCATGCTTTGATACTTTGCATGTTGTGCAAGAGTCAGCTCGCCATCCATGCTGTCCTTGAATCGGGCGCTCGAGTACGTCATGGTCGGATCCAACCAGAGCGAATAGAAATCGTTCCCCAAGTCGTAATGGGCCTGAATGTTACGACTGCTTCCGCGTCGCGAGTTGCCACGCAGCAGGTGCCTTATTCGATAACCCAATTGCAACCAGCGGTTGCCGTGTAATACCCGTTCCAGTGAACGCTGATTACGGATTCCGAGTCTGATGAGCGATGTCAGGTCATTGGTGCTGACCAAATCGTCCCGGTAACATTCGGCCAGGCCGATGTCACCGTGGCGGAACAGACGTTTGAGTACAGACCAGTCACTTATCTGCAGGTCAGCAGACGGTTTACCGTTGTCTCCGAAACGCAGTTCATGACCTTCGGGCGTTGTTAAAGCCAATGTGCCATGGGCAATGCGTTCAAGCGTCGCAACCAGGGAACTCGTTCCCCAGGGTAAGGATAGTGCGTCCAGGGTTGTGGTGACGCCATTCATCAGGAAGCCTCCTCGGTTTTGTTGATGGGTCTATCAAATAGCGGTGTGCGTTTGATCCACAGGCGCAGTGCCTGCCAGTGAATGCGTGCTATCACGCCCAGCGTCATGAAAGGTTGACGCATAAGCGCAAGTAACAATGTCTTAGAGCTAAAGTGTCGTGCTTTTCCCCAAATGGCGGTGTTGAGTTGTAGCTGGCCCTCATCCAGATAGTCGATGCGCACCAGGGGCGCGCTGAAATCGACATTGAAGTGGAATCGGTATTCACCGCTTACGGGGTAAAAGGGCGATACGTACATCTGCTTGTCGGCCATGACGGCGTTGTAGTCTCCAGTCGATCGGTTGGCCTGTAGAACATAGCAATGCCGGTCGCCGAACGTGTTGTTGACCTCAGCAATGATGGCGCCGACGCTGTTGTCGGGGCGTAGGCAATACCAGAAACTGACCGGGTTGAACACTAAGCCGAACAATCTGGGAAAGGTCTGTACCAGAACAGGGCCGTTGCAATCGGTGATCCCACAGCGATCGAGTTCCTGCCTTATCCACTGCCTTGGTTCGTTACCATCACCATGATCGGTGAAGTGAAACGCCAGTGGACGCCATCGGTTGACCCCGAACAACCATGACTGAAGCGAGTTCAGTTCATTTAGATCGATCAACAGGAAAAACACCGGGTAAACAAATCGGTTCTCTCGGGGGCGATGTCGACGGTGCATAACACTACCCCGGACTACCCGGCTTGCCTGACGATCTCTTACAGAGTGACTTCCCATGGGGCCTCCACGTCAAAATCACCCATGATTCTAAGGGCTGACTTGAGTCCGTCTTCATGAAATCCATATCCGGTCCAGGCGCCGCAAAACCAGGCTTTGTTCAAGCCTTGAATTCTTCCCAATTTGTGCTGCGCGTCGATGGCTTTCTGATCGAGCACCGGGTGGTCATAGTGAAAACGCGCAATTTCGTCTTCTGGTAGGTAACCGGCGGGTGGGTTCAGCGTCACCATAACAGGCGTCGTGAAAGGTAATCGCTGCAAACGGTTCAGCAGATAGGTCACGCACACCGGCTGTTCTTCGTCCCCGGTGGCCATGTAATTCCAGGCGGACCAGACCGCCTCACGCTTGGGTAACAAACGCCTGTCGGTATGCAAGATGGCTAGATTCGGTTGATAGTCGACCGCGCTCAGCACGTTGCGTTCCGCGTCTATCGCATCGCTTAGCATGTGCAGCGTATCCGGTGCATGTGTACCGAACACAACAGCGTCATAGATTTCGTGACCTTGGTCATTGTGTATGCGTACCCCTGAGTCGGACCGTTCGACACGATGCACCGGACACCGCAGTCTCATATCAAGCTGCGCAGTCATCTTTCGTACGTACTCTCTGCCACCACCCGAGATGCTTCGCCACTGGGGTCTGTCTTCTATTTGTAGCAACCGGTGATTGATACAAAAGCCCAAGAAGGTCTCGGCGGGAAAATCAAGGATATCGCGGGGTGACGAGGACCATATGGCTGCAGCCATAGGCAGCAGGTACCACTCACGAAAGGGGTGGGAGTAACCGTATTCGTTTAACAGTTCTCCCAGCGTTGCATTGTTGCGTGCAGACCATTGGAGCAATGAATGGGCACGCTGATTGAAGCGTAAGATGTCCCGCAGCATCAACCAAAACCTCAGCCTCAGCAGGTTCTTCTGTTGAGCGAAGACCGTGGCCAGATTTGACCCGGCCCATTCGATGTCAAGTTGGGGGAGGCTGACGCTGAAAGACATATCCGACTCGTAGGTCGCTACGCCAAGGTGTTCAAACAATCTAATGAGGTTTGGGTATGTCAGGTCGTTGTGGACCAGAAATCCCGTGTCAACCGGATGGGTAATACCCTGAAGCGTGACATCCACTGTATTGGTGTGTCCGCCGGGGTAATCACCAGCCTCAAACAAAGTGACCTCGTGCTTCTGCTTGAGGAGCCAGGCGGCTGCCAATCCACTGATTCCACTACCGATGACTGCAATTTTCATTTTAGATTCGACTCATTTGTACTATACATAGTTTCAAATCATAGCAGTAAAAATGAAAAAAACAAGAAAATGTACTAGACAAATTAAAAAAAAACGCTATATTTACAACTTAAGAGGACAGCAGACCTCTTATTGACCCGTACGAAAGGAGATATGAAATGTCACGCTACGAATATCAAATACTCGAAACCGAACGCCGCTACGATGCCCTCATCAAGGAAGTCGAAGCTACAGATCCGAATGTTCTGAGCTCTGTGGTACCGGGCAGCAGATTGCATGAGATTATCCACAACCCGGTAACCGAAGGGATCGACGAGGGTTAGCTAAAACGATCCTGGCGGGTGCACCCCGCCGGGTTCCGGAGGAGAGTGATGAAATCACCGATCTCGGTCATACCGGTTGCAATTATTGCCATCACTATTGGATTTACGGTGGGATGGTCATTTCCCCGGCAAGATAATACGCGACCGAATGTCACGCGGATCATGGAATCCAATCGAACCGACAAGCTGCAACGTATTGACCAGGACCTGGCCAGCACTCACCTAAAGACGCATTCAGACATGGCAGTGTCCTCTGTTAATACAACGGTTCAATGGTTGTCATTCAGAGAGCACGCAGGCCTGGTAAAACGCTACGCCGTGTTTCGTGAGCCGGGGATGGCCGTGACCAGTCTGATCCTAGACCAATCCGCTTGCCGTGAGATGCCGGGTGAGCATGACACAGAATCACCTGACAGCTCGTTCGATGAGCTGCGACATTCCATAGATGATGTGAGAGGCAGTTTTGACGGTATCGCCGAACCAGACATTACGAGACCCTTCAAATCCACCATTCTTATATTCTGAGGAGATACGATGCTTGCCTACATTGACATGCTGGAACACAGGGCAAAGTGGCTGGGCTATCTGGGTTTACTACCATTCGCTGCGGGTTTGGTAGGTTTGGCTTTGATTGCGCCAGGCTCAGAGCTGGTGATGAGCGGCGTACACGGGTACGGCGCAGTCATACTGACCTTTGTGGGTGCGATTCACTGGGGGCGGGCGATGGCGTCGAACGATGCTGCACTCATGACCTGGTCGGTCCTACCTTCGCTTGTAGCATGGATCAGCTTGCTCTTGAAGCCTGAATTCGGTCTGCCCGTTCTGATCCTATCGTTCCTATCACTCAATTTTTTCGATCAACAACAATACCAGGATGCAGCCTGGTTCCGTCCGTTACGTTTTCGCCTGACGGCCGGTGTAACTATTCTATTAACGATCAGCTGGCTGCTTGGACTGCCGGAGGTGTGACATGAAGATAGCAATGACCGGTGCGTCAGGATTCGTTGGGCGTCATCTGAGCAAATCACTGCGAACGCAGGGACACCGGGTAGTGGCCATCGATCGTCAGGATCTGAGCCAAGGGTCCGACCACTTGCTTGGCTGCCTATCCGGTTGCGAGGTGGTGATCAATCTGGCTGGTGCACCCATCA
>JAAUXZ010079801.1_pt1 | contig 20355 bp, 17 predicted proteins | sample 7278131 | NCBI WGS metagenome assembly JAAUXZ01 (sample SAMN14350119, study PRJNA611818) | marine sediment metagenome | isolation source: surface marine sediment (3m) | place: French Polynesia: Moorea | collected 2018-08 | reverse complement strand
TCGCGGAGGATGACGTGACCCTGGTGGTGGAGACCACGCAGGGACCCTTCGCGATCAACGGGGGGACACTCAATACTTCAGGCTCCTATGCGGGCGGCACGGCACAGACGATTGATTGGTCAGTCAACAATACAGACACCGCCTGTCCTCTGGTCGATATCAGCCTGTATTCGTTCAGCAGTGATGGCTCGAGCTATTGTGACGCGAATGATGACGCTGCCTTGAACCTGGGAACTCATGCCAATTCAGGAACCGCCACGGTCACCCTGCTGGACAAGGCCGTATCCAGAGGACGTGTGCAGGTTGCCTGCAGCGACAATGTCTTCTTCGCCCTTTCCGCCGCGGATATCGAGGTGACTTCCACGGCGGGAGAGGTGGCTGACGATTGTCAGGGGGTTGACGGTGTGGTTGTCGCCCATGGCACGGTATTCAACGACGCGGGTGAAGGGACCACGGTGGTCGACAGTGATGGCGGTGGAGGCGGTGGCGGTGGCGCGCTCTTGCTGCTGCCTGCCCTGTTGGGTTTTCGCCTGGCGGCGAGCCGGACAAACCCCAGTCGCAGGGCCAAACTGCCGGGGGCCTGAAAGGTCTACTGGGTCTGCTTCAGGCAGGCGTCGAGCATTAGCTTGTTGTATTCGGTGGCATATTCCTGCGCGGCCTGCAACAGTTTCAGATGGGTATCCCCGAATACCATATCAGTGGAGCCTTCCAGATAGCGGATACCGCAGACCGATTTGATCCGCGAGGCAGATTCAGTGGGCACCCCGGGCATATTGGGGGCGCGGGTCGCCATGGCCAGCAGCCGCTTGTCGCCCCGTTCTATGGCGAGTTTGGCATCGCGGCTCGCCTCGGCATCCTGCAGCCAGGCAAGGGATGTCACCGCATCCCGCTCCTGGGGTGAGAGGGTCGAGAGGTCGATCTGTTCTGTCTCCTGGCAGCCACTCATACTCAAGATTATCGCCAACACTGGAATGATGCGTTTCACTCAAACTCCCCGATTCTGTATCTTTGCGACTCCGCGCTCCAGCGCCCATAGTAAGGCCCCGCTCAGCCCGCCGTAAAGATGTGCATCGACAATGACACGACCTTTTGCAATTGCCTCGCTGCCCGGGATGGGACCGCTGACCTGTTCCCAGGCCAATTTCACGCACACCAGTGCCAGCAGCAGCCCGTTCGCGCCGGGATGTTGATCGATCTCCCTGAGCAGCGCCCAGATCAACAAGCCATGCAACACGCCGGAGAGGCCCCGGTACCAGTCGAGCCCGGGGTTCAGCAGGTGGAGGCCGGCGGAAGTGCCCAGTGTAAGGAGGATGAGCCCGGAAAAACAGGCCGTAAAAGGCATCATCTTCCTGAAGAAGAGCTGGACGATCAGCCAGAAGCCGAGCAGGTTCATCAACAGGTGGCCCCAGCCGAGATGTGTCAGATGGCCGGTCAACAACCGCCACAGTTCTCCGCTTTCCACTGCTCGGCGTTGATATTCCAGATGCATTTGCAAAGGGTCCTGGCCGAGCATGAACAGCAAAGAGACGGCGCTGAGGAGGAGCGGGCAGAGCCGGGGATGTTTGAGCGGTTTCAACAACGGGCGGGATCAGGCTTGGCCGCACACCGGACAGTGGGGATCGGCCCTGAGTTTCAGGTTGCGCCACTCCATGCGCAGGGCATCGAGGATCAGGAGGCGGCCGGTGAGATTGACGCCGGCACCGGTCAGGACCTTGATCGCTTCGGTGGCCTGGGTGCTGCCGATGATGCCGACCAGCGGGGCCAGCACGCCGTTCGCGGAACAGCTCTCGTCCACGGCGCCGCCTTCAGGGTAGAGACAATGGTAACAAGGGTCTCCCGGTTGTCCGCTGAACACGCTGACTTGCCCCTCCATGCGGATTGCCGCACCCGACACCAATGGGGTGCAGGCAGAGCGGCAGGCCCGGTTGATGGCGAACCTGGCAGTGAAATTGTCCGTGGCGTCGATCACCAGGTCGGCTCGGCTGGTCTGTTCCGCCAGTTCTGACTCACCCAACGGGTGATCGATGGTTTCGACCTGGATATCCGGATTGAGCGCATGCAGGGTCTGGCGCGCCGATTCCACTTTAGGGGAATCGATCCGTTCCGTAGTGTGGATGATCTGGCGCTGCAGATTGCTCAGGTCCACTTTGTCGAAATCCACCAACACCAGGTTGCCGACCCCCGCCGCGGCAAGATACATCGCCACCGGGGCGCCGAGCCCGCCCAGGCCGATGATCAACACCCTGGACTCGAGTAGATGCTCCTGCCCTTCGATGCCGATGGCGGGCAGCATGATCTGGCGGCTATAGCGCAGCAGTTGTTCGTCATTCACGGAACGGATTTCGCTGAGGGTCAGAGATATTTCCGCCAGTGCTCGGGGCGGTCGTCGCGGCAGGTGTGGTCCAGGCGCTGATACCGGTCGGCAAAGATCTTGCGAGTGCAGTTGAAACTGCCGTGCAGACAACCGTGATTGGCGCGCTGGGTCTCTTCGGTGTAGTAATGGAGGGCCCGCTTCATTCGATAGAGCAGACTGTTGTCGAGGTGCAGGCCGATCTCCACCAGGCCATCTTCGATCTGCTCTAGGGAGATGTCCATGAGGTGATAGCTGACCGACAGGTGAAGCGGGTCAGTGGGAGTAACCTGATGAATTCCTTTGATGTCCGCCAACAGGAGCGCAGCGGTCTGCGCCTGGTTGGGATCCGGGTGGAGCTCGTTGAAATAGATGTCCCGGTGTTTGATGAATTCAGGATTCTCGGCGTCCATAAGCTATTATCCTAACCCCTGTAAGGAATTAATCAAGACGCAATGCTTGATGGAATGCGAATCGTCATTGACTTCGTGTCAAACAGGTGCTCTGTTGATTTGTCCTGTCATTCCGGGCGTTTACCCTCACTGATCCGTTCCTGACCGGACAGGTCCCGGAGGGTTCTGACATGATCAAATCCGGCCTGTGTCAGGAGCCTACGCACTGCGCTTCCCTGATCAAAACCGTGTTCCAAGAGGAGCCAGCCAGCGGGTTTGAGGCGGTTGAGGGCCTGCGACGCGATGATTCTGATATCGTCCAGGCCGTCCGCACCGGATGTCAGGGCGCTGATGGGCTCCCGGGGAAGGTCGCCCTGCTGCAGGTGGGGGTCCAGGTCAGCGATGTAGGGCGGGTTGCTGAGGATCAGATCATAGGTTGTACCGGCGGGTAGTGCCTGAAACCAATCGCCCTGCAGCAGTCGGACGTTTTGCAGAGCCAGGTTGGCAATATTCTCCCTGGCAATTTTCAATGCGGCCTCATGCCTGTCAGTGGCATGCAAGGTACAGTCGGGACGTTCACTGGCGACGGCCAGGGCGATGGCGCCGCAGCCGGTACCCAGATCGGCCAGCTTGGGGGATGGCGACTTTTGCAGATGTAGCAGCGCCTGTTCCACCAGCAGCTCGGTTTCGGGACGGGGGATCAGGGTGTCCGGACCGACCTTCAAGGTCAGCGACCAGAATTCGCGTCTCCCGGTGATGTGCGCCACGGGTTCACCCTGCAGGCGTCTTGTCAGCAGGCTCTGATAGTCTTTCTGGGCTTGCTGCGTGAGCGTTTTATCGGGCCAGGTGAACAGATAGCTGCGGGGTTTCTCCAACACATGGCAGAGCAAAACAGCGGCCTCCAACTGGGGGCTACTGTGTGGCAAGGCTTCGAGTCTGGTAGAGGCCTGCTGCAGAGCCGCATGAATGGTGATCATGCCAAGTACTCTGGAAGCTCTGTGGGCGCGAACGACTGCACTCAATCATCGCGGGCATGGCCCGCTCCTACCCATCGGAATAGTGCGTTCATGCCTCACCCATGGCGGCCAGTTCCTCGGCCTGATGCTCCCTGAGCAGTGGGTCTATGACCTGCGCCAGACCGCCGGCCATCACCTCGTCGAGCTTGTAGAGGGTCAGATTGATACGGTGATCGGTGAGCCGGTTCTGTGGGAAGTTGTAGGTGCGGATGCGCTCCGATCGATCGCCGCTGCCGACCTGCAGTTTGCGGGCACTGGCCTGCTCGCTGGTCACCGCCTCCTGGGCCTGGGACAGCAGCCTGGCCTTCAGCAGGGACATGGCGCGAGCCTTGTTCTTGTGCTGTGAGCGTTCGTCCTGGCACTCCACCACGATGCCCGTGGTCAAGTGGGTGATGCGCACCGCCGAGTCGGTCTTGTTGACATGCTGGCCGCCGGCGCCGGAGGCGCGGTAGGTATCGATACGCAGGTCGTTGCTGTTGATCTCCACGTCGTCCACCTCTTCCGCCTCGGGCAGGATGGCGACGGTGCAAGCCGAGGTGTGGATGCGCCCTTGGGATTCGGTCTCCGGCACGCGCTGCACCCGATGGGCGCCGGACTCGAACTTCAGCTTCGAATAGACCGCATTGCCGCTGATGCGGCAGACGATCTCCTTGTAGCCACCGTGTTCGCCCGGACTCTCGCTGATGGCCTCGGTCTGCCAGCCCTGGGCCTCCGCGTAACGCAGATACATCCGGTACAGGTCGCCGGAAAACAGGGCCGCTTCGGCCCCCCCGGTGCCGGCACGAATCTCCAGATAGATATTGCGCTGGTCGTTGGGGTCCGGTGGAATCAGCAGCAGTTGCAACTCCGGTTCCAATGCGTCACGGGTCTGCTCTGCCAGTATTAGCTCCTCGCGGGCCAGATCGGTCATTTCCGGGTCCTTGAGCATCTCACGAGCCGCCTCGATGTCGCTTTCCGCCGCATGGTAGCGTTTGAAGCTATCAACCACTGGCTCCAGTTGGGCATATTCCCGGCTCAGGTCACGAAACAGGTTTTGTTGGGCCTGGGTATCGGGTTCAGCCAGCAGGGCGGTGATTTCTTCGAATCGCTCGGCGATTTGCTCCAGCTTGCCGCGCAGAGATGGCTTCATGAATTGCTGTCGATTTTCTTCAATTGAAAGAGAGTGTTGGCGGCCTCGAGTAGTTCGAACTGACCGTTGAAGCCGGCCTGGCGCAGCTGTGAGCTGGGGGTATGCAGTAGCTTGTTGGTGAGGGTGCGGGCCAGAAACTGCATGGCCTCTTCCGGGGATTTGCCTTTATTCAACTGTTGCAGGGCCTTGTGCAGAACCTCGTCCCGCAGGTTCTCCGCATGGCAGCGGTAGTCCTGAATCAGCTCCACGGCATTCAGGGAGCGCAGCCAGCCCATGTATTCGTCCACGTAGCGCTCGATGATCTCTTCGGCTTGTTCCGCGGCCTCTTGGCGGGAGCGCATGTTCTCCTGTATGACTTCCTGCAGGTCGTCCACGCTGTAGAGATAGATGTCGCTGAGGTCGGCCACCTCGGGTTCGATGTCCCTTGGTACTGCAATATCCACCATGAAGATGGGACGGTGTTTGCGCTCCTTCAGGGCGCTCTCCACCATTCCTTTCCCCAGCACCGGCAAGGGGCTTGCCGTGGAGGATATGACGATGTCCGCTTCATGCAGATGGCCGCTCATTTCAGTCAGCGAGATTGCATAGCCTTCAAACTGGGCCGCCAGGGTATGGGCTTTTTCCACGGTCCGGTTCGCAACGATGATGCGGCCTATACCATTCTGATGCAGATGCCGGGCGGCCAGTTCGATGGTCTCACCGGCGCCGATCAGCAGGGCGGTCTGCTCGGAAAGGTCGCTGAAGATCTGTTTGGCAAGACTGACAGCGGCGAATGCGACCGAAACGGGGCTGTTACCGATCGCCGTATCGGTGCGGATCTGCTTGGCAACCGAAAAAGAGTGTTGAAAAAGTTTGCTCAGTAATTTGTGGGTCGTGCCCGCATCCGTCGCGGTCTGGAATGCAGACTTTACCTGGCCGAGGATCTGGGGCTCGCCGAGAACCAGAGAATCCAGGCCGCAGGCGACCCGCAGAAGATGCTTAACCGCCGACTCGTCCAGATGACTGTAGAGATAGGGGCTTACCCTACCCTGAGGAAGGCCGTGAAATTGACTGATCCAGTCCGCGATGGGCGCGTGATCTTCCTTGTTCAACGTGCAATAGACCTCGGTTCTGTTGCAGGTGGAGAGAATCACAGACTCCTCGACCGCAGGGTGCTCCCCGAGACTGCGCAGGGCGCCGGCAATGATGTCCGGGCCGAATGTCAGTCGTTCCCGGATATCGACAGGTGCGGTTTTGTGGTTGAGACCCAACGCAAGTATGGACATATAATTTTTTTGGATGAAAGCGTAGAAGGAGAATTGTGTTACATCAACGTATTGAATTCAAGCTGGTTTTTAAAAAGTGAGATAGCTGTCCATGTCTGGCTCAAGTGGGTATTCATTAACCTGGATCAATGAAAAGTACTTTAGTTAATCGAGTGAATGGGGTCGTAAGAAATTTGCTGGCGAAGGTCTAGTGGAAAACCCTAGTTGCGGGAATCCTCATATACTGATACAAATAGCGCGCTATGACATTAAGTTGTTCATTAGTAACAGGTAATTCAATTATATATCAAGGCGACGACTAGAGTTAAGCCGTCGGCCCGGAGGACCACTCTATGCAAGTCCGTAAGCTTGTCGCTGCCTTGGCAGCTGTTCCCGTTCTGTTCACCGCCCAGGCGTTGGCCGGGGTCTCCAAAGATCTCCCGCTGCCTTCCAGCACCCCGACCGCGAATGAGATCGCCGATCAGGTCTACTTTGTCAACCATTTCTATGCGGTGAAGAACTACGGTATCACCAACAATAATAAAGATCCGAAAAAGAGCCGTAAGGCAAAACCCGGCAAGATCACAATTCTTGTGAACAAGTCTGCAGGTAAGAAACCTGACAACATCACCCTCGAACGTTACCTCAACAACGACTACAGTGACGGTTCGACAAATGCCCAGGATATCGCGATTTTCCGTTCCGGCAAGCTGAAGGGAACCGGCATGCTGATTACGGACTTCACCGATGACAACAAGAGCCAGTCTTACTCGATCTGGCTGCCTGCCTTGCGTAAGATCCGCCGTTTTGCCGAGCCTGCCCATGACGATGCCTGGGGTGGCAGTGACTTTACCTTCGGCGACGTGACCTTGCGTAAACCGCAACACGAAACCCATGAGCTGTTGGGCACGGAAACCTTTAACGACTGCCTGGGCGCCATCGGTAAGGCAGAGGCCAAGAGTAAGTATCTGCCAAACCCGCCGGATGCTGCCTGCGATCACAAAGGCAAAGAGGTCTACAAGCTGAAGAGCACGACCAAAAAGTCGAACTGGTGGTATGACCACCGCATCAGCTACATCGATACCAAGAGCTTCGCCGATTACCGCACCGAATATTTCAAGGGTGGTGACAAGATCAAAGTGATCGATCGCCACTGGATCAGCATGGGCCTGGATGATCCGCGAGCTTTGCAATGGGGATATTGGTACGGAAAGACCTTGGGTACCGGTCATGAGACTTGGGCGGTTATTCCGGACGGTATAACCCAGGTCAATCAGGACTGGGATCCCAGTTTCTGGTCAGAGTCTACTCTGCGTAAGATCAAGCGTTAGTGATTTGTCAGGGGTGCATATCACATGCACCCCTGATCACTTTATCAGGCTTGTATTGATCAAATCGGGCCTGTCGAAACTGGATAAGAAGAACAGCTTCATTCCAGTCTGTCGTATCGAAAAGGTTTTGGGAGGATAATAAAATGTTCAAGCGTTCCACGCTATTTCAATCCATGCTGCTCGCAATGGTACTGCCTGGTGTTGCCCTGGCAGAAGTCGAAGTCGGTGGTTATCTGAAAAATGAGACTGCGGTCTTTAGTAAAGACGGTCAGGTCACCGGTTTTGCTGATAACACCTATGACGAAGAGGGTCACGACAAATTCGACCTGATGAAATTCGAAAACTCCGCAAGGATTTTCCTGAACGGTGATATTGGCGAAGAGAGTTCCTGGCACGGTGATCTGAACCTGATCTACGATTCAGAAGCGGTAGATGGTTACAAGGGGCACGAACTCTACACGCAGAACGACTATCTGCGCGAACTCTATGTCGACACCAACGCCTTTGGATTCGACTTTCGCATTGGTAAACAACAGGTGGTGTGGGGTACCGCGGATGGTATCAAGCTGCTCGATATCATCAATCCCACAGATTTCCGTGAGTTGAACCAAAATGCCATGGAAGATGCCCGTATCCCGGTCTGGATGATCAATGCGGAACGCAATATCGGTGATAGCAGCAATATTCAACTCATCCTGTCACAGGCAAAAGAGAACAAGATCCCCGGCTTGAACAGTGATGGTGATCAGGGCCATCCCTACCTGATGAAAGGCGTGGACTCCATTACCGGTGAGGTCAATGGTTTCTTGAACATCATTCCCAAGCTTACCGATGTGGCCACCAGTTTCAATATCGGTGCTGCGAACGGTATGTTTGGGCCGTCGCCAGCAGGCTTGGTTCCGTTCGCAAATATGTCAGTTGATCTGTTCGCATCCACATACTGGGCAATGGATGCAACGGGCGTACTGACCCCGACAGGCCCGATCACAACCACAACTGACAGTGTTGTGAATTTCGTAAACTTCGAGACCGGTGCATTCGAAGGTAATGGTTTCGTGCTGCTGAATGCAATTGCCCAGCAGGGCCTGCCGACGCTCATGGGTATGGATCCGATGTATGGCAACAACGGTGAGACCAATCTCATGAACGAATCGGGTACGGCTTGGACATTGGCTGATTTGATGACAACCAGCACAACCGTATCTTGGGATTCGCGCAATCCTGTCGCCTCTTTCGAATACATGCCTAATGCTTCGTTTGCTACCTTCAACAATTCATCCGGCAACCTGTTTATGGCGGAAATGTTGGGTAGCACAGATGGGTTGCATGGACCGGCCAGATCCGAATATGTGCGTGATTATCCGGATGCTGAGGAACCGAATTTCGGTTTTCGTTTTAAGCAGTCTACCGATGCAGGCTTCAATTATTCACTCAACTACTTTTACGGATTCAGTCACAATCCCTCCGTCAGTTTGAGTTGTCGAGATTCCGAGACTGGAGCGAGCATTCAGCATGAGTTGCGTCGGCCCAACGCAAACTTTGGCGCTGGTGGAACGAGTTTTTATTCTTCGCAGTATGACGTAGATCAAGGTTATGTATCAGTGGCCGGTTCGGATGTCATAACGACTGATCAAGTATCAAACAGTTACGATGGCACGATTGGTGTGGGTTACACCCTGGATGCTGATGGTAACAGGAAGTATTACGGTGGATTCAGTCCGGTGACCGGTGGTCTTGCTGCCCTGGGGGATGCTTCGCACAGCGAAAATGGCATCGTCATGACTTTCACTGAGACAGTGGAACGCACCAACAATATCGGTGCATCTTTTGACTATGCACTTGATACCGGGCTTGCTCCTATTGTGCTACGCGGTGAATTCCTCTACACCAAGGACGAAATGCAGCCAGTAATCGACAAGCGCCTGCTGGGTATTGGTTATCTGCCCGAAGCCTTGGTCTCTGAAGAACACGATATGTTCAAGTATGTTATTGGCGTGGATGTGAATGTGTTGACCAATATGATGGTCAGTGGTCAGTTCATCCAATTCAGAAATTTGGATTTTGTGGATGAACAGCGCACATGCACCACCCAAACTGGCGCAACGTATGACTGCTCTCGTTACACCGGTGATCTGGCTACTCTGCATCTGAGCAATGGATTGCAGAAGGGTGAGGAGAACGAAGACTTCTATTCCCTGTTCTTCTCCAAGCCCTTTGGTGAATCTCAGGAACATCGCTGGAACAACATCACGATCATGGAAGAGGGGGGTGGTTACTGGAACCGCTTCGATGTGGAGTACAGTTTTTCCGATACATTCATTGGCTCGGCGGAATGGAACCACTACTGGGGTGATGAGAACACCCTGTTTGGTCAGTTCGACGAGGCATCCAATCTACAGTTCGGCGTGAAGTGGATCTTTGAATAAACTTCAATGACATCATTGAGCTAGTGATGAGGCTGGAAGCCGGAGTTTGCCTTCGGTTTTCAGCCTTTTTTATTTCTTCTGGCATAGGAAAATCGCCATGAGTGATTCTTCATCTACATCAAACAATTCCATGGCAGAACGCTGGGCTGAAGGTTATGCGAGTTTTGTGATTCGTTTTCGCATGCCATTGATGCTGATTCTGCTGGTTGCCACGATTATCGCTGCCTTATTCATCAAAGACCTGGACGTGCGCAACGATCCGGATACTTTACTGCCACCGAGTAATCGCTATGTGGCCACCAATCTCTATGCCGAACACAATTTCGGCATGGGTAACCTGATGGTGTTCACCCTGAGGATCAAGGATGGTGATGTCTATCAGGGCTGGTTCGTCAATAAGGTGCAGGAGATTCATCAACGACTGGTCGATCTGCCGGAGGCCCGTGCCGCCAACTTCATCAATATCGCCGCCAAGAAGATCAAATACATGGGGGCGGACGAGAATGGCCTGGTGTTCAAGCGCCTGATCCCCACCGAGGGCATCAGCGATGATCCGGTAACGGCCAAAGAGCAATTGGCCTTCCTCAAGGAAGGTATAGAGTCCAATCCTGTGATGGGTCCGATGTTGGTGGGTTTCGAGGATGCCGCTGGAAATAAATGTGAATTCAGCGAGAAGGATGAAAAAAACTGTATCGCAAAGTCGCTCTATATCATTGGTGACTATACCGACAAAGTAAAAGAGATTTATCTGCCTTGGGTGCGGGAAGTGCGCGCCATGATGGATGAGTATGGAGAGGACGAACGTTTCGAGACCCTGGTCGCCGGGGAACCCTACTTTCTCGCTTGGATGCTGGCCGACTTGGTCAATAAATGGTGGTTGTTCGTCATCTCTGTTGCCATTGTCATTGCTGCGCTCTGGTTCGAGTTTCGCAACTGGCGCGGTTCACTGTTTCCCATGATCGGAGTGGGGGCGACGATCATCCTGACCTTGGGCTTGATGGGTTTTACCGCCTTTAAACTCACCACCATGATGGTGTTGACACCGATGCTGCTGTTGGCGATTGGTATCGGCCACTCGGTGCAGGTGACGCGCCGGTTTATGCAGGAGCAGGCCGCCTGCGGCGATTGTGAAAAGGCCGCGCATACCGCCATTTCGCACACCATTGTCCCGGCCACCCTGGCCATCATCACCGATATGGTGGGGTTTCTCACCCTGGCGACCGTGGACATCTCGTTTTACAAGGCCTATGCCTACTTCGGTGTGTTCGGCATGCTCACGCTCCTGTTTACCACAACCACGCTGATCCCGTTGCTGATGATCAGCTTTCCCTGTGACACAAAGGAAATGGATGCAGGGGAAGAGCGGGGTTGGGAGACCAAGATCGGTTCCTTTATCTCTGGTATGATCGCCGGCCCGGGTAAATGGATACCCATTGGTTTTGTCGCGGTCCTGATCGGTATTTCCGTCCACTACACAGACATACTCAATGGCACCAAGGAAGACCTGATGCCAGGTGTAGAAAAGGGTATCAATTATGCGAGGGCGGCATTCAAGGAGAAGTCGATCACCATTCAGCATATCGAAAAATTGAACACGATCATGCCGGGTGTAATCTCAGTTTCCATTCCCATTCGTGGCAAGGAACCAACAGCGCCTTTGTGTGAAGAGGAATACTTTACCGAGTCCATCTACGATATGGAGGATCCGGTAGAGAAGATGGCGGAGTGTAAGGCCCAGAAAGAGAGTCTGGGTTGTTGGGATCCGGATCCCTGTGGAGCACAGGGCGTCTTCAACGTTGCCGAGGTTCTGGCGGATATGGAGGCGATGGAAGAGTGGATGCGTGCCCACCCCTTCATCGGTTTTACCGGCTCTTACGCACAATACATTCGTTTGGTGAATATGCTGTTGGCGGCAGAACCGGGGACCCAACCCAGGATCGAGGATCTGTACATACCGACAACGGCCAAATTGCAGTCGATCGATCCGGATGACGATCGTGGAGGCGACGACATTGTCCAGCTCTACAATGGGCTGCTGGAGACCATGACGGAGGAGGGCGATATGGACTCCTTCGTCTCTTCCGACTGGAACGAAGGTGTGGTGATGGGGTTTATCAACACCATGGATCCGGTCGAGGCTCATCAGGTCACCATGGATATCCAGCAGTATATTGAAGAACACAAAAACGATACCGGTTTCAGCAAAGTGAATTTCGGGCTGCGCTCAGGACCCGTTGATGACCTCTCCGGCGACACCAATGAGCTTTCAGTTGATGGTCCGGACTATGTCAGGCCGGCCGTTGGTGGTTTCCTAGGGGCAACCGAAGCGACCCGTGAGGTTGCTATTGAAAACTGGTTGGTGGGCCCGTTGCAGACTGCCTTGGCGGTTTTCTTGATTGCAGCGGCGATCTTCCGTTCCCTGTCGGTCGCGGTCATCCTGATGGTGATGCTGTTCATCACACTGTTTGCGCAATACGGATTGGGTGGTTATTTTACCAGTGTGCAGAATTGGTCCGGCAACCTGGCCTTCCATCTGTTGGTGGCATTGAGTATCGCCATGGGCTTGGGTATCGACTATGGTATCTATATGATGTCGCGGCTCAAGGAGGAGATGGAGGCGACCCTCGGTAACTGGGAGCAGTCACTGGTGAATACGTTGAATACCACAGGTTCTGCGGTCATCATTTCCGTGATCGTGCTGCTCGGCTGTTTTATCCCCCTGCTGAATACCGATCTGGCGAATACCTGGGGATTGGGCGTCTATATCACGGAGGCTCTGCTGATCGATGTGGTTACTGCATTGACCCTGCTGCCGCTTTTGGTTAAGTGGCTGAAACCGAAATATGTCTTCGGACAAAAATAAGGCGGGGATGCCAGAAAGGCCAACCTCTGGTTGAGTCGAAATTTGAAAGCCGGCTTTGAGCCGGCTTTTTTTCTGCCTATCGTTCTTGGATCTGGTGTCCTGCTTAGGGGCTCATTGTCACTGAGCAGGATTGCCTTCAAACAGACGGCGCAATCTTTGACTCAATGAAAGGTTCTTGATGGGACAGCTCAGTTGAGTTGGGTCGGCTGGGGGGAGAGCCTCGTCCCAGCGTTTGATCACATGCCCGTCCGACAGCTTGATCAAGCGGCTGGATGCATTCTTGACATCGGGATCGTGTGAAGAGATCAGAAAGGTCGTGTTGAAATCATCATGCAGTTTCTGGAGCAAGCAGACCAGTTTCTGCGCGGTTACCGTGTCGAGATTGGCGGTTGGCTCATCGGCTAGGACGATTTTCGGGTTGGTGGCTAGGGCCCGTGCCACCGCGACCCGTTGTTGCTGGCCACCGGAGAGCTGATTGGGCCTGCGGCTGCCCAGCTCACCGAGGCCGACTGCATCGAGCCAGTGAGCAGCGATTTCCAGGCTCTCCAGCTTGCTTTTCCCCTGTAATCGGCAGACATAGGCGACATTCTCCTGCGCAGTGAGGACCTGGATCAGATTGTAGGCCTGGAAGACGAATCCAATGGTCTGTAACCGGAATTGGGTACGCTGGTCAGCACTCATCTGAAGAATGTTTTGATTGTCGACGACGACTTCGCCGGTGTCGGCCGATTCCAGGGCTCCCACGATATTCAGCAGTGTGCTTTTACCTGAACCGGACCGCCCGGCGAGGACCGTGAAATCATTATCGTAGATTTCTAGATTGACTCGATTGAGTGCCGGGAATGGGACCTTACCAATCCAGTAACATTTGGAAAGGTCCCGTACGCTGATGATGCTTTGAGTTATTGTGGTGTCCATGTGTCTTTATTGTATCCGTATAGATTGGGTCACTGGCAGTTGGGCGGCTTTCCAAGCCGGATAGATTCCGGCTATCAATGCTGCGACAAAGGTGGTTCCCAATATCCTGATGGCAGAGTCTTGGGTGAGCAGCGGTTGGATGACAGGATCCATGTAGAAAAACTGAAAGGCATTGGAAAAATGGGAAAGATCGATGCCCTGATCCCCCAAAAAATAGACAATCAAGCCGCCACTCAGGTAGCCGAGCAGACTGCCCAGGAGGATGAGGATGACCGCTTCCAGCATCATCATCAAGAAGATCTGGGATTTCTTAGTGCCAATGGCAACCATTATCCCCAGCTCTTTTTGTCGATCGTGCAGGGCGATCAGCATGGTGTTGAGAATTTCGGTGAGAACCAGGAGGATCACAACGAAGATGACAACCAAGCCATAGGCGTCACTGAAATTCAACCATTGACTGACCATTGGATCCAGCTCCTCCCATCGTAGGATCTCATATCGATCGGTCGATAGGTGCTGTACCAGGAGTCTGTGCAGCGCATCAGTATCATCGTGATGCTCGGTGCGTAAAACGATGTCGGTGACGCTGTTTTGCAGAGCAAGCCAATGCTGTGCCGTATGCAGTGGTATCACCGCAAGGGTCCGATCGATCTGGGGAGCACCGGTCGCCAAGACACCACGCAGATAAAAGACCTCTGAGACCATCTCGCCATTGGCTCGCTGCGCCATGAGGATGATCTTGTCACCAAGTTTCGCACCGATGCTTTGCGCTACATTCCGACCCAGCAACAGGTCATCGGCCATACCCGGACTGAGCCAGCGTCCTGCACTGATGTTTTCGTGTATGGAGGTGACCCAGGTCTCCTGTTCTGGATCCGTTGCCATAATCTGCACACCGGCACTGCTGCCGCCCAGGGATGCGAGACCTGAGGTACGGATGCGTAGGGTCCAGCCGATGATTTCCGCATAGTCAGTGTAGCGAAGTATTTCATCGGGTTCGGATATGCTGTCTTGCAGGCTTTGCGATGCCTCGAAGCCTTGGCTGTGGATCTGAATATGTCCGGTGAAGCTGAGGATGAAGTTGGTTTTCATCTGATTCAGCCAACCGTCATTCAGGGCGCCCAACAGTGTCAGGGTGGAAATCCCGAAAACCATGGTTATGAGCGTGATACCGGTACGACGTGGGTTCCGCAGGAGATTTCGTAGTGAGAGCCTAAGGTAATAGCCGATTCCCAGGCGCGCCGTGTCAGCCATTGCGGATCGCCTCCACCGGTTGGAGTTTCACGGCTCGCCAAGCGGGATAGATGCCGGCCAGCAGAGAGGCACTCAGGATGCTGATGACCGTCATACCGAGATGATCGAGGTTGAGTTGCGGGTGGATGACCGGATCCACATAAAATCGACTGGTCGAACCCAGCAGTACTGACAGGTCGATACCGGTCTGATTGGTGAGTAGGATTACGCCAATACCGAGCAGGATCCCCAACAGCGAACCGATCACACCAAGCAGGGCGGCTTCCAGTAAAAGCATGAGCCCTATCTGCCTGCGGGCAGTGCCGATTGCCATGAGGATGCCGAAGTCACGGGTTCTTTCCAGCATCGACAACCACAAAGTATTGAGTTCACCGGCGATAACGATGAACAACACGATGCCGACGAACAGATAGAGGAAACCATTGTGAAGGGTGATCCACTCCTGGACCACCGGAAACATCTCACTCCAGGGCATGACCTCCAGATCCAGCTCTGCCAGTTTAAGGGATAAAGACTCAGCGATCTCATCGAGCCTATCATCCGCGACCCGCAATACGATGCCGGTGATCTGTCCAGACATGTCCAGCATCTCCTGTAACGCCCGGAGACTGGTCAAGGCCATGCCCCGGTCAAGACCCATCTCACCGCTGGTGATGATGCCCACGAGGGTGAATTCTTCGGCGACCAGTGCGCCGAACCGATCGTATCCCACGATCACGATCGGGTCACCAAGGTCGACCCTGAGGTTCTTGGCCGTCGTAGCACCCAGGATCAAGCTGTAGTCATCCCCTGCCTGGAGAAAACGACCATTGCCGATCCGTTGGGCGAGTTGGGTTACCTGCGCTTCGCGCTCTGCCTCCATACCGATCAACATGACACCTTCGGTGGTCTTCTCGGAGGTGGCCAGGGCAAAGGTTTCCAGGCGGCGGGACCAATGGGGAAGTCGGGCGGTCTCTAATGCTTCGATTACCCTTTCAGGTGCTGATAAATACAAAGAGAGTCGCGGATGCTCGAAAAAGCCTTGTCGGTGGATCTGAATGCTGCCGATGATGGCGTCCTGGAAATTGGACAGCATATTGCGATGCAGCCCGTCGTTGAAGCCCCAGAGAAAGATCAACGATGCCAGCCCGGCGGCAATGGCTGTGATCGTTAGCAGGGTGCGGCGCAGGTGGCCGATCAGGTTGCTGATGACGACTGCAACGATAACGGGTTCGACGATTCGCTGCGTGTGACTCATGATCAGCAATCGATCATTTTGGCGATTTTTTCATTGGAGTGAAGGCAGCTTCGTCCAATTGAGTGTCAAAATCGATGGACTTCAGGGTAATGATGGTTCTTTTGCCTTCCTCTTTGAGAGATTCCATGCTCCAGCGGGTTGGTATGGTTCTGTCATCCATCTCCTGGTAGCGATCAAAGGAGAGCTTGCGGGCGGGGTTGCCGCGTCTGCAGATATAGGTGACATCGATCGGCATGCCATCGCTGCGGATACGATGCTCGAGTCTCAGCCAGGAAACGGTGGTTTCCGCATGGGGTACGGATTCAATACTGATCACTGTCTGGTCACCCGTACCCTGTCGCCCGGTGATCCGGTGCGTATAACCGTTGATGAGAGCATCGGCTTCAAGCAGGTCCTGGTTGTTGAAGTCGGAACCCATCCAGGCATCGTGCATCATGGCGGGAGAAATGGCGATCTGTCGGCGGAGTTTCGGCAGATACATGGAGAGCTTGTTATCGATTTTGAGGAAGACCGTACCTTTGGTTTTGCGGGGTGAGAGGATCTCCATGCGAAAACGTTTCTTCAGGTTGTCGTCCATGCTCTTGAAGGTCATGGTGCGTTGCCAGTCGGGACGGATGATATCGACCTGGTACTCGGCTGCGGTCGCGGCTGAGCGCATCAAGGCTTCACTCTTGTGCAGTAGTGCCAGTGCTTCAGCATCGCTTTCGGCATGGGCCGCGAAGCTCAGGAGCAGAATCAAAAGCAGGGTTGCAATGGGGTACAGCTTCATTGGTTCAACCGGTTGTTACATCAAATCGTGTTGAATAAATTATAAGCAAACAATGATATAAATCCAGTTTATCACTTGACTGGTAAATTGAGTTCACGCTTTATTGCAAACCAACTGCTCAGCTCAGGTTACCTGGGAGACGGTGGCTAGCGGCTGGTGTGGAGCTGGTTCATGGCCCGTTGGAGGTTCCCGGCGATGATGTCATCCAGGCAATCAGCAGCGGACTCGAGATTCTGTTCGATGGATTCTCGGTCTTCTTTGGATGGCCGGGTCAGGACATAGTCGACGACGGCCCGGCGGTTATTCGGGTGATCGATGCCGATCCGCAGGCGATGAAAGTCGCGGTTGCCCAGGGCGTTCATGATATCCCTCAAACCATTATGTCCGGCGTGTCCCCCACCGGTCTTGAGCCGGATAGAGCCGGCAGGCAGGTCCAGTTCGTCGTGTGCCACCAGGATCTCCTGGGGGAGGATCCTGAAGTAGTTGGCGAGGCTGGCCACGGATTGGCCGCTGCGGTTCATGAAGGTCAAAGGTTTCAGGAGCCGGCAGTCATGACCGTGCAGGTTCAGGCGGCAGACCTGACCGTGGTGTCTGGATTCCGCTTTGAAGACGGCATGGTGGCGTCTGGCCAGCAGATCGACAAACCAGAAACCGGTATTGTGGCGGGTCGATTCGTATTCAGGGCCTGGATTGCCCAAGCCCACGATCAGCTTGATGGGGGGGGAAGACATCGGGATTTGACTCAGGGAAGACAAGGTGCATGGAGGGGTAAAGCCCTCCATGCCTGAAGAAGGTTATTCGGTGACTTCTCCCTCTTCGCCTTCTTCGCCTGACACATGTTCTTCTTCACCCATATGCCCACTGTGGATGTTGACCACGATGAAGTCCTCACCTTCGCTGCTCGGGAATTCTACGCCGGCAGGCAGCTTCATCTCGGAGAGATGAATGGCGTCGCCAACATGCATCTCAGACATGTCGACCTCGATGAACTCAGGCAAGTCCTTCGGCAGGCAGGTGATCTCCACATCGGTGAGCTGATGACTGGCCTGACCGCCGGCCTTGATGCCCGGACATCTCTCTTCATTGATGAAGTGTAGAGGCACATTCAAGCGGATCTTTTCATCGGCCTGGACACGCTGAAAATCCGCATGAAGAATGAACGGTTTGGCCGGATGACGCTGCAGGTCTTTGAGGACCACCACCTGCTCCTCATTGCCCAGTTTCAGGGTCAGCAGGTTTGAATAGAAGGCCTCATCCTCAAGCTGGTGGACCAGTTCGTGGTGGGCCAGCGAGATCATGGTAGGCTCTTTATGGGCACCGTAAAGGATGCCTGGGAGCTGGCCGGAACGACGCAGGCGGCGGCTCGCACCTTTCCCTGCATCGCTCCGTAGTTCGGCGTTAACGATAAAGTTTGCAGACATTGCAATCTCCTGAGTGTTTGATTTGTGCAGAAATCGCCTTCCCGCGACCAGGATGACGAACGACTTCACTGAGCTTCAGCGAGCGCGCGATTCTACCAGAGCTGCAGCTTTTTTCCCAGTAGACTACACGGCCAGGCAGCCGGATAAGGCAAACAGGTAAAAAACCCGACGGTTCATTCCCTTTGCTTGGAGTGTTCAACCTATAATGTGCGGGTATTGGTAGCCTGACAGGACATAGCACTGGCCTCTTTTTTCAAATCTTTCGCCACCGTCGGCAGCAATACTATGCTGTCCAGGATTCTGGGTTTCGTGCGCGATCTGGTGCTGGCGCGGGTTTTTGGCGCGGATGCCGCAACCGATGCCTTCTTCGTCGCCTTCAAGATCCCCAATTTTCTGCGCCGATTGTTTGCCGAGGGGGCCTTCTCCGTGGCCTTCGTGCCGGTGCTCACCGAATTTCGCACCAAGCGGACCTTCGATGAGTTGCGCGATTTCGTCGATCGAATGGCGGGCACCTTCGGCCTGGTATTGCTGCTGACCACTCTGGTCGGTGTGCTGGCCGCACCAGTATTGATCATGGTCTTTGCCCCGGGTTTTATCGGCGAGGATGAGGGCAAGTACCCGCTCGCCGTGGAGATGCTGCGCCTCACCTTTCCCTACCTGTTCTTCATCTCGCTGACCGCCTTTGCCGGTAGCATCCTCAATGCGCACAATCGTTTTGGGGTACCGGCCTTCACCCCGGTACTGCTCAATCTCTCGCTCATTGGCTGCGCACTATGGTTGGCTCCGGTGCTGGAGCGGCCGGTGGTCGCTCTGGCCTGGGGAGTGCTGATCGCCGGATCTGTGCAGTTCCTGTTTCAGATCCCCTTTTTGCGGCAAATTCGTTTGTTACCCAGGCCGCGGGTGGCGTTTCGGGACCGGGGTGTGATGAAGGTGATGCGCCTGATGGTGCCTGCCCTGTTCGGAGTATCGGTCAGCCAGCTCAATCTGCTGCTGGACACCCTGATCGCATCCTTTCTGGTCAGCGGCAGTATCTCATGGCTCTATTATTCCGATCGCCTGATGGAGTTTCCGGTGGGTATCCTGGGGGTGGCCCTGGCTACAGTGATCCTGCCGAATCTATCTCGCAAGCATGCGGAACAGTCGCCTGAGGAGTTCTCCGATACCCTGGACTGGGCCCTGCGGTTGATGTTGCTGCTAGGTATCCCGTCCGCTGTAGGGTTGATGCTGTTGGCCGGGCCGATGCTGACCACGCTGTTTTACTCTTCGGCGTTCAATGCAGAGGACGTGACCATGGCGACCCGCAGCCTGATGGCCTATGCGCCGGGGCTGATGGCGATCATCCTGATCAAGGTGCTGGCGCCCGGTTTCTACGCCCAGCAGGATACCCGCACCCCGGTCAAGATCGGCATCATCGCCATGGTGGTAAACATGGGGCTGAACATTCTCCTGGTCTTTCCACTGGCCCATGCCGGGTTAGCCCTGGCCACCAGTCTCTCATCGGCACTCAACGCCTATCTGCTCTATCGCGGCTTGACGGCGTCAGGCATCTACCGCCCCAAGGCCGGTTGGACAGGTCTGGGTTGGCGCGTGGCTGCGGCCGCTTTGGCCATGGGTGGGTTGCTCGTCTTGGGCGCGGGAGAGGTCGCCTTGTGGTTTGAGATGGGTGTCTGGGGGCGTGTCTGGTTCCTGGCCTTGTTGATCCTTGCGGCCATCGCCGCCTATTTCCTTTCTCTCTTCATTTTGGGTGTGCGACCCCACCAGTTCAGGTCTCGTAGCTCGAGCTGACTGAATCCTATCCTCTAGCCCGCATTTCTCAGCAGGATCACGGGAGCAGGCGCAGGATTCGTGTTCGTCAGCGCCGCTCTGGAGCGAAAAGCTTAGCCATCGTTACGGTTTGAGTGCAGAGCAAGCTGACGGGCGCGATGACAAGTCTGAAATGCGGGCTAACCTCCACGTATCGCTGGATAACAACGGACATTAGGTCTGTTGGTTAGCATTGGACCTG
>JAAUXZ010017690.1_pt1 | contig 20460 bp, 16 predicted proteins | sample 7278131 | NCBI WGS metagenome assembly JAAUXZ01 (sample SAMN14350119, study PRJNA611818) | marine sediment metagenome | isolation source: surface marine sediment (3m) | place: French Polynesia: Moorea | collected 2018-08 | reverse complement strand
GACAATTTTCAGCATCTGGTCATCGAGAATTCCCGCAAGGGATTGGTCATCGTGGACTTCTGGGCCCCATGGGCCGGCCCCTCCCTGAGACAGCGGGAAATTCTCTCTGATCTAGCCCGATCCAACGAAGGGCGTTTCCTGTTGGTCTCGGTAAATACGGATGAACAGAAATCCCTGGCCGAACGCTTTGCTGTGCGCAGCCTGCCGAGCTTCAAACTCTTCCGGCATGGCGATCTGGTGGCTGAATATCATGGTGTCCAGCCGGAGGCGGACTATCCGCGGATCGTTGGAGCGTATGTTACGAAAAAGCTGGATTCCGTGAGCGCCGCCGCAGTCACTGCCTGGCAGTCGGGTAACACCGAACAGGCCCTGCAGATGCTAGCCGAGGCAGCTGTGGAATCTCCGGAGATGCTGGCTTATCCAGCCCTGATGGCCAAGATCCTGTTGCGGGAAGGTCGTGAGGAGGACGCTCATGCATTGCTCAGCGCACTACCGGAAGATGCCCGGGATGCCGAAGAGGTGAGCGGACTGTTGGCGCATCTGGATCTAATCCTTACCGCGCGTCACGTGGAGAAGCCCGGTGTGCTGCAGCAAGACGTTGAAGACGATCCGCGGAATGCCGAGGCGCGATACCGGTTGGCGGCCAGTCTGCTCGTGGCGGATGAGGTAGAGCCCGCCTTGGAGCATCTCTTATACCTGTCCCACCATCATGCAGGTTATCGAAACGGTATCGCCCGCAAGGCGATGCGGGCGGTGCTCGACATGCTCGATCCGGAGAATGAAGCGGTTGCTCGCTATCGGCGTGAACTCTATCGCCTCAATTACTGAACCGATGAAGTCAGACGCACCGCATATCGGCTTCGTGAGCCTGGGTTGTCCGAAAAACCTGGTGGATTCCGAACGTATCCTGAGTCGCTTGCGGGCAGAGGGTTATGAGCTTTCCGCTACCTATCAAGAAGCCGAACTGGTGGTCGTGAATACCTGCGGTTTTATCGATGCGGCGGTGGATGAATCCCTGGATGCGATCGGCGAGGCCTTGCGGGAGAACGGCCGGGTGATCGTGACCGGTTGCCTCGGCAAGGACGAGCAGCGTATTCGGGATGCCCATCCGGAGGTGCTGGCGGTGACCGGGGCGCATGCTTACGAGGCGGTGATGGAGGCGGTGCATGCGCAGATCCCCGCACCTCACGATCCCTATACCAGTCTGCTGCCTCCGACGGGGGTCAAACTGACACCTCGCCACTATGCCTATCTGAGGATCTCTGAAGGCTGCAATCACAGTTGCACCTTCTGCATCATCCCGGATCTGCGCGGTCCTTTGGTGAGCAGACCCCTTGGTGAGGTGATGCAGGAGGCCGAGCGGCTGGTGGCCTCTGGTGTCAGGGAGCTGCTGGTGGTTTCTCAGGATACCAGTGCATATGGGGTGGATCTGAAATATCGTCCGGATTTCTGGCAGGGTCGCCCGCTGCAGACGAGAATCCGTGATTTGGCCTATGCCCTCGGGGAGTTGGAGGCCTGGATCAGATTCCACTATATCTATCCCTATCCCCATGTGGATGATCTGATTCCGCTGATGGCAGAGGGTCATGTTCAGCCCTACCTCGATATGCCCCTGCAGCATGCCAATCCCCGGATATTGAAGTTAATGCAGCGCCCGGCCGCCGCGGAAAAGGTGCTCGAGCGCATCGCCCGATGGCGGAGAGAATGTCCCGAGCTGACGCTGCGTAGCACCTTCATCGTGGGTTTCCCCGGCGAGACCGAGGCGGAGTTCGAGCAACTGCTCGATTTCCTGCGCGAGGCCCGGCTTGATCGGGTGGGCTGTTTCACCTACTCAGCGGTGACGGGGGCGCAGGCCAATCAGTTGCCCGATGCGCTACCGGCGGAGCTTAAAGAGGAACGCCGGGCGCGTTTTATGGAGGTTCAGGCGGCGATCAGCCGGGAGCGGTTACAGGCGCGGGTGGGTCGCGAGACCATTGTGCTGGTGGATGAGGTAAAGGAGAAGCAGGTCATCGCCAGGAGTTCGGCGGATGCGCCGGAGATCGATGGACGGGTCTTCATGCCCGGCGCCTGGGATCTCGAGGCAGGGGATTTTATCGAAGTCAGGATCACTGCCGCCACGGCGCACGATTTACGGGCGGAGCCATTGGCTGTCGAGGCAGATTGATTCGGGGGGGTCTGCTTGGTGGCGCGCCTCCCTGCGCTTGTCTGCCAACCAGCAGATGAACTTGTCTTGGCTTTAGAATGCTGCGCCGCTGGATCTGCCGAGCTTTTTCAGGATCAGGGCGAGGGGACAGAAACCGGTGAATGCGGATTGCAGCAGATTCAACCCGACGAAAGCGGTAAAGAACAGCCAGTAACTGTGATGGAAAATGGGGCTTCCAACACTACCCAAAGCCAGGCTCAGCAGGATGGCGAAGCCTGCGAATGCGAGCACAATGCGATCGATATTCATGAACTTGCCTCAAATGGTGACGATTAAATTGAGTCGCCATCAACAGCCAGCGACCGAAAAGAAAAATATTAGCACAAACTAATATACAGTCAATACTTATTTTTTAGCTATGAAAAGTATGGAAATCAACCTCGAACAACAAGATCAGATGGTTGCAGTGCTGTTGAAATCAGCGGCATTCGGTGGGTCGAGCGAGCCAGTGGAACACCTTCAGACTCACATCTCCCACGTCATCCTGGCGGGGGAGTTTGCCTACAAGATCAAGAAGCCACTCGATCTGGGTTTTCTGGATTTCTCCACTCTGGAACGCCGCAGGATGTGTTGTGATGAAGAACTGCGCCTGAACCGGCGGTTGGCGCCGGATATTTACCTGGATGTGGTGCGAATCACCGGCCGCCTGGAGAATCCCAGCCTTGAGGGTGATGGGGATGTCATCGACTATGCGGTCAGGATGCGGCGCTTCCCCCAGACGGGGCTGTTGAGCGAGTCGCCGCCGAAACGGGAGGAGATGCTTCAACTTGCCCGTCAGGTTGCAGAGTTTCACCAGTCAATCCCGGCAGCCGATGACTCGGCCATCTATGGGACGGCTGAACGGGTGGTGTATCCGATGCTGGAGAATTTTCGCCAGATCCGAGAGATTGGGGTGTCGGCAGAAGTTGGAGCAAGACTGGATGCCCTCGAGGCCTGGACGAACGATCAGGCGGCCGGGTTGCATGGTTTACTCGAAAGGCGCAAACACGAGTCGCATATTCGGGAGTGCCATGGGGACATGCATCTGGGCAATATCACTCGATACCGGGGGCGGCTGCAGGTCTTCGACGGCATCGAATTCAACCCGAATCTGAGCTGGATCGACACCTGCAACGATATTGCCTTTCTGCTGATGGATCTGGAGTACCGGGAGCTGCCGCCGCGAGCATCCGTCTTCCTGAACGAGTATCTGGCGACTACCGGGGATTACGCAGGACTGCGGTTGTTGCGTTTCTATCAGCTCTACCGTGCCATGGTGAGGGCCAAGGTGGCTGCGATTATGCGAAGCCAGGCCGGACAGAGCGAGCAGGAGCGAGAGAGGGTCGGTGGGGATTTCCACGGCTATCTCACATTGGCGGAACACCTGGCTCGCCAGCCAAGTCCGGTGCTGTGCATCACCTATGGGGTGTCCGGTTCGGGCAAGAGCCTGTTCAGTGGCTGGCTGGCAGAAAACTTACCGGCTATCCGTCTACGCTCCGACGTGGAACGAAAACGCCTGTTCGCGAATGCTGCCCCGGACCAGGGGCTGGGTCAGGGTTTGTACAGTGCCGCTGCCACCCGTCGCACCTATGCGCATCTGCGGGAGACGGCCGAGACGGTCTTACAGGCAGGCCATTCGGTGATTGTCGATGCGACCTTTCTGAAGGCGGATCAGCGACAGTCGTTCGCGGCATTAGCGGCCGAGCAAGATCTGCCCTATCTGATCCTGGACTGCACAGCGCCGCAGGCGGTCCTGCATGAACGGATTCTCGCCCGTCAGGCGGAGGGAGCGGACCCTTCGGATGCGGATCTGGATGTGCTGGCGTTGCAGATGGAGAATCGTGAACCCTTGAATAACCGGGAAGAGGCCACGAGTATCGTAGTGGATAGTACGGATTACCCTCCGCAAGGCTTGTTGCAGCGGGTTTCGGACCACTGTCGCGTTAGGAGAGACTCATGAAGTTTCCCCATCTGCCGATCGGTCAGAGATTCAGCTTCAAGGGCAAGACATACACCAAGACCGGCCCGCTCACCGCCAGTGAGGAAGAGACCGGCAAGCGCCAGTTGATGAGGAAATCCGCCGAGGTCACTCCGCTGAATCTGACGCAGACAGCGTCGGAGCAGAAAGAACGCCAATTCGGCGAACGGGAGGTCAGGGAGATGTTTGCGCGCTATCGTGAGCAATTACATCAAGCCGTTTCGGCCAAGGCGGGGCAGCAAGCCAGCCTGTCGATCGAACAGTTGCTGGCATTGCTCGACGCGCAGCCCTTGCCGATCGATCAGGGCTAACCCAAGGCGATCAGGGCCACCCCGCCGAGCATCACCGAGCCGGCCACCAGGTGACTGGTCAGGCCGGGTTCCTTGAACAGGTAAGCGCCGTAGAGGATGCCGAACAGCAGGCTGGTGCGCTTGACCGCAATCATGTAGGCCACCTCCACTTTGTTCAGGGCGATGAAATGCGTGACCAGCATGAGGCCCATCAGAGCGGCCGTACCCAACACCGGCAGCGGCTTACGCCAGACGTTAAGCAAGGCCCTGGGCCGCGTGAACAGCAGCATGGGCAGCAACAACAGCCCCACCAGCATAAAATAAAAGGGTCCGAACAACTCCGGGGGCATGTACTGCATGGCACCCTTTCCCCCTACGGCAGTGAAATTGTAGAGGAGGGCGACCCCCAGCATCATCAATGAGCCCGGTTGGCGGAAGATATACAGGAGTGGTTGCAACCAACTGCGCCAAGCCCGCCATGAGGCCTGTTTGAAATTCAACAACCAGGCCCCCGCCACCACGAGCAGAATGCCGCAAAGCCCCTGGGCGGAGAGGGCTTCGCCCAACAGCAGGTAACCGGTGACGATGACGAAAACTGGGGTGAAAGCCAGGTAGGGCAGGGTCTGCGACAGGGGGTGGTCGCGGATCGCCCGGTTGTAGAGCAGCATGGCCAGGATCTCCAGCGGTACGATGCTGCCGACCCACAACCAGAATGCCAAGGGGAGGGGCGGAAAAGTGTGGGTGAGCAGGATAGGCGAGACCAGCAGGCCGCTCAGCGTCAGTCGAACGAAGGCCAGCTCCCAGGCCGAATAGTCCCCGAGGGCGCCCTTGATCAGTGCATCGGCGGAAGCCAGGCTGAAGGCGCAAAGCAGGGTGATCGGCAGCCATTCCATCGTCGTGTAAAAGGGGTGGGCTGAGCTTCAGGCATCCAGGTTTGGTGTGAAAGTCCCAATCCTCCAGCCTGCCGATCCGACACTCAGATAGCCTCCCCGGTCGGCATGCCATTCCGCCAGTACATATCGTTGGGCCGCTTGACCATTCAGCTTCAATGGGTGCAGGTCAGGACGATGGGTGTGGCCATGGATCAAACACAATGCCCCGTGCTGACGCATGACCGCTTCGACGGCCTGCTGATTGACATCCATGATCTCATCCGCCTTCATAGAATTGGCCTCGCCACTCTTGGCTCGATAGGCCTTGGCGGTGGCGATGCGCTCAGCTATGGGCAGACTGAGGAAATGCTGAATGAAGTCCGGATCTCTGACCTGTCTGCGAAACGCCTGATAGGCCAGGTCATCGGTACAGAGCAGATCTCCATGCATCAACAGGGTCGGGATACCCTGCAGGTCGATCAGGGTGGGATCCTCCAGCAGCAGGCTCCCGGTCTCGGTGCAAAACCGTTCGCCGATCAGGAAATCCCGGTTGCCATGCATGAGGGCTAGCTCAGTGCCGCCCCTGGAGAGCTGATGCAGCGCGGTTTTGATCTGGGTAATGCTTTCGGTCTGCAGGTCGTCGCCGACCCAAAGGTCGAACAGGTCGCCGAGGATGTACAGCCGCTCAGCCTGATTGGCTCGCTTGCTGAGGAACCGTCTGAATAGTTGCACCGTGCCCGGCCGTTCGCCGGACAGGTGCAGGTCCGAAATGAACAATGTCTCGGACACCGGTCCGGTCAGTCGGTGATCTCGGCCTTTTCAATCACGATGTCTTCCGCCGGCACATCCTGATGGCCGGCGCGTGTGGTGGTGTCGACGCCTCTGATCTTGTTCACCACATCCATGCCGCTGGTGACCTTGCCGAACACACAATAACCCCAGCCATCCTGTCCCGGATGATCGAGAAACTTGTTGTTGGCCACATTGATGAAGAACTGGGCGGTGGCCGAGTGAGGCTCCATGGTGCGGGCCATGGCAATCGTGCCGATCTCGTTGGAGAGTTTGTTCTTGGCCTCATTTTCGATCGGCTCGCGGGTCTGTTTCTGGATCATGCCAGGCAGGAATCCACCGCCTTGGATCATGAAATTATCGATGACCCGGTGGAAGATGGTGCCGTCAAAAAAGCCGTCTTGTACATATTGAATGAAGTTCTCGCAGGTCTTGGGCGCGTTCTCTTCATCCAGTTCGATGACGATGGGTCCCAGATTGGTGGTGAGAGTGATCATACTTGATTCCTGTGCTTGTTTAGTCGACTGACAGAGAAGAGGGTGTCTTCGGGATATCGGAAACGACGGAGACTTTATCTATCACAACCGTGGTTTCAGGTACGTTGGGTAAACGGTTCTTGATCCCGGTCTTCACATTGGCGATGGCGTCGACCACATCCATGCCCTCGACGACCTTACCGAACACGCAGTAGCCCCAGCCGTCCCGGCTCGGGTAATCCAGGAAGTCATTGTCCTTGTGGTTGATGAAGAACTGCGCCGTTGCCGAATGGGGGGCCGAGGTACGGGCCATGGCGATGCTGCCGCGCTTGTTCTTCAGACCGTTCTTGGCCTCGTTTTCTACCGGATCACGGGTCTTTTTACGCTGCATGTCCGCTGTAAAACCGCCGCCCTGAATCATGAAGTCCTTGATCACCCGGTGAAAGATGGTGCCCTCGTAGAATCCCTCATTGACATAGCTGAGGAAATTTTCCACGGTCTTCGGGGCCTTCGCCTTGTCCAATTCCAGGAGGATGCTGCCCTGACTGGTTTTCATCTGGATGCGCACGGTCTCTGCCATGGCATTGTGGGTGAATGAGCTCGCCAGCAGGAGTGCGAGCAGGGTCTTGAGTAGGCGTAGTTTCATGGAGTCTTGTCCCCGATTGACCTGTTGCAAAGGGGGGAATGATATAGCTTATGCCACGCCGTAAAAAGGGGCATGCGCCAGGAGGTGCAGTTTTCTCACGCTGCCGGTCGACGCCCCCGAAGCGGAGGCAGGGTCTAGCGAACGGTGAAAAAACCCATCAGATCAACCATCTGTGAGGCTTGTTGTGCAGTGTTTTGACTGGCGGCGGAGGTCTGCTCCGCGAGTGCAGCGTTTTGCTGGGTGGCCTCGTCCATCTGCACAACCGCTTGGTTGACCAGTTCGATACCGGTCATCTGTTCCTGGCCGGCGGCGGCGATTTCCGAGATCAGGTCACCGACCTTTTTCACGGAATTGACGATCTCCTGCAGGGACTCACCGGATTCGTTGACCAGGGAAGAGCCGGTTTTGACCTTCTCCACGCTGTCGCTGATGAGCGCTTTGATCTCCTTCGCAGCGCTGGCGCTGCGCTGCGCCAAATTCCGCACTTCGCTGGCCACCACGGCGAAGCCTCGGCCCTGTTCACCGGCCCGGGCGGCTTCCACCGAGGCGTTCAGGGCCAGCAGGTTGGTCTGGAAGGCAATCTCGTCGATCACCCCGATGATCGCAGCGATTCTCTCGCTGGCCTGCTGGATCTCCAGCATGGCGCTGACCGCATGCTTCGCCACCTCGCCGCCCTGCCCTGCGATCTGCCGGGTACTCATGGCCAGCTGATTGGCCTGGTTGGCATTGGCCGCGGTGTTGCGCACCACACCGGTGAGCTCTTCCATACTGGAGGCGGTCTGTTCGAGGCTGGCGGCTTCCTGCTCCGTGCGCTTGGAAAGACTGGAGTTGCCGGAGGCGATTTCATCCGCTGAATTCTTGATCAGCTCGGAGGAGTCGTGAATCTGGGAGACGATGTCATTCAGCTTGGCCACGGTGTCGTTGATCCCTTCCTTGAGTATGCCAAAGGCGCCCTGGTAGTCGGCCTCGATGGTTTGGGTCAGTTGGCCTTGTGAGAGCGAACCGACCACTTGGGAGATGTCGCTGATCGCATTGTCGGTCACGGTCAACAGGCGGTTGACACGCTCACTCAAACGGGCAAGGAAGCCCTGCTTACCCTCGCTATCGATCCGCCGTTGCAGATCCCCCTGATTGGCTGCCTCGATGATCCCTGCGATCTCTTGCTCTACCTGTACCTCGTCGGTCCGGTCGGTCCATTCCACGGCAGTACCCAAGCGATTGCCCGCCTCGTCGACCACCGGGTTGGCGATGATACGGAGGGTATGCCCGCCGAGCTCGAACTCGCTGGCATGGGCGTCGTGTAGATTGTCGAGAATCGACCGTTGATGATCTGGCGATCGATGGAACTGATCGATGTTGCCGCCGATCAAGTCATCGGCAGAGAAATCGGGCATGGCCTGGCGGACGCCCGGTTCGACCTTTTTCAGCATTTGCGTGACCGATTTGTTCATGTAAATGATGTTGTAATCCGTATCGGCCACCATGACACCGCTGGAGACGTTGTCGAGCGCGGTCTTGATGCGTTGGGCTTCGGCGGACTTGAGTTGAGTCTCCTCGATGATGCCGCGGAAGCGCTCGATCGCCCGCTTGAAATGGCCTGTCAGTTCACCGATCTCGTCATGACGGTTGATCTCCAGGGTATGGGAGTTGTCGACCCGACCCTCGGCAACCGTCTTCATCATGCCGGTCAGCTTTCTCAAGGGGCTCGAGACCAAGCGGCCGAGGATGGCGTTGATCACGAACAGGGCAATCAGCATCACGGCTGAGTTGATACCAATGTTGGTCCACAAATCCCGTTGCACGGACTGATCCAGGGTCCTGGTGGAGTAGTCGATCCTCACGGCACCCAGCACCGACCCTTCTTCGACCACATGACACATCGTACAATCGGTGCCCCGGTAGTTTTTCAGCGCCAGCATAGGAACGATGACGGTCAGAACGCGCTCCTCGCCCTCTTCACGGAACTGCATGATCTGTTCGCCCTTGAGTCCGCGCACATCGAAAACGTCATTGATTTTGGCGTGGTCCGAGCCGGGGCCGAAGACCTTGCTGATCCCTTCACCCCGAATGATCCTCGCATCCAGGATTTCCGGTCGGGAGAGAAGCTTGTTGCGGGGGATGTCCCGGCTGGCCATGCCGCCGGTCAACATCAGCGTGTTGATGTTATCGAAATAGGAGTCGGCCAGTGTGGATGCCTGATCCTTGACCAGATTTTCCACCAGCACCTGCTGGCTGTATGCCAGATAGGACCCGGTCAACAACAGCATGATGCCGAATTGAATCAGCAACGTCCTGCGGATCTTGCTCTTGATCGAGGTAAAGGTCTGTTGTCTGGGCATGGTTCAAAATCCTTGGGCTGGTTGAGCGGCCGGAGGCTGTGTCGAGTGACAGGGAACGTACGAAACCACAAAGGTCGGTTAATCATTTGTCTTCGGCTCGTCCGCGGGTCTTGAAAAACTAGCGGCAGCCTTGTTTGGGTATTGAGAGGTAGCGGACAGGGGATGATCCTGAAAGGGTTGTTACCCGGTGATTTCGGAACGGTTTTGTTCTGATCGCGTGTTTTGGTTAATATCCCGCGCAATTGCAGAATAATTCAAGGCAGACCCCACATGCTCAAGCTCTACAACGACCTCACCAACCAAAAAGACACCTTTCAACCCCTGCAAGAGGGTAAGGTACGGATGTATGTCTGCGGCATGACGGTCTATGATCTCTGCCACCTCGGGCACGCCCGGGTGATGGTGGTGTTCGACGTGGTCTATCGATATCTGCAGGCTATCGGTTACGATGTCACTTATATCCGCAACATCACCGATATCGATGACAAGATCATCGCCCGGGCGAATGAGAACGGCGAACCCTTCATGGACTTGACGGAGCGTTTTATTCAGGCCATGCATGAAGACTCCGCAGCCTTGGGTGTGCTGCCGCCGAGTGACGAGCCCAAGGCTACGAGCCATATGGATGAGATCCTCGCCATGATCGACAAGCTCATCGACAAGGGACATGCCTATGCGGTAGACAGTGGTGATGTCTATTACGATGTGCGCAGCTTTCCCGAATACGGCAAGCTGTCGGGCAAGTCCATCGATGATCTGGAGGCCGGGGCCAGGGTGGAGCCGGGCGAAGCGAAGCGAGATCCCCTCGATTTTGCCCTGTGGAAGGCCGCAAAGCCAGGTGAGCCGGCCTGGGATTCCCCCTGGGGCAAGGGGCGTCCAGGCTGGCATATCGAGTGCTCAGCCATGTCATGCACGGCCCTGGGAGATAGCTTCGACATCCATGGTGGCGGTGCGGATCTGACCTTTCCCCATCACGAGAACGAGATCGCCCAGTCCGAGGGTGCCACCGGTCATCCTTTCGTCAAATACTGGATGCACAACGGTTTCGTGCGCATTAATGACGAGAAGATGTCCAAGTCACTGGGCAACTTCTTTACCGTCAGAGAGATTCTGGAACGCTACCAGGCGGAAGAGGTGCGGTATTTTATCCTCACCAGTCAGTACCGCAGTCCGCTAAATTACGATCACGAACATCTGGACAATGCGCGGGCTGCCCTGACCCGTTTCTATACTGCACTTCGGGGTCTGCCGGAGGCCGAGCCGGTGGGGGGAGAGGGCTTCGTCGAACGGTTCCATGCGGCCATGCAGGATGACTTCAACACTCCGGAGGCCTTGGCCGTGTTGTTCGAGATGGTGCGGGAGATCAATCGCCTGCGTGAAACCGATACTTCATCAGCCGCCGGTTTGGGGGCTGAACTGAGACACTTGGGGGCCATGCTGGGTATTTTACAGGATGAACCGGAACACTATCTGCGGGGTGGAGACAAGGCCATCAGCGGTGGTCTGGATGACGCAGCGATTGAGGCGATGATTGAGGCACGACTCTCTGCCCGTAAGGCCAGGGACTGGGCGCAGGCCGACCGGATTCGTGACGAGCTCCAGGCCTCCGGTATCCTCCTCGAAGATGGTCCCGATGGCACCGTTTGGAGACGTGCCTGAGCCTTGCGGTTTTTCATTCCCTGCCCGGAGATGGGGAGGTTCAGGCGTTATGCAGCTCGGCGGCCTGCAGAGTATTCTCCAATAAGGTCGCGATCGTCATGGGGCCCACTCCGCCGGGCACCGGCGTGATCCAGCCGGCACGCTGGCTGGCCGTGTTGAAATCCACGTCACCCACCAATTTTCCCTCGTCCGTGCGGTTGATGCCCACATCGATGACAATGGCCCCCTCCTTGATCCAGTCACCGGGTACAAATTCCGGGCGCCCCACGGCGGCCACCAGTATGTCCGCATTGCGGGCCTTCTCGGCCAGGTCCTTGGTACGACTGTGACAGACCGTGATGGTGCAGCGTGCCGCGAGCAGTTCCAGGGCCATGGGGCGGCCAACGATGTTGGATTGGCCGATGATCACCGCATCGAGTCCCTCCAGTTTTTGTCCGGTACGTTCCAGCATGGTCATCACCCCCCTGGGTGTGCAGGGGCGCAGGATCGGCATGCGCAGGGAGAGGCGGCCCACGTTGTAGGGGTGGAAACCGTCAACGTCCTTGGTGGGCAGGATGCGCTCTATCACCGCTTCTTCGTCGATCTGCCCGGGTAGGGGTAGCTGTACCAGAATACCGTCGATGGCCTCATGTGCATTGAGCTTGTCGACCAGCGTCAGTAGTTCCTGTTGGCTGACGGTTTCCGGTAATTCGTGGAGTTCGGAATAGAAACCCACCTCTTCGCAGGATCGCCGCTTGTTGCGCACATAGACCTGGGAGGCGGGATTTTCACCCACCAGAACCACGGCCAGCCCCGGTTGTCTATGGCCTTCGGCAGTGCGGGCTTCGACCTGCTGCTTGATGTCTTGTTTGAGTTCTGCGGCTATGGCCTTGCCGTCGAGGATCTGTGCACTCATTGGTCTTGATTTCCCCTTGTTGTTTAAGGGGGCAATCATACAGGGAAAGCCGGTGCGATGTCAGGAATGGGGCCTTGGGGTGATTGACCTTGGATGGCCTCATCGGTATGATTCCGCTCTTCGCGCAGTCGGGCGATAATGTGAAGCTGCCCGATTTTTCGGGGTATAGCGCAGTCTGGTAGCGCGCCTGCTTTGGGAGCAGGATGTCGGGAGTTCGAATCTCTCTACCCCGACCAGCTTTTCTCTGCTTGTGGTGCGAGCGTTCGAGCATTGATCATGTGCAGGGAAGCCCTTGGTGGTGAAAGTTTTTCTGCGCCCGTAGCTCATTTGGATAGAGCATCGGCCTTCTAAGCCGAGGGTAGCAGGTTCGAGTCCTGCCGGGCGTGCCAGATCGGGCAGAGAGCGTATCAGGGATGAGAGTCACAGTTTTTTATGGTGGACGTAGCTCAGTTGGTAGAGCTCCGGATTGTGGTTCCGGCGGTCGTGGGTTCGAGACCCATCGTCCACCCCATAATTCAATATCGGGCCATTAGCTCAGCTGGTAGAGCAGTGGACTCTTAATCCATTGGTCGTAGGTTCGAATCCTACATGGCCCACCAATTGCGGCTGGTGCGTTTTGGATAGCCCCTTCTTCATTTCGTAGCTACAAATACGGACACTGAGGCAGATGAATTAGGTGTGCTTATGCCAACTATCGTCCGAGCCACCTCCAAAGTTTAGGAAGGCAGTCATACACCGAAATGGCTGACCAACCGTGTCAAAATCATTCCGCATAAGGCGTGATGCATAACACTGGGTACATCGTTCCGAAGGCGAGATGATCCAGGGTGCCCATATACAGCGATCACCCTCAGAGTCGATGACCATTGCTGCAGGATACAGGCATTGTGCTAAGTTATGTGGGCATAAATATATGAGGGCGCGCAGGAAAAATTCGATGTTTTCTCCGTTAGAGATCTCCGCAACCGGTCTGGTGAACTCTTGAAGGATGCTGAGACGGGCCATTTTTCGCGATTAACGAAGCATGGGAAGCCCGCAATTCTGGCCATGCCAGTCGACTACTGGTTATTGAGTCACAGCGTTCATCGAGCAATGGCCCTGCATTTGTAGGCATCTCACCAGCTGACTTTGGCGCAATCTGCCAAAGTGGCGTATCTTGCCTTGGAGGCATTCATTGAGCTTCTTGATGAGGTGGGTGTCCCCGCAGTCGATTACCCCACAGAAGAACTCGATGATGAGTTGACTGTAGCATTGTCACAGGGATTGTCGTTGCCGATACCGGGCCGCTGATTGCTTTAGCGAGGGCGGCCCATCTTCAATTGCTTCAATACCTGTATGAGGAGATTTTTATACCGCCTACTGTCCATGCAGACCTGTGACTTAAATCGGGTCGTCAGGGGCAAAACGACTGGCTGAAGCCATAGAGGAAGGTTGGCTGGTGATGAGGCAACCCTCAAGCATGATGGTGGAACTAATATCAGAACTTACCTTGATACTCAATCCCGGTGAAGCAGAAGCGATTACTTTGGTTTAAGCAGTCTATTACCGGTTTCTTCTCATTGACGAACGGAGAGGCCGGGCGGTCGCTAAACGCAGAGGTTTACCTGTCGCTGGGTTGGCGGGTTTTTATTGGCGGCTACAAGGAGCGGATTCGTTGATGAGGACATGCCTATCGTGAAAGTCTGGGAGAGATCGGTGATCGGATGTCCCAATCCCTGATAATCGAAACTGCTAGGCTTGCAGGGGAGGACGTAGGTTGACGTTGCGAACATAGGAATATCGCGATGTCGCTTATGCTGTTGTGCTAATAAGTAGTACGTACTACAATTATGGGTAGCTATGATTTCATAGAGACTTTCACATGCAACGGCAAGTTCCCATCCGCGAGGTGAATCAACATCTCTCCCGATATATCGAGATCGCTGAACAAGGCGAAGAGATCATTATTACAAGACGCGGTCGGCCTGTCGCTCGCCTGTCAGCTGTCAAACCTGAGCGCGAGTTGAGTAAAGCGCAAGAAGATGCGCTTGCGCGTATCCTCGCCAGGATGAGAAAGGGATACGATCTGGGTGAGTGGACCTTTAACCGGGACGAACTGCATGAGCGGTGAGAAATACACCCTCGATACCAATATTCTTCTTTATAGCATCGACCGACATGCTGGAGAGCGGCATAAAAAGTCCATTGAACTGATTGAACAGATGTCACGATGTGACTGCATCCTCACACTCCAGGCCCTTTCCGAGTTCTACAGTGCAGTTACCCGAAAAGGAAAAATGCCCAACGCGGATGCACAGGCCCAAGTCGGTGACTGGATGATCCTTTTTTCTGTAGTCACTGCTGCTCCAGCGGTACTTCAACGGGCTATGCAGGTGGTTGGTGAACATCAGTTATCATTCTGGGATGCCATGTTGCTGGAGACAGCCGTGAATGCCAATGTGACTCGATTTCTCTCGGAAGACCAGCAGTATGGTCGTCTGTGGAAAGGGATGACCATCGAAAACCCCTTTGAGCTGGTGTAACCGCATTCTACCCCTCGGTGCTGATCAGTATTATTGGCCAGTAAGAGTCAGCTATCATCAAAGGTTGTTTAGAAAGAAGTACTAAACGATTTCAACAAAAGCTCCTCAGGTACACTCAGGGTACACTGCGAAACACCTCACAAGCTCGCCAATCTGACATATAGTGCGCTAACTTGCTGTTTGGTAGAGTCAATCGCGGTTCGCTCAAGTTGTGCGTATTTTGCTTAATAATGAACTAATATCAATAAGTTACTGTTTTATTTTTACATTCATAATCCATTGGTCGTTGGTTCGAATTCGATATGGCCTACCAGTAGCTTCAGGGAGCCAACGTTTTTGCTAGCTCCTTTTTTATTCTACCTCAAATAGCTGAGTCTCCTTGGTAGATTTGTCAAGGCGCATCCTTAGTGGCCCAGACTATTTTTGTTAAAAGGCATTCCACCTGTCAGAATTCAGAAGAATAATATCCAGCTGATCCCAAGGGCAGATAAATGTATACGCTGCTGATAGTTTTCTTCCTGATTGCCATCCTCATCTCATTTTTATGTTCAATGTGGGAGGCTGTCCTGCTTAGCATTACCCCATCGTTTGCGCAGATCAAAGTACAAGAGGGTGGAGCCTTAGGCAGGCAGTTGCAGGCGTTCAAGAAAGATATCGACCGTCCATTGGCCGCGATATTGACTTTGAACACGATCGCCCACACCGTGGGTGCGATTGGAGTCGGCGACCAGGCGAGCAAGATTTGGTCAGATGCCAACCCGCTGATCACCGGGCTCCTCGTTCCGGCAGTGATGACCTTGGCGATCTTGGTCTTGTCGGAGCTGATACCCAAAACACTTGGAGCGAACTACTGGAAAGAACTCACCCCGTTTACCGCACGTTCGCTGGCAATCATCGTCAAGGTATTGGGCCCTCTGGTCTGGTTCAGTCAGTTCGTGACGAAATCGCTGAAAAAGGACGAGGTTCACAGCGCATTTACCCGCAAGGACTTTCTGGCGATGGCGGACATCGGTGCCAAGCACGGTATTTTCGAACAGCTGGAATCAGACATTATTGGAAATCTACTGCGTTTTCGCTCTGTTCGGGCCAGGGACGTAATGACCCCACGAACCGTAGTGAAGGCTGCCTGGGCCTGTGAGACGATCGGGGCGTTTTTTAGTCAAAAACGTGTATTACGGTTTTCCCGTATCCCACTTTACGAAAAAGAGTCGTGCGAGCACATCATTGGCTATTTGCTCAAGGATGAACTGCTGAGCAGCATGGTGGATGGCCAGGAGTCAGCAGAATTACGCACACTTAAGCGTGATATCATCGCAATCTCCGAGGATTACCCCATTATCGAGCTGTTCAATAAATTCCTCACGACACGCGAGCATATCGCCCTGGTGATGGACAGCTTCGGTGGCATGGCGGGTATCGTCACCATGGAGGATGTCATCGAGACGTTGCTTGGGATCGAGATTGTGGATGAGTCGGATAAGAGTGCCGATATGCAAGCTCTTGCGCGGGAAAACTGGGAACGACGTGCCAAGCAATTGGGCCTGATCCTGGAGTCGTCAAACCAGATGGAATTGGACGATGGGCAGAATGCGCAGCCCAAGTAGACGATGGACAGCATCACGGCAGTGCTGTTTGGCGCAGCGCTATCCCGGAAGGGGCTCCGTGGGCATGTTCGATAACATCATGAGATGAGTCTTCTCTGAATGGAGCAGCAGCAGACTGTCGGTAAAACGGGTGATGGTTTGGCGGTACTAAAGGTGATGCTCAGGTGCAGTCTTGGGCAGGTCGAGCGTATACGTCGTTGTGCAACCTCAATCGCCCTCAGGCAAGCCTGTCAGAGAATGGATGGGACTCAGACAGAAACTTGAGGTGTTGCATAGGCCTGAATGTCCTGTCATGAGCGCCACCAATCAGGAATGTCTGCGAATGATTCGAGTAGACCTGCCGGTACGATCTCGCCGTTAAGGTCTTCCGACCTGAACTTGCCAGTCTTGACCAACAATCCTCTGATGCCCAGTTGTTGGGCGCCATCGATGTCGCTGTGGATATCATCGCCGATCATAACGGTCTCGGCTGCACTGGTCCCGATCTGTTTGAGAGCGGTCTCGAAAAAGGCTCCAGCGGGTTTGCCAAGTACGATTGCTTGCCGGCCTGATGCGTGTTCGAGTGCTTTGACGAATGGTGCAGTGTCGAGACGCAATCCATCCTCTGCAAGCCAATAACGGGTCATACCCAGAGCGACCAGTGCCGGCTTGTTGTCTTGCATCAGCCAGCGGAAGGCCTGGTTCAATGCATCATATGTCCAGTGCTCACCGTAATCACCGATAACGACTGCAGCTACGGGCGTTGTTGGATCGCGACTACTGGTATCCAGAGAGGCGAATTCCGACAGCGTGGCTGGAGGAACAAACAGTGCTATGGGTCCAGCAACCTGATCCTTCAACCAGTGGGTCGCGGCGATGGGTGGTGTCAGTATTTCATCAGCAGTGATCCGTATGCCCATGTGCTCGAGCTTTTCTACCAGAGCGGAACGAGGTCGGGACGTGGTGTTGGTCAGGAAGAGATGCGGGATCCTGTGCGAGTTGAGCCATCCCAGGGCTTCATGTACACCGGGTATCGCACGCTCACCCTGGTACAGAACACCATCCATGTCTATCAACAAGGCTCGCGCGGGAACTGACATCTGTATCGGGCAAATTGAATCAATCTATCGTCATTATAGGCTTGCTCGGAGGGTTGGGTAAGTGAAGTGTTTGCGCCAGATGTTGATCAGGTGGTATTTCTTACTCTCACCTGTGATGACTCCACTTGCGCGCTGCTATATTGGCGTTTATCGGTATAACCGGACGACCTATGATCGATCTTGTCTTTGTCTATGGCACATTGCGTCGCGGCGAGGTGAACCATCAGCTGTTGCAGGGTGCTGAGTTCTGTGGTGAGCACTCGACCCCAGCAGCATATCGTATGCTTCACTTAGGCGCCTATCCTGGCGTGGTAGAGGGCGGTTCAACCCCAATCCATGGGGAGATTTACCGGATCAACCGAAAACAATTGGTGCAACTCGACAGGCTCGAGGCTTATCCTGCCCTCTACAATCGCAAGCTGATACCCACTGATTGGGGCAGGGCTTGGATCTATCTCTATCGGGGAAACCGTAAAACCCGCTCATTGATACATTCGGGGAACTGGATTGGCCGGTCAAAACAAAGCGGACCGTTTTCGCTTTATTGATCGTTGGGTTCTGATTCGCACTCAGCCGGGCTGAGCCCTGCCTTCAAGAAACGTTGGCTGAACCTGGATTCAGTTGATCTCAACTGGATTCTCGAAGGTGCCGGTGTCAATCAGATCCCCTCATCCCACAGTCACTCTAATCCGGGGCAGAAGACCTCTTCGATTCAGGCCAGTCAGTGAGGGTTTCTGGAATGATCGATGTCGCCAACTGGCTGTCCGCAGTGATTAGCCGTTTATTCAGTAAAGGTTTTGCGAGCTAAGCCGACAATTTCTGTAGATTTTTCGGCAAACAGGTTGACCAGGTAAAAAAACATGTCAATTTTCCATGTGAGTATCAAACCTTTTCGATTGATTTCTTTTGTTGCAATCCTGTTCAGTTGCACATTGCTCTTCTTGCCGACGGTTGAAGCTGCAGAGGATCGGGTGGAGTTGGAAAAATTCGTGGTGACCGGCTCGCATATTAAACGTACCGATATCGAGGGTGTGTCCACTGTAAAGATCATGGACCGCGAGGATATCGAACGCTCCGGTTTTACCTCCCTCAACCAGCTATTCAGAGAGACCATCTACAGTTCGTCGGGTCTGAAGGATGAACAATTTACTCAGGATTTTACACCAGCATCCGCAGGGATCGATCTACGTGGTTTAGGGGTCAACCGGACCCTGGTGCTGGTGAATGGACGGCGTACGCCGATTTTCCCCTTTGGTCAGGACGGTAAGTCCAGTTTCGTGGATATCAACCTGATTCCTCTCAGTGCTGTAGAGCGGGTGGAGATCCTCAAGGATGGCGCTTCGGCCATTTACGGATCCGACGCAATCGCCGGTGTGGTGAATATCATTTTACGGAAAGACTATGAAGGAGTGGGGGCTGCGGTGCAATATGGCCAGACGAGTGAAGGCGACGGTGAAGAGGGGCGCCTCAACCTGATTGGTGGCCATACCGGGGATCGAGGCAATGTTACCTTCATCTTCGACTATCTCGACCGTGATGTCGTATGGGCAAAAGACCGGGATATCACGGCATCGGCAGACGGTCCCTTTGACAATCGCAGCAGCAGCGGCAATCCAGGTACCATAACCCGGGATGATGGTTCCAGAGAGCCGGACCCACGTTGCCCGGCCGACCGGATCGTCGGCACGAATTGCATGTACGATTTCGCCCCCTACATTACGCTGATTCCCGGCGTTGAACAATTGGGTATGGTGTTGTCTGGTGATTATGAGCTCACCGGCAGTCTGAGTCTGTTTGCTGATGCGAGCTATACCAATCGAAAGTCAGAGCGGGATCTGGCCCCTTCAACTGGAACCTTTGATGTGCCGGGGGACGTAAACACGCTCTACCCGGGAGAAGATGTATCGGTCAAATACCGTCTGCTCGAACTTGGTCCACGCACTGACGAATTCGAAACCGATAGTTACAATCTGCTGGCCGGTCTGAACGGTTATATCGGTAATTGGGACTGGGAGCTGGTCGCAGGCATGGGCAAGATCGACACTTCTAGTGAAGGCGTGTCGGGCTATACCACAGAGGCCGATGTGGAAGCGGCCATTGCCAGCGGCGACCTTGATCCCTTGGGAACCAGTCCGAATTTTGATCCAGATGATATTACCCGTGTCACAACCCGTGATGGTGAATCCAAACTCCAGCACGTCGACTTCGAGCTGACTGGCGATCTGTTGGAGATGGAGCACGGCACACTGGCGACTGCGGTGGGCCTGGAGTATCGGGACGAGGAATATTCGGAGGAATTCGATGAGGTGACCGAGAGCGGTGACATTCTCACCATTGGCGGCGTATCGGGCGAGGGCGATCGGCATGTAACAGCGGCCTATGCCGAGTTTTCCATCCCGGTGCTTGACAACTTGGAACTGCAACTGGCCGGTCGCTATGATGATTACAGCGACTTTGGCAGTACATTCAATCCTAAACTGGGTGTGCGTTGGCAAGCCACTGACGGTGTCCTCCTGCGCTTCAATGCCGGTACGGGTTTCAAGGCGCCTGCCTTGCATGAACTTTATGGCAATGAAATTATCTCCTTTGAGAGTATCTACGACCCGGTGGTCGGCGAAGTCGTGGAAGTACCGACCGTCGCGAGCGGCAATCCGGACCTGGAGGCCGAAGAGTCCGAGAACTACAGCCTGGGATTGGTGTGGGACATCACTCAGGACTGGGATATGGGCATCGACTATTGGCGGATCGACAACGAAAATGCCGTCACCAGTGCCGCCCAGTACTATGTTAATAATGAAGATATCTACCCGGGTAGTGTACTTCGCGTATCTGATCTTGGTGGCCCCAGTGACGATATCATCGTGATATTCAGCCAACTGCAAAATGTGGCGGCACAAAGAATCTGGGGTATCGACCTGGATACTGGCGTCAACTGGCGATGGGATCAGGTAGGTAATTTCCGTTTCAATCTCGCAGCCAGCTATCTGGGCTCATTCGAACAAGAGCCTGTCGAAGGCGCCGGCTTTGAGGAGCTGTCTGGCAAGGACGGGCGTCCGAAATGGCGTGCTCAGTCTTCCATTATCTGGAGCAGGGCCGCCTTCGAGGGAAGTCTGGCCGTCAACTATGTCG
>JAAUXZ010103094.1_pt1 | contig 20510 bp, 20 predicted proteins | sample 7278131 | NCBI WGS metagenome assembly JAAUXZ01 (sample SAMN14350119, study PRJNA611818) | marine sediment metagenome | isolation source: surface marine sediment (3m) | place: French Polynesia: Moorea | collected 2018-08 | reverse complement strand
TCGCACGGCATCGCATTCGACGGTGACGGTGTGGTGCTGGAGAACCTCTACGATCCCGATGCTCGTTTCCCTGCACTAACCGGTGTACTCGAGACGACACGGTCTCTGTACCTCACGTCGCTCTTCGGCACCCAGCTGCCGCGCATCGACAAACGAAACCTGTAATTCCGTTTCAGTCGAAACTCGATTGGACTCGCTCCAGTATTCTGTCTAGCCTTTGGGCGTGAGCCATCGCTACGACATTGCGAAGCAAGACTCTGTCATTCGCGTCAATACCACGGGCGACTTCGACTTTGTCGGTATCTTCGAGATGTGGGAAAAGATCATCGCAGCCTGCGACACGCACAACTGCTTCAGGGTGATCGGACTGTCCAATCTCGACGAACCGCCGGCCCCGATTGATTCCTACGAGTACATGGGCATGCTCCAGGCGGTCGGTCTCACACCGAAGCATCGAGTCGCGTGGGTCGCCCAGAATCCGACACTGTTCGACCAGATGCTGGTCGCCGAGACAGTCATCCGCAACCGCTCGGAACTGACGGTACGGGTCTTCGATACGGAGGCCGATGCCGAAGAGTGGATCAACTCTTCCTAGCGGCGGTTTGAATGGACTCAGTCCGGATGAGCGATTAGCCTGGACACGTGAGCCGACGGTACACGCTAGAGCAAGAGGATTCCCTCATTCGCGTCAATACAGCGGGTCTCTTCACGTTCCTGGAGGCCTACGAGATGTGGGAAAGGATTGTCGCCGCCTGTGCCAAGCACGACTGCTACCAGATACTCGGCCGGTCCAACCTCGACGAACCACTACCCGAAATGGATGCCTACGAGCACGTCGGCATACTCGAATCCGTCGGGATTACCGGGAAACATCGAATCGCCTGGGTTGCGGTCAAGCCGGTCCTGGCCGACAAGCTTCACGTGATCGAGAAGATCGGCACGAACCGCCATTCGTTTGACCTGAAGGTCTTCACGGAAGAAAGAGCAGCGTTACGTTGGCTGTCAGCGGGCAGCTAGTCCAGGCCGAGTTCCACGAGCCCCTGCTGAAACGTAATGTCCACCGGGATACCGGCGCCGGTCAGTCGATCGAGATCGGCCTGTAACTGTGGCTTGATCACACCTTTAGTCGCCGTCAACTCCGCGGCGCCCCCGTAGTCGCCATCGCCCTGCAAGGTCAACAGCAGGCGCGACAGATCAGTCATCGCCTGTTCCATCTTCCCGTAATCGACGCTGTAACGGCCGCTTTCGGCATCGCGAACGAATGCTTCCTGTTCCAGGAAGTAATTGAAGCGAACCATGTTCGCCTTGCCGTGGGCACTCGAAGCACCGAAGCGAATGGAACGAAAGACACTCGTCATGAAGGTCGTGTAGTAGTCGCGCAGGTCGACGTCACCGAGTTCGCCTGCCTTGTGCAATTCGGTAATCATGTAGAGACCGAGGATATCCGCCTTGCCCTCCTCCATGCTCGACGCCAGGTCCAGCATGGCTTCTCGCACGGTGCCTTGTCCGTCGATCGTGTTCTTGATGCCGAGGCCGTGCGCGACCTCGTGAAACATCGTGTTGGCGAAAAACGCGTCGAAGGTGATGTACTGGCGCTGCGATTCGTCGAGCAACTCGTCGGCGATCGGCACCAGGATCTTCTCGAACTTCGCCTGCATGGCGTTCTTGAGCTGCAGTCGCCGCGTGCCTTTCTCGAGCTGTACTTCCTCGTCGTTGGGCAGGTTGATGGCGATCGTCTTGGAGCCGGCGTTGCAGTCGCCCGCGTAGTAGACGACGTCATAGGCGTTGAGATCCGAGTCCGTGCCCGGCGTTTCCCGCTTGTACTCGTCCGGAACCGGCAATCCCGCCTGCAGATCGGGGAGAAATGCCGCAAAGCGACTCAGTCGGTCGCTCCACTCCATGTCCTTGACGAGCACGTAGGATTCGTAGGCGGCGCGATAGCCGAACAGTCGATCCTCGTAGGTCTCGATCGGGCCAATCACGACGTCGATTTCGTTGTCTTTGACGTCCATCCAGTAGCGATCGCTCAGCTGGAATTCGTCGCTGATCAGTGCGGCGGCGCGCAGCTTGAGGTAATTCGCAAAATCCGGGCTCTCGGCGAGCTTCGCGGCCTCGCGCAGCAGGTCGGCCGCCCGCTTGAGCTCGTCGCCATAGGCCACATGGTAAGGCACCAGTTCCAGTTTACCCGCGGCGTCCCGGCGAATTAGCGAGTAAAGCCCCTTCTTGCCCGGCAGGTAGGCTTCGTCGAACTCTTCCTTGCTCATGTCGGCGGGGTAGAACTGCGCGCCCAGCGGCTTGGGCCCGACACCCTCGATGAAGGGCTTGTTGTCGTCGAGCCGATCCCAGGGGCCGTAGTTGATCTCGGCGAAGCGCCGCGCGTCGACATTGGCGATCGAGTCGAGCCACTGTTCATAGCCGTCGCCGTAGCTCTGACGCCAGAATAGCTCGTCCATGATCTGCGACGCATCGATGAGGATCCGGATCATCTCGCGCTGCTGATCGCTTAATCGCGACAGGTCGGCCGTGAGCGTGAAATCCGCGTAGATTTCCGGGCGCGGTTGGACCGACTGTACCGGCTGCACGACGACCTCTGGCGGCGGCTCCGCACCACAGGACACGATCATGACTGAAGCGGCAATAGCGCCGAACGGGCGCAGCAAGGCTCGGAATCTCACAACTTCCCCCAGGAGTGTCGACAGGGAGGAATTATCGCACAGGCCGCGGTCCGTGGCCGCTTCAGAGATCGACGACCTCGACGTCCGCGTAAGTCAATGCATGGCCGAGGAACTGCCCGCCGACGCGGGCAAACCGCGTTGCACCGTCGGTCGCCAGGAAGCGCTGCTCGCCGGGCTCCGCGCCGACCCGCAGGAGCCCCGTATCGGCAAGTGTATTGTGCACGGCCACCGCCGTGGTGCGCGCCGAGTCCACGAGCGCCACGGACTCGCCGGCGACCTGTCGAATGGCCTCCTCCAGCAGCGGGAAATGGGTACAGCCGAGGATGATGCTGTTGGCTTCGAATCTCGAGTCCGTCGCATCATCGAGGTAGCGCTCGATGATGCGCAGCGCGATATCTCCGCTCGTCCAGCCTTCTTCGGCAAGCGACACGAGCATTTCGCAGGCGTGCTCGCGCACCTGCGCCCCCCCGTCCAGCGACCGGATTGCAGCGCTGTAGGCACCAAGGCGCACGGTAGCCTCGGTGGCCAGGACCAGGTGCGCGCCGCCCGGACGGGCGCTGACCGCTGCGTTAGCGCCCGGTTCCACGACGCCGACGACCGGAAGCGGCTGCAAGCTTCGGCGCAGTGACTCCAGTGCAACTGCCGACGCCGTATTGCATGCAACCACCAGCATCTTGATGCCTTGCTGCGCCAGTTTCCGAGCGGCCTGCGTCGCGTAGCGCTCGATCGACGCCGGGCTCTTGGTGCCGTAGGGCAGGCGCGCCGTGTCTCCCAGGTAGACGAGGTTCTCGACCGGCAGCTCGTCGCGGATGGCCTTGAGCACCGTCAGGCCGCCGACGCCTGAGTCGAAAACGCCGATCGGGAGTTCGTTGTCATTTCTCACACTCATACGCGCATTGTGCCGAAGGATCGTCAAGTGTGGAATAATCCGGCCGGTACTCGCAGACGGACACCCGCTTCAACGTGCAAAAGCTCCTTTACGGTGTCGGCGCACTGGTCGTGCTGCTGATCCTCATCGGCTTCGCGCTGCCTCGCTCACACAGCATCGCAGTTACGGAAGAGATCAACGCACATCCCGCGACGGTCTTCGCTCTCGTCAACGACTTCCGGCGTTTTGCTCTCTGGGCCCCGCTCGCGGAGACCGATCCCAATGTACGTATCCTCTACTCCGGCGATCCCCGCGGCACCGGCGCGACGATGACGTGGCAAGGGACGATCGTCGGCAGCGGTACGCAGACGATCGTCGATAGCCGCCCCTTCGAGCATGTGCGTGTCGTCATGAATCCCGGCGAACCCGGCGAAGCCAGCACCTGGTTCGACCTCGTGCCGGGCACCGGCACGACGACCGTGGTCTGGGCATTCGAGCGAGACCATGGATTCAATCTCGTCGGCCGCTATTTCGCGCCGATGCTCGGCAGCGTCGTGGCGCGAGACTACCGGAGAGGATTGCGTAACCTGAAGGAACTGGCCGAAAGCCTGCCGCCTGCGGACTTCAGCGACATCGAGATCGAACTGCTCGATGTCGAAGCAACCCGGATTGCCTACCTGTCGACGTCGTCGCAGCCGGAGCCGGCTGCCATTTCGGAAGCAATGGGGAAAGCCTATTTCCAGATCCTGAGCTTCATCGACCGTCACGACATGGAAGAAGCCGGTGCGCCGATGTCCATCACGCGGACATTCAGCGGCGCGCGACTGCAATTCGACGCAGCGATTCCCGTTCGTGGCGTCACTGAGTCGACGCCGAGCGACGGCTCGACCGTTAAGCTGGGACTGACCTACGCGGGCCCGGTGATTCGCGTGAAACACACGGGACCCTATCGCACCCTTTCGACGACGCACCGCAAGATCTCGGCGTATCTGGCTGCGCACGGCATCGAGCGCAACGGCGCTGCGTGGGAGTCCTACGTGAGTGATCCGGGCGACGCGCCAGAGGATCAGCTGGTGACTTTCGTTTATTACCCGGTGCGGCCCGATTGAGTGGGCCGCCGAAGCTCTGCTAGACCGACTTGACGAGGAACGGCGGGACGCGCGTCGTCGACTCGTCGCTCAGCGGCAACGTCACCTGCACGTCGTCACCGAGTGCCGCAACCTGGGCAAACAGACCCACGATTCGCGAGGCACATTCGCTCGCTTCCGTGACGGACATCTTGCGCACAGAGGCGCAGACATGGCTCTCGCCGTTGTGAGGCGAGACCCGGTGCATGGTCTGTCGCAATTCGGCGTATACCGGTCTTAATGCGATGGGCAGGTCTTCTTCGTCGATCTCGGCGAGGTGGTCTTCGTAGGCTGTTATAAGTCTTTGTTTTATATGGCCATGTCCGGCGAGCACTGTCAGTGCCGCTTGTAGGCGATCGACGTGGTGGCTCATTTCCACTCCAGCGTTTGGTTCTTGTCTGGTCTTATTGACGCTTTTCTTGTTTGGAGCTCGCCGCCTCCTGCAGCCATTGGGCCCCTGCAAAGCCCGGCACGTCCTTTCGCGCTCCTGTTCTTTCAGGGTCTTGCGCCCGGTTTTTATAACAGAGTTTCTAAACCGCGCGCAAGTATCGTCGAATTCCGACGCGCGGACGGCAAACCTGTCGCGTCAACGGGTGATCTCTATCGTCCAGTGCTCGTCGCCGAGTTGCCGATCGCCCGAGTAAAGGGCCTCGGGCTGCCCGACCACCCAGCTCGTCGCCAGCGTCTCGTGCATGACGTAGTCTCGGTGCTTCGCGAGCGCTTTCTCAACGGCCTTCGAGCCGGAGACGCCCAGCGTGATTCGGTCGGACACTTCGAGGCCAGCCTGCTTGCGCGCGTCCTGAACCGAACGCACGATCTCGCGGGCAACGCCCTCATCCACCAGTTCGTCGGTGAGCGAGGTATCAAGCGCCGTCAGGAATCCCGCATCCGCCTCGCAGGAATAGCCTTCAGCAGAGTGGGTCTCGATGAGCACGTCGTCGCCCTCGAGCGGAATCGTCTGTCCGCCCGCCTCGATCTCGAATGCCTCGCCCCGGGCGGCGGCGCCGGCAATCTCGGCACCGTCCGCCGCCGCGAGCGCCTTCCTGATTTCGGGCACCAGCTTGCCGTACTGTTTGCCCAGTTTCGGCAGGTTGGGCTTGATGTTGTAGCTCACGAGGCCGGCGTCTCTCGCGATGAACTCGATGGCCTTTACGTTGAGCTCTTCGAGGATCTGGTCCTTATGATCCTCGAGCGCCCTTGCAGCCTTGTCGTCAGGGGCTCTCACGAGCAACCGCGACAGCGGCTGCCGGGTGCGCACGCCGGACTTGCTGCGCGCCGCGCGGCCCAGGCCCACGACCTTCTGCACGACGCCGATGTCGTACAGCAGCTCGTCGTTCTGCCAGGCCGCTTCAGCCTCGGGCCAGTTGCCCATGTGCACGGACGGAAGCGCATCGGGGTCGACCGATCGCACGAGGTTCTGGTAGACGTTTTCGGCAAGGAACGGCACGAACGGCGCCATGAGTTCGTGCGCGCCCTTCAGGCACTCGTACAGCGTCAGGTAGGCCGCCTGCTTGTCCCCCGGATCGGTCGACTTCCAGAACCGGCGCCGGTTGCGGCGCACGTACCAGTTGCTGAGCTGGTCGACGAAAGACTCGATCGCCTCGCCCGCCGTCTTGGCGTCGAAGGCATCGAGCGCACCGGTGACCTCCGTGATCGTCTTGTGCAGCAGCGCCAGTGCCCAGCGATCGATCTCGGGTCTATCGGCCGCCGGGATGTCGCGACCGAGGTCCACTTCGTCGAGGCGTGCATACAGTACGAAAAAGCCGTAAGTATTCCAGAACGTGTTGATGAACGAACTGGCGACGTCCGCCACGATGTCCACCGAGATACGCTTCTGCACATCGGGGGACAGTCTCGCTAAGAAGTACCAGCGAAGCGCGTCGGCACCCACACTGTCGAATACCTCGTACGGGTCGATGATATTGCCGAGTGACTTCGACATCTTCTTGCCGTCCTTGTCGACGATGTGGCTCAGGCAGATGCAGTTCCTGAACGCGACGTCGTCCGACACCAGTGTCGCGATCGCGTGCAGCGTGTAGAACCAGCCGCGCGTCTGGTCGATGGCTTCACAGATGAAGTCCGCCGGGAAGTGCTTCTCGAAGCGGTCCTCGTTCTCGAACGGGTAATGCCATTGGGCATAGGACATCGCGCCCGAATCGAACCAGCAGTCGATGACTTCCGGCACGCGGCGCCAGGTCTTGCCATCCTTCTCGAAGGTAACGTCGTCGACCGCCGGCCTGTGCAGATCGAGTTCGCTGAGCTCTTTGCCCGTCAGCGCCTCCAGCTCCGCGACCGAGCCGACACAGGTGTGGTTGCCGTCGCCGTCCGTCCAGACGGGTAAGGGTGTGCCCCAGAAGCGCTCACGCGATAGCGCCCAGTCGACATTGTTCTCCAGCCAGTTCCCGAAGCGCCCGTCGCGAATGTGCTCGGGGACCCAGTTGATGGTCTGGTTCAGTTCCGCCATGCGCTCGCGGAATCGCGAGGTCCGGATGTACCAGGCGTTCTTCGCATAGTAGAGAATCGGGTCTCCGGTGCGCCAGCCGAACGGGTAGTTATGCGTGTAGCGCTCGGAACGGAACATGAGGCCGCGATCCTTGAGAATACGGATCAGCGGCTTGTCGGCGTCCTTGAAGAACAGGCCCTTTACGGGCTCGACTGCATCGACAAAGTGCCCGTCGAGGCCGACGCCGTGCACGACGGGCAAACCGTTGGCCTGGCCGAACGCGAGATCGTCGACACCGTACGCCGGCGCGGTATGCACGATGCCGGTACCGTCCTCGGTGCTGACGAAATCTGCCGGCAGCACCGTGAACGCCTTCTCCGCGTCGACCTCGAGGTAGTCGAACAGCTGTTCGTAGCGCGTACCGACCAGGGCCTTGCCCTTGACGGTCTTCACGACCTCGTGCTCGATGTCGCGAAATACCGCTTCGCGCAGTGCCTCGGCAACGATCAGCGTCTGGCCGTCCGATTCGCAATAGCTGTAGTCGATGTCCTCGCCGACGGCGAGCGCGAGATTCGACGGCAGCGTCCACGGCGTCGTCGTCCAGACGAGCACATAAGTGTCTTCCTCGCCTTCCACCTTGAAGCGCACCGTGATCGACGGGTCGTCGACCTCCTTGTAGCCGAGCGCCAGCTCGTGGGAAGACAGCGTTGCCCCGATGCGTGGGTCGTAGGGCACCACCTTGTAGCCGCGGTAGATCAGGTCCTTGTCCCAGATCTGCTTCAGCAGGTTCCAGACGGACTCGATGTAGCTGTTGTTGAGCGTGTAGTAGGCCTCTTCGAGGTTGACCCAGAAGCCCATGCGCTCGGTCATCTTCTCCCAGTCGCCGATGTAGCGCATGACGGATTCGCGGCAGCGTCGGGTGAACTCGGCGATGCCGACTTTCTCCTCGATTTCGTCCTTGTCGAAGATGCCGAGTTCCTTCTCGACCTCGTGCTCCACCGGCAGCCCGTGCGTGTCCCAGCCGGCCTTGCGCGGTACGTAGTAGCCGCGCATCGTCTTGTAGCGCGGGAAGACATCCTTGAAGCTGCGCGCCAGCACGTGGTGGATTCCGGGCTTGCCGTTCGCCGTCGGCGGTCCCTCGTTGAAGCTGAACTGTGGACCGTCCTTGGTCGCCTCGATCGTCTTCGCAAATACGTCGTGCTCGCGCCAGAACTCCAGCACCTCCTGCTCGAGAGCAGGCCCGTCATAGCGACCCTGCACTTCACTGAACACTGCTTTCTTTGCTGCCAAGTTCCCTACTCCAGAATGCAAAACGCCCCGGGTGCATGTCCTGCACCCGGGGCGATCGAATGTCGTCGCGGTACCACCCGGTTTCGCGGCCTGGGTTTCCGGCCACCTCATGACCCACACAGGGATCTGTCGCTCGTCTCGTGAGCCAACCGGCCACGCCTACTGGGATGCCGTTCGGGTGGCGACTCCGGGGTGATCTTCGGCAGGTCCGGGCCCGGAGCTCTCACCGTCCTCCGGTCGCTGTGGCCTGGCTGGGCTGCGTACTCGTCCCCATCAGCGTCTTGCCCGCGAAATTACTTACGCCAGCGCAAAAACACAAGGGTTTTCCGCGGAAAAATACCGTTTATCATGCCCGCTCCCCCGTGACAGGAAGCCGATATGAGCACTGCATTGATCACCGGCGCCTCTGCCGGACTCGGTAGCGAGTTCGCGCGCCAGCTGGCCGGCGACGGCAAAGACCTCGTCCTGGTGGCCCGCCGACTGGAGCCGATGGAGGCGCTGGCCAACGAGCTCGTCGCCGCGCACGGCGTGAACGTCGAGGTGCTTCAGGCCGACCTGTCGGACCCTGCCGCACCCGGCAGGCTGTTCGGGGAGGTCACGGAGCGCGGCCTCGACGTCGACTATCTCGTCAACAATGCCGGGTCCGAAGGGCCGGACCTTCTCGAGGAACCCGACTGGCAGGCCAGCCGCGACTACCTGGAGCTGATGATGATCGCGACAGCCGCCATGTGCCATTTCTTCATCCCTCCGATGCGCGAGCGCGGCTTCGGCCGGGTAGTGAATGTAGCCTCGGTTGCCGGCCAGATCACCGTGTCGGGCGATTACAGCTACGGCCCTACCAAGGCCTACCTGATCGCCCTGTCGCAAGGGCTGGCCACGACGCTCAATGACAGCGGCGTAAACGTGCTGGCACTTTGCCCCGGCTTCACCCACACGGATTTCCACGCATCCGAAAAACTCACCAGGATGAAGGAGGCCACGCCGGACTTCATATGGTACGACGCCGATGTGGTCGTCCGTGAAGGCCTGGAGGCAGTGGAAGAGGGTCACGCGGTGTACACCTCGGGACTGATCTACCGATTCCTCGTGCCGCTGCTGCGACTGCCGTTCAGCAGAAGCATCGTGTCGGCGTTGGGTGTGAAGCTCTAGACCTGTAACATCGGGGGCTCCTTCGGGCAGACAGCGATCATGATCGAACAATGCCGACTATGTGGCAGTGACGCCCTGCAGGCCTGGATGACAGACGGCCTCAACTGCGACCTCGTGTATTACAGGTGCGGCCGGTGCGCGATGTGGAACTACGACCTCGATTGCGGCGTGGACCAGGAGCAGTACACCGAGGTCTACATCAGTCCCAGTGACACGGAGCACAAGTTCAACCGCGATAACCGCGCGAGCTGGGAGTTCCTGTCGAAGTACGCGGAAAGACCGGGGTCGATCATGGACATCGGCTGCGGCAATGCGTGCCTGCTGAACCTGGCGCGCGACGCCGGGTGGACCGTGCGCGGCATGGAGCTGTCGGCCTATGCTGCCGAGAATATTCGCAACGACACCGGCATCGACGTGGCGGTCGCCAACTTCCTCGATTACGATCCGGGCGACGGCGAGCGCTACGACGTTGTCGTGCTGCGGCACGTCCTCGAACACCTGCCGGACTCGATCCTCGCGATGCAGAAGATCAATGCGCTGCTTAAGGACAACGGTCTCGCCCTGCTCGAGTTCCCGAACACGCGCTCGCTCGGCTACGGCCTGAAGCGCATCCTCAAGAACCGCGGCCTCCGCAACAAGAAGTTCTCGGCCGACTGGCGCCCGGGTCACGTCAACGAGCATTGCCGGCAAAGCTTCGAGTATCTGCTCGACAAGACAGGATTCGAACTCGTCAAGTGGCGCACCTACTCGAGCAAGCCTGTGTCGAACGCCATCTACCGCGTGATCCCGATGTCGAGCAAGGCAAGAGCTCTCGTGCGCAAGAAGCCGGCTTTAGGTACATCCCATAATTGACGCAATTGTCACGAGACTTAGACTTCGTTTTGCGGAAGTGTCAGTAAACGAAACGACAGCGTCAGCTCCTGCACGATATCGCTTTTCTCGCCCGCCGCAGTGCCACGCTGTCGGAGGAGAGAATCATGAGGGTGGTTGGCAGTTTGTTGTTTGTCACTATTGTGATGTCGCTATGCTTGACAGCCGTACCGCAGGCGCAGGCCGAAGACGGCTGGCAGCAGGTCGATGCCTCGGCACCGTTCATCGACCGCCATGGCAAGGCGCGTTTCCCAAGCTGCTCCGGCGCCCCGGAGCCGCCGTTCTTCGTAACCGCCTCGCCCAAGGATTTTTCGTTCTTCTATCGCGCGGGCAATCCCAAAAAGCTCGTCATTGCTTTCGACGGCGGCGGCGCCTGCTGGGATCCCCTCACTTGCCTGGGCTCCGTCATCGCGAGCGATTCGGTTTACGACCCCATCATCGATGAAACGCCGGCTGCCCTCGATGCCGCGGGCGGCCTCGCAGATCGGGACAACGCGGACAATCCGGTCGCCGATTACTTCCAGGTACTCATCCCGTATTGCACGGGCGACCTGCATACGGGCTCGCGCGACACAAGCTATTTTCTGCCGGGTTACGGCTCCTGGACGATCCACCACCGCGGCTATGACAACTTCGTAGCGGTAATGGAATGGCTCATCGCCTACTACGCTGCAGAAGTCGGTCATCCGCCTAAAGACGTGTTCGTCACCGGAGCGAGTGCTGGCGGCTACGGTGCGTTCTTCGCCTATCCGGCGATTGACGAGCTATTGCCGTGGTGGGTGCGCAAACGGGCCTTCTCCGATTCCGCCAACGGGATCATCAACCAGGACTTCTATAATCGGGCCCTGACACCCGGGGGCGTCTGGGGGATCTGGGACAACATGCCGCCGCAGCTGGCCAATGCGTTCGCGTCGGGACCCGATGCGCTGCCGACGGCGCTGAACCAGAGCCTGGCATGGAGCTACCCACGGACGCGATTCGGACAGTACACGAGAGCATTCGACGCCGTGCAGATTTTCTATCTGAACGTCGCAAAGAATCTCAACTCACCCGTACTCTGGTCGGACCCGACGCAACTCCTGTTAACCGCCCTGGAGTGGTCGACAAAAGCTCGCACGAGCATGTTGATCAGTGCGTTGACGACGCTCAACTACCGGTACTACCTGGGCGAGGGATTCGCGCACACGGCAATCGCCGATGACAGTGTCTATGCGGAACAATCGGCAGACGGCATCCAGCTTATCGAATGGCTGGATGACATGATCAATCGCCGCTTCACTTTCGGGAGCGACTGGCAGAATGCGAGCTGCTTCCCCGATTGCATACCGTAAAGCACGAGAACTAGCGTTTCTTTGCTTTTTTCGGCTTGGGTCGCGGCAATGCGCGTTCCGTAATCCGGATCAGTTCCGTTAGCCAATCCGGGTCGTCGATCTCGTCACCGATCAGGAACGAGTTCTTCGCACCGGGGTACGGCGGTGCCTCGACGACGTTGCCGATAAAGGCCCGGCCCTCCTCTGTCGGCTTGATGAACAGCTGCTCATCACAGATTAGCGCCACGACCTTTCCTTTCGAGTAAAGCGCGTACTCGCCGAACATCTTGCGATAACTCATGTCGCAGCTTTCGTCCACCTGGTCGGCGACGAACTCGACGAACTCGAGGCTGCTACCCATCGCGTTCCGCCTTGCTTGCGCAGTTGATACAGAGCAGCACCGTCGGGTCGAACTCGAGACGCTTCGGGTTGATCGCTTCGCCGCATTCCGCGCAATGGCCGTACTCGTCGTCGTCGATGCGCTGCAACGCAGAGGAGATCCTCGACAGCAGTTCTTCGCGCCGCCGGCCCGAGGCCTGTGCCATCGCCTGTGCCTGCATGGCATCCATGCGTGACAGGCGTCCGACCTTTGCCTGGTCCAGTTCGACGACGGCCGCCGAATCCGCGCCGGCGGCTGCATCGTTTTGCAGTTCCTCGCGCATATCCAGCAAGCGCGATCGAAATTCGTTGGTGTTCGCCATTACCGATATAGTGTAGACCATGCGGATGTCATTGAGCGTTGCGACCCTGGTCCTGGCGAACCTCGCGTTCCTAGTGCTCTATTTCGTGTTCGACCTGACGCTGTTCCAGCTCGCCGCCGTCTACTGGTGGGAATGCCTCTGGATCGGTATGTTCTCCGGTCTGAAGCTCATCACCGCGTCCTGGCTCGGCGATCCCTACCAGAACCGCTGGGTCGAGTTCTCGCCGGGCGCGGCGGTCGTAACGTCCGTCGTCGCCATCGTTCTGCTTGCGGGCGAGTTCATGGCAGTATTCGCGATCTTGGGGTTCGCAATCTTGTTCGTGTTCCACGCACTTACGGGCATCGAACAAGCGGACCTCATGCGCGATGCACTCGGCCCGGTAATCGGCTCTTCGCTGCTGTTCCTCGCCGGTCATGGCCTGTCATTCGTCGCCAACTTCCTGGTCGGCCGGGAGTATCGCAATGCGAGAGCGATTACCTTGCTGACCCTGCCGTTTACGCGCTGCATCGCGTTGATCGCAGCCGTAGCGGTTGCGTTCCTTGTCGCCTACCTGCTGCCGGGCTTTGCCAGCACGGGCGGTTTCGTCACTATCCTGGTACTGCTGAAGCTGAGCTGGGACTACCTGTTGCACAATCGCGAACGCAGGGCATTCGCACCGGGCCCCGAGTAACCGATGTTCCCCGAGCCCCGATACATCGATACCAACGACATACGAATGGCCGTGTACGAACAGGGCCAGGGCAGACCCGTGATTTTGCTGCACGGTTTTCCCGAGTTGGCGTTTTCGTGGCGTCACCAGTTCCCCGCACTGGCGGGCGCCGGCTTCCGCGCCGTCGCGCCGGACCAGCGCGGCTACGGCAGAACCAGTGTGCCCGGGGACGTTTCCGACTACCGAATCGAGATGTTGATCGCCGACGTGCACGGACTGCTCGACGCACTCGATCTCGACACTGCGGTCTTCGTCGGTCACGACTGGGGCGCCATGCTGCTATGGCACATGGCGATGCTCGCCCCGCAGCGCATCGACAAGCTCGTCATCCTGAATATCCCGCATTTCCCGCGGCCGCCCGTCGACCCGATCACGATCTGGCGACAGCGCTTCGGCACTGACTTCTACATCGTCAACTTCCAGGATTCGGACGAGGCCGACCGCGCGTTCGCCCGCGACACGCGACATTTCTTCGACGCGATGATGCGCCGCAACACCTTGTCGCGGGCGCAGTACGACGCGCTGCCGAATGAGCGCAAGGTAATCAGCCTGCTGCGATCACTGTCCCGCGATCCGCTACCCGGTGAGCCGCTGCTCGAGGCCGGTGAACGCGACTACTACGCGGCAGCTTTCGAGCGCAGCGGGTTCACCGGCGCTATCAACTGGTACCGGAATTTCGTGCACAACTGGGAGATCATGGAGGGTGTCGACGAGCGGGTCCACATCCCGACACTGTTCATCGGCGCCGTCGACGACGTCGTCGTCCTCCCGGAACACATCGAAGGCATGAAGGCACTCGTTTCGGACCTTGAGATCCACATGCTCGAGGGCTGTGGGCACTGGAGCCAGCAGGAGAAACCAGGCGACGTGAACCGCCTGATGCTCGACTGGCTAGTGCAGTGCGGGTGACACCAGCGCGTCGGTACCTTCGCCGAACATGGCTTGATCGAACGCGTTGATGATGTTGTCGGTGTCCTGCGCGCCTACCACGAGCAGCCGGCGGTTGAGCAGGAACCCGGGCACCCCGGACAGGCCGCTGCTGCGCACCTGTCCTTCCCGCATCAGGACCAGGTCCCGGATCCGATCGTCGGCGAGCGCTTTCCTGACCTCGTCAGCGGACAGGCCATGCTGCCCGACGATGTCGATGAGTTCGCTCTCGTCCCCGATGTTCCGAGCGTGCTCGAAGAAGGCAGACATGAGCGAGTCGGCGACCGCCGACTGGTCGATGCCGCGCGTCTCTGCGAGCTGCATCACCTGGTGCACTCCCAGGGTATTCGGGACGTGCCGCAGGCGATCGAAACGAAAGTCGATACCGGCGGATTTCCCCTGCGCTGCGAGGTGAATGAGGATCGGTTCGACGTTTTCCGGGCTGCCGAAGCGCCGCGTCAGGTATTCGTCGAACGCCAGCCCGGCGGTTGGTATCTCCGGGTTCAGCTCGTAGGGATACCAGCTGACGTCGCTCGGTCCCTGTACCGCCTGCAGCGCCTCATCGAGCCGCCGCTTGCCGATAAAGCAGAACGGGCAGACGAGATCGGCAATCACTTCGACATGCAGTGACGCCGTCGGGGCGACCCGGTCGTTGTCTCGGATGATGTTCGATAGTGTCTGGCTCACGTGCGGTACCTCTTCAGCAGTGGTATGAAATGAGGGTCGTGCCGTTGAAATCAAGCTTAAGATCGCGGCTTTGAACCCCGGCTGAACGGCACCCCACAGTTCATTGGACGCCTCCGGGCCGGGGAAGTTTGGTCGACATTCGCGAAAAAGACGAAAAATTGCTTAAAATTCGCTTAAAAGACGCGAAAGTGTCGATTTCGTGAAAGGTCACGGCCGTACCATGAGCGTGTTGAGGAACGCTCAGAACAAAGCAAGATTAAGAACTTTTACGCGATTTTCGCCGCATTTAATCGATATTAATCGATCTTTCATTGTTTTTTCGCAATTTCCGGTCGTCGAAATCAATGCGTTTTGCCGGCTGAACGCTGCAAGCGCTCGACACCCGGAAGGACTCCGGGTTTTGTGCCATTTTCTCGCTTATTTTACAGACGATCGTCGCTTTTACAGGCCAATCTGTCGTTTTAGCGCATTCATGCCCCTGACCCAGGCAAAGTAAGCGGCGCTGCCCGATATCAGGAAATTGAAGATCTCCTCGGTGGAGACGTAGCCGGTGCCGGTCTCGATCATGGCATCCGTTACCAGCATCGTCTTCACGGCCATGGCGAAGATAAGCGCCACCATCGTCACGAGCGACTCGAGAGCGCTGATCAGCACGGTCCATGCCGGTCGCCAGAGCATCAGCGCGAGGCAGGCGAAGCAGGCACCGTAGTACGCGGCTCGGGCCATAGGCAGGGAATCCAGGAAGGCCAGCCGAACGTTGATTCCCACGGCATAGTCGAGCACGAGGAAAACGAGCGTCGCCGCGTAGTAGAGGACCAGTACCTTTCGCGAATCCGGCATCGCCGGTGTCCCACGTAACAATATGTTGCAAGGATCACTTCCCGCGGCATTTTGTGCAATATTCCGGGGCATGAGCCGGTCTGTAATGGCAAGCCCCCGTCGAGGAACGTATTCGTGTTGATCAGGAAACCCGCCGACATTCGGCCGTCGGAGATTACGAGCAAGGACAATTATTTGAACCGCCGTGACTTCATTCGCGCCGGTGCCATTGCTGGCGGAACACTGCTCGGCGCTAACGCTCTCGGCGCCGTCGTGCCGGATGCGCGACGCGCCAAGCTTGCGAACGTCCGCCCGAGCGAATTCAGCACCGACGAGGCGCCGAACAGTTACGAGGACATCACGACGTACAATAACTACTACGAATTCGGTACGGGCAAGTCGGATCCCTTCGAGAATGCGCAGGACTTCGAGCCGCGCCCGTGGACGATCGCCGTCGAGGGTCACGCGGAGAAGACAGGCACCTTCGATTTCGAGGACTTCGTCAAGCCGTTCGATCTCGAGGAACGTATTTACCGCATGCGTTGCGTCGAGGCATGGTCGATGGTCATACCCTGGGTCGGCATCTCGCTCGCGGACGTCGTCAAGCACTTCCAGCCGACGTCGAAAGCGAAGTACGTGGCATTCGAGACGCTGAACGATCCGAAACGCATGCCCGGGCAGCGTCGTCGCTCGCTCGACTGGCCGTACCGCGAAGGACTGACGATCGCGGAGGCAACCAACCCGTTGTCGATCCTTGCCGTCGGCCTCTACGGCGAAGTGCTGCCCAACCAGAACGGCGCACCGATCCGGCTGGTGGTGCCGTGGAAATACGGCTTCAAGGGCATCAAGGGGATCGTCCGCATGCGCTTCACGGAGCGGCAGCCCGAGTGCAGCTGGAATCTCGCACAGCCGCGGGAATACGGCTTCTATGCGAACGTCAATCCGAACGTGGACCACCCGCGGTGGAGCCAGGCCAGGGAGCGGCGCATCGGCGCCGGCCTGTTCGCCAGCAAGCAGCCAACGCTGATGTTCAACGGCTACGGCGAGCAGGTGGCGCATCTCTACAAGGACCTGGATCTGCGGCGCTACTATTAGCCGGTCTTGGATACCCTGAAGACAGTCCGCTACGTCGGCAAGCCCGTCGTATTCCTGCTGTGCCTGTTACCGGCCGTGCTGGTCATCACCGACGCCTTCGAGCTGACCGGGCGACTCGGCGCCAACCCGATCGAGGAGATCCTGGATCGCTTCGGCAACTGGGGACTGCGCTTCATCATGTTGACGCTGGCGATTACGCCGCTGCGCCGGCTGACGGGCTGGAACTGGCTTGTACGCTTCCGGCGCATGCTCGGGCTGTTCACGTTCTTCTATGTGCTGATGCACTTCCTGACCTGGCTGATCCTCGACCAGGGCGTTCTGTTGTCCGCCATCCTCGAGGACCTCATCGAACGACCCTTCATCACGATCGGATTCCTGGCACTCTTGCTACTGACGGCGCTCGCCGTCACGTCGACGAACGCCATGCGCCGCCGGCTGGGTCGACGCTGGCAAACCCTGCACAATGCCGCATACGTGATCGCGATCCTCGGCGTCTGGCATTACTGGTGGCAGGTCAAGAAGGACATTACCGAGCCACTGATCTACGCGGCGATCCTCGCGGTACTGCTGGCCGCGAGACTCTGGTGGCGTCTGCAGAAACGATAATGCAAAGAAAAGCCGGGGCGGCCGCAGCCGTCCCGGCAATCTCACAACAGCGGGTCGTCAGGCGACCTCGACTGTGTGTCTCGTCGCCGCCCGGATTTTCGGAAGCGTCACGCTAAGGATTCCGTCCTTCAGCTCGGCGTGGATTTTCTCGACATCCACTTCTTCCGGCAATGCGATAGTACGCACGAGTTTGCCGTAGCCGAGTTCGTGCCTGTAGAACTCCTCCTTTTCATCGACTTCCTCGAACCGCCTTTCAGCTTCGATCGTCAGGCGACGGCCTGCGATCGTTACTTCGACGTCGTCTTTCTCTACGCCGGGCAGTTCTCCACGGACCAGGAACTCTTTGTCGCGGTCAATGACATCGAGGCGAAAATTTCGCTCCAGATCGATGTCTCTCGGCCACCTCCATCCAAAGGGCCCCAGCACCTCCATCCAACGGCGAGATGGGAAGTCCTCGAAGAACTCCTCCATCATGCTGGGTAGAGGCGCCGTCCGTCTGATATCAATCGCCCTCTGGCGGGGCTCGAACTTGCGCAGGATTGACATAGACTCACCTCCGTCCCATGCAATACCGGCGCTTTCGCGCCAGCAAATCATTTATACGTCATGCCTGACAAGTGACAATTCGGAGTTCTACCCATTGACAGCAATCGGGCCGATTCCCGCCTGCTACAGGTCCTCGCGTGTCACAGCCCCAAATGTCGATCGGGTCACACTTTATTTGCCGATAGACGCTCCATGTCGCACTTTCGGAACGGTTTCATTGACCGTTGGCTGCGTGCTTTCTAGCGTCGGCGGGACCCTGGCATAGGAGATTGCAAATGATCCCTTCGACCCTTTATGAACATTCGGGCAAGGCACCGGTCGGCGGTGTCCTCCTGACACTGGTAGGCGGCCTGATCGCCGGCGTCGTACTCGGCGCCATCTACGGCTTCCTGATCTTCTGGAGCCCGTTTGTCTACATCAACGCATTCATCACGCTCGGCATGGGCTTCGTCCTGGCGGTCTCCGTCGGCAGCCTGGCCAAGATGGGCAAGATCCGCAATTCCGGAGTGGTGACCGTCGTCGCTCTCGTCGTGGCCCTGGTCGCATACTACGTGCACTGGGTGGTCTGGGTTGGCCGCATGGCCGAGGGCCTGACCGTCACGGATCCGGGTGCGCTCTGGGCCTTCATTTCCACCATCAACGCGATGGGGCCGTGGTCGATATTCGGCTGGACACCCACCGGCTTCGCGCTCTGGGCCATCTGGGCGATCGAGGCTGCGGTCGTCGTCGGCATCGGTACGATCTCGGCTCACGGCATGACCGACGTGCCCTTCTGCGAGACGACCGGCCAGTGGACGACCGAAACCACGTTGGCGAGGCATTTCCGGGCAATCGAGTCACTCAGCGCCGACTCGCCGAGCTCGTTGCTGCAGGCCCTGCAGCCGGAGGAGGAAGCGTCGCCGAGCTACACCGAGGTATCGGTGGCGACGGCCGACGGCTCCGAGCTTCGCTGCGTATCGTTGTCGAGCGTCGTTGTCGAAACGGACAAGGACGGCAAGGAAGATACCGAGAAGACCAGCATCGTCCGGAACATGCTCTTCGATCGCGACAGCTTCGAGCGCCTTATGCAGCTCGCCCAGCCCGCGCAGCCTGCGGCTGTCTGATCGAGGTGAACAGGCACGAAAAAAGGCCCGGCATATGCCGGGCCTTTTTTGTTTCCAACAGCTTGGCGACGCGGTTTACATCATGCCGCCCATGCCGCCCATGCCGCCCATGTCGGGCATCGGCGGAGCCGCTTCTTCCTTCGGTGCATCAGCGACCATGGCTTCGGTCGTGAGCAGAAGGCCGGAAACGCTGGCTGCATTCTGCAGTGCATAACGCGTGACCTTGGTCGGATCGAGGATGCCCTCTTCGATCATGTCGCCGTACTCGCCAGTAGCGGCATTGAAGCCGTAGTCGCCCTTGCCTTCTGCGACGGCATTCAGTACCACGCTGGCATCACCACCGGCGTTGCGCACGATCTGGCGCAGCGGCTCTTCGACCGCACGCTTCAGGATCGCGATACCGACCGACTGGTCGTCGTTGTCGCCTTCGATGTCGATCTCGGCGACGGCACGGATCAGCGCAACGCCACCACCCGGAACGACGCCTTCTTCGACGGCAGCGCGGGTCGCGTGCAGCGCGTCTTCGACGCGTGCCTTCTTTTCCTTCATCTCGACTTCGGTAGCAGCGCCGACCTTGATGACGGCCACACCGCCCGACAGCTTGGCAACACGCTCCTGCAGCTTCTCCTTGTCGTAATCCGACGTGGATTCGGCGATCTCGGTGTTGATCTGCTCGACACGGCCCTTGATGTCGGCCGGCTGACCGGCACCATCGATAACCGTCGTGTTTTCCTTCGTGATCTGGATCTTCTTGGCCTGGCCGAGGTCGTCGATCGTGGCCTTCTCCAGCGACAGGCCGACCTCTTCAGAGATCACCTGGCCGCCCGTCAGGATCGCGATGTCCTGCAGCATGGCCTTGCGACGGTCACCGAAGCCCGGTGCCTTGACGGCAGCGACCTTGACGATACCGCGGATGTTGTTGACGACCAGCGTGGCCAGGGCCTCGCCTTCGACGTCTTCCGCGATGATCAGCAGCGGACGGCCCGACTTGGCAACGCCTTCGAGCAGCGGCAGCAGGTCACGGATGTTCGAGATCTTCTTGTCGAACAGCAGGATCAGCGGGTTGTCCAGCTCAACACTCTGGCTGTTCTGGTTGTTGATGAAGTACGGCGACAGGTAGCCACGATCGAACTGCATGCCTTCGACGACGTCCAGTTCGTTGGCGAGACCGGAGCCTTCTTCAACGGTGATAACGCCTTCCTTGCCGACCTTCTGCATCGCGTTGGAGATGATCTCGCCGATTTCCTTGTCGGAGTTCGCGGAGATCGAACCAACCTGTGCGATGGCCGTTTCGTCTTCACACGGCGTGGACAGCGTCTGCAACTCGGCAACGATGCCGGCAGCCGCCTTGTCGATGCCGCGCTTGAGGTCCATCGGGTTCATACCGGCCGCAACGGACTTCAGGCCTTCGTTGACGATGGACTGGGCCAGAACGGTGGCCGTCGTGGTGCCGTCACCGGCGGCGTCCGAGGCCTGGGAGGCGACTTCCTTGACCATCTGCGCGCCCATGTTCTCAAACTTGTCTTTCAGCTCGATTTCTTTGGCGACAGAAACACCGTCCTTGGTCACGGTGGGAGCACCGAAG
>JAAUXZ010166877.1_pt1 | contig 20526 bp, 15 predicted proteins | sample 7278131 | NCBI WGS metagenome assembly JAAUXZ01 (sample SAMN14350119, study PRJNA611818) | marine sediment metagenome | isolation source: surface marine sediment (3m) | place: French Polynesia: Moorea | collected 2018-08 | reverse complement strand
CCCGTCGCGGTCGTGCCGTTGTGGCAGGTCGCACAACTGCCCGACACCGAGGAATGATCGAAATTGATCGCGCTCCAGGTGGACTGGGACAGATGGCAGCTTTCGCAGCCGGCATTCGTGGTGACATGGTTGGAGGATTTACCGGTAGCGGTGGTACCGTTATGACAACTGGCGCAACTGCCTGTTGCTGATGCATGATCAAAATTGATCGCATTCCAGTTTGTCTGCGAAGTGTGACAAGCATCGCAGGAGGCGCTGGTTGCGACATGCCGGGATGACTTGCCGGTGGCGGTCGTGCCGTTATGGCAACTCTCGCAACTGCCGCTGACCACAGAATGATCAAAACGGACGGATGACCAGCTGTTAGTTGAAGTGTGGCAGCTATCACACTGGCCAGTGGTGTTGACATGGCCCGAAGACTTACCTGTCGCAGTGACCCCGTTGTGACAACTCAGACAGGTTCCGGCCACATTCGAATGGTCGAAGCTGCCGGTACTCCAAGTTACCGTAGTATGGCAATCTTCGCAGGATGCATGGGTGGGAATATGGTTGGCGTCTTTTCCGGTGGCTGAAACACCATTGTGACAGGAGGCACAATTCCCCGTGATATCGCTGTGATCAAAACGCACACTCTCCCAGCTGGTGTTTGAGGTATGACAATTGTCACAGGCTGCGTTGGTCTGTACATGCCCAGAATGCTTACCGGTGGCTGTCACACCGTTATGGCAACTGGTACAGGCGCCGGAGATGACCGAATGGTCAAACCTGACCTGATCCCAGTTGTTGGTTGAAGTATGGCAGCGGTCACATTGAGCCGAAGTGTTGACATGGTTGGCATGCTTGCCGGTAGCGGTCGAACCGTTATGGCAAGATGAACAGGTACCACTGACACCCTCATGGGAGAAGTTGCTGACTTGCCAACTGTTGGTGGTGTGGCAGCTATCACAGGATGCGGTCGTAGTGATGTGACCTGCGTGTTTACCGGTTGCCGTTAGACCATTATGACAGGACTGACAGGAGCCACTGACTCCCTCATGCGAGAAATTCGTCACTCGCCAATCATGGGTCGTATGGCAGGTCTCACACGAGGCCGTTGTCGCAATGTGCGAACTGTGCTTGCCGGTTGCCGTAGAGCCATTGTGGCAGGACTGACAGTTACCTGTTACACCCTCGTGGGAGAAACTACTGACATTCCAACTGTTGGTCGTATGGCAGGTCTCACAGGAGGCCGTGGTCGCCACGTGCGAACTGTGTTTACCGGTCGCCGTAGAGCCATTATGGCAGGACTGACAGCTCCCGGTCACACCTTCATGGGAGAAATTGGAAACGCGCCAGTCATTGGTTGTATGGCAGCTATCACAAGAAGCGTTGGTTGCAATATGCCGACTGTGCTTGCCGGTGGCCGTGGAGCCATTGTGACAGGACTGACAGTTGCCATTCACACCTTCGTGAGAGAAGCTGGATACCTGCCAGTTATTGGTTGTATGGCAGGCATCACAGGATTCCGTTGTCACAATGTGGCGACTGTGCTTACCGGTTGCCGTGGAGCCATTGTGGCAGGACTGACAACTGCCGTTCACACCCTCATGGGAGAAATTGGAAACGCGCCAGTCATTGGTTGTATGGCAGCTATCACAGGATTCCGTTGTCACAATGTGGCGACTGTGCTTACCGGTTGCCGTGGATCCATTATGGCAGGACTGACAACTGCCGCTCACGCCCTCATGGGAGAAGCTGGATACCCGCCAGTTATTCGTCGTATGGCAGCTATCACAGGATTCCGTCGTCACAACGTGTCGACTGTGCTTACCGGTCGCTGTTCTACCATTGTGACAAGATTCACAGGTTCCAGTCACACCCTCATGAGAAAAGTCTGAAATATCCCAATTTCCGACCGTATGGCAGGTATCACATTGAGCATGGGTGGCAACATGGTTACGATGCTTGCCGGTTGCGGATGTCCCATTGTGGCAGCTGTCACAAGCCTGGGTTATACCGTCATGAGAAAAACTAGAAACTCTCCAGGTTTTTGTCGTGTGACAGGTATCGCACTGCTCCGATGTTTGAATGTGCGTTGCTGATTTTCCTGTGGCGCTCGAGCCGTTATGGCAGCTGTTACAGGTTCCATCGGCCACACTGCCATGATCGAAATAGACCACCCTCCAATTGTTGGTGATATGGCAGGCGTCGCAGCTTTCATTGGTCTTGATATGATTAGCATGTTTCCCTTTCGATGTCGTCCCATTATGGCAGCTCATACAAGTGCCTTTCACCGCCTGGTGATCCACTCTGCCGACACGTCCCCAACTGAAGGTTGAATGACAAAATTCACAGTTATTATCAGTATTGATGTGGGTAGATGATGAATTTTTACCTATCGCCGTACTACCGTTGTGGCATGAATAACAATTGCCGCTGACACTACCGTGATCGAACCTTGCGAGACGCCAATTGGCGGTTGTATGGCAGTCATCACAGGAATTGTTGCTGCGAATGTGACTTGCAGGCTTACCAGATGCCCTGACATTGTTGTGGCAGCCGTCACAACGCTGGGGGGTACCGACAAAGATACCGCTGATATGACAACTGTCGCACTCGACACTTCGATGTCCACCGGACAGGGGAAAACCCGTCGAAAAGTGGTCGAAATCACCACCCGAAGCAGCGAATGAGGTTGCTGGTAACAATAATCCTGTCACCTGGACAACAAAACTCATGATCAAAGCGGAGATCCAATAATATCTCACCGAATGTCGGCTACTATCAGTTTTCATCATCTATTCCCCAACGGACATGACTCGTTGCCTTGTATATTTTTATTGGATAATTGCATTTTCAAACGACTCGTCGTTGTGGCAACGATCACATTGCCGCCCAAAACTGCCCCGATGAATATCATCGCCACGATGACATCCATAACATTGAGTCGATAGCTTCGTATGGTTTTCTAAAGAGGTTCTATGGCATGCATTGCAGTAGAGTTCACGGTGCACGCCTTCAAGTGGATAGTTCGTCTGTTTATCATGTTCGAAATACCAAAGCATCCACCCGTTTGGGTTATGGCACCCGTTACAATTTTCCCCAAAGCGGCCTTCATGTGCATCTTCAGATTGATGACAAGCAAAGCAGTTACTTTCCGTATCGCGATATTCAGCAGTCAAATGGCATGCTTCACATGAGGTGATCCCATGCATACCGATCAATGGGAAACGTGTCAGATCATGATCGAAAAAGACTTTTTCATTCCAGCCTGATTCGCTATGACAGTCAGCGCATTTCTCTCCCTGCTCACCATTGTGCACATCATTTGCCCGATGACAGTCGACACATCCGGACCCTTTGATTGAATCCATTGAAGTACTGCGATGGCAAGCCGTGCAGACCAGCTCCATGTGTCTGCCCTTGATTGGAAATTTCGTATCCTTGGAATGATCAAATTTGACTTTTTGCCATCCTTTTGGCGTATGACATTCCTTACACTCTTGTCCGTTCCGCCCCTTGTGCTCGTCATCTTTTACATGACAAGCATGACATGAGCCATCTGGCTTCTGCTCGTAGGGGTTCTTTATATGACAGGAGTCACACCCTGTCTCTTTGTGACGACCAGACAAAGGATAGTCCGTGTCGATATCGTGATTGAATTTCAATTCCTTCCAATCATGACTGGTATGACAGTTCTCGCATTTATCTGCATAGTGCCCATTGTGAACGTCGTTGATAAGATGACAGGCATAGCAATCTTTCGGAGTATTCTTGTAGTGCTCATCAGCATGACATAGCTTGCATGCCAAATCTTCGTGACGACCGACCAGTTTGTAATCCGTATCCTTATTATGTTCGAAGGTCTGGTTCTTCCAGTCTTCTTCGTTATGGCACTTATCACATTCCTCCCCCAGTTTTCCTCGGTGTGTATCATCTGACTCGTGACATTCGTAGCAGACAGCAGGGGCTTGACTGTATTTCTTGAATTCCTGTGTGTGGCAGGATGTACAATCTACGGATCGGTGTGCACCCTTCAGTTCAAAGTCGGTTAAATGATGATCGAAGGACTCACTATCGAAGATAATGATATTTTTGTTTCGCCCTTTGTGATCGGTGTGGCAGTAACGACAAGCCTTACCTTGCTCGGGATCCAAACGGCCGTGAAAACCGGTCTTGTTCTTGATGTCTTTCGCGATATCTGCATGATCGTGGCATGCAAGACAAAGCAGAGACTGATTTTTTTTCTTCAAAGTTTCATGGCATTTTTCACACTCTTCTTCAAATTCTGCATGATCTTCAATCAGCTCACCAGGCATCAGGAACAGATCAAGTTTTCCCGCAAGTCCGGAAAAACTTGACAGCAACAATTGAATGAAAAGCAAGGCTAACGCCTTTTTCGACTTCATGACTGTTCGCTATTTCTACTCGAATTACTGATTAATAAGCATGAACAGCATAGACATGCACAAAGCCTGTAATGATCATCATGACAAACAATGGAAGGTGCATCAGATGCCAAATTGCAAAAAGACGTTCATAAAAATGCAGTTCGAGCATCTGTCTGATCAGGCGATTGTGGGAAACCAGGACCTTGCGAATATAGAGCTGCTTGCGTCTTACCTTTTGTCGCTCCCACCCCTTCAACTTGGCAGCAGAAAGCAGCTTCACATTCAAGGAACGCATAACGGTTCTATAGAGTCTGGCAGCACGAATTCTCGTTGTGATCCAATGTACCGCACTGTCAACGAGCCCAGTAGGAAACATCAAGGCACGTTTTTCGTGTTCCAAGAGCAGTTCTTTGGCTTTAGGTTTTAGTTCAAAAAGAGGACCCAGTTTCCTATTTAATTCTTTCGAGTCTGCACGAAGGGACTCGAACGTTGCTTTTCTGCCGTAAAGGCCATGATGGATTCGGGTATAAAAATAGCGACCAAAAAGGCCGCTAATCGCCACAATCAGCATACAAAAAAATGCTACTCTGCCATTGATGGATCCAAGGCGGTAACTCGAGTGCATAAGAATCAAAACAGGACCCAGCACACCAAATATCATATGCAGTCTAAACCAGAATTTGACCGACAAATGGCGCGTCATGGCACGTGAGTGTTTGCTCAAGGGATAGAGCAGGAGTAGCAGCATCAGCATTCCACCGACTATACCGAACCAGTATCCCCAGCCACTTTCTGCCGTCCAGATCGCCTCTGAACGGTTAATATAGGCAATGTAGAGGAGAAAGATGGATACTAGGCCGATCGATAACGTCGCCAAGAATCCCAATGACTTTCGCCAGAATGCGTTAAATTTATCTAAAGAAATGCCATCTCTGTCCGCAGAGAGAGTTACCGTTCCCATCTTCATCACCCTTAAAAATTTTTGTAAATTTTTTATTTATAAATCGCCCGACCAATGAGTTTTTACTCGTCATGTCGGCGCAGATTAATAGTAAAATGGGAAAAATATCCCATCCATGAAGCGCTTCACAAATTACTCATTGAGGCTCACATATCTTTGCGACATGTTGTGTAATTACTTTCAGCCCGGACATTCAAGTTTTCGATTCATCCACAAAATCGAACCATTAGGCTTTTTATTTATATCTATAAAGACTTAAAAATGATGCCTCCATCAAGCGATTTTTATCTCATCTACATGCTGCCTATCCTGCTCTTTTGGATGCTTTATGTACTTAATAAAAAAAGGAAATCAAAAAGAAATTTGATGCTGCAGACAGAGGAATTCGAAGCCGGATTGACTGAGCCTGCATCGCTCCACCCTGTTATTGACCCCGCAAAATGTATGGGATGCGGCACCTGTGTCAGCGCCTGCCCCGAAGGACATAACCATCCGGTTTTGGGTCTGATCAACGGCAAAGGGCAACTGATTGCTCCCACCAATTGCATTGGTCATGGCGCCTGTAAAACCGCATGTCCTTTTGATGCCATAACTCTGGTGTTCGGGACGGAAAAACGTGGTGTCGATATCCCCGTTTTGGACCCTAGCTATGAAACCAGCATGCCCGGGATTTATATTGCTGGCGAGTTGGGGGGAATGGGCCTGATACGCAATGCGATCGAACAAGGTTACAAAGCCATGGACAGTATTGCAGCCACAACGGACAGATCTCACCAAGCACCGCTTGATGTACTGATCGTCGGCGCCGGTCCTGCCGGCTTCAGTGCTTCACTACGCGCCATGGAAAAGAAGATGCGTGCAGTAACAGTGGAACAGGAGTCTCTGGGAGGAACCGTTTATCAGTTCCCACGAGGCAAGCTGGTGATGACGAGCAGTGTCCTGTTGCCCATGTACGGAGATATGAAGTTCACCGAAATTACCAAAGAGAAACTGCTTAAATTCTGGCATGGAGTAGAGAAGAAGACTGCCGTCAAGATCAACTATCATGAAAGGGTTGAAACGATAACAGCTTCAGATACAGGTTATACAGTCAAGACAAACCAAAACAGCTATGAAACCAAAACAGTCCTGTTATGCATAGGACGCAGAGGTACGCCAAGGAAACTGGGTGTAGATGGAGAGGACCAGAGCAAGGTCACTTATCGACTTATAGATCCGGAACAATATCGCAACCAACATGTGCTTGTGGTAGGTGGCGGTGATAGCGCGCTTGAAGCAGCCACCAGTATTGCCGACGAGCCTGGAACCACCGTCACCCTATCTTATAGAAGCGGATCATTTGGTCGTGCCAAACGAAAAAACCGAGAACGGATTGATTCTGCAGTCGCCAATGGAAGACTAAACCTCATGCTCAATTCAAACGTAAAAGCATTCACCAAGGAGTCAGTCTCTATTGAACAGCAAGGTGAGAGGATTGAAATACCTAATGACGCCGCCATCATCTGTGCAGGAGGTATCCTTCCAACCGGTTTTCTTAAAGAGGTCGGTATAACCGTAGAAACCAAGCATGGTACAGCATAAGTATAGGACGATGAATAGACACTCACTATCAGCTCTCATCTCGCAGCTATTGTTGATCGCATTGATAACGGCTGGTAACAACGCCTCAGCCCTTGAGTCTGAATCAGAATCACACGCAAAAGCAGAGGCTGCTGTCCGGGTAAGAGATTATCAACTGGCCGCTGAACTCTATCGCGACCTGGCAGCATCGGGAGATAGCGAAGCCCAGTATACGCTCGGCAATCTGTATCGTGCCGGCCGTGGTGTGCCGACTGATCATGTTCAAGCATTCAAATGGTTTCAGAAAGCGGCTGAACAGGATCACCTGAAAGCTCAATATACTCTGGGTACCATGTTCGAGCATGGCTGGGGAGTTAAAGCCAGTAGAGAAAAAGCCAAGAAATGGTATGCAAAGGCCGCGGAACAAGGACATAAACTCGCAGCCAAGAAACTGCAACAGATCGAATCCCGGATACTGTCAATCGCTCCGGAGTCAGTGCCGATCTCTGAACAATTCACTCGTGCAGCCGCCAGTGGCAAGGATGAGATAATCAAAACCTTTATGCAATCAGGCCAGTCACCCAATCTCACTGATAAGTATGGTCGCACCGCTTTACACGAAGCGACGATCAACAATCATCTTGCAACTGTCACGCTACTCCTGAGTTCGGGTGCTGATCCAAACAAACGCGACAAAATAGGGGACACACCGCTACACATCTCTGCATCCTTGGGACATAACGGGATACTCAAACTGCTACTTGCCAAAGGTGCGAATAAGGATGCTAAAGATACCAACGGTAATACCCCTCTGATCCTAGCGACGAGCAAAAAGCAGCAAGAGATCGTAGAGCTGCTGATAAAACAGCGTGTTAACCTTGAGCAGAAGAACAAGAAAGGTCAGACTGCTTTGAGCATTGCCAATCTGAGAGGCTATAAAGGGATCGCCAAGAATCTGGTCGCAGCGGGTGCAGTACGACCCACCAATGAGCCCGTACGCCAATTTGCTGATTTAGAGCTGATCGATGCCTCTCTGGGCAAAACACCGACCATAGATACTCAAGAATCACCGTTTCAAGGTTGGAGTACCCTGCATCAAGCGGCTTGGCGAGGCCAGCTGCCTCTCGTCAAGGCACTGATTGAGCGAGGGAGCAAGATCAATTCATTGGATACCGAAGGATTGACCCCCTTGAGCAGAGCAGTCTGGCAAGGCCATGAGGTGGTCGCCGCCTTTTTGTTGCATCAGGGGGCTGATCCGAACCTGGCAGGACCTGGCGGTCAATCACCGCTCCTGTTGGCCAGTCAGGAAAACAACCTGGAACTGGTTGACCGACTGTTGGCATCAGATGCCAACATCCAAGTCCAGCGGAATGACGGAACTACCCCTCTTTTACTGGCCGTACAAAACAAGAATCCGAAGATGGCGAAGCTCCTGCTCAGCAACAAGGCCGATCCAAGTTCCAGCACAAATGATGGATTCTCCCCTTTGATTGTCGCGGTACTCACAGATCAACCGGATATAGTTCGATTATTGCTAAAAAACAAAGCCCCCATCGATCAGCGGGATAAACAAGGACGATCACCCCTTTATCATGCCGTTGAAGCTGGCAACCAATCACTGGCCAAAATCCTTATTTCAGCAGGAGCAGAGATCAACATTCAGGCTGACAGAGGGATGACACCCTTGATGAAGGCTGCTGCGCTGGGCCATACCAAAGTCGTGGATCTCTTGGTGAGATATGATAAAAATTTCGATAGGCGAAGTGACAATGGAAACACTGCCTTGACACTTGCAGCTCAACACGGCTCCTTAGATGTAATTGCCACACTTTTAGCGTTCAAGCCTGATATCAATCACCAAAACCTGGCAGGCAATTCCGCTCTCATCCTAGCAGCCCAACGTGGCCACCTGGAAGTCGTAAAACGTCTACTGGCAGAGGGCGCTGATCACCGTCTACTCAATAAACGCCGTGAAAATGCAATTGATTTGGCAAAACAGGCAGGACACCTGCAGATCGCAGAATACATAGAAGAGAATAAAACCGAGAGCGGGTGGCTGGATTTCATGCGCTGAGAATAGGACACTCACAGGGCTCAGTCTTCGCTGATCACCAGAGTCTCAACATTCCTGATTCCAACAGACCTAGCAGGATTAAATAAATGCCGACCACATAGTTCAGGATGGTCGGTTTTACCAACACCAGGATACCGGATAGAATTGCTATCACTGCCTGAGGACTGATTGAACGACCATAGCCGGCATGCAGTACCCCCAAGGTGCCTACCACCAACAGATAGATTGCAACTGCATAGTTCAACACCCGAGGAACCATTAAAATCACTATTCCTGCAATGATGGCAATCACAGCCTCTATCGGCCACTGTCCCAGGTATTGTGGGATATTCATAGCAACAAACACCTCTGGATATTCACAAAATAATCGCTAGCTACGGCAAGTTATCATCAGATAGTCTTTTAGACGAGTATCTGATAATTCAAGAGTATGCAGTGAATGAATCATTCATACAAATCCACATCTCATCTATCAGCCTGAGCCAATAGACGGGATTTATTTCATCTCTTCAATTTTACTCTTTGGCGGACGCTATTCAGATAACGTACCAAAACTCATCCTGATTGGATCCCACAGGATTTGTTGATTCTTCATGTCAGAGTCGTGTTGAACATCGATGATGAGAAGCAACTTACACGCTGGCCAGAACCAATTTACTGGCTAGATTATTGAAGCACAGCTGGCACGTTGTTTATCCACCAACCACATATGATACGAAACTGGCAATAGTGGCCGGTGGCCTTGAATAGTTTCACATAAAGGAAGAATGAAATGAAGTCACAGTTTATCGCAGCACTTGGTCTGATCACACTCCTTACCGCCTGCGGTGGAGGTGGAGGGGGGGATGCTGAACAAACTACCGACACCTCACCCAGCAGTAAATTTCCTGAAGGGCTGGCACTAAGCTCACCTTTCGACCTGGTCACTGCCAGCTCTCGACCCACATCTTCTCTCAACCTGGCAAGCCGGGTAAGCATTGCAGGCATGGAAACCCACTATGCATGGACCACCGCCCAAATCGACCGTATTTTAAACGGCACCACACCGGTTCGCGACGCCTTCACACCTGAACTTTTCTTCAGCTTCCCTATCAATGCGGAATGCTTCGGTCCTTCGGTGCGCTATGAAAATCACCCCGACTACTACAATCCACCGGATCCGTCAGGTAGTGTCAATGGCGAGCTGCCTACGGGTGACCTGGGCCTCTGGACGGAAACCGATGCGGCGAGCGGCCATGCTTGTGCACCGGCCGAACTCAATGTTAGGCTCAATGGTATGAGTCGCCAGGGTCGCGGTGCATTGATGATGGTGGCGAGTATGATTGCCACCGCAAACAATAACGGCATCGCATTACCGGAAACCGAAGCCACGATCTCGGTTAGCAGTGAATTGGATACTGATATCGCTGACCCTAACATTCATGTTTCCCAAGCCGACATCAGATTGAACAGCGATGGCAGCTGGACCTATCAACTACTATTTGAATATACGAAAAGCTGGCCGGTTGGTGGTGACTATACACATACCATTTCCGTACAACTGGACCACACACCCAGTCCTAGCGACGCGACCAATGCCTACAGTGGTTTGATCGCTTATTGGATCAGCGGTGACGGCGGTGATGCGCATTTCCCTGGTGGCAATTGTCCAGGTTCCAGCGACCGCACTTACAACGGCTCACTCAAATACGAACGCACTGACCTGACTGCCATGAAAATCCAGTCTCGAGCGGCCATCTTCTGCGGAACGAATATCGATGCGGGTATCTCCGGGACTGCTGATGATGCCGGTATGGTCAACGACGACTATGTCTATGATGGCAGTAACAACGGCTGGAGCGAAAATTTCGATCTGTTCGCTGCCGAGTTCGACCCGGATTCCTTGGCGGGCAAGTATACGTATGCCTGGCAGGCCGGCTCAGGAGATTCACATACCCGTATCTTCAACATCGGTGTTTCAGAGGTCAACAATACGCTCACAGGTGAAAGCTATTTTGGATACGGTGATCCGATGGGTAGTACGAACGGCACCATCCAGACGTTTATCTGTAACTGGGCAGGACCCAACGGAGGCGTATCTCTGGCCGACCGCAGCCATAATGACCGGGTACAGCGCCAGCATTTCACCCTGGACACCTCCACCGGTCTCTTCGAACCGACCAACAGTGGAGCTTCCAACATCGTCTATGCACCGACCAACAGCTGTGACTATAGCGAACCTGGAGTCAACGGAAGTTTTATCTATGATACCGATGGAGATGGCCTGTTGACCGGTGAAACCGCTGTCAGCATCAACAATGATCTCTGGAATGGCACGGCTGCGGATATCACTGCCGGTAATACCCTCCCCGATATCGTCATCGATCGGGGCTTCAGCCTCACCGGCATTCCCGGGGGATGGCCATCTGAGAACTGACCTCTAAAACGGGGCCGCATGCGGCCCCGATTTTCACTATGTACCGAACACAAACGGCGCTCACCACCGATTATGATGTGGTCAACAGATATCAAGCCTGCATCAGCCAGACGGCTTGATCCGCGAAGTGATGCGACTGATCGATGGTATACTTATGCTCTTCGGCCTATCCCTGGCCTTGCTGTTGCCTACTTGATAAACAGCCCCCCATTGACCGGAAGATTAACCCCGGTGATATAGGTCGCCTCATCATCGGCCAGGAAGGCCACTGCATTCGCGATCTCTTCCGGGGTACCCATCCGGCGCATGGGGATCCCTGAAATGATCGATTCCCGAATGTCATCTCGCATGGCCAGGGTCATCGGCGTCTCCACATAACCCGGTGAAACCGTGTTGACCGTGATACCCTTGGTTGCGCCCTCCAGGGCTAAGGCCATGGTAAACCCATGCATGCCGGCCTTGGCGGCGGAATAATTGACCTGGCCAAACTGTCCACGCTGCCCATTAACCGAAGAGATGTTGATAATACGCCCAAAACCGCGTTCCAACATGCCTTCCCACACCGGCCGAGTCACATAGTAGACACTGTTCAGATTGGTATTGATAACCGATTCCCAATTGTCGAGTTCCATGCGTTTGAAGCTGCTGTCCCGAGTGATACCGGCACAGTTGACCAGAATGTCGATCGGTCCGAAGGCTTGCTCTGTCTCTTCGATCATAGCGATGCTGTTTTCCGGAGAAGAGACATCACCGGCAACCAGACCTATCTCAATGCCCTCCTCTTTGCGCGCTTTGTTCCACGCATCGACACTCTCTTTTTCTGAAGGGTGATAACAGGCCACTACGTGGCAACCCTTATCTACCAACTTGCGGCATATGGCGGTACCGATTCCACCGGTACCACCCGTCACCAATGCCAACCGAGCATTCTCTTTCATGTGCTTGGATACTCCGAAATCAGACGTTCAGTTAGACGGCTGGCTGGCTTTGTTCCAGACATTCGTCATCGATTGCACCGATTTCTCATACCAGGCCTGGTATTCACCCTGAATCTCGCGGCTGGTAGAGACCGCCTCTCGACCATCGGCAATCAGCTTCTCGGCCAGCTCCCGGCTCAGGGTTGCCTGAGAGGACATGTATTCTTTTGGATCTTTTACGGTTGTGTTCAGCTCGACCTGTTTGGCGCCTACCTCAATCCAGAGGTCAAACATATCTGATTGTTTTTTAAGCATATCATTCCAGATACGCAGATTGATATCGCTCAGTTCACGAGCTGCCTGGTAACCGTCGTTGGCCATTTCCTTCATTGCTTCCAAGTTTTCTTTCGGTGTGTTCATGGTCATCTCCTGTTGATTGTGCATTGCAACATTGTTGCAGTGCAGCATAGCCCTCACAAAATGCCCTGTCAAGGGTGAGAATGGTTTTTTTTCAGCCAGATCGACAGGCTTGTGAAGCCATACAACCGGTTGGAATAACCGGCTCAGAAAGGCAACCTATGGGTAAGAGGCTTGTCCAGGCAATGAATTTTGCAATCCTACTTATCCTTTTCCGGGTCCAGCCCCATGGTCCGGAAGAGACTTCGCTGCATATCCGACCAGAGATCCATATTGCGTTTCGCCATATCTGCCATGGTCTCCATCGGGTCACCGCGCAACGCCTCCTGCACGGCCTGTTGCTGCTGTTCGAACAGGGAAAGACTCTCTTCGAGATAGCGGGTAAACAGGCCCTGGACGCTGCCCCCGTAGAACCGAATGATCTGTGCCAACATCTCCGCGGTGAATAACGGCTCGCCACCCGATTCTTCCTCCAACATGATCTGCAACAGAGTGGCCCTGGTGAGGTCTTCATTGCTGTTGCTGTCGACGATCTTGAATTCAACGCCCTGCATCACCAGGTCACGTACGTCGAAAAAGGTAATGTAACGGCTCAACTCGGTGTCATACAGCCGGCGATTGGCGTATTTCTTGATGATTCTGGGTGTCGGCATGGTCTCGATATCACATTGGTGAATAATTCATTCAAGTGTAACCCATGAAATCACCCCAGGGGAAAAGCGAGGTAGCCAACTGCGCTACCTCTGTTTGAGAAGCATCAATACATGTGTTGCCCGCCGTTGATAGAGAGATTGGAACCGGTGACGAAGCCCGAGTGATCGGACACCAGATAAGCGACACCGGCGGCGACCTCGTCAGGCAAGCCCAGGCGGCCAACAGGAATTTGCGAGATGATCAGGTCCCGAATCCCCTCTTTCATGGCCATGACCATGTCGGTCCCGATATAGCCGGGCGACAGCGTGTTGACCGTGATCCCTTTTCGCGCCACTTCCTGTGCCAATGCCTTGGTGAATCCATGCACACCCGCCTTGGCGGCCGAATAGTTGGTCTGTCCAATCTGACCCTTCTGCCCGTTGATCGACGAGATGTTGACGATACGGCCGAACCCTTGCTCGACCATCGCCGGCAAGATCGGCTTTGTCATGTTGAACAGGCTGTTCAGATCCACGCGAATCACCTCTTCCCACTGCTCGAATGTCATCTTGCGTAGGCTGGAATCACGGGTAATGCCCGCATTATTGACCAAGATGTCAATAGTGCCGTGCTCGCTTTGAATGGCTTCCAGTTGTTCCTCACATTGCTTGTTGTCGCCCACGTCGAAGACATACAGATGGACTTCGTGGCCCTCTTCGCGCAGAGCCGCTTGCCACTTTCTACCCATCTCTTCGTTACGACAATTGGTCGCCACACGATATCCATCTTTTAACAGGCGGCGACATATCGCCGAGCCTATCCCTCGCGGCCCGCCCGTGACCATTGCCAATCTACCATTGGTTTGTTCTGACATGATCTCTCCTCCTTCGTATTTTGTAATTGGATTTATTGTTTTCAGCGGATAAAGGCCTCTGCCGGAGAGGCCTCAATTTGGTCTTATCAGGTTCGCTTTCAGGATCTTTCGACCGCCAACGCGACACCCTGGCCACCACCGATACAGAGCGTAGCCAGGCCTTTCTTTGCATCACGCCGTTTCATCTCATGCAACAAGGAGACAAGAATCCTGGCGCCGGATGCACCAATAGGATGGCCAATGGCGATGGCACCACCGTTGACGTTTATCTTATCCCCATCCCAACCCATCTCTTGGTTCACCGACATCGCCTGCGCCGCGAAGGCCTCGTTTGCCTCGACTAGATCAAGCTCAGCGACTCTCCACCCAGCCTTCTCCAGACATTTGGTCGAGGCCGGTATAGGGCCGGTCCCCATGACCGCTGGATCCACACCGGCACTGGCAAACGCCTTGATGCTGGCCAGTGGTTCCAGCCCCAGATCGTCGGCTTTACTCTGTGTCATCACGATCACCGCCGCCGCACCGTCGTTGATCCCCGAGGCATTACCAGCCGTCACGGTTCCCTCACGATCAAAGGCTGGACGCAGTTTGCCGAGTTTCTCCGCCGTGGTGCCATGCCGAGGAAACTCATCCTGATCGAAGACGATCGGCTCGCCTTTGCGTTGCGGAATCTCGATTGGAATGATTTCATCGACAAATCGATCGGCCTTCTGGGCCGCTTCCGCCTTCTGCTGTGAGGCGGCGGCGAAGGCATCCTGCGCCTCACGACTGAAACTGAAGTTCTGTGCGATGTTTTCCGCAGTGACACCCATGTGATAGTTGTTGAAGGCATCCCAGAGACCGTCGATGATCATGGAGTCGACCATCTTCCACTCTCCCATCTTATTTCCCTGACGGGATTTCGGTAACAGGTGTGGGGACTGACTCATATTCTCCTGGCCACCCGCAATGACCACATCCGCATCTCCACAGGCAACGGCCTGCATAGCCAGATGCACCGCCTTAAGCCCGCTACCGCAAACCTTGTTGATGGTCATCGCCGGCACATCGTAGGGAATGCCTGCATTCACCGCCGCCTGGCGGGCTGGATTCTGCCCTGTACCGGCCGTCAGCACCTGACCAAGTATGACTTCACCAATCTGCTCCGGAGCAATACCGCTACGCTGCAACAGACCAGAGATGACATGTGAACCGAGTTGTGCCGCGCTCAGCCCTGCAAGGCTGCCGCCAAAATTCCCGACCGCTGTGCGACCGGCGGCTACAATGACAATTTCTTCATTCATGATTTACTCCCCCAATTCGAATAGTTATCGCGAGAACCGACAGCTTACTCCAAAGTGACACAGACTGTCGCGGGTTCACCTGCAATCAGGCTAGCCTGATCATTGTGAGGTTTTCAGCCCTCTGCAACCTCATTTCGGCATCTGAAAACCCCGCAGCCTCTATGGCTAATTCTCTGAAATAGAAAAATTGTTGCAGCGCACAATTTTCAATGCTATGTTTTTTAAACGATCAATAAAACTGATGGAAGAGACCATGAGTGATAAAGGCGTTTGGAATCAGGACTGGATTGAGGTCCAGCAAAAATATTGGGAAAACCTGACGGAAATGGGGCGTAAAGCGATGGGCATGCAAACCCCGACGAAGAGCCCATGGGAAAACGCGATGAACCATTGGTGGCAAACTATCTCGCCAGGGGCCCCAGATCCGGCCAGGGAGTTCATGGAGAAAATTCTGGAACAGGGCAAGACTTTCTTCCGCATGGCCGATCAGTTCGCCCAGAACCTCCAGGGAACCGCACCAACCACCGATTGGCCGGAAGCGCTGAACAAGGTCTTAGGCGATCTGCAAAAAACCTTCACCGACGGCGCCCAAGGCATGGGCACCGAATCACTGCACAAGATGATGGCCTTCTGGGAAATGCCGTTGGACAACTGGCAGCGCATGGTCTCTTCCTTATCGCTGATGCCGGGTGATCTGTTGCGGAACATGCCCCACGGGATGGATTTCGAGCGTTATCTATCTGCACCCGGCTTGGGTTACACCCGCGAAGGCGAGGCACAACAGAAGGAAATCCTGCGCTTGATGATGGAGTACCAGCGAGAGTTGCAGGAGTATACCCAGTTCTTTTCCAATCTGGGCTCACTGGCCGTAGAACGCATGCAGCAGAAAACCTCGCAACTGAGTGAGGACGGCCAAACGATCGAGTCGGCACGGGCCCTCTATGACCTTTGGATCGTCTCCTGTGAAGAGGTCTATGGTGAACAGGTCATGACCCCCCAGTACGCAGAAATCCATGGCAACCTGGTGAATACACTGATGGCATTCAAGAAACACATGAGCCAGATGGTGGACGAGAATCTCGGGGCATTCAACATGCCCACCCGCAGTGAAATCCATACCTTGCAGGACCGTCTACAGGAAACACGGCGGGAGAACAAGCAGCTGCGTAGAGAGCTGGATGAGCTGCGGGAAAAAGTGGATAAACTGACAACGACCAGATTGTCCGCTGCATCGGAAAAAAAGGCAGCACCTCGTAAAAAGGCAGCGGTGAAAAAGAAGGCCGCGAATAACCAAACAGCAGCCAGTAAAACCAAGGCCCGCCCAGCATCTTGAGGAGAAATGACGTGATCCCAATTGATATCCGTGCAGACAAACTTGCCCAGGAAATGTATGACTACGGGCAGAAGCTGGGCCGGGGAGTCGAAAACCTGCTGAATGCCGAGAAGATCGACACAGGCGTAACTCCCAGAGTCGAAATTTATCGAGAAGACAAACTGACCCTCTATCGCTATCAGGCTTCGGGTCAGGTCATCCAGAACCGAACCCCTTTGTTGATTGTCTACGCCCTGGTCAACCGCCCCTACATGGCCGACCTGCAGGAAAACCGCTCAACCATCAAAAACCTGTTAGATGCAGGTCAGGACGTCTATCTCATCGACTGGGGTTATCCGGATGGTGCCGACCGCTGTCTTACCCTGGATGACTACATCAACGGCTACATCGACCGCTGTGTCGACGTGATCCTCAAACGGCACAAACAGACCCAAATTAATCTGCTTGGCATCTGCCAGGGAGGCACCTTCAGCCTCTGTTACAGCGCCATGCACCCCACCAAGGTCAAAAACCTAATTACCATGGTCACACCGGTTGATTTCAAGACCCCCGACAACATGTTGAGTAACTGGGTGCAACACATGGACATCGATCTGCTGGTGGATACCCTTGGCAATATCCCCGGCGAATTGCTGAACTGGACGTTTCTTTCACTCAAGCCATTCAGTCTGACCGGCCAGAAATACGTCAACATGGTGGATGTGCTGGAAGATGCGGATAAAGTGAAGAACTTCCTGCGCATGGAAAAGTGGATATTCGACAGTCCGGATCAGGCGGGAGAAACCTTTCGTCAATTCATCAAGGGGTTTTATCAGCAGAACGGCCTGATCGAAGGAACGATTAAAATCGGTAATCGCAGCGTCGATCTCAAAAACATCAACATCCCGGTCTTGAACATCTATGCGGAACAGGACCACCTGGTACCGCCGGATGCCTCCAAGGCATTAAGGAATCTGGTGGGTACCAAAGACTATACCGAACTGTCTTTTCCCGGAGGGCATATCGGCATCTACGTCAGCGGTAAGGCCCAGGCGCAAGTCCCGCCCGCTATCGGCACATGGCTAGATGAGCGCAGTTGATCCAGTATCAGCATATTTTACTTTCGCGAACGACCGATCGGCGGCTTTCGGTATTGAGAGTAAGCTAATTATTGAATAGATGAAATATAACAATCTAGTAGTGATCCTTGGCAATATGACCGAGTCAGGAATGTCGCAGTGTTGGAATTCACCACGGTGATAAGTAGATGATTTGTAAATTTTAAATCTTGTCGTACCACAACCATAGAAGCTCACGCCGGCGGTAACGCTCGATAATCGCCGATTCAAAAGTCTGGCGACGCAGCTTGGGCATCTTCAGGTTCACTTTGCCGGCTTCGCTATGGAGCTTTCTCTCTTAGCTGCCTGCACGGGTATCTAGCCGATCTGGGCTGCGTTCGTAACGCTGGACACCACACAGAGCATCAGCTTCGGCAACGAGCATGGCATTGAGAGTCTCTTCGACGGTGCCGCGTACCAATTCACCCAGATGATCCTGGATACGCCTTTCATCAGTTTGCGAAACTTTGTTCAAGGTTCTGGTATCTTTCTTCATGGTGGTGGTCCTCTTTCTGTGGTCATTGAAACTTCGCAAATCCAACTTAACCACTGAGGCCATCGCCTCCTCAAATGCGCGAAAGATAATTTACGTTATGTCGTGCTACTGTTTACCGACAATATCAAACAGAATGATCTCAATGCGCTGATCGATCAATCAGATCTGAACCCGATGATGCGCCCAGCGGAGTTGGTCCCGATCGAGGCCACCCCGAAACTCGGCAGTGGTTAGAATGACTTACGTCGAGCCAAACAAAATCGCATCAGCAGCTTTTATAGAATAATATCCAGCAAAATCATCGGCTGTAACTTAAGGACGTGTACTGATAAAGAAAATTTTCTCAGGGCCTGCTAGTGATCAATGCGTACAGAATTGGTACCAATTACATGCTCATACCGTGCATCAGTACCCACCGCGATTTGGACAGCCCCATCCCATTCCCACCTGCGGATCGAATCCCTTACAAGCCAAATATACCCATCGTCGTAGCGCACGCAGACTGTATGCTTAGGTGTTGATGTACAGTCCAAAGGATAGGATTCCTGCTCCCACCAATCGCTTGAGCGTAGCAAGGTCGGATCTCCGAGAATCACGACTGTCGCGAAATGAAACTCTCGATCACCTGACCATGGGGGTATTAACGGTACATTGACATGAGCCAGAATGGCATCACCGTATGTCGATTTGGCTGCCAATGCGGTTGCCATATTGTGGCCGAAGAATCCATTCAAATTGTTTCCCATCCCCCCCGAATCATTGGTGGTCCCTTTGGCAATCAGTACATCACTGGTTGTACTGTAGAGTACTGAGGCCAGAAAATTGTCAGTGTGGTCGAGGTCACCGACCGCACAACCGTTGCTCCAGTAGAACAAGGTCTTTACTGGAGTCGTTTCAACAGCCGCTATCGTGAGTTCCCCAGCTGCGCCCCAAGAGCCGTGAGTGTCCGTTACCATGAAATCTGCGAGCCCGTTCTGCATGTCAGAATATCCCTGATCCACAGTAAGTCCACCTGGAGGGCTGTCGAAATAGAGACGCGCATCGGGAACATTACTAAACGGAGTCCATGAGTAAGGGCCGGAACGCATGTTGGCTAAGATGTTAGTATGTTCCTCCAGTATCGTGGCATGTTTATGCTCGTTTACCTGCAAGAAAACATTTGGGCGCATGAGACGCCTCGTTCGGAAATCATGATTTTTGTCAAGATAACGGTTGATGGCGGATGCTGTCTTAGCCAAATCGCCTTTGTAACCGGGTAGTACACCAATCCAGATTTCCCAGTCAACGGTACCACTGTGTATATCGTATGAGTTACTGTGGCCACCAGGCGAGGTGTAATCGGGAGACTTTCCAAACACTCCATCCAGATCAGCATAATACTGAAAGCTTATCGCCTCTTCTTTACTATCAGGAATGCTTGGATTAGCCGAGTGTAAGGTCACCCACTGATAGGCATGAGGAATATCGCCGATTAGAATAGCGCCAATAAGATTACGCTCCGGTTCTCCTTGGAGACTTTGCAGGTAGTTGCGAACTGCGGCCGAATTGGTGAACCCTGCATTATGTTCTAGCGTATTATAACCTCTGGTGCACAAATCTGCTTCGAACCGACTAAGTCGTGAGCGGATCGTATTTAGCAGCGCAGGTTCTACCACAATCGCCACACTGCGATTACCGCAACCAACGGGGAAATCTCTGGTTAGTGTGAGTGAACCGCAGCCTGTTAAATACAGGACCGTGCTTATCAGTGTGATAAACATCTTAATAAAGTGCATTGCGGGTGACCTGTTCACCTAGATAACCTTGATATTTTGATATTAGTAATCGCGTCTCCGTTTCAATTCTGATATCGCTGTAACCGCTCTTGCATCATCATGATAGTTTTTCGGTAACCTATGAATTCTGGCTGTTCTTTCGTTAAACCCGCACCGGTTTTGAGGGCTTGCATAGCTTCATTCCACTGTTTCCTTTCAGCATGACATCTCGCCCGTGAAATATACTCTTGTATTTGCAGGTTCTCTGAAAGAATTCCCATATCCATCGTTTTTCGTAGCCTATCAGCCTGTTTACAATCGGGTAGACGTACTTTACCAAT
>JAAUXZ010082906.1_pt1 | contig 20549 bp, 15 predicted proteins | sample 7278131 | NCBI WGS metagenome assembly JAAUXZ01 (sample SAMN14350119, study PRJNA611818) | marine sediment metagenome | isolation source: surface marine sediment (3m) | place: French Polynesia: Moorea | collected 2018-08 | reverse complement strand
ATGAAAGGCTCTAAGATGTTTATTGAGGTCGGCAAGCAAGTGTCAGTTGAGGAATTGATCAAAGGCATGATTATCCAGTCTGGGAATGATGCAACCGTCGCGTTGGCGGAGCATGTGGCTGGATCGGAACAAGCCTTTGCTGAGTATATGAATCACCAGGCTACTTTACTGGGCATGGACAATACCCAGTTTAAGAATTCAACCGGTTGGCCGGATACCGATCATTACAGCACGGCTCGTGATATTGCCACATTAAGCCAGGCGCTTATCAGAGACTATCCAGAAGGCTACCGTATGTACAAGGAAAAGGAATACACCTACAACGATATCCGCCAATTCAATCGTAATCGGCTGTTATGGCGTGACAATGCCGTGGATGGGCTCAAAACGGGTCATACCGAGGCTGCGGGTTATTGTCTAGCCAGTTCCGCTAAAAAGGATAATATGCGTTTGATTGCCGTGGTGCTTGGAACTCAGTCGGATAAGGCACGTACGCAGCATAGCCAGACCTTGTTGAACTATGGTTTTCGATTTTTTGATACCCAGAGACTGTATCAGTCCAATACCGCGTTAAAATCTGCGCGAGTCTGGTTTGGTGAACAAGAACAGGTCTCTCTCGGTGTGCAACGGGACGTGTTCGTGACCATTGCTCGAGGTCGTTACAAAGACCTGGATGCTTCGGTAGAAATTGATAATCGTATTTCGGCCCCCGTGGCGGTAGGCCAGGAATTGGGACGACTCAATGTTAAACTGGATGATGAAATCATCGTCTCTGAACCGCTGGTAGCCATGCAGAGCATCAATGATGGTGGCCTGGTACAGAGAGCCATGGATAGCATCAAGTTAATGTTTCAATAGCTGAGTAAGGATTAGGATGTATCAACAGGTTTATTTAAATGGAGAATACCAAGCCGCCGAGCAGGCCTGCGTACCTGTAATGGATCGAGGGTTCATGTTCGGTGATGGTGTGTATGAAGTGATTCCTGTCTATGCGGGGCGACCGTTTCGGCTGCAACAACACATGCAACGCCTGCAGAATAGCCTGGATGCTATTGGTATCAATAATCCATTATCCCAATCGGACTGGGAACACATTTTTAGTACCCTCTTTGCGCACAATTGTGACACGCCTGATGCTTATATTTACCTGCAGGTAACGCGTGGGGTCATGCAAAGACGTGAACATAATTATAATGCTGATTTAATCCCGACGGTTCTGGTCATGTGCCACTCGCATCATTATGCATTAACTGATTCAAAGACTGCAGGTATTAAGGCGATCACTGTGGAAGATAATCGTTGGGCGGATTGTTATATCAAATCGATTAATCTTTTGCCCAATGTGCTGCGTAAACAACAGGCTATGAATCAGGAGGCGACGGAAGCTATTCTGATTCGTGAAGGGTATGCGGTTGAGGGCTCTGCGAGTAATCTGTTCATCGTTAAAGATGATGTTATTCGGACACCACCCAAAAGCCGTTATATGCTGGGTGGTATCACCCGCGATCTCATTATAGAGTTATGTCATGATAATAAGGTCGTGATGGGAGAAAAAGAGATTTCTGAGGATGAATTGCATGATGCTGATGAAATTTGGATGACGTCTTCAACCAAGGAAATTATGCCAGTGACCGAGTTAAACCAGCATAAAGTAGGTCGTGGTGTTCCCGGGCCTAAATGGAACCAGGTCCAGAAAATTTTTCAGGCTTATAAACAAAAACTCCAGTAATTCATCGTAAGGAATCCTAGAATGTCCGGAAAAAGCAACTCTAATGATATTGAACTGCTAGAGTTTCCTTGTGAATTTCCGCTCAAGGTATTTGGCTTGAATGATGAAGGGTTTGAAGCGGATGTATTGGAATTGGTTCGCCAACATTGTCCAACCAACACAGAATTTCAGGTAACACGCAATCAAAGCAAGCAAGGTAAATACCAGGCACTGACGATTACCTTTACCGCATATAGCCGCCAACAATTGGATGACATATATCAATCCCTGACTGATTCTGAACAAGTCGTGATGTCTTTATAGGGTCCTTATCTTTGCAGCCTATTATTAAACACCTGGGCCGGACCGACTATGAACCTATATGGCAGGCGATGAGGACTTTTACCGATCAACGCGGCCCGCAAACACCGGATCAATTCTGGATCACAGAGCATAATCCCGTTTATACCCAAGGGCTCAATGGCCGTAAACAACATTTAGTGGATACGGGTGATATCCCCGTGGTTAATGTCGATCGGGGAGGCCAGGTGACTTACCATGGTCCGGGTCAATTGGTTATTTATTGCCTGCTGGATTTAAAACGTCTGAATTTAGGTATTCGAAAGCTGGTTACGATCCTTGAAAATGCAATCATCAATGTATTGGCCAGTCTGGGTATCGACGCCGTAGCTCGGAAAGATGCACCCGGAGTTTATATTCATCAGGCCAAAATTGCAGCGCTGGGTTTACGTATTCGTAAGGGTTGCTGCTATCATGGCTTGAGCTTTAATCTGGATATGGACTTGACACCTTTTTCAGGTATCAATCCCTGTGGTTTTCAGGGGTTGGAAGTCACCCAACTGGTGGATCACATAGAGCAAGTAGACTGGATGCAGGTAGAACAAGCACTTTGTGCTCAGTTATTTCAACTGATTGGTTACGAGAAATAAGGTATGACTCAGAAAAACAAGGTAGTGCAAGGCGTTAAACTGAAGGGTGCTGACAAGGTCGCCAGGATACCCATTAAGGTGGTGCCCAGTAAAACCATGCAACGTAAACCCGAATGGATTCGGGCCAAGGCGCCGACCAGTGATCTTGTCAAACAATTGAAAAACACGTTAAGGGAAAACAACCTGTACACGGTCTGCGAAGAAGCAGCCTGCCCTAACCTGGGAGAATGTTTTTCCAAAGGCACTGCCACCTTTATGATTATGGGTGATATCTGTACACGGCGTTGCCCCTTCTGTGATGTAGGGCATGGCCGCCCCAATCCGCTGGATGCGAGCGAACCCAAAAACCTGGCGCTTACCATTCAAAACATGAATTTGAAATATGTTGTGATCACTTCGGTCGACCGGGATGATTTACGGGATGGTGGGGCCCAGCATTTCGTGGATTGCATCGAGGCCACTCGAATGCACAATCCGAACATCAAGATAGAGATTCTGACACCGGATTTCAGGGGGCGCATGGACCTGGCATTAGAAATATTGGCACTGTCTCCGCCGGATGTGTTTAATCATAATCTTGAATCGGTGCCCAGCCTTTATAAAAAAATTCGACCGGGTTCAGATTATCTTTGGTCATTGCAACTGTTACAAAGATTCAAACAACAACACCCAACCGTGCCTACGAAGTCGGGCATCATGCTGGGATTAGGCGAGAGTCTGGAGGAAGTTGAACAGGTCCTGAAGGATATGCGAGAACACGAAATCAATATGCTCACGCTGGGTCAGTATTTACAGCCCAGTCGAGATCATCTTCCAGTAGAACGGTTTGTCACACCCGAAGAATTTAAACAGTTAGAGACTCTGGCTTACGAGCTTGGATTTGATCAGGTCGCGAGTGGCCCTATGGTGCGCTCATCCTATCATGCCGATTTGCAGGCCAGTGGTCAGTTCTAGCCGGTCTCTATAGATTGAGTGGATGCCTGTTGATGGGCTTCTAAAAGTATGAAAGAACAATTCCCTGTGATTGAACATCTGGCGCACATGAATCATGCTGCAGTTGGTCCCTGGCCACAGGTCACTGCCCAGGCCGTTACTGATTTCGTTAAGGAAAACGCGCAATGGGGTTCCCTGCATTATTCCAAATGGTTACATACAGAAAAGGAGTTACGTTCCAAGCTGGCGGTTTTGATTAATGCTCCAGGTCCGGAGGACATCGCCCTGGTCAAAAATACGTCTGAAGGGTTGTCATTTGTAGCCTCGGGTCTGGAATGGAGAAGGGGTGATAATGTGGTGGGTATTCGCCAGGAGTTTCCTTCTAATCGATTTCCCTGGGAAGCCTTGGCTGCAAAAGGGGTTGAGTTCAGAAAACTTGATCTGGAAAGCGCTCAAGATCCAGAACAAGCGCTGATGGAGCTGTGTGATGAGCGAACCCGGCTCCTATCAGTCAGTTCGATTCAGTACCACAACGGCTTTCGTCTTAACCTGGAACGCATGGGTCAATTTTGTCGTGCCCAGGGAACACTCTTCTGTGTGGATGCTATCCAGCATATTGGCGCTTTGCCATTTGATGTACAGGCCATCCAGGCAGACTTTGTGGTGGCGGACGGACATAAGTGGATGTTGTCGGCCGAAGGCCTTGGCTTGCTCTATATTCGGCGTGACCTTCTTGAGTCACTGTCCTTGAATCAGTTTGGCTGGCATATGGCTGAAAATCTGGGTGATTATACACAACAGAATTTCACACCCGCTTCATCAGCCCGACGATTTGAATGTGGCAGCCCCAATATGTTGGGTATTTATGCACTGAACAGTAGTGTTGGTTTTCTGCTGGAGCAAGGACTGGAGCAGATTGGTAGTGCCATCATAACCAACACGCGGTATCTCATGGACAGGCTTGAAGATATTCCAGGGGTGAAACTGTTAACGGATCGCCATGAGAGTCGGTTATCCGGTATCGTCACCTTTTATAAAGAGGGCCTCGCCAGTGAGCATCTTTACCAGCAATTGATGGCCAGGAAAGTATTGTGCGCGCATCGCGGAGGCGGTGTCCGCTTATCACCCCATTTTTATACTCCGAGATCCCAACTGGATCAGGTGCTCAAGTATGTACAGGAGATATCCTAGAATTTGACGGTATTAAAATGGGGATTTGGTGTGATCGCCTGCATCTGTTTGATCTGGTTCAAGTCAATATTCTGGTCCTTTTGGTCTAGCCGCAGAACCAGGATTTCTTTTTTATCCTTATCGGTATAGGTCGTATGGGCTGTGCCTTCCAGATGCGTGCCATCAATAAAGCTGATACATACCCGATACTGATACAGGCAGGCGATTTCTATGAAATCATGTAAATGGCAACTGATCATGGGTATCAAACCTGTTGGCGTTGACCATACAATTCCTGATATAGGCCATCACGATTGACCAGTTCATCGTGATGACCTTCATCAATTATTTCTCCACCATCAAAAACGTAAGCCCTATCAGCCTGTTTAATGGCACTCAAACGGTGGGCAATAATCAATGTGGTACGACCAGCCAGAAAACTGGCCAGGGCACGATGTAACCGCTCTTCTGTGGCGGTATCCAATGCCGATGTGGCTTCATCAAGGATGACCACCTTCGGTTCGGATAAAATCATTCGCGCAATGGCCAGGCGCTGCCTTTGGCCACCGGATAATCGAATACCATTACGTCCCACTATCGTATCGAGACCATTTTCCAGGGCTTCAATATCGGGTTTAAGCTGGGCAATCTCCAAAGCCTGCCACAGCGCAGCCTCTTGCATGTCGATACCCATCGTCAGGTTATTCCGAATACTGTCGTTAAACAGTGCCGGGTGTTGTAACACGGTTGCTATATTGTCTCGAATGGTGTGTAAACCAATCTGGCTGACTGGTTCATCATTAAAATAGATTTGACCCTCGGAAGGTGGATAGAGCCCCAGGATAACCTGGACCAAAGTGGATTTACCCCCTCCACTGGCACCCACCAATGCTATTTTTTCTCCGGCCCCTATTGCCAATGATATTCCGTTGAGGATGGGATCATCGGTTTTGTACGCAAAGTGAATGTTATCTATTGTAAGGCTTGCGGTTTGATGACCTTTAAAGGGATTGGTATTTGCTGGGAAATGTGGTTCTTTTTTTAGCTCGAGAATACGGTTGAGCCTTTTCAGAGCGGCATTGGCCGAAAAATAGCTGTATTGAATGCTGAGGATTTCCTGCACGGGAGTCATCATGAACCAGAGGTACGCATACACCGCAAACATTTGGCCGATGGACAGGGATGAAAATACAACCATCAACATACTGACGGCACGAAATACTTCAAATCCCATCAGGAAAATAAAAAAGGAGAGGCGATTGGCGGCATCACTTTTCCAACTGAAACTGGCTGAACTTTCCTTGACGCCACGGGCACGGTCGATCACACGTAATAGATAATGACGTTCCCGGTTACTCGCTCTGATCTGTTGAATGGCATCGAGGGTTTCAGTCAGTGATTGTTGGAATACTTCGACCGCACTGTTTTCCTGTTGCTTCAGTTGTTTGACTTTTTTTCCAAGCACGGTGGTGAAATAAATCACGATGGGATTCATGATCAGAATAAATAATGCCATTTGCCAGTGAATCCACAACAGGGTGATAGCAACGCCACTGACAATGAGTACTGCCACCAGGAATTTACTTAAGGCAGAACCGATAAAGGTATCCACGGTATCGATATCGGTGACCAGGTGGGAAGCCATCGCGCCACTACCCAAAGTTTCATACTCCGCCATGGAAATTGTCTGGAGTCGATTCAATAAGTCTTTACGCAAGCGATAGGTAATATCTTTGGAAACCAGAGTGAATTCACGGGTTTGCCAGACGGATAACAGGGTACCCAAAAATCTCAATAGTATTGTGATGAACATGATAACGCCGATAAACAATACGGGCCCATGCCAATCTTCATAGAATACTTGCTTCAGGGTTGAGACAATAATGGCAGGCTTGTCCAGCAAGACTTCATCGACCATCAAAGGCATTAACATGGGAACAGGAACTAAAATGATGGCAGCCACAATGGCGATTACGTGTGCCTGGATGAGAATGGGTTTATGGTTTTTGGCCAGAGAAAAAATCATAGCCCAGGTGATTTCTTCTGGCGGATGAGCTGGTTTGTTTACACTCACTGATTGAATCAAATTGTATGTGCGCTAAAGAATTAATAGTGTCAGCTTTTGACCGAGGCTACAAGGTTCGGTTCATCTATGGTTTTAATGATTCAAAAAATGGTGCTTCGAAAATGGGCTGATCCCCATGAGTGACGGGTATGTAAAGCAGGGTTTTCTACCGATAACTCTGGCTTTCTCTATTAGAGATCATTAATATGTCCGGTCGGCCCGTCATAATCCCAGATTGTCTATCGGGCCATAATCAGAATCCAATCCGTCATAATGACTAGATTGTCTATCTAGATTGGCAACAGGTGTATTGAATGAGAATTGTAATTCCAAAAGAGATCCAGACTGGAGAAAAACGTGTCGCGACGACTCCAGATATCACACACAAGTTGGTAGCAAAAGGTTTCCAGGTATGGGTTGAAAGCCACGCGGGTATGCCAGCCAGTTTTTCCGATGATGCCTATCGCGAGGCCGGTGCGAAAATCGTTAATGACAGTCAAGAGTTATATGCACAGGCAGATATCGTTCTCAAGGTTCGAGCACCCCAAGCCCATCCTGAAAATGGTGATCATGAACTGGATCTCATGCCCTCGGGATGCCTGTTAATTTGTTTTCTTTGGCCCGCGCAAAATGCTGAATTATTGAAAGCCCTGGCTGATAAAGGCATTAACGCCATGTCCATGGATGCCGTGCCTCGGATTTCTCGTGCGCAAAAACTTGATGCGCTGAGTTCGATGGCTAATATCGCGGGTTACCGTTCGGTCATAGAGGCATCGAATCATTTTGGGCGGTTTTTTACCGGCCAGATTACAGCGGCAGGGAAGGTCCCGCCGGCAAAAGTGATGGTTATCGGCGCAGGTGTTGCCGGACTCGCTGCAATTGGTACGGCTAAATCGCTCGGGGCCATTGTTCGAGCCTTTGATACGCGTCCTGAAGTGAAGGACCAGATTCTGAGTATGGATGCTGAATTTCTGGAATTGGATTTTGAAGAAGATGGATCTGGTGAAGGGGGTTATGCCAAACAAATGAGCCAAGCCTTTATTGATGCTGAAATGGCCTTGTTTGCCGAGCAGGCACGTGAAGTGGATATCATCATTACCACCGCGCTGATTCCCGGAAAGCCGGCACCAAAGCTGATAACCGAGGAAATGGTCAAGTCCATGAAGCAGGGTAGTGTGATTGTTGACCTGGCTGCAGAACAGGGTGGTAATTGCGAACTGACCAAACCTCATCGGGTATCGGAAAAACACGGTGTCACCATCATTGGCTTTACCGACATGCCCAGCCGTTTGCCGGCCCAGGCCAGTCAGCTTTATGGGACCAACTTGCTCAATATGCTGGATGAATTGATTGATGATGTCAGTACTGATCTTGATCTGGATTTTGAAAACGAGGTGATACGAGGATCTACAGTCGTTAAATCCGGAGAGATTACCTGGCCACCCCCGGCTATTGAGGTTGCTGCGCGACAACCGGCTTATTCCGAGCAATCGGTACCGGATGCACACGTGGCCATAGATGCCGATGAAGAACCCTCGGTCATTCTACAATTGTTTAAAAACCTGATGCCTTTACTGGTAGGAGCATTAACCCTGTTTGGTATAGGTGCTGTGGCCCCTCCTTCTTTCATGGGCCATTTCACAGTATTCATACTGTCGTGTTTTATCGGTTACATGGTTATCTGGAACGTAACACCTTCTTTGCATACACCGCTGATGAGTGTTACCAATGCCATCAGTAGCATTATTATCATAGGTGCATTGATCCAGGTTTCCTCGCAGAGTAGTTTGATCATTATTCTGTCGGCGGTAGCGATATTGATCGCGACGATTAATATCGTGGGTGGTTTTGCTGTTACCCAACGTATGCTCAAGATGTTCGGGGAATAATCATGTCTACAGAATTAATCAATGCATTTTACCTGGGGGCAGCCATCCTGTTTATCCTCGCATTGGGCGGGCTGAGCAGTAATGAAAATGCCAAGCGCGGTAATCTTTATGGTATGTTGGGTATGGCCCTGGCCGTTATCGCTACGATTTTTAGTGATGCAGTCACCAGTTATTGGATTATTGTTATCTGTATGATTCCAGGGGCCATATTGGGTTTCATTCTGGCAAAAAAAGTCAAAATGACACAGATGCCGCAATTGGTTGCTATATTGCACAGTCTGGTTGGATTGGCCGCAGTCAGTGTAGGTTATGCAACCTATTTCGACCCCAACCTACATTTCAGCGGCGTTGAGAAAACCATTCATGATCTGGAAGTGTATATCGGTATCTATATCGGGGCCCTTACCTTTTCCGGCTCTGTGATCGCTTTTGGTAAATTAAGTGCAATCATCAATAGCAAACCGGTTTTACTACCAGCCCGACATATGCTCAATCTCATCATGTTTTTTGTGGTGGTGATTTATGCTGTGATCTTTGTCAATGTCGATAATATCCAGGAAGCCTACACCCCGTTGATTATCATGACCTTGATTGCTTTGATCTTTGGGGTGCATATGGTGATTGCCATAGGAGGGGCCGATATGCCAGTGGTGATCTCCATGCTCAATAGCTATTCCGGTTGGGCAGCGGCTGCGACCGGTTTCATGTTATCCAATGATTTGTTGATTGTAACCGGGGCTCTGGTGGGAAGTAGTGGTGCCATCCTCAGTTATATCATGTGTCGGGCCATGAATCGTAATTTCTTAAGTGTCATAGCCGGTGGTTTTGGTACCACCAGTCAGGCTGTTGCAAGCGGGGGTGAGACCGGTGAAGTGGTTGCTTCAAGTGTCGAAGAAGTGGCCCAAGTCCTTTCCAGTGCCAAGAAAGTAATGATTGTTCCTGGGTACGGTATGGCCATGGCCCAGGCGCAGCAAGCAGTGGCTGAAGTGACGCGTTTATTGATGGGGAAAGGAGTGCACGTCATCTTTGGCATTCATCCCGTAGCTGGCCGCATGCCCGGGCATATGAATGTTTTACTGGCCGAGGCCAAGGTACCTTACGATGTGGTTTTCGAAATGGATGAGGTGAACGATGATTTCCCTAACGTTGATGTGACCCTCGTGATTGGTGCCAATGACACGGTGAATCCAGCGGCTTTGGAAGATCCGGGTAGTCCGATTTCAGGAATGCCAGTACTTGAGGTTTGGAAAAGTAAATTGACCATAGTGTTAAAACGCAGCATGGCTACAGGTTATGCAGGTGTTGAAAATCCGCTTTTTTATAAAGACAACACCAGGATGTTATTCGGTGATGCCAAGAACAATATGGATGAACTGGTCAAAGCCCTTGCGACGTAACTCTCTTGATAGGGGGCAGAGGCTGCTTTATCCCGTTTTTTTGTAATCAGTGAGTTCCTGTTGAAGTTCGGCATAAGCCGACTCGATGTTGTTAATCAGAATTGATAAGTTATGAATATTGTTGCGCCGGGCAATCTGTTCATAGTTTGCCGCTAAATCCGCCAGTTGTTCAGCACCCAGTGTTGCAGCAGGTGATTTGATACTGTGAAACAGGCGCGTGATGTTTTGGGTATCGTTGGTTTGTTCGTGTAATTGACGAATATTCTCCTGGATACTGTTGATCACGGAATCAAAGATTTCAGTAAAAGCTTCTTCTACATCATCCTTCAACTGTTGCAAGGTAGAAAAATTGATGACCTTGAGTTCTTTAGAGGTATTATATTTTTCGCCTTCCTCATTAATGCGTTTATCGCCGAGCCATTTCATCAAGACTTTTTCCAGAGTGGACAGGTTGACGGGTTTGGTGACCAGTTCATTCATACCATTGTGGTATGCGCGTTGATGATCCTCAGAGGATACATTGGCGGTAATGGCTAAAATGGGAATGTCTTTGTTGAACTGGCGTATCTTCTGTGTAGCCGTATATCCATCCATAACCGGCATCTGACAATCCATAAATATGATGTCGTAATGATTATCTTGTGCCATTTGGATCGCCTGTTCACCATTGTCTGCAAAGTCGCAGTCCAGATTAAATTTTGACAGCATTTTCTGGATGAGTATTTGGTTGGGGATAACGTCCTCAGCGACCAGGATGTGGGCTGCGAAACGGGGGAACTGACGTGCTTGTGTTACTTCCATAGAACTGTAAAGGGATTGCTCCTGGCTGGTGATCAGTTTATAAGTGGTGGGCAGATAAATGGTGAAACAACTGCCAATACCCACTCGCGATGTGACTTTAATTTCGCCCCCAAGCAAGTCTATCAATTTTTTCGTGATGGTTAGACCCAGACCCGTTCCACCGTATTTACGGGTAGTCGATTGTTCGGCCTGGGTAAATGAATCAAACAAATGATCGATAACCTGTTCATCGATGCCAATGCCAGTATCTGAAACCTTGATAACCAGTGTGGTTTCATGATCAAGGGTTTGCTGCCGATCGAGATGGATGGTGACAGAGCCACTTTCCGTAAATTTAATGGCATTAACGATTAGATTGGTCAAAATTTGACGAATCTTTGTGGGATCACTCAGAATCGAAATATCCATGCCTGCGGATTTATCAATGATCAGTTGAAGATTCTTTTCACTGGCATTGGGTTTGAGGGTGGCCACGACTTCCTGTACCAGAGCATCAATTGGAAAAGATACTTTTTCAACCGTCATTTTTTCAGCTTCCAGCTTGGAAAAATCAAGAATATCATTGATGATGGCAATCAAAGCTTTGCCAGAACTGCGAACGATGTTCAGCATATTCCTCTGTTCTTGATTGAGTGGAGTATCGTCAAGCAATTCGGCCATGCCCAGTACTGAATTCATCGGTGTACGAATTTCATGACTCATGTTGGCCAGAAATTCACTCTTCACCCGGTTTGCTCTTTCTGCCTCTCCCTTGGCTTCCACCAGTGCATTTTCGGCTTTAACCCGATCGGTGATGTCATGAATAATACAATACAGCATGCGTTGTTCATTCCAGTCGATCGGTCCTGTATGCACTTCCACATCACGAACCTCAGCATTCGCCAGACGATGTCGAAAGAAGAAATGCGAGCGTTGTTCAGTATTGGCTTGTTTGAGGTTCTTTAATGATTTTTCCTTGGACTGGGTGTTGATATCATAAAGCGATAATGACAAAAGCTGCTGTTTGCTATAGCCATAGTATTTCAATGCAGCTTTGTTGGCATCGATAATGACTGCATTTTCCGGATTGACGATGAGTTCCACCGCCTTGTTATTTTCAAACAATTCCCGAAATCGTTGTTCTGATTTGATCAATTCTTTTTCAAATCGTTTACGACGCAAGATCTCTCGGGCCATTTGACGATTCCAGAACATAAACATGCCAATAACGAAAACCAAGACCACACTGATTTGAATGATCAGTTTTTCATCGAAGCTATCCGGTAACTCAATTGATATCCATTTATCCCTGATCTGTCTTCTTTCTTCTTCGGAAATCGAGCGTATCGCTTTTTCCATGATTTGCAGTAATATTTCATTACCCTTAACAACGCCAATACTGAGCGCAAACTGATAAGGCGTGGTGCCACTGATTCGTAAGTTGGTATAGCCTTGTTGAGTAATGCTATGAGTGATTGTGGCGAGATTATCGATGAAGGCCAAGGCTTCTCCGGATGACACTTTCTCCAGGGCCTGATTGATATTATCGACCAGTATCAGTTTGATTGCGGGATGATTGCGACGGATCAGGTCCTCAGTGACATAACCTCGAATGACAATGACTTCAATACCGTTTAAATCACTGATATCACTGATGAACTGACTGTTTTTTCGGGTCAGAATCACCATAGGATAGGTCATGTGAGGTGTGGCAAAATCCAAAAAGCTTTCCCGTTCAAGCGATTTTACTACTGCGGGTAACACATCCAGGTTCCGGGCCTTGGCGCTGTCAATCACATCTTGCCAGGTTGCATTTTTTTGAATTTCGATCCCTAGTCCGGTTTTCTGACTGATTAAAGACATGAAATCAGAGGCCATACCTGCATACTGACCCTGCGCATCTATATATTCAAAGGGGGCCCAGTTGGGATCGACGCCAAGCGTGATACTTTGTTTTTCTTTAATCCAGCTTTTTTCCAGTTCCGTGAGGTTAATCGCTTCTGGTTGCGCTAAATTCCTTTCATATATGAGGTTTTCGACATTGAAGTCCGCAGGAATCAAGTTTTGATCAAAGTAGGTTTCAACAATTCTTTGCATACGTTGAGGATTGATATCGCCAAGCTTAATGAATTCAGGCAGGATGTATTGACGAATCGCTTTGGCTTCGAATTCAAGTGCTTCACGAGATTTTTTCTGACTATAGTCCTGCAGTATCAGATGAATAATTTCATCCGGTTTTTGCAGCGCATAAGTCCATCCCTTCAGGCTGGCCCGCACAAAATTTTCTACCTGTTGTGGTTTTTTTAAGATGGTCTTTTCGTGGGTGTATATATTATTGCCATAGAAATCGATGCCATAATTGAGTGGATTGATGATATTGAAATCAATACCTTTTTGTTTTAACAACATCGGTTCATTAGTGGCGTAGGCGGCAATGATGTCAACTTCACCATTAACGAGTGGATCCACGCTGAAGTTGTGATCCACGACCTGCATTTGTTTGAAACTGACCGATTCACTTGCGAGCATGGCCGTAATGACCGGGTTCATGGTATCGCCTTCGGGTATCATGATCTTTTTTCCGATCATTTGTGCCGGAGAAATAATGCCTGAATCAGCCAGTGAGATCAGCACGTGGGGGCTATGCTGAAAAATATTGGCCAGTAGCTTAATGGGTTTGCCTTGAGCACGGTCTACGATAATGGAAGAATCACCAATCGCATAATCCGCCTCACCATTGATAATCTTCTCCATGGCAGAATCCTTCCCGGATTCTAATTCAGCTATTTCAACGTCCAGCCCAACATCGGCATAATAGCCTTTGGCCTTGGCCGCATAGAACCCGGCAAATTCGAATTGGTGTTTCCAAAATAGTTGAAGACGAACCTTCTCCAATGCGGGAGCGTCAGTTTGTCCCTGTGCGGTTAATGGTAACCCGAGCCATAAAAGGTAAACACAAACTACCAGTATTTTTAATGAATAGGATTTCATCAAGAAATCACAAGATTTGTTTTGATTGCCGCATGCATCGAATTAAAGCAGATCATGACTGAATTGCCAAAATATAAAGCAAATATAGTGACTTACGATCCGCTTTCAGGATCGTAATTCAAATTACTCGGATTGACCCACTGCAGAATAAATTCGGCAATTATCGCGGGTTGATTAAGATCCAATACCGGTATACCGACTTCAATCGGTTGGTCTGTAGCCACGGCGATGATTTTTGGCTGATCCTCACAGAGCAGGGGTTTTCCCAATTCTGGCCGATGAATTTCAATACGATCGAGTTCGGCTACCTGGCGAAAACCCTCCACCAAAACTAAATCCAGTTGAGAACCATCCAGTTCTTGCAAGGCCTGTTCAAGCCCGGGTTCCTCGGGAAGCACATTTTCCTTGATCAATGCACAACGGTAAGGTGATATCAGGAGGGTTTGTCTGGAACCTGCATGGTGTAATCGATAACTGTCTTTACCCGGTTGGTCAATTTCAAAATCATGATGGGAATGTTTAATGATGGCCAAGCGCAATCCATGTTTATTTAAGATTGGCATGACCCGGCTCAGCAAGGTGGTTTTTCCACTACCGCTGAACCCGGCAAAACCAAGAATTTTAACGTTAGGGTACTGGGGAATAATCATGGCCCCAGTATAGGGCTAAAGGCACTCTTGAATCACCAACGTTCACTCTGGTAAGGCACTTCTCATTTGAGGGTCACGATAAGGACGTAATGCGGTTTTCCACCATAACGGATTACTATCTGTATCCAGCACCTGGTTATGATCCTGGTAGCAAAACTGTCTATGGCGGGTATCCAGAAATCCCCAGCTACGTTGACTGGCCGTGTGAATGAACAAGGTCCAAGCCTGTTCTCCAGGTTGAAGATTGATGCGATGATAGATGGATCCACCGATAAAGTTCAGGCTACCCGCGCGGATCAGACGTTTATGCAGGTTATAGTTTTGCTGTCGGTTACCCAGACGTGTTTCAGTATATTGCCCGCTCAGTACCAGGGATAACGCCGAGTGCCAGGGGTGATTATGCAGTGCTCTGCCGGGATCACTGGCTACAAATCGGTGCAAATAAACTTGAATGCCAAAAGGTAGGCGTAATAAATGATATCGCTCCAGGTAGGGTTCATGGTTTTGACCGCGAATCACCCGGCAGCGGAGGTAGGCACTGATTCTGAATAGAAAGCGATTGATTAGGCTCATGATTTTACTCTCGTGATAGTAGTGACACGTGCTATTATCCGGCCCAAGTGGCTCATAACGTGAGCCAGTGAATAATAATATGGATCGTACAGAACGCTTTTATCTTATTGATCAACTGCTGAATAACAATCGTGTGGTCACACGTGCCCAGTTTCTTGAGGCTTTGGAGGTTTCACCGGCTACCTTCAAACGAGATCTTGAGTATCTGCGAGATCGCCTCGGGGCCCCCATTATCTGGGATCATGAACTGCGTGGTTATCGTTATGAGCAACATCCGGACACAGAGCATTCCTATCAATTACCCGGTTTATGGTTTAACACGAGTGAGATACATGCACTGTTAACGATGAATGCCTGGATGGAAAATCTGCAGCAAGAGGTGTTATCGGAACATATTAAACCCCTGCAAGCCCGGATTCGTGCCCTATTGGACCAGGGAGATCACAGTGTCGATGAAATCACGCGTCGTATTCGTATTATCAGCCAGGCTCGTCAGAGTGCCCAACCGGCTTTTTTCCAGTTGATTTCGCAGGCTTTACTGAATCGTAAGCGTTTGAATATTAAACACTTTAATCGTCAGTCTGGGCGCTCGAGTGCACGTCAAATTTCCCCTCAACGTTTGACTTTTTACCGTGATAACTGGTACCTCGACAGTTGGTGTCATCGGCGCCAGGCCATTCGGAGTTTTGCCGTTGATGCTTTAGAACAAGCAGATTTATTAGCGGAATCGGCCTTGGAGATTGATGACCAGCAATTAGATCGTGAACTCGGGAGTGGGTATGGGATATTCTCAGGAACGACCTTGCAGTGGGCTGAGTTAAAGTTCACCCCTGAAAAAGCCCGTTGGCTGGCGGATGAGCAGTGGCATCCACATCAAAAAACACGTTTCGATGAGGCGGGTTATTTTTATCTCAGTATTCCCTATAGCCAGGCGCCAGAGCTCATCATGGATATCCTCAAACATGGCTCTGCGGTTGAAGTCATGAGTCCACCCGCACTGAGACAAGAGGTCAAGGATATGCTGATAGCGATGCAGCAGGTCTATGCCAAAAAATAATCGCTGATGCGGGTGCTTTTTTTATCAGGAGGGCGTTTCTAGATTACACTGGCCAATAAATATAAAACCAATCAAAAGTAATGGCTATTTTCAAAATGGAGATTGTAAAAAATTAAAAACATCCTATATTAAAGTTAACTAATATACTGAATTATCAAGTATTAGTCTTTATACTGTTTGACCGAACTTTCGATAACCAGGGAAACAGGTTTTGATTAAAAGCTTACTTCATTTTTCATTCAGCCATCCTCGGCTCATGATCGTGCTACTGATGACATTGACGTTATCAGTAGTGCCCCAGTTGCCAAAATTGCAATTTGATGTCTCGGCGCAAAGCCTGATGGTCACATCAGACCCTGCCTGGGATGATTACCAGCAATCGCTCACTGATTTTGGTGCTGATTCCTCGGTCATTGTCGTATTGTCTGATCCGACACTGTTTACCAAAGCTAAACTGCAACAGGTGCATGACGTTCTCCAGCAATTGAAGCAACTTGAATTTGTGCAGTCCACCAGCAGTCTCTTCAATGTGCCCAATGTCAAAGAGGATGATGAAGGTTATATTGATACCCGCCCCTTTCTACAAAATCTCCCACAATCAGCAACAGAAGCTGAGCGCTTGATTGATGACGCTCTGTCTAATGCGATGGTGGCAGGCAACCTGGTTTCGATGGATCGAGAAACCATGGCCATTAACCTGTTTATCGATGCAGAGGTTCAATATCCAGGCCGGGATAGGGAAATAGCAACCACTATAGAACAGTTGCTTGATCCTCTAAGGTCCGAACTGGACGTGGTTTACCAAATGAGCTCTCCCTATGTGAGGGATCAGATTTCCCGCCAGATTCAAATTGACCAGGAAACCATCCTGCCTGCAGCATTGACGATTTTACTGTTGGTATTAGCCCTGAGTATGGGGCGATTGAATTGTGCCATCGTGCCCTTATCTTCGGCGACGATCAGTATCGTGCTGACCCTGGCCTTCATGGCTTATATGGAAATTCCGGTTAATGTTTTAACCTCTCTAATTCCAGCAATGCTCATCATCATTGGTTCAACTGAGGATGTGCATCTGATGGCAGAATATCATACCGGCATCCGATCCGGGGCTTCTCGTGATGAGGCTGTTTTAAGGTTACCCGTGAACCAGTCGCTGGCGATCACACTGGCTTTTGTAACCACGTTCGTGGGTTTCTTATCAATAACCGTAAATGAGCTGGAGATCCTGCGCCAATTTGGTTGGCTCGTGTCATTCGGGCTCTTAATTAACTTTATTGTGACGGTATTGTTCGTGCCTGCTTACCTGAGACTTTTTGGCGGTACCGGAATGGGATTACGCCAGGGTATGAATGTATTTCAGCGTTTAGCTAAAGCCATTTTTACGGTGGTCATTCGCTTTAAAAAAACCACGTTACTCTTTCTGGTGATGGTGGCTGCTTATTTTATCAATGGCACCCAGTATCTTGAGGTCAACAACAACACGTTAGCCTATTTCGCTAAGGATTCAGAAATCAGGCAAAGAGCTGACGATATTCATCAGCGCTTGTCCGGCATGCAAACTTTTTCCATTATTCTTGATTCATCGATTGAAGGGACTTTTCAAAAAGTTCGGTATCTTGAGGAAGTAGAGCGCATTCAAGGGTTTATAGACTCGCGCGAAGTTTTTGATAAAACGCTGTCTTTCGCTGATTTTGTCAAACTGACGCACCAGGTTATGGAAGGTACCTCGACTCCACAGTTACCCCTGGAGGATGAATTGGTGCAGGTGTACATGGAATTTGTTCAAAGAGATGCCATCAGTAGTTATGTTAACCCTGATTTTAGTAGTACGCGCATACTGGTCAGACACCATATTAGTGAGTCCAAGTTATTGCAGCAGCAGATTGATGCAATTAATCATTTTATCGAACATGACTTGCAATCAACCTTGAAGGTGATCATGACCGGTGAGTCGGTATTGAATAACAATGCCGCGGATGCGATGGCCATGGGGCAAATACAATCCTTGGTGTTGATGGTGGCGGTGATTTTTTTCCTGGTCTCACTGCTATTTGTTGATTTTCGTGCGGGCCTTATTGCTTTAATACCCAATGTTTTCCCTGTTGTCGTGCTGTTTGGAGTCATGGGTTATTACCAAATTCCCCTGGACACCGGTACTACTATGGTGGCTGTGATTGCATTGGGTATTTGTGTGGATGACACGATCCATTTTCTGAGTCGTTATCATAGCTTCACCCGCGGCACAGATGATGTCGAAAAAGCCTTGGAAAAAACGATCCTGCATGAAGCGACACCGATAACCACGACATCGATAGCATTGGCAATGGGCTTCTCGACCCTGATGCTTTCAAGTTTTAAACCCGTCGTCTATTTTGGGGGACTCAGTGCACTGGTGATGGTGCTGGCGATGTTTTCGACGTTTGTGTTAACACCCATATTGTTATCATTCACTCGACTGATTACAGTGTGGGATATGTTATCGCTGAATCTTAAGGCCGATATATTATCCAACAGTCCTTTATTTAAGGGGCTTAAGAAGTTTCAGATTAAACAGGCCATTCTATCTGGAAAGATCAAATATTTTAGCCGGGGCGATGTCATCATTGATCAGGGCGTCAAAGGCAATGAACTTTATGTACTATTAGAGGGTGCCGCAACGGCCACTCATCGCGAAGACGATGGTTCGGTTCATACTCTGGGTTATATCAAGCCAGGTGATATTTTTGGTGAGGTTGCCGAGCTCTCTCAACGTACCCGTATGGCCCGGGTCACCGCTGAAGAAAAAACCAGGGTGTTGGAGATGCATTGGGACAGTATTCGTCAGTTAGGACGTTTCCATCCGCGTATTTCCATGCGCTTGTACCAAAATTTATCTCGAGTATTGAGTCGCAGAGTAGTGGCAATCACCGAGGAGCAGGATAAGGTACATGATGAGCTGACGGGTGCACTGACGCGCACCTATCTCTGCGAGATGTTAAAACATGAAATCAATCGGGGGCGATATTTTGCAGAGTCTTTATCGCTGATGTTGATTGATATCGATATCCAGTCGACACAAGAATTAACACAATCACATAAAGATCCGATTATCAGGGCCATTACTCATGAAATGAACAGGCATATCCAGAAAGCGGATATCTTTGCGCGCTGGGGTGAAAGTAGTTTTCTGGTGTTAATGCCTCGAGCCAGGGAAGCCAATGCCCTGGCACTCGCCAAGCAGATTCAGCAGTCTATAGAACAGCTGGACTTTGCGAACGATATATATTTGCATATCTATGCGGCCGTAACAGAGGTTAAATTATCTGAGGAGAGTAGACAGGTAATTGACCGTTTGGAGGATCAGTTAGTCCGGATCAAGAATAACCGTAAGCAGCTGAGAATCTCTGTCGCCTGATATCAGTTGGCTGCTGGTGTTTAAAAGTGATCTTATCCGTCTGTATTTTTTTTGCCTAGTGATTGATTCATGGTTTGTAGGCGTTCATTATCATGGGGAATTTTCTCTATGTGTAGATGCCGATCCATCAAACCTTCCAAAACAGTGATACGGTCTTTCAGGGGTGGGTGAGTATTGAGAAAAACAGCCATAGTATCTTCCTGACCCAGGCTCCGTAAGGTCATCAATACATCAAGCAAAGCATAGGGATCATAACCCGCCCGGGCAGCTAGAACGACTCCGCGCCGATCAGCGCCATATTCGAATCTTTTATCAAGACCACGCGCATAAATCTGGACGCTTGAATTAACCAGTCGTTGCATTTTTTCACGATGTTTCTTGGAAGTAGCCTTGACTGCCAGTGCACCTAGGATCTCTTTTTTAGAAGTGTCTTGTATCGCATCAAGATGATGTTTTTCAATGACATGGCTGATTTCGTGTGCCAGTATCGATGCCAGCTGGGATTCATTTTCCAGTAATTCATAGAGGCCCAGTGTAACCACAATAAATCCACCGGGAGAAGCAAAAGCATTTACATGGGGAGAGTTGATAACCCCGAAAGTCCAGGGCAGTTCGGGTCGTTCCGATTGCAGTGCAATCCAATAACCTACCTCGTTAATATATTGTTGAAGTCGGTCATCTTCCACAAGTGGTGCTGCACCCAGTAAACCAGAAATCACGTTACGGCCGATGTTGATTTCATCTTTTTGACTGACCTTGCCTGTGGCAAGATCAAGCTGTTGTTTCTTTGCTTTGAGTTCCTTTTTTTTAGCTTTGTATTTTTCAATTTTCTGTTGCATTTTATCCCAGTCAAAACTGAGCGCTGCTTGGCTGTAAAAACCGCAAGTAAGCGATAGGAAAAACAGTGTTGCTAATATTTGTAAAGCTTTAAGCTGTTTCATTGTTGAGCCTCCGATCTGGGCAAGTGTGCCAGTTGAGTGGCCTTGAGTTTT
>JAAUXZ010069387.1_pt1 | contig 20559 bp, 21 predicted proteins | sample 7278131 | NCBI WGS metagenome assembly JAAUXZ01 (sample SAMN14350119, study PRJNA611818) | marine sediment metagenome | isolation source: surface marine sediment (3m) | place: French Polynesia: Moorea | collected 2018-08 | reverse complement strand
TCAAACTAGACAAAACTGGACAGGCTTTCTGCTAGTAAGGGTTGTAACCTACTGGTTGAGGGGGACAAATCGCCCCCAATTAATACTTATGGACTAAAAATAGGTAAAAATCCTGGGGCGATTTGTCCAAGCCTGTCCAGTTTTGTCCCGATTTTTGCTAGGGCATGATCATTGCTTTGCCTCCAACACAGTGGCAAGACTTTGGGCAAATGAGCCTGACCAAATTGACCTCTGTGCTTCAAGACTGGGCGCGATTAGTTAATCTGGAAGCTTTTAGTTCGTCTCCGAGAAAACCGAAGAAGAAAAAGCCCAAACCGCCTTACGATCCAGCTCATCCCCATGTGTCCACGGCTCGACTTCTCGACCAAAAAAAGAAGTCGAGAGCAACTCCATATTAACCAACATTTGAAGTCGAGAGAAAATTGCGCGAGTTCCCCTCGCGAATTAATGCCCCCTTTTATTCAATCATTTTTCGACTGCCCCAAGAGATAAGAGGCGGTCGAAGCTTGCTGTCAAAAAAACAGGGAGTTCGCGACAAACTGCCGCGAACTAAGTCTTTTCTTTAACTTTCCCTTCTGTGTCTGACTCAAGTTGAGAGTAGGACTTGATAGATTGATTGAGCTTACTGAGAAGAAGTCCCTATTATTGACAATCAGCTCCTTGGGCTCACGCCACCTTGACTGGGCTGGTATTAGGTGTTAGGGTTAACTATTCCCTGATCCTTCCTGTTCCCTCTCTCAACCATTTTATTTTTGCATTCTGCATAAGTTTAATGATAGGAGTAGGAAGGCTTCGGTTGAGCAGAGTATAAGATTTAATCAAGCGGAGAGATTTTGGACTTGGCAAGTGAAAACTCCGTAAAAATAGACTCCAAAGACTAATGATATCTGCCAATGTCTTTTCTCCTAAATTTTCCTTGACAGCCAGTATTTCAGTTTTTAATTTTAAGTGATATATCTTCTGGATATCTAGATCAAATTCTTTGTTATTGATCCATGCCAAAACTGCCTCTATACTGCTAATACTTCTTTCCATCTTCCCTCGATAAAGGCTTAAGTTAGTATGCACATCTGAAAAGTTTTTACCGTGAATCCTCCAGATTGATAATGGTTCTTTAATGAAGTAAGAGTATCCTTGATTTAAAGTACATAGTACTAAGTACTCATCAATATACATATCTATTGATTTGGGGATGGAGAAATTTTTTAGAGCTTCTGCACGCGCTGCAAAAGTTGAACCTCCTCCAAACAACATTCTGCGCTGATAGAAATAGGATAAGAGGTTCTGACCCGCTAACTTTCGGTCAAGTAAGTGTTCTGGAATAAGTTCTATACCTTTAGAGTTTTTATTGACATTCCAAAGCAGAGCAGGGTGAGCAACATGCACTAGTTCTGAGTCATTTTCAAAAATTTGTACGACTTCACGAATTTTGTCAGGCAAAAATAAATCATCTGCATCCAGATTGAAAATATATTGCCCCTGGCTTAAGTCAATTCCCACTTTTGTTGCCCAGGCTTTACCAGAGTTTTCTTGATAAAAGTACTTAACATTGTGACCATAGGATTTTACTTTTTCCTGAGTTTGGTCAGTTGAGCCATCATCGATTACCAAAATTTCAAGTTTGTCTTGTGGGAAACTAGACTCTAAAACACTATCAATCGCTTCTGTAATGTAATGAGCATAGTTGTAGGTTGGGATGATGATACTAACAAGAGGTTTATCCATAAATTCTTAAGTAGCTTTGGCAACAATAATGAATTGAACGCCTAGCAACCCAGGCATTATTTGGGTAGCAATTCGATCAATTTTTAATGCCGATGATCCAATAATTTTTCTAATAAGAGGAAGTGGAAAATAACCATCAGCCTCTCGATAAATGACTTGAAATCCAGAATTTTGGACTAAGTCAAATGCAGTATCCCAATCGAAAAAGCGGAAGTGGGTTTTATCCATCAACCCGCCATCTGTATATTTAAAGTTTCCTTTCAAAAATTCCAGCCGTTGCTTCCAATGCAAAACATTTGGTAAAGCAACAATCAGTTTTCCACTAGGAAGTAGCACATCATGAAGGTGAGCCAGTAAGTTTTGAGGGCAATAAAGGTGTTCCAAAATATGGCTGCAAATAACACAGTCAAATTTTTCCAATTCAACTAGAGAGAGAGTATTCAAATTGAAGACAATAACTTTATCTAGGTGTACTGACGCTTCTACTGCTTCCTCATCTGAATATGTGACCCCTGTAACTTGGCAATTGAACTGCTGTTTGATGTATTTCCCCAATTGACCCGTTCCACAGCCAACATCTAAAACATGTTCGGGGTTATGGTTATTAGGGAGATGCTTTATAATTGCTGTGTTAATAGCCTCATACAAGATCATAATCAAACTTTAATATAAAGAACAATCTTTAAGAAACTGTACTGCTCTGGCAATCGTTGTATTTTTTTCAATCCATTGATATATTTTCTGCTGTAATTCCAGATACTTACTTTCAGACATTGAATCGACTTCTACCCTCAACTGATCAAAACTATGGTAAATTATGCAATTTGATTCATCTAATCCATGAGGAGCACAGGTTTTAGGTTTACGGTCTAAGTCCCTGAAGCACAAAACACATCCATTGGCGGCTAACTCATAATGTCTATAGCAATCCCATCCAGCTCGCTTAGTAGTGATGCCAAACTTTGATTCACTGAGATCCCTATAGTATTCTTCCTCAGAAGAAAATGTATACTGAACAGAAGTATTTGTCAGATGATTAGCCACATCAGGATCAACGATGTGAGTAGGGAAATTCTTTATCTTATGGTGTAATACTCTAGATATCTTTTCCTCAGGAATTGAAAAGCTGATTGGAATTGCATTACTTGGTAGAGGAATGCAACGGCGTAATGAATAAGGAATAAATCTATCTAAGCTATAAGAGGCTCCTTCACCGATTAACTCACGCTTAAAATACTTAAACCGTGAAATCGGAGTGAAATAAGACCAAGGAATATTTCTGAAGCGCCAAGCTAGAGAAATAAAAGGAAAAAATGCAGGTGAATCAGAACCATCCAAAATCACTAACCGTTTCGGAAAAATGATAGCTGCTAATCTCCAAAGCAATTCCCATTGAGACTCTATATTAGCAATTACCACTAAATCATAACTATCTAGATCTTTTTGCCAGAAGAAACGAGTCTCATTTAGTTCTGGAATATCTTCAAGTAGACCGTAAAGTGTAAAACCATGCCCTCGCAACTTAGCTCTCATACCATCAGTTAATGGAGCATACATGCTGTCATAACGAGGCACGTCAACACAATCTTTACTCAGTAGCGATCGCAAACCATGAAATAAACTTTCTGCTAAATAGTCTGGTTGATTGTGATGCAGAAATAAAATTTTCATTGTTAAGAGTTTAAAGTAATTGAATTGAAAGTTTACTTTTGTATTACAAGAAAAGCTTGTTCTGAAAATTCTCCCTCAGTTCCTTGATGAAAATAAGCTTGTCGGATATACAAGATATTCCTTTTTTCCAATTAATAAAAGTCCAAAAATAAGCATAGCTAGTAGGAGCATCCCATTTTTGTAAGGGAATTAATAGTTTTTTGTAATTCCAAGATTATGGTTCTTCTGACAACTCCGATCGCCGCTTTACAGCTCATCGGGATCGATGTTCAGCTCTCGCAATCGCGCTGCCAGTCGTTCTGAGCGCTGCCGCTCTTGCTCCAAGAGCAATTCCATTTGCTCTGCCCGTTGGCGTTCCTGTTCTGCCCGTTGCTGTTGTTGTTCCTCTGGGGTGGGAATCCAGTTTTGCTGTGCATCGTACCAGCGCAACCACTGTCGCTCGATGCCTTGGTAGGAGCCTTGCCAGAGTCCTAGCCCTAATTCCAGTTCCGGCAACCAGAGCCGACTTTCAAATAGCCTAATTTCTCGATACTGGCTCCGCAGCAGTTCAAAAGTCCGCAGTTCATCGGTGTAGCGGTTGAACACCACGTAGTAAGGAACCCGCAAGATTTGTTCGTATACCTCCCACTTCGTTGGGGGTTGGCTGGCTTCCCGCAGAGTTTGCCCTAAGTCTTCCTGCTCAGTGCCGGGGGAGAGCAGTTCGACCACAATAAAGGGATTCACTCCCTCCTGCCAGGTGACGTAGCTCAAGCGCAAGTCCCGTTGTTCGTACAACCGAGACACCCCCAGAACGGCAAACCAATCGGGTCGCTTGTACCATTGGGGATGGCGGGGGTCGTAGTAGAGATTTAAGTCACTAGCGACAAAGATCTGAGCAGTTGGATAACTGGCAGGACAAAAGGTGAGGCGCAGCAGTTCGGGTTGCAGGTCGTGAAATTCATCAGGCAAACCTGGTTCCTCCGGATCTTCGCTCTTGAGATCGTACATGGTAGGTAGCACTTCTTTGGGAGAGCGAGGCGGATCTGTTTGGTACATGACAGGGAAAATCCGACTGACTAGCTCTAGGATAGCAACAGAGTGCCCTCTAAGCGGACAAAACCTGGCGATATAGCTCGATGTATCGCTGAGCCTGTAGTTCCAGTGGATACTCTGCAACAGCGATCGCCCGACAGTTTTGACTCATGCGCTCCCGTAGCGTCTCATCCTCCAGTAGCTGCACGATACCATTACAGAAATCTTGGGCATCTTCTGGTTGAGCCAAGTAGCCAGTGACACCTGGGCGCACCAAATCGGGAACGCCACCAACTTTGAAGGAAACCATCGGCGTGCCACAAGCCATGCTCTCTTGCAGCACTAGGGGGAGGTTATCGGCGCGGGTAGGACAAATAAGGAGGTCAGCAGCAGAATAGGTAATGGATTTGAGGCGATCGCCTACCCGCCAGACAATATATTCTTGTACGCCGTTGCGACGATAGACTTTCTTTTTATCGTGTAGGTCATAAGAAGCACTGCTAGAGGCAATTTCGACAATTAATTCTGGTGCGCCTTCAAGATAATCATCTTCGCTGATACGCGAGTGTCCACCCAATTCTGCATCTATACGTAGCAGTGCGTCTGGTTGAGGCTCGTTGTCTAAATCTAGACGAACTGTGGTATTGTCTGCCGATTCTATTCCAGGAGTAGCAGCACAGTAAACAGCCAGCCAACCCATAATTAAACTATGGGGTTGACCGTGACTTTTATATCTTAGCAAAAGTAATCGCTCTGTTTTAGATTTACTGATTATAATAATGCCCTCTATAAAGATAATCTAAAAAGATAATGTAAAGCTCTATTAAATGCTCTAATAAAACCTCTATACTCAATGAATCTTATCAACTTTATAGTTAATTTATCTAAGATATTTAATTTATTAATAGGCATTTTTAGTAATTTCCAAGGAATCTTAAATATGCTAATTCGAGTCAACTTTCTTTTTGAATCTAACTGTTGTAGTAATTCATCATAACAATATCCTAATTGTGTTACTGTTTCCCGCCCTAATTCATTTAAATACGACTTAGCAATATAGATTTTTTGAGATGTATCAAGTTTATCTAACCAACTATCTAAGTATTTTTTAACAGGCTTATTGTGAACATATATGTTATTTGGATCGCCAAAATTTGTTGAGCTAAAGTGGAAATTGTAGTTGATCATATTCGCTTCGTAGCGTATATTTAACTGCTCGCACAATCTTTTTATTGTAGTTTCAGGAGAATTAGCAATATCTTCATATTTAACTACAATGGCTTGATTTTCTTTTTTTTTGATACCATCAAGAATTAAATAAGGTGCTGTCAATAAGTCATGTTGTATGCTTTGATCGGATAAACGACTCCATTTTCCATCAAGAAATGTATATACAATTGATAATAATACAGCTAGTGGATTTCTGATTAGAAAAATAATTTTTGCTTTAGGAAAAATTTTATATATTTCAGAAACAATAAACTAATATCGAGGCGTTTTATCTAAAAAAAATTGTTTATTAACAGTATTTAGAGATGTTTGATAGATATGAGATATCATTTTTCCTATTGCTTCATAATATACTTGGTTTCCATTGGGAATATTTTCTAAAAATTCTTCTAAAGCTAAATAAGCAGTTTTAGCTTGATATTCTGCATTATATCCCGATGAACGTAAAGCATAAACGGGATGAAGCATCAACCAAGGCTCTGGTAATGTATGAATTTGTGAGTGACTTCCTAAAATATGCTGTAATAAAGTTGAACCAGACCGAGGTTGGGAAATGAGGAATATCAGATTTTTTCCCATTGTACTTTCAGAAGTTTCATTTTTTTTCATTGACTTAGTTTTAATTTCCTAGCAATTAGATTTACACCATATCCTAGATCGCCACTAATTGCTAAATATTTAATAAATAAAATCAACTTTAATAAAAGATAAGAAGTAGAATAAAATTCTTGTTTAGTTAGTGATATATTTAAGCTTTTTAAAATTTTAATTTTTCTGTCAAATGGAAGATTGTCAAGTAAATCTAAGTTTTTCTTAATCACATTTCTCATCTCTTGAATTAGACGTTGACGCTTTTCCAATTTAGAAATACCTCTAGGATCGTTAACATAAGCTGACCCAACATAATCAGAATAACCGACTTTAGCATTTTTTGTCATTCTTATCCTTGAATCCCAATCCTCAAAAGCTATTATATTTTCATCATAATAGTTAATGTTTTTCAATATTTCTGCTTTGATTAACTCATTTCGATAAAGTGTCCAATGAGGAAAATCGCGAGAGAATACATTTTCAAATATATAACCTTGAGGTATAAGTTTATGACCTTGATTCCAATAATTTAAAACAGTCCCATCTTCATCGGCAAAAGCAAAGTTTGAATAGACAATCCCCAACTTAGAATCAGACTGAAATATTTTTAATTCTCGTTCTATTTTTTCATGAAAAAAGTAATCATCTCCATCTAAATAAGTTATAAAATCTCCATTACATACTCGAAATCCTTGATTTTTATTTTTGGGAATACCCTGATTTCTATCAGATAACACTGGTTTAATTAACTCTGGATACTTTCTAACATATTTATTGATTAAATCTTGTGAACCATCAGTAGAACCGTCGTCAGTAATTACAATTTCAATATTTTTATACGTTTGCTCGATCACACTATCAATAGCACGAGATAAAATATCTTTTTGGTTATAGCTTGTCACTACTACTGAAACTAAAGGGTTAGACATTATTTTTATCTAAAAATCTGGTTTAAACTTTACAATCCTAGTCAACTTGTTTAATAATATCCCTAGCTTGTTGGCATTTTTACGCTTCTTGAGGAAAACACAAACCATTTGCGATCGCAAACAATTGCTTAGGTTTTGCTTGGTGAATAGCTTTAAATACTATTTGAGTCAGATCTGGTCTGTTAAATAGAATGAGAGCGACTGGAGTTTTTAGCATAAATTTTTTAGTCTAAAATAGCTAATAAAAGTTCTAAAAAACGCCTAATCTTTCTAAAGAATGAAGAGGCTGTTGATTGTTCTTTAAGATATTTGACTGATGCTCGATAAACTGGTTTGCTTTTAAGTTCTTGAGCTTCGATCTGTGACTTTACATTTACATCAGCACTAAACCACGCACTATTGTAATGAGAATAAGAAAGAACTGTTGCTATTAAACTAGCCACCTTAGAGGGGAAAACATCAGAAAGTAATTCATTGCCATATACCAAACGATAATATAATAATGGGTCTCGAATATCTTGAAATCCAGATGGAAATAAAAAATCCTGAATTGAATTATTTAATCTATCCTTAGGAACTAATTCTACTGTAGATTTTGCTAGTCCAGAAGGAAGCAACATATTAGAACCATGCACTCCTACTGCACAATCAGCTACTTTCATATAAGCTAACCAACGGCGATCGCGCTCTAGTTCAAACTTTTCTGCCCTTACATCTATTAACTTTGCTCCATTTTCTCGGATTTGATTTTTTTGTCCAAATCCTACGAGCACAAACGCCATATTAGGGAAAATAGCACTCAAACGATTGTAGAGTTTTTGTAAATTGCTTTGTTGATGAATTAATGTACGTCCCCAAGGTCGATCTTCTCGATAGCTAAACAGTATAATTGGTTGATACTGTTCTATTTGTGCTGAGACATCTGGAAGATTGCGAACAAATCTCCGCAGATCGTAAACTCGATTACTCGGATGGGAATAAACAGGACTCAGAAAACATTCTTTTCTTGTAGCAATCTGCTTATTCAACCAGTTTTGCAATGAAGGATACCATTTCCAGCCCTCTTTGATCGGGAGAGGAAATTCCCAAATCTCAGCGACTCCATCGGGTACTAGATGAACTAACTGAGTTGGAACTAAAACACAGCAACCTAGATCGGGGTTATTATCTAAATATCGCTGTACATTCAGTAACTTCAGTAGGCAATGCCCATACAGAAAGTCCAAACAATTTAAGATAATGATTCGATCTGCATCAAAAAATTTATGAACGATTGGTACAATCTCGTCTAGAACAGGATTCAAAAATCCTTCCTTAAGAAGATTGCTAAACCACTCCACATTCACAGGGTCGTAAACTTCTGTTGTTTTTTGATCTAGAATAACTGGAGACCAAAGTGCATGGCTTATTGGTAAGTCAATATAATATCTAGAACTACACTTAGGACAAGTTGCATTAGCTAGACAACGCATCCCAGGAATCAACATATCTATTATATCCAAGTCTGCTCCATCACTTGGACATTGGGCGCTAAACTCTACCTCTGGGAAAATCTCGATCAAGTCTCTATTATCCTATCTAGTTGCTGGTCTGACTTTTAAAGAATTGATAAAAACCTTTCATAACTTTTTTCAGAAATTCTAATCTTCGGGAAGCTCGTCTTAATAAACTCTCTTGCACTTTTAGGGGAGGAGGTACTATTTGGTTATCTCGATATAGCTGGCAGGTAGAAGCAATTTTGCTTTCTGGGTATTGGACACTGCGCAAAGTAATAATGTTGCCATAGATACTTTGGGGCGGAAAAACTACTGTAGGTTCTAATACCAATTTGCTTTGACTTTGCTACAGATGAAACTAGCAAATACAAGACGTATGACTTCAGATGTGTAGCAGGAATTTAGCAAATTGGTATAAGGTAATTGATTTCAAATCAAATACTTGCTCTTTAGCATCAGGGTTAGAGTCAATGAAGATAGACTGTTTATATCCCAGATTGCGTAGAATTTCCAGGGATTTCATGGTTCCACCAAGTATTTCTTCAGACCATCCTCCCTGTCCGCTTTCTCGTGTAGCACAGCCTCCATATTCAAACATCAACACTTTCGGGAGTAAAGTCTCTGGCAAATTGAGGAACTGTTGAATAATATTAAATTCCATTCCCTCAACATCAATTTTTATACAAGTAACTTTATTAGCATTAAATTCAGTCAATAGGATAGCCAACGACATTGAACGAACCCGTTTCGCTGTTGCCGTGCTTCCCCACCAATCTGAACGCATTGAATTTAAATTGTGATTCTCCTTGCCTTGATAACTTCCTATGTAGAGATCGACAAAGCCATCCACTTCCGAAATACAACTTTCAACTAATTGAATATTACGAGATCTGCAAAGTTTACTTAACGACTTATTTGGTAATGGCTCTACAGCGATTGTCTTAAATCTCAACTTATCAAAAAGTTCGCAATAAAAGGCAAAAGTACCGACCCCAATGTCAATCGCTAAACCCGATCGCTTTTTATCTACTTCAGGAAGTATTTTACTCAGCAATGCTTGGCAACAATCTTCTACGTGCATTTTCACAATCCCTCCTGTTTTACTAATTCAAATAATCCAGTTGTGCTAAATCCACCAACGTGCTGATAATCTTTTTGAAACGAGTTGCCAACAATAAAACTCCGATTAACAACGATTAACGGCTTGAACAGCTCAAATAAGTAGTCAAGTGAAAAGATTCGCCCAGCGTTAAATGCTACAACACTCCGATCGCCAACAGGAATAGAAAGATACAAATGTCCACCAGGGGCAAGAACTCGACACAGTTCAGCGATTGCTTTCTCTGTACCGTCTGGATCGGGCGGATCGCCATAACGTCCCAAGCCAATATGTTCCACTACGCATAGACTGGATAAAGACTCTACACTCCCATCCTCAAAAGGTAAATTCACAATAGAACCCTGTTTGAAGCTTAAAGTATCCAATTGCAAAGACAAAGGACGAATATCTACCATTGTGACGGGCACCACCTTAGAAAGAAGTGCCACAAATTTATGATGAGAACCTACATCAATATGCTGGATTGGTTGTTGCTTAACAATCTTTTCAAAAGCCCAGGCATCTTGATAAAAGTATGTTGGTTCAATAGGAGTCTCTGTTGTATCTTCTCCCAGACAAGGATAAAGATGCTTTAGCAAAGGCTGTTTAGCTGGAGGTGCAAGCTGCTTATAACGCTGGTAGCTATCCCAAAATCGCCGCCACGCTGCTATCTCTCTACACCATGATGAAAGTTGCCTGCGCGGAGAGAGAGATTTTATCATACGTCGCAACATCCAAAATACTTCCTGCATCATCCCCTCGGCATTGCTATGTGAACAGAAAAACGAGCTTCAGCAACACTCGATCGCCCAGGAAAAACTGGATCGCCTTTAACCACATTCCGAATCTGATATCCAAATTGTCTTAGGTAAGCTTCAATTTTTTTGGGATTGTTGCCCATATCGAAGGTCGTTTGACCAAACTCAAAAACACAACAGCGGATAGTTTGACTCTCCAGCATGCTACGGGCACCTAATAACACTTGATACTCAGCTCCCTCTACATCAATTTTGAGAAGGTCAATCTGCAAGATGTTATTTTCTTTGCAGTACCCATCAATGGTTACGGCTTCAACTTCCTCTATATGAGTTGGCTTAATATCAATTCCATACTGTTCCAAAGGACGATTTGCCATAGAGTTCCAACCTGAGTGGTCATCATCATATACATGTAGTTTCACTATTCCCGCCTTATCCGCCACCGCTTTATGATTCAAGATAATTTGAGAGCGTCTAGCTAGTTGACAAACAGTTTTCAGTTTCTCAAACATTGATATGCTAGCTTCAAAGGAATGTACTTTGCCTCTAGTTCCTACAAATCGAGAAAATAGCAAAGATATTTCACCGACATTGGCACCGACATCAAAAACTGTCATGCCTTCACGCAAATAATTAATGTAAAAAGTTTGTTCAGCTCGCTCTACCTGAATCGGAGAAGCATAGTTAGCAGATTTTAAGCAATATCTGTAAATTTTTTTAAGAGGTTTTAATAATTGGGGATTCATAGATAGTAGTTGTTTATTTAACTCATTAACTGACCATAGATAATGCCATATCAGCCTCAAGCCGCCACTGAGCCTCAACGAGGCAAACTCCATGTGAAACTGGTGGGACTTCTCCAGAACCGTAGAAGTCACCGTCAATCACTGATAATTGAATTGCATTATTAATACCATCTAGATATCTCCCATCCTTGATTAGGGAATAGGCTACTTGATAAGTAGATGGGGGTAAGGGTAGTCGATTGATACGGCAGATAAATGCTCCCTTTTGAGGTAGCACACCAAACTCATCTTGATTTAGACGATTATGTTGGAGGAAGACAGGTACTTCCAATTGGGTTCTGACAGCCAAGCTAGTAATTATCCTAGAAAGCTTTGCCTGTGGTTGAGTCTCAAAATAGAGGTATATATCTATAGTCTGCCCAGATTGAACAACCTCTAAAATATTGCCTTCCTCATCTCTAATCTCAATGGCAACAACCTTGACTTTACCTGAACCTTGCCTATCAGTGCGATCTCTTAAAGACACCAGACTATCTGAAAAGCTAGTTAGGTACTGAGTGATAGCCTCTGTTTGGCTACCGATGCACTTCACATTGCCCCGATGGAGTACAATTCCACACTGGCAAAGTTTTTCTACTGCTGCCATATTGTGGCTTACGAATACAACAGTGCGTCCTTCTTTTCCCACAACCTCCATTTTTCCTAAACACTTCTTCTGAAACTCTATATCTCCCACTGCCAACACCTCATCCACAACTAAAATCTCCGGTTCCAAATGCGCCGCCACAGCAAACGCTAACCTTACATACATCCCGGAAGAATACCGCTTAACCGGAGTATCTAAAAACTTCTCAACCTCAGCAAAAGCAACAATTTCATCAAACTTCTTCTTAATCTCCGCTTTACTCATCCCCAGGATGGCACCGTTAAGAAAGATATTCTCCCTACCAGTCAACTCCGGGTGAAACCCCGTCCCTACTTCCAACAAACTAGCCACCCGCCCTTTAATAGAAATGCGACCAGTAGTAGGTTCAGTAATACGGCTTAAAATTTTTAACAGCGTCGATTTTCCCGCTCCATTGCGACCAATAATGCCAACGCGATCGCCCTGTTTAACTTCAAACGACACATCCTTGAGCGCCCAAAACTCCTCTTTTGAATTTTGGATTTTAGATTTTGGATTTTGGCATGTTTTTAACAATCCTTTCGCACTATTAGCAATTACATCTCGCAGTGATGTGTAGCGTTCTTGCTGTTGGTGTCCAATGATGTATTTTTTTCCTAGATTTTCAACTTGAATAACAGTATCAGACATTTGATTTAGGTTTAGAGATATTAATCAGGTCAAATTTATAACTACATCGATTTATTTAATCTTGCTTCCATCATCATTTTCACTACATCTTTCATTTTAGATTTTGCCTGCCATCCTAGCTTAGTCTTCGCCTTTGTTGAATTTCCCTTACCTACAGCCAAATCAGTAGGTCTTAGTAAACTTTTATCAATTACAACATGGTCTTGCCAATCTAAATCTACAGCAGCAAATGCTGCTGCCACAAATTCTTCTAAAGAATAGCTTTCCCCTGTGGCAATAACATAATCATCTGGCTCATCCTGCTGCAACATTAAATGCATTGCTTTCACATATTCCGGTGCCCAACCCCAATCTCGTTTAATGGAAGTATTGCCTAGATATAACTTCTCATTACTACCTTGAGCTATACGACAAGCGGCAGCAACAATTTTTTGAGTTACAAACCTTTCTGGTCGCAACGGAGATTCATGATTAAATAAGATGCCAGAACAAGCAAATAAACCATAAGCTTCCCGGTAGTTAGCTACTTCCCAAAAAGCAGCCGCTTTAGCCACTGCATAGGGACTTCTAGGACGGAATGGCGTTGTTTCATCCGCAGCAAATTCTTCATTAGTATCACCAAAACATTCACTAGAACCAGCGTTATAAAGTTTAATTGGCGCACCGAGAAAACGAATTGCTTCCAATAAATTAAGGTTGCCAATGGTGATACTTTCTAAAGTTTCTACTGGCTGTTCAAAAGATAATCCAACAGAAGTTTGTCCGGCTAAATTATATATTTCATAAGGCTGAATTTTATTCAGAATCTGGAGAACGCTACGAAAATCAGTGAGAGCCATTGACTCTAACTTAATTTTATCTTTTATACCCAAGTACTCCAAATTACGGAATGAAGATATTTGGGCATCCCGAGAAGTTCCACAAACACTATATCCTTTGCTTAAAAGTAATTTTGCCAAATAAGCTCCATCTTGACCAGATATGCCACATATAAGTGCTTTTTTCATTGATTTATTTTAAAATTTTGATTCCAAATTTATTTTTCAATTTATATTTTGCCTGCAATCCTAACTTAATCTTCGCCTTTCTCCTGTCTCAAGTCGTAAGGGGCAGAAGAAACCTGCTGTCAAAAAATAATAAAGTTCGCGAAAAATTGCCGCAATAATTTACTGCAACGTCTGAATGAATTCTCGGAGAGCGACACTAGAGCCAACCTGCCATGCTCGATTGACGTATTGAGGAATTATCTCTTTGACGGGAAAATTGGGGAAGATTTGACTAGTCTGAACTTCCAGATAGCGATCGCTCTCAAAACGATAGATGTGAATAGTATCGGCTTCATAAATCCAGACTTCTGGCACAGCCAGGGGAATGTAGTCTTTAATATCGGTAATTGAAGTGAGGTCAATTTCTAGGGCGAGATCGGGTGGCGGATCTTGGCTAAGGTCTAGTCTTCGCTTCCCTAAAATTGCTCGGTAATTTTGAATGTAGAAACAAGCATCTGGTTCCACTCCCGGCATTCCCCCTTGCCGGAGAGTAATTGGATCGAAGCTGTGCCAATCTCTTCCTTGATGCTGCAACAGTGCTTTAACCAAATCAGCCAACATATCAGCTTGGTTGCCATGTTCGGGAAGGGGAGCCATGAGCAAAATCTGATTGTCTCGAAACCGAATGCGAATACTGGCGCGATCGCCTAGTTGTACTAAAAGCTGCTCATAGTCTTCCCAAGTTGCTGGGAACCGCAGTTGGGTTCCAGGAGCTAGATCAATAGTGTTTGGGGTGATGGTAGGCAACATCGGTTTAAGTATTTTTTTCCTAGATTTTCAACTCGAATAACCTTGTCAGACATTGGTGTTTTACTTTGTCACAATGGTGTTGTACTTAATCATGATAGTCGGCGATATGGTTCAGTCACTAGAAATACTACCTGTAGTTCTCAATTTAGATACCGTAAACCTCACAGATGAGCAATTCTGGCATCTGTGTCAAGTAAATAGGGATATTGCATTAGAACGAAGTGCGAAGGGAGAGTTAATAATTATGCCCCCAGTAGGAGGAACAAGCGGAAGCCGAGAAGCAGATTTAATTACTGATTTAAATATTTGGAATCGCCAAACTAGTTTGGGCAAAGTTTTTAGTTCCTCCACAATTTTTAAACTTCCTGGTGGTGGTGATAGATCACCCGATGCAGCTTGGATAAAATTAGACCGATGGGAAGCACTCACCCCAGAGGAACAAGAAAAATTCCCACCCATCTGTCCTGATTTTGTTATTGAGTTAAGGTCACGCACAGATGGATTAAAACCTTTACAAGAAAAAATGCAAGAATATCTCAATAGTGGCTTGCGCTTAGGTTGGTTGATTAACCCTCGCGATGAGCAGGTGGAGATTTACCGTCCCAATCAACAGGTGGAACTCATGGGTTTTCCAGTTAGTTTATCTGGGGAAGATGTTTTACCTGGATTTTTATTGAGTTTACCCATTTAATTCCAATTGTTGAAATTGCTCTCTAAGCAGCGATCGCCCTGCTTAATCTCAAAAGATACATCTTTTTTGCCCATATTTTCGACCCGAATTACCGTGTCCGACATATTATTCCCCTTCAGTCTCTGCAATTCCAGCTTTTTGTAGCAGTTCCCTCAGCCGTTCTACCTCTTGTTCAGCAGCTTCTGCACGTTGTCTTGCCTGTTCAACTCGCGCTTTCTCTTGCTCTATGCGCTCAGAACCCCAAAGGAGTAAATTTCCCGACTCGTCCCACCAGCGCAGCCAATGAGTTTGGATCTCCACTCTCCTACCAAACCAGACTCCTAAAAACAAACCCATAGATGGAATAAAATATCGCCCTTGAGCATCTAGGGGCTGCACTTCATAGCGTCCGACCTCTAACTGACGTACCTCTACCATGCCCGAACTAGGGTCGAAAATGACATAAAGCGGTACTTGCAAAATCCGCTCATAAAACCACATTTTTCCGTAGGGGTAGCTAGGTCTGATGGAGTATTCCCCAGCATCAGTTTCTGATAAAAACTCCATCACTATAAGGGGTATATCTCCCTCTAGATGAGGAGTATAGCTTCTGCGAATTGCTCCTTCGGCTACAGGTAACACGCGAGAAACATAAAGCCAATCCGGTGCTTTCACTACAGTTTGACCGCCGACTTTGGCACAGATGCCTAAGTTAGAGGCAATCAGCCCAGAAGGAGTAATCAATCCCGCTAAATCTAAGGCTTCTGTCAGAGCACCAGCTAGTAAGGGTTGGCAAATATTTTCCACTGGCTCGTCCGGTAAGATAAAATCTTCAGGGAGCTTTTCCCAAACGACAGTTGGTTCTCTGTTTAACCCTAAGATTTGAGTCATAAGTTTAGCTTGAGTGTTGATTCTGAATCGTCTCAATCAAACTGTAGAAATCGTCAAGTTTCCTGTCAGTTTGTCCGGCGAAGACGCGCTACCTGGATTTGTGTTGAACTTACCGATTTGAGCATAGCAACGATAGAGTTCCAATAGCGATCGCCCCAATCCAGGATCAAATCTGGTCTGGGTCAATTCCCATCCTTCTCAACTGCTCTGCCAATCGCTCCGCTTATTGTGCGATGCTGGAAGCCAGTTACCGGCAGAATCATACCAGCGCAACCATACTCCTTTAACCTCTTGATAGCGACCTTGCCACTGTCCCAAATCTAATTCTAACTCCGCAAACCAGAATCTTCTCTCTTGATGGAAGATTAGATTATGACAGTCGTGGGTCAATTCTTTAATCTACAATCGGCAATCTGCAATCCCCTGACTGGCTTAACCAACAGCTCTAAAATCCTTAAGTCCGTTGTAGCCAAATAGCCGAGCGTGCCTGCGAGTGAACTCTCCTACAGATGGATTTCCTCGGGGATGGGACACTCCTTCTACCTGCTGCCACAGTTCCCGAGGCGCTACTGACAGTTGATAAGTGCGCTGCCCGCACTTTCGTAGGTGATACCATTGAGTTTCCTGACACTGACTACACCAGAAAGCCTCCAACCATTCACCTTCTAAGTGAACTGCGGTTTTAGTCGCCACTAGCAATAGAGCATTCCGCCGACTGACTCCTCGCTGCTGGAGTTGCTCTGCCCGTTCGGCAAACAATGAGTACTTTTGACTCATACTGTCGAGATAGCAATCATGCACCGGACAGTAGATAGCCCGCCGCTTAGAACGTTTCCGATTTCGGTCACACCTTCTCTGCAATTCGACCTCCTTGATCATCAAACAGAAAACATACAAAAAGAAGGTTACGGTGGAGGGACTGAGATCAAAACGACCATCGAAGCCCAGCTCCAAATCAATAACTAGCTATTTAGTTATAAGAACAGAAATTAAACCTAGCAAAAATGAAAGGAAATTAAAAAATAAGCCAGATTCAAGTTTATAGACGCTTTAATACATTCAATGTTCCTGTCTGAAAAAGACTGTTTTTGAAGAACGAGATTCAGAGATTTTCAGGAAATATTTTGCCTAGATTTTTCAAAATTATATCATATAAATCCTACTTGCAGTCAAATATTTTTGAATTGAATTGCTGCCTCAAAAATAAATAAATTCTCTAATTTTTTTCCTGTAAATTTTTTCCAAACATTTCTCAATGTATTTCTGAATAAATTTTGCTATATTTCAAGGAATTTATATCCAATCAGGATTTCCATCTTAACGTGAGTTCGACGAAATGCAAAAAGGACAGTTTTCGGCAAATCCTCGTCTGTCGGAACCCTTATTCTTTCGTTGCAGAATTATTAACTCCGAACTCCGCTGCCGAAGGCACGCGAAGCGCACTCCGAACTTCGAACTCACGTCATCTTAGATTACATCGGCAAAGGTGCGTTCCATTCTGCGGAAGTACCAAATGCCACTGATAAACAGCAGCATCACTAATCCCGTAGACAGAGTAAATCCCGGGAAGTAAAGATTTGAATCGCCACCTAAAATAGCCCAGCGAAACCCATCTATCACCCCAACCATCGGATTCAGAGAATAGAGAAAGCGCCACTGTTGTGGCACAATACTGCTACTAAAACCAACCGGCGAGATATACAAGCCAAACTGCACGATAAACGGCACAATATAGCGGAAATCTCGATCAGGCACAATCAACCGGGGAAAATAGACCTTAGAAATCAAATTGGCGTTGCCAATCAAGCTGTTGCCGCACTCCGAAAGCGCATTGGCAAAAAACTGCCAGGGGAGCATCGCCGCAAACACCAGAATCGGATAGGGGGCACCCTCAGAAGGCAACTTCGCCAGCTTGCCAAAGACGACAGTAAATACAACCATCGTTAAAAACGGTCGAATCAGCGCCCAAGCCATGCCAATGACTGTCTGCTTGTAGCGCACCAGGATGTCCCGCCATGCTAAGAAGTAGAACAATTCTCGGTAGCGCCACAGATCCTTCCAATACTGCCCCTCAGTGCGACCTGCTTCTATTACTAATTCTGTTGAACTGTTGACCATATCGAAATCACCGACGGCGCAAGTTAGCCAAAAATCTCTGCACTCTCCCCTCAGTCTGGGAGGGATGTGCACTGCCATTTCCATTGAGAGAGGATTGATGGTAGTAGGAGTAGTAGTAGGAATAGTAGTAATGGTCGTGATCTTTGTCGACGAAGTTAGCCACAAACCCAGCCAGATTGCATCGAGTCCCTCGCAGTAACTCCATCGCATAATTAATCGCTCCACGGCTCGCTCGCCCCATTCCCGCGACAAAGATCGCGGTATCCACCTGGTTTGCCAAGCTCTGGGCATCAGCCATAACTCCAATGGGCGGGGTGTCTAGGAGCACGTAATCATAGACCTGTCGCCATTCATTCAGGAGCTGCTTCATCTTCTGTGAGTCCAACAAAGCAACTGGATTGGGAGGCTTGGGTCCCGAGGTGATTATCTGCAAATTTTCGACTTCCCCAGCTTGAACTATCTCAGACCAGGCTCGATCCGTGGCGATCGCCGTACTCAGTCCAGCCTCATTCGACTGTCTCGCCAGCTTGTGCATCCTGGGCTTACGCATATCCCCATCGACTACCAGCACTCGCAACCCCAACTCAGCCAGCACTACGGCTAGGTTGTAGGTCACCGTAGTTTTTCCTTCTGAGGAGCCAGCAGATGTGAGCGCCAGCACCTTAATCCTGCCAGTCTCGGTTACCAGATAGCGCAAATTCATTGCCAAGGAGCGCAGTGCCTCGGTAAAGGACGAGTATTGGTAGTTATGGTGCTCCTCGGGATCGGCGATCGCCCTGACTAGGGGATGTTCTACCTTAGGAATGGTTCCCAACAGAGGCAGTTTGGTAAGTTGTTTCACTTCCTCAACCTGCTTCACCCGCTGGTCTATACGCTGTAGCAGCATTGCGGTTCCGACTCCCAGCAGCCCTCCAGCAACCAAACCCAGCAACAAATTCCGCTCAACATTTGGGGAGAAGGGAGCGATCGGCAAATAGGGAGACTCCAGAACTTCCCAGGGAGCCATCTCTTGAGCTTCAGCAATCTCTAACTCTTGCCGCCTTTTGAGCAAATAATTGACCGCCTGAGATTTCACCTGCAACTGACGCTGTAGCTCAGCGTAAGCTTGCTGGAGTTGAGGAATGCGCTGAAAATTAACCGCCACCTGAGCTTCTGCCCGACGAATCGCCTCTAACCGACTCTGCTGGGCGGCAAGTTCTGTTTCCACTCGCAGCAGTTGATTGGCTAGGTTTTGTAAAGTTGCCCCAACTCCCGACACTGGCGGCGCTTGACCGAGATCGACTTGCCAGACAGCGCTTTCCAAGATCTCCTGGGTTCGCCCCTGCAACAAATTTTCCATCTCCTCTCGCTGTAATCTCAAATCTTCTACCAGCGGATGGATGTCGCGGAAGCGGGTGCGTGCTAAAGCGTATTGAGATTCTATTTCGCTAAGTTGCCCGGCTAACGTCTGATAAACCTTATCTTCGCTGAGGATAGCGTCAGCCAGAGCTGTTTCCGGATTTTGACCCGCCTCCACCAGTTGTTGGCGCAATTGCTCATACTGGCGCTGCGTACGACTGAGGGCTATCTCTTCCTCTTGAGCCTGCCACTCCAGGGACTGCATGAATTGATTCACTTGCAGCGCGTAGGCATTCGGGTCAACAATTCTGTAGCTCTCCCGGAAACGGCGGATCGTCAGAGCTGCCTCATCCAGTTCCTTCTGGGCTTCAGGCAGTTGTTCGTCAATGAAGGCAATGGCGTTGGTTGCCTGCGATCGCTGCCGTTCCAAGCTATAGTCCACATAGATCGCACCCAGCGCCTCCAGCACTGCCTTGGCTCTTTGTGGGTCGACATCCGTGTAGGAAACAATCAGTACATCCGCATTTTCAATCTGACTAATGGACAAGTTTCGGAGAACCTGTGATACAGACAGATTGCTATATGTCTCTTGCAACTGGCTAACCGCCCTAGCAACTAAAGCCCGGCTCCGCAAAATCTGAATTTCTGTGGAGAAATTTTTGGATATGTACCAGGATTGGTAGAACTGTCTGGCCTCTGGTCCGGGAGCCACTGGCGCAGTCTTTCTGCCACTTAGGAGAATCAGGGTTTCCGACCGATATTTGGGGGTTTGCATCACCGTTAAGAGAAGTATCCCAGTAAAAACTGCCGTAGCTACCCCCAGGGCAGATTTCCATTGCCGACGCAGGGTCCGCCTTACCTCAGATAAAGATAAGTCAGTTTCCTGAGCCGGAACACTGAGTGCATCAGACCTTGTTAATCGATCACTCATATAGATGCAAACCCCCACCACAAGACAATCATGGTATTTATACTCAGTCAAGCGTGACACTTGATTGAATAATTTCCTCACACACTGCATGCAATTATTAGATATTTCTGTGGGGAGGACATCCGTAAGATCACTTAAATATTTTGAACTTTTTATTGTCAATAACTCTGTAATTTAAGTATTTTTACTAACGAACTCTATCGGAATAAAAAAAATACTTATTTCGCCAAATTTTTAAGAATTT
>JAAUXZ010058119.1_pt1 | contig 20584 bp, 17 predicted proteins | sample 7278131 | NCBI WGS metagenome assembly JAAUXZ01 (sample SAMN14350119, study PRJNA611818) | marine sediment metagenome | isolation source: surface marine sediment (3m) | place: French Polynesia: Moorea | collected 2018-08 | reverse complement strand
CATGCGCCTCAGCGACCAGCAATGGGACGAAGTCGACAAGAGCAAGCTGAAGGAGTGGGAAGACGACGACGAGTGGTAATCAGGCCGGCGTGTCTCCCCTCAACAGCGATTCCAGCTCCTCCGCCGTATCCCTCACTGACTGGATCAGCTTCTCCTCCGACTCGTGAATCTCGTGCTGCTCTACCAGCAGTTTCGAGTCGCGCTCGTAGAACGCGTTGACGACGTGCTTCGCCTGCGCATCGGAATGCCCGAGACGCGTCAGCACGAGTTCGGTCATCGCGAGACTGGAGAGCAGGGTTTCGCGAAAGATGTGCGTGATGCCGACGTCCATGAGCTTATGGGCGTGCCGGCGATTGCGTGCCCGCGCGATGATCTTCAGGTGCGGGAAGTGTCGCGTCACCGCTTCGGCGATTCGCATGGACTGCTCCAGGTCGGAGACGGCGAGCACGAATATTTTCGCATGCTCCGCGCCGGCGGCACGCAGCAGGTCGACGCGCGCTGCGTCGCCGTAGTGCACGTCGGAACCATAGCGCCGCACGAAATCGACCTGGACCGAATCGCTTTCCAGCGCCGTGAATGGCCTGCCGATTATGCGCAGCAGGCGGCCGACGATCTGTCCGACGCGGCCGAATCCGGCGATCAGCACTTCGTTGTGATGGTCCTCCTCCATTTCGTCGTATCCGGGCTCAGGCACCTGCTCAGTTTGCTGCGAGAGCCGCTCTGCCAGCGCGTAGAGCAGCGGCGTCAACATCATCGACACGGTGACGGCGAGGATCAGCTCGTCGATCAGGCCGAACGGCAAGACCTGCTCGGTTCGCGCGATCGCGAGCAGCACGAACGCGAACTCGCCACCCTGCGACAGGACGACCGCCGTCTTCAGGGCCGCGCGCGAATCGCACATGCCGAACAGGCGCGCCAGCGGGAACAGCACGATGGCTTTCGTCGCCATCAACAGCGCGACCATGACCAGTATCTTCCCCGGGATATCGAGCAACAGGCTGATGTTTACCGTCATGCCGACAGCGATGAAGAACAGGCCGAGTAGGAGTCCCTTGAACGGTTCGATATCGGCTTCCAGCTGGTGGCGATACTCCGAGTCCGCCAGCAGCATGCCGGCGATGAAGGCGCCGAGCACCATCGACATGCCGGCGACTTGCATCAGCAATGCGCTGCCGATGACGATCAGCAACGCCGTCGCGGTGGTAATCTCGTGGATGCCGGAGCGCACGGCGATCTTCAGTACGCGACTCTGCATCAGCCGACCAACGAAGATCAGTCCCAGGATCGCGCCGACCATGATGCCAATCTCCGTGAAATCGATGCCTTCGTCGGACGACGCATTTTGACCCAGCAGCGGCAGCAGCGCGATCAGCGGGATCGCGGCGAGATCCTGGAAAAGCAGGATCGAGAAGGAAGCGCGGCCATGGTGGGCCGAGAGCTGTTTCTTCTCGGCGAGCATCTGCAGGACGAACGCGGTGGACGACAGCGCGAGCACGAGTCCGATGACGATCGCCGCCTTCCCGGACAGGCCGAGCGCCCAAGCGACGAGTGCGATCATCGCGGCACTGGCGACCACCTGGCTGGTACCCAGGCCGAATACCATACGTCGCATGACCCAAAGGCGCGATGGTTTCAGTTCGAGGCCGACGATGAACAATAGGAAAACGACGCCGAGTTCAGCGAAGTGCAGGATGTGCTCGGCGTCAGTTACGACTGCGAATCCGAACGGTCCGATGATGATGCCGGCCGCCAGGTAACCGAGGACGGACCCAAGGCCGAGACGGCGACTCAAGGGTACGCAGATCACTGCAGCAAGCAGATATACGAGGGATTGCGCAAGTAAACTCATCGTGGTTCCCTGACAACGGTTCGATTACACTAACGCCATTCGGCTCCGGGCCGGATCTGCGCCGACAGGCGAGAATACTTCAGGTTGGGCCTATGCACACAGCCAGACGCGGAATCTCGAGGACTATCGCGACCACTGTCGCGTGCCTCTGGCTGATCGGCGGATGCGGTACGGGTGACGAGGAACAGGTGTCCGAAGCGGCACCGGCGACCGATGCTGCGGCTCCCGCTGCCGAGCCGGAATCGACATTGGCCCGCGAGGCGCGGTCGGTCATCTCCGAAGAAATGCCTTACGGCGAAGTCGGGGACGAACTGGTCTACGGGCATTTCGTCGCACCGTCCGACATGTTCGAGCCGCTGCCGGCGGTCATCATGATCCACGAGTGGTGGGGACTGAACGACGAGATTCGCGCGCGGGCAGACCGCCTGGCGGCACAGGGTTACATCGTACTCGCGGTCGACCTGTTCGGCGGGCAGACGGCGAGTGACCCGGCCGTTGCACGCAAGCTGATGCTGTCGGTCGTCGAAGATCCCGACGCGGCCGACGAGAACATCCGCAGCGCCTTCGCCTTTGTCAGCGACGTGGCCGGCGCGCCGCGCGTCGGCGCCGTGGGCTGGCGCTTCGGTGGAACCTGGGCGCTCAACACGGCCATGCTGTTTCCGGAAGAACTCGATGCCACGGTCATCTACTACGGTCCGGTCACGAGCGACGAGGACAGGCTTCGGCCCGTGGCCACGCCCATCCTCGGCCTGTTCGCGGGTGACGACGTCAGTATCAAGATCGATACGGTCGAAGAGTTCCAGGCAGCATTGGAGCGACTGCGCAAGGAATACGATATCCAGATCTATGCGGGAGTGGGACAGCGCTTCGCCAGCGAGTCAGCGCCGAACTACGACGAGAACGCAGCCGACGACGCCTGGAACCGCACTCTCGAATTCCTCGAGCGTCACCTGGGCGCCGCCGAGACCTCCGCGGACGATTCCTGATCGCACACCAGCCGTAACGGCAGCCCGAGGCTCGCATAGCTGATCGAGGCACTGCTCTCATCGCGGCAACGCAGTGAGAACTGCGCCGTAGCCACACCGCTCAGCAGCAGCTCGCCGCCGTCCTCACTGGCACAGAATTCGCCCGTCGTTACCGCGGCGATCTGCTTTCGCGGCACCTTGACGATGGTGCGCAGAGACTTCGCCTCCGGCTCTGGAACATGGCGCTCATGCGCATCCGCAACGCTTATCGTCAGCGATTCCGCGACGCCGCCGTCTTCGCATTCGAATTCTGCGTGTACCGAGAACTCGAGTGACGGCAACCGGGTCAATTGGCTGGAATTCGGTTTGACGCGCGCGAGGGCCTCGTCGGCGCTGACGATGAGCTCGGTATCCGCAAGCGCTACAGCGCTCGCGAGAACAAACAGTATTGGAACTCCGGCTCGCTTCATTGGCCCAAGGCTACGTCGACTTGCCGTAAAATCAAGCAACAGGAGCACGGCATTGATCAAAAAGGTCGTACATTTCACCTACAAGGCAGCACGGCGGATCATCGTCGGCGTCGTTGGTGCGACCGTCCTGGTGCTCGGTGTCGTTATGATCGTCACGCCGGGCCCGGCGCTCATCGTCATCCCGGTCGGGCTTGCGATATTAAGTCTTGAATTTGCGTGGGCGCGGCTGTGGCTGAAACGCCTCCGCGAATCGATCAGCAATCGCAATTCCAGCGACCATGGGGAGCGAGCCGAAAGCCACCGCCGGCGCGTCTCGAAGTAGAAAAAAGGCGCCGGAGAGCTGAATTCATTGATTGATCCAGCGGGCCGATCCGACACGGAGCGGTCTCCGGCGCCCTAAGCTTAACGGCAGGGGGGGTGCCGCCAGGCCTTCCGGGCCCGTATCAACCGGATTCCCGTCCGGTCGTTTCCGCGGGTGCCGACGGGTAGTCAGGGGGGAGAGAAGCCCGTGCGCCACGCCGCGGAGAGTGGTGAAGCTTCAGGAAGCGTCGCCACTCGAAACCGATATAGGGGCCTGACGCTCGTTATCAAGTGGCGCCGCGGCGAAGGCCGAGCTGGCTGCCGACGATACGCCGATCAGTACGATCAATGCAGCCACCAGCGCGAGCCCGTTTTCGATGTATTTCGCTTTCATGTTTCTGTCCTTAGAAAATCCGAGGGAAGACAAGGCTCCCCGTTAAATTCAATTGCCCAAGCGCCGGGTCGCAGCGCTACGGCTATGTCATTGCACATGTCGTGCCAACTCTCAATCCCTTTAGAAAACAGTGGCTTGGCCGGGGAACAGTAATTACGAAATTCCGTAAATTACGAAATGTCGTAACACTAGTTACGGAATTTCGTATATGATGCGGGCCATGATTACGCAGGACGATTACCAGTGGCTGTTTCGCAAGGCGCCGGTAATGGCGACATCAATCGCGGAGGACGGGGTCTATCTCGACGTCAGCGACGCAATGCTGGAGCGCCTGGGCTATACCCGCGACGAGATGGTGGGCGAGCGCCCGGAGGACTTCGCAACGCCGGAGACCGCCGAACGTGTTCGCGGAGAACTGCGCCCCGCGCTGCGCCGCACCGGGAAGCTGGAAAACGAGCCCATCACCCTGCTGGCAAGGTCGGGCGAGGCCGTCGATTGCGTCACCAGCGCTTTCATCGAATACGACCGCGAAGGGGAGTTCGTTCGCACGGTGGCGATGTACTCGGAGCTGTCGGATGAGGCCAGGGTCAACTTCAAGTACCGGACCCTTTATCGATCGACGCCTGCGATGTTGCACACGGTGGACGACGCCGGGCTGATTGTCACGGTGACCGACCACTGGCTGCAGAAACTCGGTTACGAGCGCGAAGAAGTTATCGGCCGGCCCATCACGGATTTCTTCAGCTCGGCCGACCGTCGCCGCCATGCCGATGGCCGCCTGAAGAAACTGATCAGGAAAGGCGAGTTCAACAACCTTGCACGCCAGATGGTCACCAAGGACGGTCGCATCCTCGACCTCGTCATGTCAGCGATCGCGCACCACGACGAGCGCGGCGAAGTGGACAACCTGCTGGTGGCATCGAAGGACGTCACCGAGCGCAATCGCACGGAACGGATTCTGCGCCGCACGCTGGCAGAGAACGCAAGGTTGCGCCGCGAACTGGAGCGGGAGCGCGATTACCTCCGCGAGGAAGTCAACGTCGCCATGAACTTCGGTCGGATCGTGGGCACGAGCGCCGCGCTGCGCCGTATGCTGAAACGCGTCGAGGCGGTTGCAGAAACGCCGGCCAGCGTGCTGCTACAGGGTGAGTCGGGTGTCGGCAAGGAGCTGGTGGCGCACGCGATCCACATCCGCAGTCCGCGCGCGGACAATCCGCTCGTCAAGGTCAACTGCGCGTCGATCCCGAAGGAGCTGTTCGAAAGCGAATTCTTCGGCCACGTGAAGGGCGCCTTCACCGGCGCGCATCGAGACCGCATCGGCCGCTTCCAGCTCGCTGACGGCGGCACGATCTTCCTGGACGAGGTAAGTGAGATTCCCCTCGAGCTGCAGGCCAAGCTGCTGCGCGTATTGCAGGAAAGCGAGTTCGAAAGGGTCGGTGACGACGTAACGCGGTCGGTCGACGTTCGCATCATTGCGGCAACCAACCGCAACCTCGAGCAGCTGATCGTCGACGGTGAATTCCGCGAGGATCTCTTCTACCGGCTCAGTGTGTTCCCGGTGGATGTGCCACCGCTCAGGGAGCGCGGCGAGGACGTCGTGCAGCTCGCGCAGCATTTCCTCGAGCAGACTTGCAAGGACTTCGGCCGGGAGGGGCTGACGCTGACGCGGGCGCAGACCGAGATCCTGCGCAGCTACCACTGGCCCGGCAATGTTCGCGAACTCAAGAACGTGATCGAGCGCGCAGTGATATTGTCGCAGGGCAAGGTCCTGCGGCTGGACCTGTCGATGCGGGCGCTCGCTGCGGACGGCAGGAGCGATGACGAGGAGCAGCGCGTCGACGTCGGCATTCTTACCGAGAAAGCGATGAAAGAACTGCAGCGCACGAATACCATCAAAGCGTTGCAGCAGGCGAACTGGCGCGTGTCCGGCAAGGGCGGCGCCGCGGAACTGCTCGGCGTGCGCCCCACCACGCTCGCCGACAGGATACGAACGATGAAGATACAGAGACCTTCGCGATAGGCGACGATGAATCGGACCGTCATCAATCGGCTGGCGATCAGCCTCGCGTTCCTGGGGCTCGTCTACAGTCTCTACCTGTTGCCGTTCGCGGACTGGGTTGCGGCGACGGTGGCCTGGGCGCAGGCGCGTCCCGTCGCCGGCCCGTCGACGTACGTGCTGTGCGTCATCGTGGGAACCGTCCTGTTCGTGCCGGGTTCGGTCTCTATGATGATCGGCGGGTTCCTGTTCGGCCCGGTGCCTGGTTTCCTGCTCGCCGCAATCGGTATCTCGCTCGGCGCACAGAGCGCGTTCCTGGCCGGGCGCAAGGGCGCGCGACACTGGGTAGAGAGCCGTGTTGCCGGTAGCCGGCGGCTTACCGCCGTCGAAAAAGGCCTGCGGGAAGAGGCCTTCGTCATCGTCGTGCTGACCCGCTTGTCACTCGTGATCCCGTTCAACCTGCTGAACTATGCCTACGGTGTCACATCGGTGCGCTCCGGCATGCATCTCGTCGCCACCACCCTCGGCATGTTGCCGGCTGTGGCCCTGTACGTTTACCTGGGTACCCTGGCGCGCGACATCGGTCAGATACTGTCGGGTGAAGCTACGCCGACGGAGCTGGGCTACTGGATTGCCGCCGCCGGTATCACCGCGATCATCGTCCTGACATGGGCGATCCACCGCACGGCGAGTCGCGCGCTGGAGCGTCACCTGCCTGAACTGGAATCGGAAAATGCAAATTAGATGGCTGTTGTTTGGTTGCCTCCTGACCGTCGCTCACTTGCAGGCGGACGGCCTGCCCACGGGCGTACAGCGCGCACTGGATGTTCGCCAGGTGCCGGCGGACACGCTCAGCATCCACGTCGCCGACGTCGACACCGGCGAGACGGTGCTGCAGTGGAATGACGCCGAGCCCCGCAATCCCGCATCCACGATCAAGCTACTGACCACGCTGGTCGCGCTGGACGTTCTCGGTCCTGCGTTCCGCTGGAAGACCGATGTCTACGCGATGGGTGAGATCAACGGTGACACGCTCGACGGCGATCTGCTCATCAAGGGATACGGCGATCCTTTCCTCGTCACGGAACGGGTCTGGCAACTGCTCCGCGACGTGCGCAATCGCGGTATTCGCGAGATAACCGGCGACCTGCTCATCGACGACAGCTACTTCGACGTCGGTGAGTATGATCCTGGTGCCTTCGACCGCCAGCCGCTGCGGGCCTACAACGTTGCACCCAATGCGCTGCTGATGAACTTCAAGGTCGTGCGCTACTGGTTCGAGCCGGACCAGGCCGGTCGCGGCGTTACGGTCCGTCTCGACCCGGCGATCGATAACTTGCGGGTCGAGAACCGCCTGGGCCTGGCGGCCGGAAGCTGCCGCGGCTACCAGCGTGGCATCACGATCACGGCCAATGAACCGGTCGATACGATCACGTTCACCGGCAAGTTCCCGAACGGCTGCAAGCGCTACGCGATGGACCGCACGGCGCTGTCGCACAACGAGTTTGCCTACGGCCTGTTCCGTACGCTGTGGCGCGAGTCGGGAGGCAGCTTCGACGGCTCCTTCAGGAACGTCGTCGTGGACGAAGAGGCCGAACCGCTGCTGTCGTTCGACTCGTTGCCGCTAAGCGAGATGATCGCCCGCGTCAACAAGCACAGCAACAACGTGATGGCACGACAGCTCCTGTACACGCTGTCAGCAGAGGTCAATGGCGTGCCCGGGACCGAGGCCGGCGGCAAGCAGGTGATCGACGACTGGCTGACGCAGAACCAGCTGGAGTCGTGCAAGCTTGCCATAGAGAACGGTGCGGGACTGTCTCGGCAATCGCGGATGACGGCGGCGGACATGGGCTCGCTGCTGCAGTTTGCGTGGCGCCAGCCCTACATGCCGGAATACCTCGCATCGATGTCGCTCTCGGGGCTCGATGGCACGCTGCGGCGCCGCTTCCGCAACACCGACCTGATCGGCATGGCGCACCTGAAGACCGGGTCACTCGACCACGTGACGGCGATCGCAGGCTACCTGCAGTCGCGCTCGGGCCGCCGCTTCTCGGTCGTTGCGCTGCAGAACCACGAAGACATCCACCGCGGGCCCGGAGAGGAAGTTCAGCATGCGCTGCTGCGCTGGCTCTACGAGCAGTAATTCACGTCGCATCGTGCAGACCTTGTAGTACACTCCCGGCCGGGCAATGGAGATCGATCATGCGTCTGCTTAGCGGCATCCTGCTGCTGCTGCCGCTCGTGGCAGCAGCCGAAACGGCTTACGTGACTGACAACCTGAGGCTCGGCCTGCACCAGGCCGAGGACACGAGCGACCGTGCGTTCCGCATGCTGGAGAGCGGCCAGGCGCTGGAGATCCTCTCGCGCGACCGGAACTACGCCAACGTGCAACTGCCCGACGGCGTCCAGGGATACGTCAAGGCCGCGTATCTCGTTGCCGAAAAACCTGCCAAGCTAATCGTCGCCGAGACGCTCGCCGAACGCGACGCGCTCGCAACCGAACTCGAGGAGACCCGGCAGGCATTCGCGGGACCCGCCGCGACGATCCAGGGCCTGAAGGACGAGGCTGCCGAGCTGACCTCCAAACTCGAAAGCGCCGAAGCGCAGGTCGTCGAGCTGCAGGAAGAAAACGCGAGCATCCAGGGCATGAAGGAACGCTACAAGGGCAGCCTGCCGCTCCGCTGGGTCGGCGGTGCGACGGCCGTCTGCCTGGTCGCCGGCTTCCTGCTGGGGCTGTGGTGGGTCGATCGGCAGAGCCGCAAGCGTCACGGCGGCATCCGCATCTACTGATCGGGCGGCATATACCCGCTTGTTATATCCCGATAACGAACAAACCGTTCACGCTCTGCGTCCGGCTGCATAAGGTTGCTGCCTCACGTCGCGCACGTCGCGACCCGAGGAGTGGCGATGTCCGAACAGGCGGGCGGCGCGATGCCGCTGACCGAACAACAGGCTGCCAGGATCAACGAGGCCGTCGTCGGGCTATCGGCGATGCAGCTGCAGTGGATGTCCGGCTATGCGGCCGGACTCGCGGCCGCAGCCCAGGATACCGGGCCTGCGTCGATGCCTCGCACTGGTGGAGCTCAGCTTACGATTCTGTATGGTTCGCAGACCGGCAACGGCGAGCGTCTGGCAGAGGAACTTTGCGAGCAGGCGCAAGCCAGGGGTTTCGCGACCACCTGTGCAAGCCTCGCCGAGTTCAAGCCGGCTGCCCTGAAGCGTGTTACTCATGCAGTATTCGTCGTCAGCACTCATGGCGATGGCGACCCCCCCGACGATGCGGAACTGTTTTACGAGTACCTGGTGTCAGGCCGCATGCCGCAGCTCGACAAGCTGCAGTACACGGTGCTCGCGCTGGGCGACAGCAGCTATGCGAACTTCTGCCAGACGGGCAGGGAATTCGACGGCGGACTGGCCGATCTGGGTGCCAGCCGCTTCCTGCCGCTGACCGAATTCGACCTCGACTATGATGCCGCCGCCTGGCACGAGAGCGTCATCGCGAAACTGCCGGACATCCTGGGCTCGCCGGTGCGCCACCTGCGTGCCGTCGAGTCACTGCCCGCGTACGGCAAGGACAATCCCTTCACGGCCGAGGTGCTCGTCAATCAGCAGATCACCGGTGCCGGGTCGAGTAAGGACGTGCGGCATGTCGAGCTGTCGATCGAGGGTTCCGGCATTCACTATGAACCCGGCGATTCGTTGGCGGTCGTGCCGCACAATCCGCCGGAACTCGTCGACGAGCTGATCGGTATGCTGCATCTCGATGCAGGCGAGGCAGTCAACGCTGGAGGCGAGGCTCTGCCGCTCCGTGACGCGCTGAGCGGCAAACTCGAGATCACAACACTCTGCAGCCGGTTTTTGGAGGCATGGGCGAGTGGCAACGACGAGCTGAGCGCACTGCTGCCGGACCAGCGGATGCTCGACAGCCACCAGGTCATCGACATCGTCAGCCGCTTCCCGGCCTCTGTGACCGCGCAGCAGTTCGTGGATTCACTGCGCCGGCTGGCACCACGGTCGTACTCGATCTCATCGAGCCTCAACGCGAATCCGGATGAAGTACACCTGACCGTCGCGGCGGTTCGCTATGAAGCCTTCGGACGCACGCACGAGGGTGCTGCATCAACCTATCTCTGCGACAGGTTGCCGGAAAGCGGCCGTGTTTCGGTGTTCGTCGAGCCGAACAGGCGCTTCCGACTGCCCGATCCCGACGTACCGATCATCATGATCGGCCCGGGCACCGGCATCGCGCCGTTCCGCGCATTCGTCGAGGAGCGCGCCGAGCAGGGCGCTACCGGCAAGAGCTGGCTGTTCTTCGGCGACCGCAACTTCCATAGCGACTTTCTGTACCAGCTCGAGTGGCAGCGTCACCTGAAGCGTGGCCACCTGTCGCGCATGGACGTTGCGTTCTCGCGGGACCAGCAGCACAAGGTCTACGTACAGGATCTCATCGCGAAGCACGCGAGCGATGTCTACGAATGGATCGAGGCCGGTGCGGTGATCTACGTCTGTGGCGATGCGAAGCGCATGGCGAAAGACGTCGACGAGACACTGCTCGATGTGCTGCAGCAGCAGGGCCGGCAGGATCGTGCCGCCGCCGAGGCGCGGCTGAAGGCACTGCGGCAGTCGCGGCGCTACCAGAGAGACGTGTACTGATGGCGAACTCGAGGCCGACAGACGTGGAACGCATCAAGACCGGCAGTCGCCACCTTCGCGGTACGCTGGCGAAGAGTCTCGTCGATCCGCTGACCGGCGCAATCGCCGAAGACGATACGCAGCTGTCGAAATTCCACGGTATCTACCAACAGGACGATCGCGACGTTCGCTCTGAACGGGCGCGCCGGAAACTGGAGCCCGCCTTCAGCTTCATGATCCGCGCGAGAATCCCCGGCGGTTTCCTGACGGCCTCACAATGGCTCGCACTGGATGATATCGCGCTCCAGCATGCCGGCGCGTCGATCCGGCTGACGACACGGCAGGCGGTCCAGTTCCACGGCGTGATCAAGCGCGATCTTAAGCAGACGATCGCCGATATCAATGCAGCGATGCTGGATACGCTCGCGGCGTGCGGTGACGTCAACCGCAACGTTATGGCGCCTGCGTTGCCGGCGTTATCGTCGGTGCACCGTGAGGTACTGGAACATGCGCGCGCCCTGTCGCGACACTTGCTGCCGGCGACCGGCGCCTATCACGAGATCTGGCTCGACGGTGAGAAGGTGGAATCGTCCTCGCCGCCCGTCGAGCCGATCTACGGCGACACTTACCTGCCGCGCAAGTTCAAGGCCGCGTTCGCCGTACCGCCGCAGAATGACGTTGACGTATACGCACAGGATCTCGGCTTCGTCGCAATCGTGGAAGACGGGAAGATCACCGGGTTCAATGTTCTCGTCGGCGGCGGCATGGGCATGACGCACGGCGATCCCGCGACGTACCCGAGGCTTGCCGAGCCGCTCGGTTTCTGTGGGCCGGACCAGTTCCTGGCGGTCGCGGAAGCGGTGGTCACGACGCAGCGAGACTTCGGCGATCGCACGAATCGAAAGCGTGCCCGCCTGAAGTACACGATCGATGATCGCGGGATCGACTGGTTCCGCGCGGAGGTTGAGCGGCGCTCAGGCGTACGATTGCAGGAAGCGCGCCCGTATCGTTTCACCACCACCGGAGACGTGTACGGCTGGCAACGCGATGAAGGCGGTCGCTGGCATTACACACTGTTCGTCGAGAACGGGCGGGTCGCCGACGCCGGTGGGCGGCAGATCCTGGCGGGACTGCGGGCGATCGCGGAGCTCGGTCTTTGTGAATTCCGGCTCACGCCGAACCAGAACCTGGTCCTCGCCGACGTATCAAAGGACGACAGGGAGCGCATCAACGGCCTGCTCCTGTCGTTTGGCTGTGAGGATGGCGTGTCGCAGTTGCGCCGGCATTCGATGGCTTGCGTGGGCCTGCCGACCTGCGGCCTTGCCATGGCCGAGAGCGAGCGCTACCTGCCATCGTTGATCGACAAGCTCGATGCCGAACTCGCGGAACACGGACTCGGGGACGCGTCGATCACGACCCGCATGACCGGTTGCGCCAACGGCTGCGCGCGGCCTTACCTGGCGGAGATCGGCCTGGTCGGCAAGGGTCCGGGACACTACTCGCTGTTCCTCGGCGGCAGCTTCGCCGGCGAACGCCTGGCATCGAAGGTCCTCGATAATGCGGACGAGGCCGAAATCCTGGCGACCTTGTCGCCGCTGCTTGCCCGTTACGCGAGCGAGCGGCACGCGAGCGAGCGATTCGGTGACTTCCTGCTCCGGACCGGGAGTGCAGCCCGGTGAATGCGGAACGGAGAATCGCCTGGGCACTGGATAATCTGCCGGGCCGGCACATCGTCAGCTCGAGTTTCGGCGCGCAGGCGGCGGTGATGTTGCACCTGGTCACCCGGCAGCAGTCGGACATCCCGGTCGTATTCATCGATACAGGCTACCTGTTCCCCGAAACCTACCGCTTTGTCGACGAGCTGACAGAGAGGCTCGACCTGAATCTCACGGTGTTTCGCCCGGACGTCTCGGCAGCGTGGCAGGAAGCTCGATTCGGCGAACGCTGGAGCCAGGGTCGTGAAGCACTGGATGCCTACAATCGCGACAATAAGATCGCGCCGATGGAGCGGGCACTGGCCGAGCTCGGCGTCGGCACTTGGTTTGCCGGGCTGCGGCGCAGTCAGTCGAACTCGCGCGCAGATACTCCGTTCGTGGTCAAGGCCGGGCAGCGCCACAAGGTTCACCCGATTGCCGACTGGAGCGATCGCGATGTCTATCGCTATCTCGAGGACAACGGCTTGCCGTATCACCCCTTGTGGCACGAAGGCTATGTGTCGATCGGCGACGTACACACGACGCGTACGCTTAAGGATGCGGGCGATGAGGAACAGACACGCTTCTTCGGCCTGAAGCGCGAGTGCGGGCTGCACGAGATGGATTTCGGTGCGTCGGCGAGCGATCCTGCCTGCGCCTAGGCCGCCTCGACCACACCTTCGGCACAGCCGCCGCGCAGCGGCAGGCGGGCATCGCTGAACAGGGCATCGATGTCTTCCTGGGTTCTCGCACGGCGCAGCTCGTCGAGCTGCTTCGGTTCGATGTGCGTTGCGAACAGCGTCAGGAAGTCGATCATGTAGCGTCGCAGCACGGCGTCGCGACGGTAGCCGATCCAGGTTGTGCTGCGCGGGAACAGGCCCTCGGCCTCGATCGCCTGCAGGTCCCGCCTGTCGGCGCAATCCGCCGCCATGCTCGCAACGATGCCTACGCCGAGCCCCATGCGGACATAAGTCTTGATGACGTCTGCATCGCGTGCCGTAAATACGACGTCCGGTTCCAGGTCCTGCTCCGCGAACGCACGTTTCAGGGAGGACTGACCGCCGAAGCTGAAAACGTAGGTGACCAGCGGGTGCTCAGCCAGGTCCTTAAGCGTTATCTTGCGATCGAGCGCTGCGAGCGCGTGGCCTTTCGGGACGATGATGGACCGGTCCCAGTGATAACTCGGTACCAGCAGCAGGTCCCCGAACAGGTCGTTGGAGCCGGTCGCGATGGCGAAGTCGATCTCGTTGGCCGCGACCATGTCGGCGATCTGCTCCGATGTGCCCTGGTGCAGGTTCAGCGACACGTTCGGGTACTGCTCGCGGAACTCGCGGATGATGTCTGGCAGCACGTAACGTGCCTGCGTGTGCGTCGTCGCGATAGACAGCGAGCCTTCCTCTTCGCGGAAGTAGTCCGACGCCAGGCTGCGGATGTTGTCGACTTCTTTCATGATGACGCGGGCACGCTCGATGACCTGCTCGCCCGCGGGCGTGACGCCGCTCAAGCTTTTGCCCTTGCGCGTAAACAGCTGCAGCCCGAGTTCCTCCTCGAGCAGCTTCAACTGTTTGCTGACGCCCGGTTGCGACGTGAACAGGCGTTCCGCAGCCGCCGTGATGTTCAGGCCGTTGTCGACGATCGCCAGCAGGTACTTGAGTTGTTGCAGCTTCATCGTGTGAGTCCGGGTGTTCTGGTGTATGACAACTTCCGCCGCCGTCAGTTTCACGGCGCCGGAAGGGCCTAGGTATAGCAGATTCTTATAACGGCTGGCTATAACGGCAGAAAGTAAGCGTCTTTTGGCGGCGGAAGACCACTGGCTATAGTAACCGCGGGCAATCGGCGGACACGCTTATGGACTATTTTCCGGCTTTTCTGGATCTCAAGGGGCGCTCCTGCCTCGTCGTGGGTGGCGGCGACGTCGCCCTGCGCAAGGCGCGGCTGCTCCAGGCGGCGAGTGCCGATATCACGGTCGTTGCACCCGAAACCAGCTGGGCGTGTGCCGAGTTCATCGAGCGGCATGCGCTGCAGTATCTCGAGCGCCGCTTCGATACGGACGATGTTGCGGGCAAGTGGCTCGTCGTCAGTGCGACGGGTGACGCAAAGACCGAACAGGCCGTATTCGAGGCGTCGACGAGGGCAGGTGTGTTCTGCAACAGCGTCGATGACCGGGGTCACTGCAGTTACATAACGCCCGCGATTGTCGACCGCAGCCCCATTGTAGTGGCCATTTCCTCCGGCGGTGCGGCGCCGGTGCTGGCACGGAAACTCCGGGAGAGAATCGAAGCGATGCTGCCGAGAGACTTCGGGCGACTTGCGACACTCGCGCGCCGCTGGCGCAGGACAGTCAGCCACCGCATCGATGGGCTGCTCGGCCGGCGCCGCTTCTGGGAGGCGGTGTTCGACGGCCGCGTTGCGGACGATGCGCTGGGCGGAAACTTCGACAGGGCCGAGCGCGAGATGGCGCGACTGCTCGTCAACTTCGAGGAACGCAAACCGGGCCAGGCGTGGCTCGTGGGCGCCGGCCCCGGCGACCCGGAGCTGCTCACCTTGCGGGGGCTGCAGGTCATGCAACATGCCGACGTCATCCTGCACGACCGCCTGGTCTCCGACGAAGTGCTGGCGCTGGCGCGTCGTGATGCGGACCTGGTCCCGGTGGGCAAGGCGCCCGGATGCCGACTCACCACGCAGGAGCAAATCAATGAGAGGCTGGTGGAGCTGGTCGCCGAGGGTAAGCGAGTCTGCCGCCTCAAGGGCGGTGATCCGTTCGTGTTCGGACGCGGCGGCGAGGAGGTCGACGCGCTGGCGGCGGCCGGCCTCGATGTCGAGGTCGTGCCGGGAGTAACCGCCGCTGCCGGCTGCGCCGCTGCTGCGGGTATTCCGCTGACACATCGGGACCTTGCACAGTCTGTGGTGCTGGTCGCGGCGCACGGCAAGGACTCGGTGGATGAGCTCGACTGGCAATCGCTGGCGAGGGAGCGGCAGACGATCGCCTTTTACATGGCGGTCAAGCGCTTGCCCGAGGTCATGAACAGGCTGATCGACGGCGGTCGAGGCGCCAGCACGCCGGTAGCCATCGTCGAGCGTGGCACTCTGCCACAACAGCGGGTTATCCGCGGCACGCTCGGGCAGCTCACGATGCTGGCAGAAGCCCAGGCGATCGAGTCGCCCGCCGTCCTATTCGTCGGTGAGGTCGCTGCTCTCGGGGCGTCACGGGCGGAGACCGTGGCATCGGCGGAGCCATGCCCCGTCACGCAAAGTCCACCGATTTGTGCTAAACAAAGTAGCTGATCGCATAAAAAGGACAACCAAATGATCTACAACAGCATCCTGGAGACGATCGGCAATACGCCCGTTGTGCGACTCAACCGCATGGCGCCCGATCACGTCGAGATGTACGTAAAGGTCGAGTCGTTCAATCCGATGGCCTCTGTCAAGGACCGCCTGGCGTTCGCCATCGTCAACGATGCCGAGACGAAGGGCGAGCTCAAGCCCGGACAGACGGTCGTCGAGGCCACCTCCGGGAATACCGGAATTGCCCTGGCCATGGTCTGCGCCGCGAAGGGCCATCCGTTCGTCGCAACGATGGCGGACTCGTTCTCGATCGAGCGTCGCAAGGTCATGCGCGGCCTCGGCGCCAAGGTGATACTGACGCCCGCCGCGGAACGCGGCTCGGGCATGGTTCGAAAAGCCGAGGAACTCGCCGAGAAACACGGTTGGTTCCTGGCACGACAGTTCGAGAACCCGGCGAACCCGGAATTCCATCGGCAGACGACCGCGGCAGAAATCCTGAGCGACTTTGCCGGCCGGCGGCTGGACTACTGGGTAACCGGCTACGGCACGGGCGGCACGATGACGGGCGTCGGCGAGGTGCTGAAAACGGCAAGGCCCGAAGTCACGATAGTGGCGACCGAACCGGCCGGCGCATCATTGCTCGGTGGCAAGGAGTGGAACCCGCACAAGATCCAGGGCTGGACGCCGGACTTCATCCCGGACGTACTCAATCGCGACGTGTTCGACGAACTGTTCACCGTTAGCGACGATCGTGCCATCGAGGTTTCGCGGGACCTCGCTGCGAGGGAAGGGATCTTCACCGGAATCTCGGCCGGGGCGACACTTGCCACCGCGCTCGACGTTGCCCGGAAGGCTCCCGAGGGATCGGTGATCCTCGCCATGTTGCCCGATACCGGCGAGCGCTACCTGAGCACGCCGTTGTTCGAAGGCGTCAACGAAGGCTCTGACGACGAGTGGCTGGCCACCCAGTAAGCTGAGACGCCGATCACAGCGTTTTCGCGCGGCTGCTGGCATCGTGGTGAGCCGGTCATCACGGTGGCGGAGTCCGCGTGGCAGCTGAATTACAGAGCCTGATAACAAGGAAGAACATCAGCACGTCTGCAGGGCTGTTGCACTCGCTCGTTCCCAGGGCGCAGGCCTTCTGCTACTACGACGCCCGGCGCCATTGCGCCTGGAGTAGCGACGACGCCGAGGATGCCGAGGTCGATGGCTTCGTCGCGGAATTGCCCGCCGAGGTTCTCGAGGGGCTCGGGGACAGCGACGAGCCGCTGCGGCGCACGCTGCCGTCCGGTCGCACGGCGCTGGCATTCGCCGTTTGCGGCGAGGACGAGATGCTCGGCGTGCTGGTCTGCCTGTTTTCCAGGAACGCCGGCAAGTCTTCGTCATTCAATCCCAGCCTGCTGAAAAGTATCGTCGAGCCGGCGACCGAGCTGATCGGCGAAAGCCTGCGGCAGGGCCAGGAACTGATCGATGCGAATCGCAGGGCCGACACCGCGGAGAAGGAGTTGCAGCTCGTCTACGAAATTGACGAGAAGATCCACGGCAAGTCGAAGCGTCACTCGCACCTCGCCCAGCTCGTCGGCAAGAGCGGCCGTTACCTCGGCATCAATTACAGCGTGCTGCTGATCCCGTCCAAACGGATTCGCATCAGCGCCACGCATTCCAGCTGGAAGAACGTCAATCGCAAGGTTCTGGACCGCTACCTGATCGATCACTTGATGCCGAAACTCGACGGCCAGCGACAGGCGGCGGTGTTCGATATCCCGGCTATCGACGGTTCGACCAATATTGCGGAACAGGGCTACCAGGCACTGCTGAGCCCGTTAATGGACCGGCAAGGCAACGTCGAGGGTGTGTTCGCATTGCTCGGGCGCGTGGACCAGCGCGACTTCTCGACGAACGACCGGCATTTCATGTCGCACATCGTCCGCAAGATCGACTACGTCATCGAACGCTCCTTCGATTCGATGACGGGACTGATGAACCGCGAGGGTTTCGCGGCGCAGCTGCACGAGTCGTGGAAGGCGCTCACCACGGAAAAGGACACGCACCAGATCATCTATTTTGATCTCGACAACCTGCAGCTCGTCAACGACAGTTTCAGCCACAAGGCGGGTGACGCCGTCATCATGCGCTTCGCTTGCCTGCTCGAGGAAGACCTGCCCAAGAGTGCCGTGCTGTCGAGGCTGACGGGCGACGACTTCTGCATGCTGCTAACGCACGCGGATTCTGACGAGGCGCTCGACTACGCGAACGCGGTTCGCGAGAAATGCGCGGCTCTGCGCTATCTCGACGGCGACAAGTCACTACAGATCACGATCAGTATCGGTATCGCCGAGCTCTCACACCGCAGCGGCGATGTGGGCAGCGCGCTGACGACTGCCCGCATGGCTTGCGAAGCAGCCAAGGACCACGGCCGCGACCGCATCGAAGTCTACAACGAGTGCAATCAGAGCATGATCCGCCGCTTCGACGACATGCAACTGGTCTCGGAGATCCAGCAGGCGCTCGACGGCGACGAATTCGAATTGCTCGCGCAGCCCATCGAGCGCCTCGGGAAGAATGACGGCAAACCGCGCTTCGAAGTGCTATTGCGCATGAACGACGCGAGCGGCGTCCGGCTACCTACCACGGCGCTGTTCTCGGCGGCCGAGCGTTACCACATGATGCCGCAGGTCGATCGCTGGGTAGTGTCGCAGGTACTGGCGAAGCTGGCGGGCGCGCGCGAGCTCGTCGAGGAACAGGACGCGATGTTCGCGATCAACCTGTCAGGCCAGTCGCTCGCGGACGACGAGATTTTCGATTTCATCGAGGAGGAGCTCAGGCACAGCGAGCTGCCGGCATCAGCATTGTGCTTCGAGATTACCGAGTCGGCTGCTGTATCGAATCTCGCCAAGGCGCAATTGTTCATTGAAAAACTGCGTGAACTCGGCTGCGCGATCTCGCTTGACGACTTCGGGGCCGGACTGAGTTCATTCGCATACCTAAAGAACTTCAACGTTGACGTACTGAAGATCGATGGCAGCTTCATCCACGACATTACCGACAACCGCATCTCGGAGTCGATGGTGGCTGCGATCACCGAGGTCGCCAAGGTCATGAAACTCGAGACCGTTGCCGAGTTCGTCGAGTCCCGGGCTGCGAAGAAGCTGCTTCGCAAGATGGGCGTGAACTACGCGCAGGGTCACGTCATCGGCAAACCTGCCGACCTGCAGTCCGTGATCGACCGGCTGGAGGAATCCTCCGACTAGAATACGCCCGCTTCGAGGCCAGCAGCCATCGTCATGCCGAGCTCCCGGCACTCCGCCAGCCGCGCCTCGTCGAACTCACCCGCGATCAAGACCGGTTCCTGGACCTCACGGACGGCGAGCCCCGTCAGGATGCGGCGGATGCTGGAAATCGCGCCGGTGCCGTCGTTGCCAGCACGCACGAACATCGCCCACGGGCGGCCATTGACCTTGCCCTCGCAGGGGTAGAAAACGCGATCCAGGAAGTACTTCATCGCGCCACTCATGTAGCCGAAGTTCTCTGGCGTGCCGAGAATGAAGCCGTCGGCCCAGAGCAGGTCGTCGGCGTCAGCCTCCAACGCGCTGCGCACACGCACGGCGACGCCTGCGATGTCCGGCCGTTGCGCGCCTTCGATGACGGCCTCGGCCATTCGCGTCGTGGTTCCGGACTGCGAGTGGTAAACGATGAGCAGGTGTTTGTCCGACACATCGTGAATAGTGCCGGAGTCGCGACGTTTTTTCGATAGACTGCGATTCATGGCTGCGAGTGTCGAAAGGGCCGTCGCCGAAGCGATCGAGGCGCTGCCGGAAGTGCTGCGCGAACCTGTCGCGCGCTGGTTCGAACGCTTCGGCGAGGATGTTCCGCTGCACCTGGTCGAGCCGCTATCGCGCGTCGTCGCATCCAGCGAATTCGCGGCGGCCACCGCCCTGCGCGAGCGGGACTGGTTTCTCGATAACGTTGCGACGTTCGATTCGCTTCCCGGCCCGTTGCCGAAGATTGACGACGACGCGCCGGTCGACGAGACCAAGGCCGAACTGCGGCGCGTCCGCAACCGGGCGCTGCTGCGTGTCATCTGGCGCGAGGTTTGCGGTCAAGCCGGACTCGATGAAACGCTCGGCGATCTTTCCGCGTTGGCCGACACTATGCTCGACGTCGCCGCCCGCTACGCCGAGGTCCAGCTTGCGGAGCGCTACGGCGTTGCCAGGGACGATGCTGGTGAGCGCATTCCACCCGTGATACTCGGCATGGGCAAACTGGGCGGGCTGGAACTCAATCTCTCTTCCGATATCGACCTGATCTTCCTGTACACGACGGAAGGCGAGACGGACGGCCGGAAGTCGGTCAGTGCGCAGGAGTACTTTGGTCGCCTGTCGAGGCAGGTCATCGCCTTGCTCGACGAGGTCACCGCCGACGGTTTCGTGTTTCGCATCGATACGCGTCTGCGGCCGTTTGGTGAGAGCGGGCCGCCGGTCGTCAGTTTCGCGGCACTCGAGAACTACCTGTTACAGCACGGGCGGGACTGGGAGCGCTACGCCTACGTCAAGGCCCGCATCGTCGGTCCGCAACCCGGCGCAGCGGTTGCAGTGGACCTGTACGATAACCTGCTGCGGCCCTTCGTGTACCGGCGTTACCTCGACTACGGTGTCTTCGAGTCTTTACGCGAGATGCACGCAATGATTGCTGCCGAGGTCACGCGCCGCGACTTGAGCGACAACATCAAGCTCGGCCCGGGCGGCATCCGCGAGGCCGAGTTCGTCGTGCAGTCGCTGCAGATCGTGCGGGGCGGCAGCGACGCCGGATTGCAGAGCAGGCGCCTGCAGGAAGTGCTGCCGAGACTCGTCGGCAGTCGCGGCCTGGCCGAAGCAGGTGCGGAGGATCTGAGGGACGGGTACCGATTCCTGCGCCGCGTGGAGAACTTCATCCAGGCGATTCGCGATCGGCAGACCCATGACCTTCCCGTCGACACGGCCGATCGTGCCCGTCTCTG
>JAAUXZ010030098.1_pt1 | contig 20648 bp, 13 predicted proteins | sample 7278131 | NCBI WGS metagenome assembly JAAUXZ01 (sample SAMN14350119, study PRJNA611818) | marine sediment metagenome | isolation source: surface marine sediment (3m) | place: French Polynesia: Moorea | collected 2018-08 | reverse complement strand
GACCGCCTGCTTCAACAACCGGCTGCAGACCACTCAACTGGAAGCGCTGTTTACCGAGATCTGGGAACGCGGTGAACCCGATCGGGAAATGCTCAGATTACACCTCTGAGTCTCATTGGTCTCGCGCCCTGGAAGCCGGACTCAACAGCGCTGCCGGGCAGAACGCGTCCAATGCAATGGTATTGCTCCCATCCGTCAGATGATCCGCGCCGGCGATCCACTTAGCGATATCCTCCAGCACCACGTCCGCCTGCAGATCACGGGTCAGCATGTGATAGCCATTCGCATAGATCCGGGTCTGCCTGAGATGGCCGTTTTCGCTCGGCAGGGAGCCTAACCATTGGCAGGTGGGTTCACGGGGCACGATCTCATCCCTTCTCCCATACAGGATGAGCACCCGACCATGCAGGTTCGCGGCCGCAGCCACGGCCCGATCCATCAGATTGCTGGTGCCGTACAGCACATCCACCCGGGTCGACTTGATGACCAGGGGATCGCGACTCCAGGCCCGCCACATCTCCAGATTGTCCGTCGGCTGCAGGTCAAGGCCGTCGCCGGTCAGTTTTAGCGACGGCATGGTACGGGCCGCCAACCAGAGTGCGAAACGCTGATACCAGGGCATACGATCCCGTGACCAGATCGCAGGCGCCAGAAGGATGAGCCCATCGACAGCGAGCGGTGCGTCGCGCAGCGCAGCGAGTACCACGGCACCCCCCATACTTTCCCCGATCAGGTAGAGGGGTTGATCGGGATATTGCCTGCGCAGCAGGCGGATCATGCTCAACAGGTCTTCGACCATCCGTCCGCTCCCGTGCCAGAGACCGCGACCTTCACTATTGCCGAAACCCCGTTGATCGTAGGCGAATGTGGTGATTCCCCGTCGAGCAAGATACTCCCCGGTGGATGTAAAGCCATTGTGGTAATCGTTCAAGCCGTGCAACGCCAGCAGAATCACCCGGCTCTTGGTATTCACCGGCCACAGCTTGAGCGGCAATCGGAAACCGTCATCCATGACCGCGAAGGACGCTTCCAGCACAGGGGTTGTAGGGCCGGCCGCCGAGGATTGCACATGAGGTGTGGCGCAGCCCTGCAAGATCTGCAGCATGCAGACGAGCACGGCAGGAATAGCGAACCTGGGCATGCAACCGGAAACCGATCGGCAATATCGCAAACAAAATGCTAACGTCATTCGATAACGTTTCAGTGTGTCAATGGCGCATAGGTGTAGCCCGAGCCCCTAAATCAGATCGACCAACCGGTCCAGTTGATCGCGGAATTGGCGTTTCAGGTGTTCAACGTTGTCGTATCCGGTGTAGTAGTGACCGAGTTCTCTGAGCTTTTGCTTGAATTGTAGGAGTGTATTGATCTCATCATCTATGTCACCCGTTTTAACCTCGGCGTTCTTGAAGAAGGTATAGATCTTAGGGCTGCCGGATTCTTGAAACCGCCGGTGCGCGATGTCGAACTCCTCTTCAGTGTATTGACCGGTCTTGGTGAAGAACAGGCTGACGAAAACATCGCATTCCTGCACGGCTCGGTTGTACTCGTCCTGTAAACGGGTCTCGGACATGATGTCGAGAAAATTCTCCCAACGCACGATCTCCAGATAGATCCCCTGCTTGCGCAATTGATCGTTCTGCTGTCGGAAGTAGAGATCAAATGCATCCCGGTCTTTTTCCAATTCAGAAGAGGATGCGATAAAGAGCTTGATCCTGCGCTCTGGCATCTGTGAACGCATAGCTTTCGCCCACACTGGCAGTGAATTCATTCGAGTGCCATCCAACAGTTCCAGCACATCCACATCTTCGTAACTTGCAGGACACTCGACTTTCAAGCGATGGTCTTGCTTGCGTTTCAACAATCGCTTTTGGGCAAAAAACTCAGGCTCCGATGCTTCTCTGCACTCACTGCAATGACAGGGTATCCATTTGTCGACCTTGTCATGCAGGCCTTGAAAAGACTGATTCAATGCATCGAGATCGGCAGCGACCACACTCAGCAGGGCCTTGTGCTCCGGTCCCCGAGCACGCAGTTCGATGTCTCTGCCATCCGGTAGGATTTCTACGAGCACCTGGGTGCCCTCCTGCTCGAACAATACACCGTTCACCCAAGCCAACTCAGGATCACGGACAAAGCGATGCAGTCGTACCGTCAGACGACTGACGAGGCCCTTGGGCATAAACTGGTAACGATACCGCAGCACCAGGTCCCCCGCCCTGTCCCAATCATTTAGAAAGACGGGCTTGGCGGGCGGCAATAGTTGAGTCGCCAGCCAGGTTCTGGGTCGGCTGTCCGGTAATTCGTAACAGAGTTCGAAACGCTGCATCAACGCCAACAGCTCGGGGTGCATGTCTGTATATTGAGAATCGCGCCACAGACGTATGCAATCTTCGGTTTCGAAGCGACCCAGTTTTCCCTTGATGGTCTCATCATCGAGAATACGAAAGACTGCTTCGGTGGCCCATTCGTTCTGCAGGATCACGGTACGGGCCAGCAATGGATCATCCTGGAAATGCAGGAACACACCCAGGTCGTGCAGATAGCTGCTCAGATGCAAGGCCCGCTTGCGGTCGAACGCCGTGTTTTGCGAAAACAGATCGAAATACTCCTGCTGGGAGATATAAGGCGTCAGTTCTGCCCGCTCCTCGATCGCCTCACGGACCTTGACCCAGTAGGCAGGTAGCTCATCGCCAATGTGGCTCAGATGACTGGCGTAATATTCAATAGCATCACCGAGTTCACTTGCCGCACCAGGTTGTTCCAGATTACCACGATAACGATCCATGACGTTGTCGTAGCGGCCCTTGATGCCGGCCAGATCGATGGCCTTGCTGCGTCCACCCTTCTCGTTCTGAAAAATCAGTACGGGGCTGTGATCGCTGAACAGATCGATCAACTCCAGCCAGTATTTGAACCCCTCATCCGAGACAGACCGGTGATCCTTACGGGTGTCATCCACCAGCAGGTAGAGCGAACGCCGGGTGAGAAAGAACTGGTGGGTGGCGTGATAGATCTCCTGCCCGCCAAAGTCCCAGACATTTAACCGAAACTTCCGTCCATCTTTCAGCTTGAAAGTCTGCCGTATTACATCAATACCTCGGGTTGTTTCATGTTCTGTTGGTAATGCCAAATCGGGTTTGTATAAACGGCGTAATAAACTCGTTTTACCGGCGCTTCCTTCGCCGAGTATCAACATTTTCGCTTCGTAGAGATTGTCAACCACTCCTCGTTCTATTTCACTGAAATAATTCAAGATTGCCATTTTACCCCTCATGACAATCTCGGTTGGAGGAATGGTCAGCGGACATTCTTTTACATAAATACCCGATTTACGGATCGTTTTTCCCCAGATTACGGGTAAACCTTGACGAATCAAAACGCGTAATGGCGATAAATTCCTCACTTGGGTCCCTGAAATATCTAGTGTTTCTAGTTTTTCCAACTTTGATAAAGGGGTGAGATCAGCCACAGACGTAAGCGAAAGGTATAGTTTTTTCAGAGAAATCAAATTTGCTAATGGTGAAAGCTCTGAGACCCGGGTATCCGAGGCATCCAAAGTTTGCAAAAAAGGCAAGTCTGCAAGAGGACGCAAATCTGTTATGTGTGTGCCATAGACATTTAACCGTTGTAAGGCTTTCAAGCCTGCTATGGGTCTTAAATCAACTACGGGTGTACGGGATAAAAATAAAGTTTGTAACTGAGTCTGTTGGCTAAGTGGAGTGAGGTCTGTAACCCGACAATTTGATACTACTATCGTTTGTAAAGATTGCAGATTTGCTAGTGGTGATATTTCTTGGATTTCCGTTCCTGACACATTGAGATTCTTAAGGGCATTAAGGCCTGATAACGCTGAGAGTTCCTTAACTTGCGTACCAGGGATATCTAGCCTTTGCAGCGCTGTTAGTCCGGCTAATGGGGTGATATCAGATATCGCAACACCTGATAACAGTAACGTATGTAAGGCAGTTAATCCTGCCAAGGATTTTAGATTGATGATGCGAGTCCCAGAAATGTTTAGAAAACGCAAATCGGTCATATCAGCCAAGGGGGTAAGGTCTATGATTCGTGTTCTGGAAATATTCAAATTCTGCAATCCAGTCAGACCTACCAGGGGTGAAATGTCCGCTATTTGAGAGCCTGATATATACAAAGATTTCAGAGCCATCAGATCTTCCAATGGCTTGATATTCAACAAGCGATCATTGCATTCACCGGCATTCCGAGATTTCCTCCTCTGTAGGCTTTTCCCATCCCATTCATACCACTCATTGGCGAGCGATATGGACTCCAACCAATCCAACTCACGCATGTCCTCAGGGAGCTCAGTCAGACCACAGTTACCCAGGTCGAGGAATTTTGCCTGGGTCTTTTTGTTCTCTGCAATGAGTTGCCGTGCGAGCTCGCTCAAGATCCAATCCTTATCACTTAAATTTATGGAATCCCTTACGTCGTTCTAATTTTCAGGTGTGGAGGGGGAATAATTTGTACCGCAGCGGACACAGAGAACAGAGGTATCATGAAAATTTTAATTAACCAGCAATCTTGTTACTCCTCTGTGATCTCTGTGGTTATAGCCGATTAGAAAATCATGACTCCACCGCCGGTGCTTCACACTCCCCGAAATCCATCGGCGCATCGGCTTCCTGACTGAGCTCCCACTCGAAACGGGGCAGATTTTCAAAGGCCTGCTGCAGACCCTGACGCCAGGAGGCTTCGAGTTGATCGAGATACTGGCCGTTGTAATCGAAGTGACAGCGACTGGCCAGGTGAAATGCGCTGTTCCGATAAACCGACAATTCGAAGGGTGGACCGACAGTGATGTTGGACTTGGCGGTGGAGGTCAGAGAGACCAGTGCCAGTCGGGCCGCGTCATTCAGCGACAGATCATACTGCACCAGGCGGTCGAGCACCGGTTTACCGTACTTGGTCTCGCCGATCTGCAGATAGGGGGTGTTCTCAGACGCCTCGATATAGTTGCCTTGTGGGTAGATCATCAACAGACCATGCGGCTGACCCTGGATCTGCCCCCCCAGGATCAGGGTCACTTCACCGCTGACCCCGGCCTGTTGCAGGGCCTGGCTGTGCTGTTGCTGAACCTGCTGGCTGACCCGTCCCAGATAGTCCGCCGCCTCGAACAGATAGCGGGCGGAGAGCAGATTCTCCCGGCCCTCCGGAAAGTCCAGGTCCCGTTGGATATGGTTGATGATCTCTTGAGTTGTCGCGAGATTACCGGCGGAGAGCAGCACGAAAAGGCGATCCGCAGCCGGAGTGAAGAGATGCATCTTGGAGTAGCTGGTGACGTAATCGACGCCCGCGTTCGTTCTCGAGTCCGAGGCGAACAACAGGCCGTCCTTGAGGCACATTCCCACACAATAGGTCATTTTCCGAACTCTTCAGTGCTGGAGATACGGTTCATCTTAAACCATTCGCCGAAGAAGGTGAAAACGCAGGAAATCCATTGCCCCGGCTGTCTCTTTCCCACGTCAGGTGATGGGTTGGTCATGCTCTGCAAAGAGATTGCCCGGTGGCACGAAAGCTGCTCAACTACCGTTGACCGGTTGATTTGCGTAATGACAGACCGCTTTTTGCACCAAAACAGGACAACCACGCCCCATGTCAGTTCGTGTTGCCATCCACCACCGCACCGAATACCACTATGACCGATTGGTGAGTCTTTCACCCCACACAGTGCGCCTGCGTCCTGCACCGCATACGCGCACCCCTATGCACCATTTTTCCCTGAAGGTGGAGCCTGATACCCATTTCCTCAACTGGCAGCAGGATCCGTTCGGCAATTTCATCGCCCGTTATGTGTTTCCGGAGAAGACCAAGCGGCTCATCGTCGATGTCAACCTGGTGGTCGACCTGGTGACTATCAATCCATTCGACTTTTTCGTGGAGGATGACGCCGCCCACTACCCATTCCAGTACGAAAGCCAACTGGCCAAGGAACTCACCCCCTATTTCGAGATCAAGGAGTCCGGCCCGCTGCTCAACCAACTGCTGGACAAGATCAAGCAGGCTGATCTCGGTAAGGCCATGACCCTGGCGGATGCCCAGCGTGAGACCGCCGAGAGCGGTGAGGAGCCGGAACCCTACACCGGACCGCACATCGTCCATTTCCTGGTGGAGCTCAACCAGCATCTGGAGAAGCTGATCGGCTACACCATCCGCCTCGAGCCAGGGATCCAGAGCTGTGAGAAAACCCTGCACTGCAAGACCGGCTCCTGCCGGGACTCCGGCTGGTTGCTGGTGCAGATCCTGCGCCACCTGGGTCTGGCCGCGCGCTTCGTCTCCGGTTATCTGATCCAGCTCACCGCCGATCAGAAGTCGCTGGACGGCCCCTCCGGTCCGGAGGTCGACTTCACCGATCTGCACGCCTGGGCGGAGGTGTTCATCCCCGGTGCCGGCTGGATTGGACTCGATCCCACCTCCGGCCTGTTCGCCGGTGAGGGCCACATCCCCCTGGCCTGTACGCCGGACCCGACCAGCGCCGCGCCCATCAGCGGGGCCACCGACAAATGTGAGGTGACCTTCAAATTCGAAAACAAGGTCAGCCGCATTCATGAAGACCCCCGGGTCACCAAACCCTACACCGAGGATCAGTGGCGAGCGATCCTGGCCCTGGGCGATCAGGTGGATCAAACCCTGTTGGCAGGTGACGTGCGCCTGACCATGGGCGGTGAACCCACTTTCGTCTCCATCGACGACATGGACAGCCCACAGTGGAACACCGCCGCCCTAGGCGAGCACAAACTCGAACGGGCCGGGGTGCTGTTGCGCAAACTCAAACAGGCCTTCGGCAGCGACGCCCTGCTCCACTATGGCCAGGGCAAGTGGTATCCCGGCGAGCAATTGCCGCGCTGGGCCATGACCTGCGCCTGGCGCAAGGACGGCCAGCCGGTTTGGCAGCACCCGGAGCTGCTGGATCATCCGGACTCGTCCAAACAACACTCGATCGAACATGCCCGGGCGCTGATCGAATGTATCGCGGAACAATTGGCGCTGGACAACCGATACATCAGACCGGGCTTCGAAGACGGCGCCTACTATCTCTGGAAAGAAGGCACCCTGCCGAGCAATGTCGACGTCACCGACAACAAGCTGAAAGACCCCATCGAGCGCGAGCGGATTCGGCGCATCTTCGAGCAGGGATTGGATGCAGAGGTCGGCTTTGCCCTGCCCATCGCCTGGGACTACGGCAGCGAGAGCTGGATCTCCAGCACATGGACGTTTCGCCGCGGCAAGCTGTTCCTGATCCCCGGGGATTCGCCGATGGGCTATCGCCTACCGCTTGACTCATTGCTCTGGGAACCGGAACAACAGCGGCAGCAGATACTGCCGAAGGATCCGTTCGACGCCCGCCGGCTGCTGCCACAGATTCGCGATCGGCTGCGCATGGTACACCGGGGGGTAACCTTACCTCTGGCGGAGCCACCGATGACGGCCGATGATCGCAGTGTGGACCGGCAAGGCAAGGCTGCTTCCGGGATGACCCCGCTGATCCGCACCACCCTCTGCCTGGAACCGCGCAACGGCCACTTACATGTCTTCCTGCCGCCATTGGAAGAACTCGAACACTACCTGGATCTGGTCAATGCCATCGAGACCGCGGCCGTGGAGACCAATCTGCCGATCGTCATGGAGGGTTATGAACCGCCCCATGATCCCCGTCTGCAACGTCTCATGGTGACGCCGGACCCCGGAGTCATCGAGGTCAATATCCATCCCGCCCATGACTGGCAGGAGCTGGTGCAGAATACCTCGGTACTCTATGAAGAGGCCCGGCAAGCACGCCTGGGCACTGAGAAATTCATGCTCGACGGCCGCCATTCAGGCACCGGCGGCGGCAACCATGTGACCATTGGCGGACCTTCCCCCGCCGACAGTCCGATCCTGCGCCGTCCCCATCTGCTGCGCAGCCTGCTGACCTATTGGCAGAACCACCCGGCCCTGTCTTATCTCTTTTCCGGGTTGTTCATCGGCCCCACCTCCCAGGCCCCCCGGGTGGACGAGGCCCGGGACGATGCCCTCTATGAACTGGGGATCGCCTTCAAGGAGCTGCCACCGGATGAAACCCCCATGCCCTGGGTGGTGGACCGGGTGCTCCGCCATCTGCTGGTGGATCTGACCGGCAACACCCACCGCTCCGAGTTCTGCATCGACAAGCTCTATTCCCCGGATGGACCCAACGGCCGTCTGGGACTGGTGGAGTTCCGCGGCTTCGAGATGCCGCCGCATGCACAGATGAGCAGTGTACAGATGCTCTTGTTGCGCTCCCTGATCGCCCGTTTCTGGGACCGTTCCTACGAGCGGGAGCCGGTGCGCTGGGGCACCGAGCTGCACGACCGCTTCATGCTCCCGCACCATGTGGAGCGGGACCTGGCCGATGTGATCGAGGACCTCAGACAGGCCGGCCATGCGTTCGACCAGCACTGGTTCGACCCCTTTATCGAATTTCGTTTCCCACGTTACGGCACCCTCAATGTGAACGATATCGAGCTAGAGCTGCGCTTCGCCATCGAACCCTGGAACGTGCTGGGTGAGGAAGTCACCACCCAGGGCACCGCCCGCTTCGTGGACTCCTCGGTAGAACGGCTGCAGGTGAAGGCCGAAGGGCTGACCCCGGGTCGACATGTGATTGCCTGCAACGGTCGCCGGGTGCCTCTGCGCAACACCGGCACCCGAGGGGAATTCGTCGCCGGGGTGCGTTACAAGGCCTGGCAACCACCCTCGGGGCTGCATCCCACCATCCCGGCTCAGACACCCCTGGTATTCGATGTGGTGGACACCTGGAACGAACGCTCTCTGGGCGGCTGCACCTATCACGTGGCCCACCCCGGAGGACGCAGTCACGAGACCTTTCCGGTCAACGCCTACGAAGCGGAAGCCCGGCGCCTGGCCCGTTTCGCCCAGCATGGGCATAGCGGCGGGTGCATCCAGGCCGCTGCGGAACCCCTGAATCCGGACTTCCCCTGGACCCTGGACCTACGGACACCTGTGAGTGGAGAAGAATTATGAGTATCCACGCGGAATCATTCGAAAAATCCGAATTTTATGATGAATTGATCACCTCAAAAGGGAATGCCAGGGCGTATGCTCGCAAGCTCATCAGCTACCTGAAGAAACTCGACAAGGAGGAGCTTGATCAACGCCAGCAGGCCGCCGACCTGGCGATCAAACAGATGGGGGTGACCTTCCGCGTCTATACCGAAGAGGAGGGATCCATCGACCGAGCCTGGCCCTTCGATATCATTCCACGCATGATTCAGAAAAAGGAGTGGGACCAGATCGAGCTGGGACTCAAGCAACGGGTCGAGGCCCTCAACCTGTTCATCGATGACCTCTACCATGCACAACGGATCGTCAAGGACAAGGTCTTCCCCCCCGAGGTGCTTGCCGAATCGGTGAACTTCCGCAAACAATGCATGGGCATAGATCCGCCGTTGGGAATCTGGGCGCATGTCTGCGGTTCGGACCTGGTGCGCCATAGCGACGGCCAGGTGTATGTCCTGGAGGACAATCTGCGCGTACCTTCCGGAGTCTCTTACATGTTGGAAAACCGGCATGTCACCAAGCGGGTCTTCCCGGAACTCTTCGAAACCTACAGCCCCCTGCCGGTCAATACCTATCCTGGAGACCTGCTGGATACCCTGACCTCGCTGTCGCCCCGCCCCGGGGACAACCCGGAGATCGTGGTGCTGACCCCGGGCATCTATAATTCCGCCTATTTCGAGCATGCCTATCTGGCCCAGCAGATGGGCTGCGAACTGGTGGAGGGGCGGGACCTGATCGTGCAGGACGATGACTGCGTCTACATGCAGAATGTGGAAGGACTCAGCCGGGTGGACGTGATCTATCGGCGCATCGATGACCTGTTCATCGATCCGGAGGCCTTCCATCCGGACTCCATACTCGGCGTGCCCGGCCTGCTGCGGGCCTGGAAGACCGGTAAGGTCGCCCTGGCCAATGCCCCGGGTGCCGGGGTGGCGGATGACAAGGTGGTCTACTCCTATGTACCGGAGATCATCCGCTACTATCTGGATCAGGAGCCGTTGGTTCCCAACGTACCCACCTGGCGCTGCATGGATGCGGACTCATTGGACTATGTGCTGGAGCATCTGCAGGAATTGGTGGTGAAGCCCGCCAACGAGTCCGGGGGCTACGGGATGCTGGTGGGCCCGGCCTCGACTCGAGCGGAACGGGAGGAGTTTGCGAAACTGGTGCAGGCCGATCCGCGCAACTATATCGCCCAGCCAACCCTGGGCATCTCTACTGTGCCGACGCTGGCACGCGGGGGCCTGCTGGAGCCCAGACATGTGGATCTGCGCCCCTTTATCCTGAGCGGGAAGACCACACGAGTCACTACTGGCGGACTCACCCGGGTGGCGCTGCGCAAGGGCTCCCTGGTGGTCAATTCTTCCCAAGGGGGCGGCAGCAAGGATACCTGGATCATCGACAGTTAACGGAGTTGTGAAGCATGCTTTCTCGAGTCGCTGAAAACATTTACTGGATTGGCCGTTATCTGGAGCGGGCGGAGAACACGGCGCGCCTGATCAACGTCAATTCCAATCTGATGCTCGATTTACCCAAGGGTATCGCCCTGGGCTGGGAGCCGATGATCCGTATCCTCGGCTGTGAGCAGGCCTTTGCGGAAAAACACGACGAGACCACCGAACGTCGGGTGGTGAACTTTCTCATCTCGGATGAGGGCTATCCCGGCTCCATTCTCTCGACACTCGGCCTCGCCAGGGAGAATGCACGCACCATCCGCGACATCCTGCCCCGGGAGGCCTGGGAGGAACTCAACGCCTTCCATCAAGAGGTGGTGGAAACCAAGCAGAACAGTTACGCCCGTCAGGGTCGCCACAACTACCTGATCCGCATCATCCGAGGTATGCAACAGCTCACCGGTCTGTTGGCAGGCACCATGAACCACGACACCGCCTATCACTTCCTCAACATGGGCAGAAAGCTGGAACGGGCGGACATGACCACCCGTATCATCAACGTCAAATCCGAAAACCCCATCGCGGAGGATGCCACCGACCTCGCCCCTTACCAGGACACGCTGTGGATGAGCATGTTGGAGAGCCTGGGCGCCTATCAGATGTATCGGCAAAGTATGCAGGTGCGCATCAACCGGATCGACGTATTGACCTTTCTGTTTCGCAGGACGGAGTTTCCACGCTCGTTTACCTTTTGCATAGAGAACATTGCCTATAACCTGTCCTGCCTGCCGAACAACACCGAACCATTGACCATCATTCGGCATATCGAACGGGTGGTGCAGGAGGCGTCTATGGCCGAAATGGACAATGGGGTACTCCACGCCTTCATCGACCAATTGCAGATATGCCTGGGGTATCTGCATGGTTCGATTACCGAGACCTACTTTCCCTCACTCTCAGAAGAGGCGGCATGAGAAGATTTCTGGCTTAGTCGCGTCGCTACCCCCCGGCGGGATTGCCGGATCAGATCAAGCACCAGCCTGTCCGAGCGTTTGATCCAATCGTTAGAGATGGATTCCAACCGGGCCCTATGCCCCTGTGGAATCCATGGTCTCTGTTCGCCATCTGCAGGCATGGGCTATGCTTCGTCTACAAGGTTTACGATCCGAGCCGTCGGGGATCTTAACATGGCGGCAAGATAATCTAACCGCGGCCTCATGGTGTACGACGAGACACACAAAGATCATCAGTGTTGGTCAACCAAAGGATAGGAGCCCGATGATGCACAGACTCACACAGAGTCACCAGATCACTGCACCGTGCAAATCCCGCAGCGTTTGTCGAGCGAACTTTGCCCAGAATGACAAAATCAGATCGATTCTGTATCCCCGGTATTCGATTGGTCATCAGACCCTGCAACGACAGAAACAGGAGCATCCACCGGCTATAGCCCCCTCCGCCGCGACCCCACTCGTGAGCGATGTGCTGCGCTCAGCGGGTCGACCGCTGAGCCCGACGCTCAGGGACTATTTCGAACCCCGATTCGGGCAGGATTTCAGCCGGGTACGCGTACATACCGATCCTCTTGCCAATGCCAGTTCTCGGAATATCGGCGCACGAGCCTATACCCACGGCTCACATATCGTCTTCGGCAGTCAGGAGTATCGGCCGGAGACTTTGTCCGGACGACGCCTGCTGGCTCATGAATTGACCCATGTGGTCCAGCAGTCCCAGGTCGCAGCAATCGTGCAGCGCGATCCACTAGACGGTGAGGAGGATCTCCTGGGTCAACAAGGCAGGGCAGAGGACGAAGCGCGCCAGACTGCCCTGGACATGGCGGATGCTGGGCCGCAGGTCTACATGTGTTCGAAGGAACTCGATACCTCCCCTCTCGGCAGCCACGCATTCTTTCGCACCGGCGCTCCGGGCAAACACAATCCGACCTTCAGTCTGCAACCGATCGATTCGAGCCTGGGAGCCGATTGTTGGCAGGGCATCCCTGACCGGAACTATCCCTCGGATTACAATGTCGACGGAGACTGCGACCCGGTTGCCATCAGCGAATCCTGTCTCGAACAAGAGTACCGTGCGTATCCGATCGGCCACTATTGCACCTGGGGGCCCAACAGCAATACCTTTGTCGGAGTGGTTGCCAGAAACTGCGGTATCGCCAATCCCGACCCACCCGGCTGGACTCCGGGCATTGGCGAGAGCGCACCACCCAGCGGCACCTACGCCCCTGACAAATGGACCACCCTGGCCGGCTGTCAGACCAAGCAATGCATCATCGGGCCCGACGACCCCGGCAGCAATCCGACGAATGTCTAGCCGATTACTTGTTCAGTCTTAGCCACAACAATAAAACCCAGGAGTTTCATCCATGGTCACCAGGTTCCGTCAGTCCCGGCTCAAAACCCTGTCACTCACAGTCTGCTATCTAACAGTCACGGCCTGCCAGCCGACGGCTGACGTGGGGGGTAACTCCGCCTCGACCACCGAGGACGCAACCGGCAATCCAGCCCTGCGAGCTGTTGCCAGACGGCATGCCAGTCCCAGTACGGCGGATTATCCCGATTCCGGTGTCGATCTGGGCTGGGGCTGGGATACGGAGCTGGGGGTGGCCAAACCCACGGTCTGCATCGAGTTCAGCATTGACCACGACAAAGGCCAGACAAAACGCCTGTCTGTCACCGAAGTCTCCGACAGCTATGAGGTGATGAAGAGTATGGGCTTATCGGCTGCGGTATCCGTCAAGACGATCGGCTACAAGGTCAGCGGTAAGGCCAGTTTCGCCAAGGATTCCAAGGTCAGCGGCTACAGCTCGAATTTCGTAATGCGCGCCGCGGTGGACAACGGTGTCTGGTACGCAGCACCCATGGCTGGGAAGCCGCCCGTGAATGAGACAGACGACAGGCAAATGCTTAGGCCCCATCGCGGTGCCATCCGACTCACGCCGCAGGCCCTCAAGCTGGCCAAGCAGAAGAATCTCAATGCCTTCAATAATGTCTGCGGCGACTCCTTCGTCTCCGCCCTGTACGGCGGCGCTGAACTCATCGGCGTCATCTCTATCCAGACCAAGTCCCGTCAGGAGAGCGAAAAGGCCTCAACCTCCTTCTCCGGATCCGGCTGGGGGGTGGATGTCAGCGGCAAGGCTACCGCTTCGGCCTTCAGCAAGTTCAACTCGGAGCAGATGTCTTTGCGCTTCTTTCAAACCGGCGGCAGCCGGGACAAGATTCCCGCTGCTAAGGAAGACTTTCTGGCCAAACTCGACAGCCTGTCAGCCGAGGCGGAAGATGCACCGAAATTCTACCGGGTATCCCTGCTGCCCTACAGCGCATTAGAGAACTGGCCGGAGAAGGAGCTGTTCATCGCCACCGCAGAACTCGACCAGCTCGCTGGTTTCTGGGGAGACTATGTGACCCTGTATCACGAACTGGAGGAGATCCTCCAACACCCTGAGCAGTTTTGTACCTTGAGCGGCTGCCCGAAGGCGCAAACTCTCGAGCAGACTGAACTCGGCCACTACGCGGATATGCAGGATGAGGTACAGGCCGAACTCAGGAGATTGCATGATGCGGCGCTGCACTGCACTCACCCCGATCCGGGACCTGATGAGACCTGCCAATTCAATGAGGCCGAATACCTTTCGGTCTTTGCCTACCGTGTCCAACTGCCGTTACGCCTGGATCAAGAATGTACACCGGTAGAAAATCCCACCAGGTGCCAGATGATAATCTCCAAGGCTCAGAAGGAAGACACCAAAAACCAGATACTCCGGGAACAGGTCATCGACCCGGTGAACAGTCGCTGTCGCATCAGCCCTCTGGATGCGGGCTGTCTGAGCAATCGCGAGGTCGAGCTCTGGAAGGCGCGGCTGAACCAGCAGTTGGTGCTGCTGGATCAATCCAGTCAGGTCAACCGCTTACGCATGCTGCAAGCCGCCGCCAAGGATAGCCCTGAGGTCGAGGATTGGTACGAGGCCTACGATCAACCACCCCATGTCTGGGTTTCGAATAGACAGGACCGGGCAAGCGCGAAACAGGCCATCTTTGACCTGTTAACCGCAGGCCAAGAGTAAACTCCCCGCCGACCTTGTGATCGACCAGTGGATTACGGGTAAAAACGCCGCTTCAGGAAGTAGATCGAGAGACCGGCCGCTGCAACCACCAGTGCAACTTTCAACAGCTTCATACCATCCCAGCCGTTGTCCTCAGACAGCTCGACTTGGGGTTCAGTGGCGGTCGCGCCGGCAACATGGGGGTTCGCGTTGGTTTGTTGGGTTTCTTGCATGGTTTCGTCTCCTCTGGGTTTGTGTTTCTCAAATCCTACCGGTTGTTTCTTTGGAACTGCCTGATCGGGTGTCAAATTCAGTTTAGGACGTCGGTTCACAGGGTCAACTCCTCTTGCAAATGGTTCCACAGGCGATCCAGCTCCAGGGCGGCCTTACCCTTGCGGTCGAACTCGGTGACTGCCCGGCCATCGATCAGGGCATGGCTGAACGCCGCCCGCTGGCTGATCGCCACCTCGCACACCGGCACACCATAGACACCCAATGCCTGGCGAGCCTCCGCGACGATCTGCGGTTCTCCGTAGCGGGTCGGTGGTGGACAGCCATTCAAGACGATCTCGGCCTTGACCCCCAGATCGGTCACCAATTCCGTGGAGGTGCCGATCGCATCCAGGTCGAGAATCGCCGGGCGGCTCGGAATCAGGATCTGATCGGATACCTGGGCGCACTGGACGGATTCATGGGAGCTGTGGGGTGCGGTGTCGATCACCACCAGATCGTAGCCCTGTTGTGAGGCTGACGCCAACATCTCCGACAATGCCTCGCCCTGACTCTGAATCAAGGCGGGTTGATCCGCCACCCGACGTCGCCACCAGGCGGTGGCGCTGGCCTGAGGATCGATATCCACCAGCAGGACCTTCTGCCCGTGCAAACTCGCCTGCACCGCCAGATGAATACTCAACGTGGTTTTACCCGTCCCCCCCTTTTGTGCGATCAGACTCAGGACTTTCATCCCCGCTTTCCCATCTTTTTGGTCGTGAGTCAATACTCTAACATGAGCAGCCTTCGGATACGTCAAGGATTCTGATAGAGGATACCTCGACGCATCAGCCATTTTTCGATTTCAACCGCAAACAAGACCAGTGAGGATAAGAGCAAGCAGACGACAAGATCGAAGATCGGCAGGGGTTGGGTATGGAAAATGGGATTCAATGCTGGCACATAGACCACCGCCATGTGTAACGAAAAGGTCAGAAATACCGCCCCCAACATCGGTAGATTACTCAACAGACCAATGTGGAACAAAGATGCCCTTTCGCTGCGTACCGCCATTGAGTGGAATAATTGTGAGACCGTGAGCACCGTAAACACCACAGTCTGCCAATACTCTACGCCCCGTGAAATCGCCCAGGCCTGTGAGGCAATCGAAATGCCACCCACGAAGAATCCCACCCAGAGGATATGCTGCCACATACCCTGTGCAAAGATACTTTCTTCTGGCGGGCGGGGTTTACGTTGCATGACATCCGGTTCGGCCGGCTCGGCGCTGAAGGCCAACCCCGGCAGTCCGTCGGTGACCAGATTGATCCAGAGTATGTGGATGGGGAGCAATGGAATCGGCAAACCCAGAAAGGGGGCGAGAAACAGGGTCCAGATCTCTCCTGAATTCGAGCTCATCGTATCCTTGATGAATTTTCGGATATTATCGAAGATACGTCGTCCGGCCTTTATCGCACTGACAACAGTGGCGAAATTATCATCCAACAACACCATGTCAGCCGCTTCCCGCGCGACATCGGTGCCCTTCTGTCCCATTGCCACACCGATATTCGCGCGTTTCAGCGCTGGGGCATCATTCACCCCATCTCCGGTCATGGCGATAAATTCACCATTGATCTGTAATGCCTTGACGATACGTAACTTCTGTTCCGGGCTGACTCGGGCATAGATGCGCACCGTTTCCACGGCACGGGCCAGGGCGTCATCAGACAACTCCGCCAATTCGCCACCTGTCAGGACCGTTTTTCGATTCGTCGTAATCCCTAGGCGGTTGGCGATAGCCCTGGCCGTTCCTGGATGGTCCCCGGTGATCATAACCGGAGCGATGCCGGCCGTCAGACAATCCTCCACCGCATCCGGCACCTCTGGGCGCGGTGGGTCAATCAAGGCAACCAATCCCAGAAAGGTCAAATCCACTTCGAGAGTTTCGGGCGTGAGTGGTTGCGGCACCTCAGGCAACTCACGCACCGCCAACGCCAGTACCCGATAACCCTCGTTGGCCAGTTGCTCAGCCTCACTCAACACAGCATCGGTCGTGAACGATTTTGCACCTTGACGACCCAGCACACTGGTGCACTGTGCCAGCACCCGCTCCGGTGCGCCCTTGACATAGGCGACCACTCCATCCGCTGACTGATGCAGGGTCGTCATCTGTTTTCGCTTGCTATCGAAAGGGATGGCCGCCAACCTGGGTTTGGCTTGTTCCAGCAGTGCCTTGTCGAAACCTGCCTGATTAGCAGCTTCAAACAGGGCCAGTTCTGTGGGCTCACCGGCCGGCTTTCCATCTTTCTCCGCCACATCATTATTCAGTGCCAACGCCTCACCCAATGCCTGCCTGGCCGCGTTGACTACCACTTCACCCAAAGCTGTAATTCGCTCGCCCGCGGCATACAACAACTCAACAGTCATACGATTCTGGGTCAAAGTGCCGGTTTTATCGGAACAGATGAAAGTCACCGAGCCGAGCGTCTCTACTGCAGGCAGATTGCGCACCAGGGCGGAATGCCGGATGAGTTTGCGTGCTCCCAGGGCGAGTGAGACCGTTACCACCGCGGGCAACGCCTCCGGTATCGCGGCAACGGCCAGGCTCACGGCAGTCAGTAACATCAGCATGATGGGTTGGCCTTGCAGTAGTCCTGCTGTAAATACCACAAGGCAGATGGCCAAGATGGCCAAGGTGAGGTGTCGACCAAAACGGATCAGGCGTACTTGCAGCGGTGTCTTGACACCGGCCTCAGCGCGCAACAGTTGGGCAATTCTTCCTATCTCGGTGTCAAGACCGGTTGCAAACACCACTCCCCTGGCTCGCCCACGGGTAATCAGGCTGCTTTTAAAGGCGAGATTACTCCGATCACCCACCGGCACATCGGTATCGGTGATGGTTTCCTGCTGCTTGTCAGCAGGATGAGATTCACCGGTCAGAGCTGACTCATCGGCTTGCATCTCCTCCACATCAATCAGCCGCAGATCCGCTGGAACGATATTGCCCGTCTCGAGCAAAACCACGTCTCCCGGTACCAGTTGCGATGCCTCTAGGGTGATCACTTGTTCGTCACGCAGCACCTGTGTCTCCGGGGCTGCCATTTTGCGCAGCGCCTCGACGGCACGCTCTGCACGAAACTCCTGTACGGCACCGATGACTGCATTGAGCAGTACGATGACCAGGATCACAATGGTGTCCTGAGGCTCACCAATCAGACCGGAGATGAAAGCCGCTACCAGTAACACGACAATCATGAAATCGGTAAATTGCCGCAGCAGCATCATGATCAGCGGACGGCGGTGTTTTTCAGGGATGATATTCGGACCATGTACGGCCAAACGCTGTTGGGCATCCGTAGCCGTCAAGCCGGATAGCTTGGAGTCGAGACGTTTTAGTGCTTCAGCGGCCTCGATATTGTGCCAGTCAGCCGGGTGCAGCTTGGTTTCACGCCCATCCATGACTGTTTTTTTAGGTATGCCTTGAATCGGGAAAATAAATAATGGGTCGGCCCGATGCTTTCCCATTATGCTGACAATCACTTCCAACCACAATATTCGACATATTCCAGTGGGACGTTCTGGTTCTCTTTCATCCATGGCATCGATCCACACCCAGACTGACTACTGATGGATATCCAGATAATCCCCTATAACTTATTCAGTAGATTGCACACTCTCGATTACTGACCATGTCATGAGTCCGCCTGTCACACTCAGTTTGCAAGTTCACAATCCAGCTGGAGATGACTGTTGATAGCCCAAATAGAGATTATGTATACACACAAGATCGGTTATCATTTAGCTATCGTTTGTGTATCTCATTAACAAACATGAGATACACAAACCGTTAGGGGTAGCAGTTTTTTATCGACGAATCACTCATAACCCCGCGAAATGGCATAAAATTATAAATGAACCAAAACTCAGCATCCTGTATTCGGGGCTGAGCAAGACTGCTTCATCGTTTTAGGATTTATGTATCACCGTGGTAGCGGACGACAAACATATCAGTAAGCATGATCAACCCAAGGGTTTATCGATCTCATGGCAAATTGTTGTTTTTCCGGCCATGACAGCCTTTTTCATCCTTGCCGCCTATGGCTTCTACTTGATCTACAATCTGGTGGACGATGTGCATCGCATTGCCGATTCCGTGGGTGTCAACATGAGCATCATGGCAGGGCAGATGCAACAGGTCACCCTGAACCTCGATGAACTAACGGGTAGTGTGCACAGTATTTCGGTCAATCTGGATGACTTGACGGTCAGAGTGCGGGGTATGGGTGAGATCATGGAGGTGATGTCGGGGAATGTGGAGACCCTTCAACCGATGCTCAGTAATCTGGTCGAAATGAAACTGAGCATGCAATTGGTGGATGAACATCTCGCGACCATGACCCAGAACATAGAGACCATGAACGGTCAGATGACCAACATGACCCATCTGATGGGATCGATGACGACCGCCACACACCATATGACCCAAGGTGTCTCCGGTCTGAATCAGAATATAGGTCGTCCCATGTCATTCATGAACAGTTTCGCGCCCTGGTAGCTCAGAGATTCCGAGATATAAAACCAGCATATGATTGTATGGTTCTCTATCAAGATCTTTTATTGATGAACCGGCCGAAAAAACCGGACTTAGTTGATTGAGTCGATCGAAATTACCGGCGAATTTGAGTATAATAATATGCAGATAGGCTAATACTCTTGTTGGGTTGAAACTGGACCCTAACCGATTTGGGTTGTATGTTCATAGAAGAGATGTAGACAAGTCTCACTGGAAGGAGGGCGAACGCGGAATTGATGCCAGGCAGGTGAATAGATGAATACCCGATATCTACCGTTGAGTTTCCTGCTATTGTCCCTTGTCACCAGTCTAATCACTGGCTGTAGCGACCCTCGTCCCGTGGAAAGCCTCCACAATGCCGCCCTCATGGGGAATCTGACTGAAGTCGAGCGGCATATCTCTTGGCAGAGTGACTTGAACCAGCGCAACGATTCTGGCGTGGCACCTCTGCACAATGCGGCCAGTAAGGGTTTCCTGAAAATCGTCCGTCTGCTGATAGAGAATGATGCAGATATCAATGCTAGAACCCATTACCGGCAAACCCCTTTGCATAAGGCCATTCAAAACGGTCACTATGATATTGCCAAACTGTTGATTGCTGAAAATGCCGATGTCAGCGTCTTGGACAAGCATGGGCACACACCTCTGCATTTTGCCGCCAACAGTGGCGATGCAAAGATTGTCCAGCTACTACACAAGCACGGCGCTGAGCTCAATGTCAAAAACAAACGGGGACATACGCCTTTACACAGGGCAGCCGACGAAGGCCATGTTGAAGTCGCGCGACAGTTGATTTTCAGTGGTGCCGACATCAACGCTGGCGCAAAAGGTGAAACTCCGTTACATCGTGCCGCAGTAAAAGGCCATGTAAGTATCGTTCAACTGTTGATTCAAAACGGTGCCGATCTGACCGCGCTGGACGAATTGGACTGGACCCCCTTGCACGATGCGGCCTACTATGGTCGGGAGGATGTGGTCAAATCACTGCTCACAGCCGGCGCGAACATCAATGCCAAATCCAGACGGGGGCATACCCCGCTGCACAAGGCCGCAATCGCCGGACATGAGAGCATCGCCGAATTGTTAATCCAGCATGGCGTCAACTTGAACGCCAAAGACAAGCGGGGGCAAACGGCACTCGACAGGGCTGAAAAGGAGGGACATAGAGGGGTTGCAGCGATCCTGATTGCACATGGTGCAAGAGCCGGTAAACGGAGTGAACATCACAATCTGCCGGTCGTGCTGGCGAACACCGAGTTCCTGGCAGGTCCTTCGTGGCGTTTTTCAAACTATCAGTTCCAGTAGCAACCTGCTGTGTAAGGCCGCTGTCTCATTTCTTATGCATACCGGCACG
>JAAUXZ010086884.1_pt1 | contig 20671 bp, 17 predicted proteins | sample 7278131 | NCBI WGS metagenome assembly JAAUXZ01 (sample SAMN14350119, study PRJNA611818) | marine sediment metagenome | isolation source: surface marine sediment (3m) | place: French Polynesia: Moorea | collected 2018-08 | reverse complement strand
TTCGTCAACCGGGTGCGTAGTGATAGTGACGGTGTCACTGCAGATCCCCAGGTCATTGGCACAGACACCTTGCTAATCCTGGGGCGTAGCGGCGAACTCACAACCTGGAAGATAGATTCCAACTAACATCTCGAATTTCATGACGTATGTGCCGTCATTGCGCATAATACGCTGTTAACACCTGGCTCCAGAAGCGAACGATGAAACCAGTCATTGCCCTGATCGGGCGACCTAACGTGGGGAAATCTACCCTATTTAACCGGCTCACCAAGAGCCGGGATGCCCTGGTGGCTAACTTCCCGGGGTTAACGCGTGATCGTAAGTACGGAACAGGCCAGATGGGTAATAAAGACTACCTGGTGGTGGATACAGGTGGTCTGAGTGGTGAAGAAGAGGGTATGGATGCGGAGATGGCCAGCCAGACCAGGCAGGCTATCGAGGAAGCCGATATCCTGATCATGATGGTGGATGGTCGCGCCGGACTGACCGCCGCCGATGACAATATTGCCCAGGAACTTAGGCGAACCGGTCGTAAGGTCTTTCTCGCGGTCAATAAGACAGATGGTCTCGATGCCAGCGTTGCGGCCAGCGAATTCTATGCCCTGGGACTGGGAGAAACCTATCCTATTGCGGCTGTGCATGGCCGTGGCGTCAATGCATTGATACAAACGGTTCTTGAAGAGCTGCCGGATGCTGAGCCAAGTGATGAGGAAGGGGCCCCCGCTGAGGGTATTCGCATCGCCTTCATCGGTCGGCCCAATGTTGGTAAATCTACCCTGGTGAACCGCATGCTGGGTGAAGACCGGGTCGTGGTGTTTGATCAGCCAGGTACCACCCGAGACAGTATCGAGATTCCTTTTGAGCGTGATGGCGAAAAATATGTGCTCATTGATACCGCAGGGGTGAGACGTCGTGCCAGGGTGCATGAGGCGGTCGAGAAGTTCAGTATCGTCAAGACCATGCAGGCTATTGACTCTGCCCATGTGGTGATTGCCCTGGTCGATGCCCATGAGGGGGTTGCCGATCAGGATGCCCACCTGCTTGGCCTGGCCACAGAATCAGGCCGTTCTATTATTCTGGCCATCAACAAGTGGGATGGTCTTACCGAGGATGACCGGGCACAGGTGAAACGCAGTATCGAACTCAAACTGCCGTTTCTGGACTTTGCCGAGCGTCACTTCATTTCGGCCCTGCATGGCACAAACGTGGGGCATCTCTATGCCTCTGTGCACAAGGCCTACGAGTCAGCATTTATCGATTGTACGACCTCGCAGTTGACCCGACTGCTTGAAGAAGCCGTGATGACACATCAGCCACCCCTGGTGAAAGGACGCAGAATCAAACTGCGCTATGCCCACCAGGGTGGCAGGAATCCACCGGTGATCGTTATCCATGGAAATCAGACGGCAGACGTTCCGGGTGCATACAGGCGCTACCTGTTCAATTATTTCCGCAAGGCACTCAAACTGGTTGGTACCCCTGTCAGGATCGAGTTTAAGACCGGTGATAATCCTTATGCAGGCAGAAGAAACAAGTTAACGCCACGTCAGGAATATAAGCGTAAGCGCATGATGCAGCATGTGCGTAAAAATAAGAAAAAGTAGCTAGCCTGAGCATTTGTGACTACTTTCATAGCTAGACAAACTATGAAAAGTACACAGTAAATTGGGTGTAGACCTGCATGCTCAGAGAGATCACATACCTTCCAGAGGCGGATATTGTCCAGCTCAGGACAGATGGTACCTATGTACTCCATGCTGAGATTGAAACGCTTGAGCGGCTAGCCGTAGCTTTAAAAAAACACGATTGCAGAAAACTCCTGATCGATCACAGGCAAACCACTGTGATTGCACCTGCCCTGGATACTTATGATCGTCCTGATCAGTACGCCCGGATATGGGGTGATTCGTCCACTCTTAACCAAATAAAAACAGCAATTGTTTTCCATGAAATCAATGAAGATTACCAGTTCCTTGAAAATGTCATAAGAAACAGGGGATGGGATCTACGGATATTCACCGAATATGAAACGGCCCTGGACTGGCTGTCTCGCTAAATTGTCATTTCGAGATTACGTGACTCGGGCTGATGTGCATGTCTAACACCACGTTCTGCATCAATAATTGTCTATTACAGACTATGCTTAAGGCATGAACTACCCCGGCTTTCATTTCGTATTCTTAAAGGCCCTGCTGATACTGGGGCTGCTGACAGGCCTCGGCCTTGTTCTCGCCGAGGAGGTCATTTCATCAGCCCCCGAACGTACAGCAGTCCAGCTGCGTGTCCAGGGCGCAATCGGACCTGCAACTCATGATTACCTGGAACGCGCCCTTGAATCCGCAGCGAAGACGGACTCTGAGCTGGCTGTCATCGTGATGGATACCCCGGGCGGTCTGGACACCTCGATGCGCGCCATCATAAAAAATATCACAGCGAGTTCGGTGCCCGTCGTCACCTTCGTGGCGCCAACAGGATCAAGGGCAGCAAGTGCCGGTACCTATATTCTGTATGCAAGTCATATTGCAGCGATGGCCCCCGGGACTAATCTTGGCGCTGCTACCCCTGTTCAGATTGGTGGTATCTCACCACCCAAGATCGATGATAGGGACAAGAAGCAAGAAGAAGAACAGAAGGATGCCGCAGGTAGCAAGGCCATCAATGATGCTGCCGCCTATATTCGTGGGCTGGCCAAACTGCGCGGAAGAAACGAAGAATGGGCTGAGCAGGCTGTACTTGAGGCAGCCAGTCTTTCTGCATCAGAGGCATTGGAGCAGAATGTAATCGACTTTATCGCTGATGATATTGATGATCTCTTTGATCAGATTAATGGGTATGAAATCGAAATTCAGGGTGTTTCCCGAATTCTGCAAACAGATACTCTGAAGATAGAAGTCATCGAGCCGGACTGGCGTAGTAAGTTACTCAGTGTCATCACCAATCCCAATGTTTCCTATATCCTGCTCCTGATTGGTATCTATGGCCTGATCTTTGAGTTTTCCAATCCGGGCGCACTCGTACCCGGCACGATTGGTGCCATCTGCCTGCTGCTGGCCCTGTATTCGTTCCAGCTCCTGCCCATAAACTATGCGGGGATGGCCCTGATCTTGCTCGGTGTTGCCCTGATGATCGGCGAGGCCTTTCAACCAAGTTTTGGCATGCTGGGCATAGGGGGAGTGATCGCGTTTGTCATCGGCTCAATCATCCTGATTGATACGGAGGCCCCCGGTTATGGAATAGATCTTTCGATCATCTTCACCTTTGCGTTAATCAGTGTCCTGATGTTTGTTTTTGTGGTGGGTATGGCCATCAAGTCACGGCGACGCCCGGTGGTCAGTGGTGCGGAACAGATGGTTGGAGCACAGGGAACTGTGATTGAGGATTTTGATCACAATGGTGAGGTATTTATTCATAGTGAATCCTGGGCTGCGCATAGTAATAAACCCCTGCGAAAGGGCCAATCCATCCAGGTGACCGCTATGCAAGGACTGGTGCTTGAAGTAGAGCCACTTGATATTTCGGTTGAGGAGGAAGAACCATGACCGCATATGGCCTTTATATTTTTATAACCTTTGTCATCCTTTTCTTTGCCAGCGCCATTCGAATTCTGCGTGAATATGAGCGTGGCGTCGTGTTCACACTCGGACGTTTCTGGAAGGTAAAAGGTCCCGGCTTCATTATCATCATTCCTGTGATTCAACAGATGGTGAGGGTTGATCTACGTACGGTGGTCATGGATGTCCCTACCCAGGACGTGATCTCCCGGGATAACGTCTCGGTCAAGGTAAATGCTGTTGTCTACTTCCGTGTCATTGATCCGGAAAAGGCCATTATCCAGGTGGAAAATTTTTATATGGCAACCAGCGAGCTTGCACAAACCACCTTACGTTCCGTGCTCGGTCAGCATGAACTCGATGAAATGCTGGCAGAACGGGAACGCCTGAATGCGGATGTTCAGAATATTCTCGATCAGCAGACAGATGCCTGGGGTATCAAGGTCAGCAATGTTGAAATCAAGCATGTTGATCTGGATGAGAGTATGGTCCGGGCCATAGCAAAACAGGCAGAGGCAGAGCGCACACGACGTGCCAAGGTCATACATGCTGAAGGTGAACTGCAGGCCTCGGAGATGTTGCTGGAAGCTGCCAGGAAGCTGTCCCAGCAGTCACAGGCCCTGCAGTTACGATATCTGCAAACCCTGACCGATATCGCTGGCGAGCGTACAAATACCATCGTTTTCCCTGTACCTATGGACCTGGTGGAACATCTTCTCGATAAGAGTCGTAAAGAGTGATTTTGGCTGGCGTTTGTCCGCCATCTTATTCGACAAAGGAAGTCATAATTGCTCCCTGACGGGCAATCATTTTCGAATAAAACAACTCTGCAGTTAGTACTAACCTAGTATGGTGATCGCTGAACAATCTCGAAACATGGAAATATCAAAATATAGTGTCGAATACGAAGAGGCCTTATTAAGTGCTCTGCGGGAAGATGCCAACTGGAAGATGTTTACCAGTGGAGAGACGATAGATACCTACAGGTCATTACTAAGAGATAGCATCACATATATTTGTCATGAAGCTTATGAATTTTGTGGCTATGTGAGGGCAATCCAGGATTCCCAGTTTGGAATCTATATTAGTGAGCTATACGTCGTACCCGATTATAGAAACAAAGGGATTGGTCGCTCACTACTTGAAAAGATAAAAAATGATTATGCTGATATCGTTGTTTATGCATTGTCGGATGAAGATCCCTATTATGAAAAATTGGGCTACCGTAAGGTTGGCTCAGTATTTCAACTTGATTAAATACTTGGATGTATCAGTAAAGGTTTATGCAGAAAACCATTCTCATAACCGGTTCAACCGACGGCATAGGCCTGGAAACAGCTAAGGCGCTGGCTGCCATAGGGCACCATGTTCTGCTACATGGGCGTAATCCCGCGAAGCTGGAGAAGGCGGCCAGCATGGTCTCAGGCCTGGCTGATGGTGGTAACGTTGAAAACTATCTGGCTGACCTGTCACGCCTGGATGATGTTGAAGCGCTGGCAAAGGCAGTAATGGAAAAGCACGATAGCCTGGATGTGCTGATCAATAATGCTGGTATTTTTAAAACGCCTGGTCCCCTCACTGACGATGGTCTGGATGTACGCTTTGAGGTAAATACTATTGCGCCATATCTGCTGACGCAGCGGCTACTACCGCTGTTAGGATCAAATGGTCGGGTAATCAATCTGTCTTCAGCTGCGCAGTCACCCGTCAATCTGGCGGCGTTGTCAGGTCGTGTCAGGCTATTTGATGATTTTGATGCCTATGCGCAGAGCAAACTGGCAATCACGATGTGGTCACGCAGTCTGGCGCTTACGCTCGAAAAAGATGGCCCGGTGATCATAGCGGTAAATCCGGGCTCTCTACTTGGTACCAAGATGGTGAAAGAGGGTTTCGGGATGGCCGGCAAGGATATTCATATCGGCTCAGATATTCTTTGTCGCCTTGCCCTGGAAGATGAATTTAATGATGCCTCTGGACTGTATTTTGATAATGATTCAGGCCAGTTTTCCTCACCACATCATGACGCTCTTGATGCGAATAAATGCTCAGCTGTTGTGCATGCAATCGTTGAAGTGATTGAGGGGAGGTAAGGCGTTATCTGGTACCTGCCAGGCATAATGACTTGCTGGTGATTTAAGTTTAATTATTCGTTTTCTCGGCCAGGAACAACAAGGGGTTGACCGGTGTTCGATTCAGGTAGACGCCCCAGTGCAGGTGAGGTCCGGTAACCCGTCCGGTCATGCCAACCAGACCAATAACATCGCCCTTGGCCACTTGCTGGCCTTCTTTAACCTTATGCTCGGACATATGGGCATAGTAGGTAATCACTCCCTGTCCATGATCAAGATAGATGACATTGCCTGAAAAGAAGAAATCATCGACAAGCACAACCGTTGCATCAGCAGGTGCCCTGATTGGGGTGCCTTTTGCGGCTGCGATATCCAGTCCGCTATGTGGCCTACGAGGTTTATTATTGAAGTAACGGCGTAAACCAAAGGGGCTACTGGTGATTCCTTCCACAGGAATTATAAAGTCAAAATCCGGGATAGCTTCACGCCAGGTATTTTTCGCAGCCGTCTTGCGTTTCTTTTCCTTCCAGATACGGTCCAGGTCTTCCTGGTTGGGTTCGACCTTACGCTTATTCTTGATCGTAAGCCTTTGCGTCTTGTATGCCTTGTCTTCGATGACGAAATTCAGGGCAATCTTATCCTTACCATCGACGATCTGTGCAGCATGCTGGCCTGCAGTAAGTGACAGCGGAATACCGATGACCGCCTTCCAGGCCCCGGATTCATCGCGAACCACAGGCGTGGGTACATCTCTAAAAAGGACCTCGGGCCGTTGATCAGACTGAATGTCCAGGGGAAGCACCATGACGCCACCCGGAACGGCATCGGTGCGAGGTAAGGCAGAAGCGACTGAGCAGGCAAAAACAAGCAGGGAAGTCAGGAATAATTTCATCATAGCAGCATGCTAACATGCGAATTATGAGTGAGAAATATGCAGACCGTATGCAGGGGATTGCTCCCTTTCATGTCATGGACCTCCTGGCCCGGGCGCGCAAAATGGAGCGCGAGGGCAGGGATATCATACACATGGAAATCGGTGAGCCGGACTTCCCGACAACTGACCCGGTCAGAGCTGAAGCCTTGCGCGTTCTGGAGTTTGATCCGGTCCACTACACACCCGCCACCGGCCTGCCTGAATTGCGTCAGGCCATCAGTGATTTTTATACCCAGCGTTACGGCCTGGCCGTCTCGCCTGACAGAATCATTATTACGCCTGGGGCATCCGGCGCATTGCAGCTGGTCCTGGCCCTCCTTGTTAATCCTGGCGAACAGGTGCTAATGGCTGATCCCGGCTATCCCTGTAACCGTCATTTTGTCAGCCTGTTCAATGGTGAAGCGGTATCTATCCCGGTCGTGGCAGAAACTGCATACCAGCTGGATGAGCAGCTAATTGGACAGGCATGGACAGACCATTCGCGTTGCGTCCTGCTCGCCTCGCCATCGAATCCCACCGGGACGATCATTGATGCTCCGGTGCTGAAGAAGATTAGCCAGACAGTGCATGATCGTTCAGGGCACCTGATTGTGGATGAGATCTATCACGGGCTGGTCTATCGGGACGATGTACCGACTGCGCTCGCGCTTGATGAAGATGTCTTTGTCATCAATAGCTTCTCCAAGTACTTTGGTATGACCGGGTGGCGCCTGGGCTGGATCGTTGCCCCGGAGTGGGCCGTAGAGGGTCTGGACCGGCTAGCCCAGAATCTTTACCTGGCGGCACCAACCCTGGCACAAAGAGCCGCGTTGGCTGCGTTTAGCGCTGAGAATATTGCAATACTTGAACAACGTCGGAAGGCCTTCAGGCAGCGCAGGGATTTCCTGCTACCCGCACTTGAGTCCCTGGGATTCGGTGTCCCGGCTGTCCCGGAAGGCGCCTTTTATATCTATGCGGACAGCAGTAATTTTGCTGAAGACAGCTTTGAACTGTGTAATCGCCTGCTGAACGAAGTGGGTGTTGCGATTACACCGGGTAAGGACTTTGGCCGTTACAAGGCTGAAACACATGTACGTTTCGCTTATACCTCAGAAATGAAAAGGCTTGAGGAGGCTGTGACTCGTTTGGGTGCCTTTCTGGGGAAGTAATCCGGTGGGGCTGATATCAAACTGGGATTACGTTTGGTATAAAACTATTATTACCATAAAGATATTGTGCCTATAAGGAGTTGGGGATGACCGACAATAATCGTTTGTTGATGGAGCTTGAGCGTAAGATCAGTGCGATCAATCGTGAAGTAATTAATCCGGTGTTTCCTGATCTTGGCGTTGATGACATTAAGCCGGTCATGGAGTCAGTGGCCAAGAGCCGGGCAGCCTATCTCAATGCCCTGTTTAAGATTGTAGAAGCGGCTAAGGGAGGCATCCCTGCTGCTGAGCACATCCAGAAATTACGTGCCCTACGTATGACCTATGAAGAAATGGTGGCGGCTGCCCAGGCGCTGGAGACTGCCATACAGCGTGATTACATGGATGTGAAGATGTAAGACATCCTGTGCCGGCAGCAGTAGCACAATCGGAAGACGTAAGCCCGGATTCCGGGCGCAATCGGTATGATCAGGTTGCCTGGTTATTCCTGCGTCTCCTGGCGCTGGTTTATCTATCGGCGTTTATCTCACTGTATGTGCAGATTGACGGGCTGGCAGGCCCCGGCGGGCTTTTACCATTTGGCCAGTTGCTCGATCATGTGCATGAGCAGAAAGGATGGCTGGCCTATCTGCGTTTACCCAGCCTCTTCTGGATCAGTAGCAGTGTACTGATGCTGGAGTCAGTCGCACTGACTGGCGCTTTATTTTCTGTCCTCCTGTTTATTGGCCGCCTGGAACGATTAGCGCTCATCGTTTTGTTCGTGGCTTATCTGTCTCTGTTTCACGCAGGCCAGACCTTTCTGAATTTCCAATGGGATTACCTGCTGCTTGAGACAGGCTTCCTGTCGATCTTCCTGGTTGGCGGTCCCTCACGCCTGGTACTGTTCCTCTTTCACTGGTTGCTCTTTCGGCTACGATTTCTTTCCGGGCTATCCAAGCTGCAGAGTGAAGACCCCTCATGGTCTGGGCTCAATGCGCTTAAGTATTATTTTGAGACCCAGCCCCTGCCGCACATTGGTGCCTGGTATGCGCATCACCTGCCTGAATGGGTGCTTCGTTTAGGAACAGGTTTTACCTTGTTCGCAGAACTGATCGTGCCGTTCCTGATCTTTCTGCCGCGGCCATTCCGGATCACTGCCGCATTTATAACGATTGCCCTGCAACTTATGATTATTGCTACCAGTAATCATAATTTCTTTAATTTGCTGACGATCCTGTTATGCCTGTTTCTACTCGATGACAGAATTGTTGGGCGGCTGCTGCCTGGTAGGCTGAGGCCTGAACCAGTCTCTGAACAGAAGAAGTCATCACCAGTACTGAAAGTCTCTGCTTTGATCATCATGCTGAGCAGCGTGGGCATGATTCTGGTCCAGCAGGGGGTGAGGTTGCCAGCCCACCTTGAGCAGCCGGTACACTGGGTGCGCGCCTATGGCCTTGGGAATGTCTATCATGTCTTCCCGACGATGCAGACTGAGCGTCATGAGCTGATCATTCAAGGCAGTCATGATGGTATCCACTGGAAGGCCTACCGTTTCCGCTATAAGCCAGACTGGCTGGATAAAACCCCGGCATTCATCGTGCCGCATCAGCCACGGCTGGACTGGATGATGTGGTTTGTGCCGACCAGGAACCCGGTCATGCTTGACTGGTTCGACAGCCTGGTTGTAGCCCTGAAAGAAAACCGGCCTGAAGTGACGGCATTACTGGAAAATAATCCCTTCGAGGCAGCTCCGCCTCGATTTATCCGCGTGCTTTCCTATCGCTATGAATTTGCCGGGCCTGTTGAGTATGAACGTAATGGATACTGGTGGAAGGCCAGCTATCTAGGTGAGTTCCCTTATGTGCCGCCAAGAATTCCCTGAGGTCTGGAGAGCCAAGTGTCCAGGCATTTGCCAGCCTAATGGGTAGGGAAACTCATTCTGAACTCAGTGCCTTCACCAGCCTGGGTATTAACCTTGATTGTTCCCTGGAGTTTGCCGGATATCGTGTTGTAAACAATGCTCAGGCCCAGCCCGGTGCCACCTTTTCCGCGTTGCGTGGTGAAAAAGGGATCGAATATTTTCTTTACCAGGTCTTCAGGTATGCCCTTGCCGTCATCGCTATAGGTAAGCTTCAGGGTGTTATTCTCAAGGCTTGATTGTATGTTGATGTTACCTGACTGACCGGCATCGTAGGCATGGGTCAGAGAGTTGAGGATCAGGTTGCTGAGTATCTGGTAGATGGCACCGGGATTGATTTTAAGATTGATATCCTTAGGGATGCGGTTAGTCACTGTCACCCCACTGGTCTTGATCTTGGGCGCAAGGCTGACCAGGGCCTCATTGCAGTAATCGTGTAGATTGATTTCGCGTTCTTCTTCAATGCTCTGGTCTACAGCAACCTGCTTGAAATTTCTTACTAATTCGGTTGCTCGGTTCAGGTTCTGCTGGAGTATCTTGCACGCATGATCGGATTGTTCAAAAAAGTTTTCCAGGTCGCTGCGTTTCATCTCGTTTTTTTCAAACTGCTGATGTAGCGTTTTGGTCTCATCATGCATACTGCTCGCCGAGGTGACGCTTATGCCAAGTGGCGTGTTGATCTCATGTGCAATCCCGGCAACCAGGCTACCCAGCGAGGCGAGTTTTTCCGCCTCGACCAGCTGGTCCTGAGTATCTCTGAGTTCGTTGACTGTTTCTTCGAGGCGATGGGTATAGGTTTCAAGTTCTTTATTTAGGTGGTGCAGCTCCGAAAGGTCACGGATGCTGACCAGAATCTCGCGACACGCACCACTATCATCACAGATGGCCTGAACGTTTTTTGAGATGTGTACGACAGAGCCATCCTTACGTTTGAAGATGGTTTCCTGGTCATTGCAATGACCACATGCAGCGACTTCTGCCATGCAGACATCGAGGATATTCAGGTCACCCAGATAATCTGTGATCGGTGAGCCAATCAGTTCATCAGGGGTATAGCCAACAATTTTACAAAAGGCGGGATTGACGTATTTAATTTCCAGCTCGGTGCTGATCGTGAAAATGCCATCTGGCAGATTATCCAGTAATCGACTCAGGCCCGTTGAGCTACTCGTTTCGGTCAGATCTTCAGCGGCACTTACTTCGGCCATGGCGGTGGCTCCTCATCATCCTTTGTATCAGTCTTTATCGGTCTTTTAATCCGGGAATTTTTCCCTGACCTTTTTCATTGTCTCCAGGTTCTCGAAAATCCAGTCAACCATTTTGGGATCAAACTGTTCGGCCCTTTCTTTACGAAGAAAGTCCAGAATCTCATCTAGTGGCCATGGTTCCTTGTAAGAGCGTTTGCTGCCAAGCGCGTCAAAGACATCGGCCACTGCACAGATTCGGCCGTAAATGTGAATCTCTTCTTCTTTTAGACCATTGGGATAGCCTTTGCCATTCCAGTGCTCATGATGTTCTCCGGCAACGGTTGCAGCTGCCTTGAGGATTTCTCGATCAGAACGGCTCAGAAGCTCCTTGCCTAGCGCGGCGTGGGTCTTCATGACCTCCCATTCCTGGTCGCCCAGTTGGCCGGGAAAATGCAGGATGCCATCCGGGATGCCGATCTTGCCAAAGTCATGCAGAGGCGCGGCAATGTGCAGGACCTCCGACTCGCGCTCAGAGAGCCCCATACCCAGGGCGATCAGTCGACAGTATTCAGCTACACGACGCACATGCTGGCCCGTTTCCCGTGAACGTGTCTCAATGGCCTCGCCAAGCATATACACCATATCGCGCTGGGTACCCTCGATCTCATCCGTCAGAAGGACGTTTTCATAGGCGATAGAGACGTTATGCAGGAATAACTCGATTAGCTTCAGGTCACCTTTACTGAACGGAGTGGGGCTGGAGACATAGATAACATCCTGTCGTCCTTCGCGGGGCTGGAAATAACCGATAAATTCATGATCACGCAATATGGACTCTCTTCGCGTGTGCGCTTCAAGAATCGACTGGTAGACCTGCAGTTCCATGGACTCTGTATCTGCAGGTGATTTACCGATCAGTTCCCTGAACCGGCCCGTGGCCGCTATGACTCTGCCATTGCCCTGGTCCTCTTCAAAAGCCAGGCATTCGCAGTCGATATACATGGCGTCTTCGCCCAGGTAAAGCAGGGCTGTAATCTGTTCCAGGACCCCCTGTACAAACTCATCAAGGCTCTGTGTACTAAAGATCTGCGCTGAGGCATGGATGATATGCTCAAGACCGCGACGATTGTTATCAAGGGCAACCAGGTCCCGGTAGGAGCGCAGACTGGTATAGATGGTGCTGTAGAGTTTCTGCGAGGTAAGCTCGGTCTTTTCCTTGTAATCATTGATATCGTATTCACGTATAACCCGGCGCTCAGGGGCCTGACCGGGCTGGCCGGTTCTGAGTACCAGGCGTATTAGTTCGTTATCAAGGTCTTCACGGATATACTGGATTAAATCGAGCCCAGCGTGTTCATGTTCCATGACCACATCAACCAGGGCCACGGCGATGTCAGATTCTTCATCAAGAATTCTGCGGGCCTCGGCCGCTGAATGGGCGTTCAGGAAATGAAGTCCGCGCCCTGCAAATTCGAACTCTTTGAGGGCGAGTCGTGTGACATCATGTACACCCGGTTCATCGTCTACGATCAGCACCTTCCAGGGGTTGCCTTTATCAATTTCTGATCGCTGCTCATCCTCATGCTCTTCGGGGGCGAAGAACAACTCGGTATCCTTTGATTCAGCATTATTATTCATGCGGCTTTATGATCTGCTGTTAGTTTTGGAAGTACTACAGTGAACTTGGTTCCTTCTCCTGGTTCGCTTACAACCTGGATATTTCCTTTAAGGCTGGTATTTACAAGATTGTAGACCAGATGCAGGCCAAGACCACTGCCACCACTTCCTCTTCGTGTGGTGAAGAAGGGGTCAAATACCTTGTTCAGATCATCAGGGGGAATCCCTTTGCCATCATCATGGTAGATAAGACTTAAGGCGTCGGCCTCCTGTTCGCAGTGGATGTAGACAAAACCAGGCTGGCCTTTTTCGTAACCATGGACAATGGAATTGATCATCAGATTACTGAATATCTGGTATATCGCACCGGGGTTTGTATAGAAGTGGACGTCCCGGTCACAGAGGTTCTCCACCAGTATTTTCGTATTTTTAAAACGTGGTCGCAGGCTGGTAATGATGTCGTTGATATATTCGTGGAGGTTGATTTCATGCCAGTCTTCACTGGTCTGATCGACAGCTACACGTTTGAAACTACGTATGAGTTCTGAGGCGCGCTTCAGGTTTTTAACGATGATCTCGCTGCTCTCGATGGCATGTTCCATGAACTTCTCGAGGGCGGAACGCTTCATATTGCCGGCATCGTAGGCAATCATTAGCTTGTTCATCTCGTCTTCCAGGTGAGATGCGGCGGTCATGCCGATGCCAATCGGTGTGTTCACTTCGTGTGAGATGCCTGCTACCAGGCTGCCCAGGGAGGCCATTTTTTCCGACTGTATGAGTTGCCCCTGAGCCTGGTTGAGAGTGGCAAGGGTCTGCTTGAGGCTATCGTTGGTCTGGCTGAGTTCCAGGGTGCGTTCTTCAACCCGATATTCCAGTTCGGCATTGAGTTCATGTAACTCGGTCCCGATGCGTGTGTATTTCTTAATGATATAGATAGAGATCAGGGTGCCCAGAATCAGCAGGCTGCCCCCCAGAACCAGCATGGAAATCAGCGCGTACTGATAACTACGGGCCATGGATTCTGCATCTTTTTTCGATCGCAAACGTTCTTCATCTACCCAGTCATCGTAGGCCTGGAGAAGTCTTTCCTGTGCTGGAATGGCCCGGGTTTTCAGAACCTCGTTTGCTGCCTCGTAGTCTTCCGCCAGCAGCAGGGCGATGACTTCATGCTGCTGATCCACAGAAAACATAACAAATTTCAAAACCTCTTCGAGATCCTGTTTTTCCTGTTCGCTGATATCCATGCTGCGCATCTGATCGCGAAGGCCAATGAACTGGCCGGCTAACACAGACATCCTGATGATCCCATCGTCCGTGTTGAACAGGTCTTGCTCGATGGCAGTCTGGTAAAGTGTGAGGGAGCGTTCGCGCGCGATGTTGCGCATGCTGACGATGATGTCAGTTTTGACATTACGCACATCGACCATGTGCTGTAGTTGCTGATTCTGGCTGCGCATATGCACAAGGCCAATCAGGGTAACCAGGAACAGCAGGAGTAGCATCAGCCCGAAGCCAATAACGAGCAGTTGTCTGGAGCTATCGTTTCTGGACATAGTGTGGCGAGCACTACCTCGTGTTGTTAGCACGATGTCATGAAAGTCCTGTTCATGACGACGCGGTGATAATCAGGCAATTAATTATTTGTAACTAGCACCATAGTCAACACCATGTCCTTTGGCAAATCTCCCTAACGGCTGGGATTCCGACGGCTCAGACCCGGGCGATAACGGCTGTCTTTCTGGGCGAGGTGTGTGAGGCTGAGTGCCCTGCCCAGTGACATCGGATCCTGTCTTTTTAATAGTCGCAACAGGCACTCCCAGCAGGTATGACCATGCCCCAGTTCATTTTTTAATTGTTTCATAATCCCGAATCCCTCCGATATATCCATGAAGAATAAATGTATTTAAGGAGAAGTCCTAGGGTCATAAGGGCAAAAAATAAAGAATTTATAGAGAAACCTGCTTATTAGGATAAAAGGTATTTAAATTATATTTATGTAACTATATGAATATTAAAAACAATCATAAGGGAATAGGTTCTTAGGACGGGGCGCCTGCCAGGTATGTTTATTTTTCGGTTTATTTCTCGGAAATCCGCTCTACCCACATGGCTGTGGCCCCTGTTACGGCAACGGGCATCGCCAGGAAGTTAAGCACCGGAATGAAGGTCATCACCATGGTGGCACCGCCGAAGCCCAGGGCAAGGCCACGATACTGGCGCATCTTCTGTTTGACGTCTCTGAAGTAGAAGCCATGGTTACCCATGGGGTAATCGTTATATTCAATGGCCATCATCCATGCGGTGAACAGGGCCCAGGCGAAAGGGGCAAGGAAATTGATACCCGGAATCAAATAAAGGATCAGCAGGGGGATCATCCAGCCAATCATATAGAGCAGCTTTTTCAGTTCACTGATGATCGAGTTGCCGGCATCTTTCATCAGGGCGGCGTAACCCCCATCATCGGATGCGGGTTCTCCACGCAGATCTGCCTCGAGTTTCTGGGCCAGCAGGCTATTGAATGGCGCGCCAATAAGGTTCGCAACGATGGTAAAGGTATAGAAAACAATCACCATGATTGAGAGGGCAAACAGGGGCCACAGAATCCAGCTCAACCACTCCAACCAGCCAGGCAACTGACCCAGCATCCATTCCATCCAGACACCAAACTCGGTGCCCAGCCAGTAAATACCCAGGGAAAACAGCAGGATATTAATGAGTAATGGGATGATGACATAGCGGCGAATACCGGGGCGGCGGATCAGGCTGAATCCGCGTGTGATATAGCTAATGCCAACAAAGAAGTCAGTCACGGTCGAGTACTCTCTCAGGTTAAGACATATGCAGGATGCCGCGTCGAGCAAGAAGAGCCGTTCCGTAGGCAGCCTGATCACATTCAGCGGTCTCGACGGGTACTTTGAGGATGTCCTGCCGGATTCGAGTCCACAGTGCATTAGTGCTGCCACCACCAACGGTAATGACTTTTTCAAGTGTGGGTGCGCCTAATGCCTGAAGGTGCTCATAGGCCTTCTTCTCAATATGGGCGATCCCCTCCAGGAGCCCCTGAAGAAACAGGGCATCATCAGGCGGTCGTGGCGTGGTCATGGATGACTTGTCAGGATCATAGGTCGGAAAGCGTTCACCCTTACCAGGCAGGGGATAGTAATCCAGCCCGGAGGGTCTGGAGGGATCAATCTTCTGACTGAGTTCGCGGATTTCTTCCAGTGAAAAGTGCTTAAGCAGGGCTGCACCACCAGAGTTAGAGGCGCCACCAACCAGCCACTGATCCCAAAGTCGATGGCTGTAGATGCCGGCCTCAGGATCAAACAGGGGTTCATTGCACAGTACCTTGATCGCCAGGGTTGAACCCAGAGAGGTGACCGCATCACCGGCTTGTGCAGCCCCGGTTGCCAGGAAGGCGGCAATACTGTCAGTCGTGCCGCTGCACGTCATCATGTTGGCAGGTAATCCAAGTTCTTCGGCACAGGCGGGATCGACGGGCATGATGGCAGTCCCAGGCTCATGCACAACAGGTAGGCGTGAGGCATCAACGCCAAGTTCGTTGAGCCACTCGGGCCAGCGCCGAGCGGAAGGATCATAGCCCAGTTTCAGACAGTTGTTTTCATCCGAGATGCCAAAGCAGCCGGTGACCTGCCCGAGTAGCCAGTCTGCCTGGTTCAGGGCGAAATGGTACTGCGTCTGGTCCAGGCTCTCCTGATACCAGATGAGTTTGGCCAGGCCCGAGGTGGGGCCGTGCGCTGCGCTATCCCTGGGCGCAACAGCGCTTATTCTCTCAGCCTGATCGCTTGCACGTGCATCGTCATACATCAGCGCAGGGTGCAGGGGCGTCCCGTTCTTGTCGCAGGCAAGGAGGGTGCCAGATGTGCCATCAATCGCCAGGGCGCGTACAGCGGGTTTCAGACTCTCTGGAATGCCCTGCAACAGGGACCGGGTTTTATTCCACCAGTCCAGAGGATCCTGTTCATGATGCAGGCCAGCCCTTGTGCTTCTGCTCAGGGGCTGGGCGGCTTCATGATAAATGGTGCCCATGGCATCTATCAGGACCAGCCGGATGCCGGAGGTCCCGGCATCGATACCTGCAAACAGGGGATTATGCATCAGGGCAGGTTCACCACAGGCGATGGAGTCCAGTCCTCTGACTGATGCTCAGCAACCACCATGGTGTAGATACCGCCGCGGACATTGAAGTCTGCAGTCAGGCGCATAAATCTTGGTTTCGTGACGCGAACCAGGTCATCGAGAATGCGATTGGTCACGGCCTCATGGAAGGCACCTTCATCACGAAAGGACCACACATACATTTTCAGGGATTTGAGTTCTACACACAGCTCATCCGGGATGTATTCCAGTTTCAGCGTGGCGAAATCCGGCTGGCCGGTTTTGGGGCACAGGCAGGTGAACTCGGGAACATCGATACGGATGGTGTAATCCCGTTCTTTGTTCGGGTTTTCAAAGGTTTCCAGCTCTTTGCTTGGCTGGGTGGACATGGCGAACTCCAGTTGTTCTTAAAAGGGTGACGATTATAACCATTTTTGCGCTACGCATGAGCGGGTTGAATTGCTAAGATGTCCGCTTTTATGAATAACGCCAAGAGCGGAGTCTACTGAACCCGCCGGAGTCCATCGGAAATATTCCATGCGCCTTAGCAAGATCAAAATCGCTGGTTTCAAGTCTTTTGTTGATCCCACGACCATAGCATTACCCACTAACCTGGCCGGCATCGTCGGTCCCAATGGTTGTGGCAAGTCGAACACCATTGATGCCGTACGCTGGGTAATGGGTGAGTCATCAGCCAAGCACCTGCGTGGCGACTCGATGGCGGATGTCATCTTCAATGGTTCTTCAGCCCGCAAGCCCGTGGCCCAGGCCTCGGTGGAACTGGTCTTTGATAACACCGACGGTGGGCTAGGCGGAGAATATGCACGCTACAGCGAGATCTCGATCAAGCGTGCCGTGACGCGCGACGGTACCTCTACCTACTACCTCAATGGTACCAAGTGCCGTCGTCGCGATATCACCGATATCTTCCTTGGCACAGGCCTTGGTCCCCGAAGCTACGCCATTATCGAGCAGGGCATGATCTCTCGCCTGATCGAGGCCAAGCCTGAAGAGCTACGCGTCTATATCGAAGAGGCGGCCGGAATCTCCAAGTACAAGGAGCGTCGTCGCGAGACAGAAAATCGCATACGCCATACCCGGGAAAACATGGAGCGCCTGGATGACCTGAGAGAAGAGGTTGAGAAACAGCTTAACCACCTCCAGCGACAGGCCCGGACTGCCGAGAAGTTTAAGGAATTCAAGCAGGAAGAGCGTCGCAAGAAGGCTGAGCTCCTGGCCCTGAAACTGACTGCTCTGGAGAACGAGGGCAGGCAGGGTGCCGAGGAATTACAGAGCAGCGAGACACGGGTTGAGGAAGTCATGGCCCAGCTGCGTGGTCTTGAGGCCAATATCGAGAAAGACCGTGAATCACATGTAGCGGCCAACGAGAGCTTCAACGATGTCCAGGGCCGTTTCTACAAGATCGGTAGCGATATCTCTCGCACAGAACAGTCTATTCAGCACAACCGAGAGCTTCGTCAGCGCCAGGAGGCGGATCTCGCCCAGGTCAGTCGATCACTGCAGGAGGTCAGCAGTCATTCTGATAATGATACCCGCAGGCTGGAAGAACTGGACACCTCGATCGCGGAACTGGAACCCCAGCATCAACGCCTGCAGGAACAGCGCGACGATGCCGTCGCCAAGCTTCAGACTGCCGAACAGAGCATGAGTGAATGGCAGGCCCAGTGGGAAGACTTTAACCGACGCGTTGCAGAGCCTAGCCAGCAGGCCCAGGTAGAACGAGCCAAGATGGAGGCGCATGAGCGCCAGGTCCTGCATATCAATCAACGCATGGAACGTCTGAGCGAAGAGCGTAATCGGCTGCAGGGCAGCGACTCAGACTCCGAGCTGGAACGAATCGGAAAAGAGGCCGCTGAAGCAGAGGCCGCTGCAGCTGAATTCCAGCTACAGCTCGATCAGACACTGGCGCGTGTTCAGGAACAGCGTGAACTGAATCGTGGCTTTAACCAGGAACTGGATCGCCTACGCAGTTCTGCCCAGACCAGCAAGGGACGTCTTGCCTCACTGGAGGCCCTGCAGCAGGCTGCACTGGGTGAGTCTGAACAGGGTGTCACACGCTGGCTGGATGGTGCCGGCCTTGCAGATGCCCCACGTCTTGCCCAGCAAATGAATGTTGAATCCGGCTGGGAAAATGCCGTTGAGACAGTGCTTGGCCAGTATCTCGAGGCCGTCTGTGTGGATGGGCTGGATGATCCTGCCAGAGCCCTTGGGCGTCTTGAGCAGGGTTCCATCACCATGCTTGATCTTGATGCCGGTGGTCCACAGGTGACAGATCCCGGGTATCTGGCCTCAAGAGTAGAAGCCCCGGGTTCACTTGCCTCGCTGCTGTCCGGCGTGCGTGTGGCCGAGGACCTGAACCAGGCCCTGACTATGCGTAACAGCCTTGCTGATGGGGAGTCGGTCATTACACCTGATGGTATCTGGCTGGGTAGCAACTGGCTGCGTGTACAGAAGGATCAGGATGCCCGGTCGGGTGTGCTGGCGCGTGAGCAGGAAATCGCCGCCCTGAAAGAAGAGTTGGCGCGTATCGAGTCTGAGATCGAACGTCTACAGGGTGAACAGGAACGTGGCCGCGAAACCCTCAAGCAGGCCGAGTCCGCTCGTGAACAGCAGCAGGCTGAAGTAAACAGGGCGCATCGCAGTCTGGCTGAGCTCAATGGGCAGATAAATACCCGTCGCGCCCGTCTCGAGCAGCTACAGATTCGACGCAAGCGTATTGATGAAGAGCAGGAAGAACTGCAGAACCAGCGCCAGCAGGAAGAGCAGGCGCTTGAAGAAGCGACCAATCGACGCAATGCCGCGGTTAGTCGTATGGAAACGCTTGCTGAGGAGAGAGATCGCCTCTCCGCCCAGCGTGAGGATCTGCGCTTCCAGCTTGACGAGGCACGTCAGGCTGCCAACCAGCAGCGGGATTCAGCCCACCAGACGGCCCTGCGTATGGAGACCATGCGTACCTCGCGTGACTCTATCCAGCAGAACCTCGAGCGTATGCAGCGTCAGATCGGTGAATTCACCGAGCGTCGCAGCAACCTGGAAGAGACCCTGAAAGAAAGTGAGTCACCGCAGTCTGACCTGGCTGAGGACCTTGAACGCCTGGTTGCGCAGCGTGTGGAGGTTGAAAAAGAACTGACCGAGGCCCGCACACATCTGCAGACCATCGAGGCCGCCATGCGTGAGCATGATCAGGCCAGGATGACGACAGAGCGTCAGGTTGAAGAGGCACGCAACAAGCTCGAGCGCCTGCGTATTGCTGCCCAGGAGATTAAGGTTCGCCGCCAGACCTTCGAAGAGCAACTGGCAGAGACAGAATTCGATATTGAGCGGCTCAATAATGAAATGCCTGAAGAGGCCACCATTGCCTCATGGGAGAAACAGCTGGAGGACCTTGGGGCACGCATCCATCGGCTGGGTCCTATCAACCTTGCAGCGATCGAGGAGTTTCAGGAACAGGGGCAGCGCAAGGAATACCTGGATAGCCAGTTTGCCGACCTCAATGAGGCACTGGAGACCCTGGAAAATGCGATTCGTAAGATCGACAAGGAAACCCGTTCCCGCTTCAAGGCCACGTTCGAGCAGGTGAATGCCCGAATCCAGGAGATGTTCCCGCGCCTGTTTGGTGGCGGGCAGGCCCATCTTGAGATGACTGGTGACGATCTCCTGACCACCGGGGTGGCCATCATGGCGCGCCCACCGGGTAAGCGCCTGTCTACCATCCACCTCATGTCAGGGGGTGAGAAGGCTCTGACTGCAGTGGCGATGGTCTTCGCTATCTTTGAACTCAATCCTGCACCATTCTGTATGCTGGATGAGGTTGATGCTCCTCTGGATGAGGCCAATGTCGGTCGCTTCTGTGACCTTGTCAAAGAGATGTCTGAACGGGTTCAGTTTATTTTCATCACTCATAACAAGACCACCATGGAGCTATCCGAGCAACTTCTGGGTGTGACGATGCGCGAACCCGGCGTGTCCCGACTGGTCACCGTGGATGTTGATGCCGCTGCGGCCATGGCAACAGGATAGTTTGTATTGCTATGGATGGATTGCGCTGGATCATCTTATTGCTTGGCATCGTGGTTGTTATCGCGGTCTATTTCTATACCGCTCAGCAGAAACGTACGCCTCGCCGTGATC
>JAAUXZ010087642.1_pt1 | contig 20691 bp, 15 predicted proteins | sample 7278131 | NCBI WGS metagenome assembly JAAUXZ01 (sample SAMN14350119, study PRJNA611818) | marine sediment metagenome | isolation source: surface marine sediment (3m) | place: French Polynesia: Moorea | collected 2018-08 | reverse complement strand
TGAGGTTCTTACCGCCTTCCTTAACGAACAGATAGCCCCTTATTTTGATTTTGACCGTATGGCCCAGATGGTCGGAGGTCGTTACTATTTTCAGCTGAGCAAGACCAACCAGATCAAGTTCAAGGCCAAGCTGCAGAAACTGTTCTTCTCTGCCCTGGGCAGAAACCTGGGCGCCTATGCCAATCCCATGCCCCGTATCGACTTCCTGCCAGCCCGCACCCGCGGCCAGGACAAACTGGATGTCCCAGCGCGCGTTATCTCCCCGAATAGCCAGCCAGTACGACTGGTCTTCAGGTTCCACAGGAGCGACTCGGGCTGGAAGATCTACGATGCCTCATCCAATGGCATGAGCGCGGTGCTCTACTACCGTAAGTATCTGCTCGAACAGGTACGCCGCTATGGCCCACAGGCCCTGATCAACTAGCGTAAAGGCCCCTTTCAAAGGGGCCTTTTTTATTTCTGCATCGACGGGTAAGACCATGCTTATGAACCGAATCGTCCTGTTCCTGATATTGCTTATCGGCCTCCAGCAGGTGGTCATCGCCGCTGATATTCCCGAGGCACTGGAAGACTGGGTCCCCTGGGTATTGCATGATCACAAGGACTACAACTGCCCTCACCCACAGAACCAGGCCAAACCACGGCTCTGCGCCTGGCCGGGCAAGCTGGCCCTTGCCATAGAGGATGACCGCGGGCGGTTTGCCCAGGACTGGACCGTCTATGCAGAGAGCTGGGTCGTGCTCCCGGGTTCGATCCGCCACTGGCCGCAGGACGTCAGCGTGAATGGCAAACCGGCTACGGTCACGGCCCACAATCAACTGCCTTCACTACGACTGCCCGCAGGCGAATACGAGATCCGGGGTCGGTTTGTCTGGGACAGGACACCCGAACGCATGCGCATCCCCCCGGCAACAGGCCTGATCAGCCTGGCCAGAAATGGCGAGGCCGTGGATCACCCGCATATCCGTCAACGCGGGCAGATCTGGTTACAGCAGAAGGCGACGGGCACCAGCCGAAAAGGCGATAGCCTGGCCCTGACTGTGATGCGCCAGCTTGAAGACAGCCTGCCGCAGAAACTTATTACCCGCCTTGAACTCGAGGTCTCCGGAAAGGCCCGCGAGATCAGCCTGGCCGATGTCCTGCCCGAGGGATTTACCGGCTACCAGCTCAACAGCCCGATCCCGGCACGCCTCGACAAGCAGGGCGATCTCCGGCTGCAGATTCGTCCCGGTAAGTGGCAGCTTGAGCTCATAGCCCGCTCCGACCAGCTGATCAGCTCGCTTTCAATGAAACAACACGAAAGCCCATGGCCTGAAAACGAAGTCTGGGTATTCAGGGCAAGACATGACCTGAGACAGGTCGAGCCAGAAGGCCTCACCCGAATCGACCCCAGGCAGACCCGCCTGCCGCCCGGGTGGCAGTCTCTACCTGCCTACAGCGTCACCCCCGGAGACACCCTGACATTGCGCGAACTGAACCGGGGTGACCAGCAGGCTTATGAAGATCAGCTTAGTCTCAACCGCCAGATCTGGCTGGACTTCAATGGCCAGGGGATGACGATCCGCGATGACATCAATGGCCGCATCCACCGGACCTGGCGCATGGCGACCAGTCCCGAGCTTGAACTGGGCCAGGTACAGATTGATGGCCAGCCCCAGTTCATTACCCGACTGCCCGATCAGGACAATCCGGGATTCGAGATCCGTAACGGCAACCTTTCCCTGCAGGCAGACAGTCGTTACACGGATACCATCTCCAGCATTCCGGCCAACGGCTGGAGTACTGACTTTCAGTCCGTGAGTGCAACACTCAACCTGCCACCCGGCTGGCGCCTGTTCTCAGCCACCGGCGTGGATAACCTCCCTGACACCTGGCTACAACGCTGGACCCTGCTGGATATCTTCCTGGTACTGATCACGACGATTGCCAGCGCCCGCCTGTTTGGCCTGGCCTGGGGTGGTGTCGTATTACTGGCCCTGGGACTGAGCTGGCATGAATGGGGCGCACCCCAGTATGCCTGGCTTAACCTGCTGGCGATTACCGCCCTGATCAGGATGTTGCCACAGGGCAGGTTCAGGAATCTTGCCAGTAGCTATCGCTGGGTCTCCCTCATCGTTCTGCTGCTGATCGGGCTTCCCTTCCTGGTCGACCAGGTACGCACCGCCATCTATCCGCAGCTCGAATACAGCAATATCAGCTATTACCCCCAGACCATTGCACAGGCACCCCGATCCAGTATGCCGCTGGAAAAGAAGGCCCGCGCCCTGGAGGAGTCTGTTGCCTCCATCGCCTATTCTGATGCCGAGGTACGCAAACAAAGCCGACTCGACCAGGTCGATCCCACTGCCCAGATACAGACCGGGCCCGGCCTTCCCGACTGGCGCTGGCGGCAGATTCCGCTGAACTGGTCAGGACCGGTCAAACAGGGGCAGATGGTCGATCTGAAGTTATTGCCACCACTGGCCGTCTCGGTAATCAAGATACTGACCAGCCTGCTTATCGTGCTGGCGGCACTACGCATCGCCGACATCGGCAGGCTGAAGTGGCCTAAATGGCGCTCTGCTACACCGGCAACACTCTTACTGGCCCTGCTCTGCGCGCCATGGCCTGGCTCGGATCTCCAGGCTGCCACCTTCCCCGGCCCGGAGCTACTCGAAGAACTCAGGCAACGGCTACTGGAACCCGAAAAGTGCCTGCCCAACTGCGCACAGATCAGTTCCGGCACCCTCTTGCTGGAGGACGACACCCTGTCACTCGACCTGGAGATTCATGTCCAGAGCCAGAGCGCTATCCCAGTTCCAGCCAGCCCATCCGGCTGGATGCCCGACAGGATCAGCAATAGCGCACAATCTTCTCTGCCGCTTTACAGGGACAATACCGATCAGTTCTTCCTGGTGCTTGATGCAGGCGTGCATAACATCAGCCTGAGCGGACCTGTTCCTGCCCTGGACCAGATCACCGTGCATTTCCCCCTGGTTCCCGGGCAACTCTCAGTTAAGGCCCCCGGGTGGGAGATTCGAGGGCTGCTGGATGACCAGCGTATCGAGCCCAGTATCGACTTCATTCGCTTCCAGAAGGAGCAGGGCACCCCATCTGAACTCAGTGCCCGGCCACTACCCGGGCTGGCCAGGGTCGAACGAAATATCCAGCTTGGCCTCGACTGGTATGTTGAAAACCGAATCACTCGCCAGTCCCCGGCAGGTGAAGCCCTGAGGCTGAACATCCCGCTGATCCCGGGGGAGTCAGTGACCACGCCCGGAATTACCGTCAGCAATGACCAGGCCCAGATCGTCCTTGCCCCGGGACAGCGCACCCTGACCTGGTCCTCACGGCTCGACAAGCAGGCCCGGCTCGAGCTCACAGCGCCCGACTCACTCAAACATGACCAGGTTTCCTGGAGCGAGGTATGGCGGCTGAATGTCAGCCCGATCTGGCATATAGAACACAGCGGCCTGCCCGTGATTCACCAGTCGCCCGATGGCGCGCGGTGGCTGCCAGAATGGCGGCCCTGGCCCGGGGAGCGCATGGTCCTGGATATCCTGCGCCCCGACGGTGTTGCCGGTCAGACCCTTACCATCGAGGGCAGCACCCTGACGATCAGGCCGGGAAAACGTGCTACCAGTACCGAGCTGGACCTCTCCCTGCGCAGCAGCCAGGGTGGCCAGCATGCCGTCATGCTACCCACCGATGCCCAGCTTCAGAAGGTCATGATCGATGGGCGTTCCCTGGCCCTGGGTATGGATGCTGGCAAACTGGTCCTGCCCATCGAGCCCGGCACACATGAGATTCATATCGCCTGGCAGGACAGCCAGACCCAGGCCATCCGCATGGTCACGCCTGAGATAGACCTTGGAACCAGCAGCGTAAATGCACGAATTACCGTCGAGCAGGGCAATGATCGCTGGGTCCTCCTGACCGGTGGTCCTCTTCAGGGTCCCGCCGTGCTTTTCTGGGGTGTGGTCCTGGTCCTGATCGGACTGAGCCTGGGCATGGGCCTGCTAAGCATCACACCGCTTAAAAACTGGCACTGGTTCCTGCTGTTCCTGGGTATGACCCAGACACCGGTGTGGCTGGGCCTGATCGTCGTCAGCTGGCTACTCTTACTGGGCCTGCGCGGCCGCATGCAACGCAGCATTGATCCCGGTGTGCATAATGCCATGCAGCTGGGACTGGCCATCTATACTCTGGTTGCGTTGTCGGCATTATTCTTTGCTGTACAGCAGGGACTGCTAGGTCTCCCTGAGATGCAGATATCGGGTAACCAGTCCAGCGGTTCTACCCTGAACTGGTACCAGGACCGAAGCGATCAGATACTGCCACAGGCATGGACGATCTCTGTACCCCTGCTGGCCTATCGACTGCTAATGCTCGCCTGGGCCCTGTGGCTCGCTTTTGCCCTTCTGCACTGGCTGCGCTGGGGATGGCAGGCCATGAATCATGGCGGACTATGGCTGGCCATACCTCCTCGCAAACGCAAGCCAAAAAGCAGAAAGCCCGTGAACAAAGAGGAGGCATCCAATGCCACGGATCAGGATACTGCCAGCCCTGACTAGCCTTATACTGGTGGTGACCGCGAACGGCCCGGCTATGAGTGCAGCACCAGGGTCACAAAGTGCCAGTTCGGTGGACCGGATTGAACTGGCCTGCAGCAGCCAGCTACGCATGCGCAAACGAAGACAAAAGGCCAGGGAAAAACACAAACAGGAGAACACGTATGCACCAGGGCAAAATTCTCGTATCCCTGCTTAGCCTCATCCTCTTACCAGCCACTGGCTGGTCAGGTTGTAATCAGCAGGAACAGATGATGGAAAACGGCTGGCGTGCAAGCATTGATGCAAGAGGCGTTCAGGGCGGCTGTAGCCTGATGGATGTCGAGGTTGCCCTGGGTCACAGCAATGGAAAACCGCAACGGGCACGCGCGACCGGCATTGACCCCCTTGTATTCTCCCGCCTACGAGACTTTGATGGGGACGGCACCCCCGAGCTCCTCCTGGTCACCCAGAGCGCAGGCTCTGGTAGCTATGGACAGGTACACCTGTTCAGGAACAGCGAAGAAGGCCTGCAGGCCCACCACCTCCCGGACCTGGATGACAAGGCCAGGCAGAACTATCGCGGCCATGACCGCTTCCTTGTGCATGGCCCCCTGCTGATCAGGCAATTCCCTGGCTATGCAGAAGACGACCAGAACTGCTGTCCCAGCCTGGGCATCCAGCGTCTGATTTACCGCTTTGATGGTAATGCCTGGACACCGCACCTGCCTGCAAATCAGTAGCTCTTATATACCCGAGGTAATAGCTCGGATATCTCCTCAGCGGGAGAGGCATGCCCTGCTAAATCGCGTACGGTGGTAGCCGATCGCTGTTCGGAGATGATTATGACAAGCTGTCACGCTACTACTGATAACGAAGGCTTCCTGCTGGATCCTCAGCAATGGGATAAACAGCTGGCACAAAGCATTGCCCGGGATATTGGGATTGAGATGACCGACCAGCACTGGGAAGTGGTTCATTTTATCAGGGACCACTATGACAATTACCAGGTGGTCCCTGAGGCACGCACGCTGCTGAAAACACTCAGGGACCGACATGGAAAAGAGCGGGCCACCCGTCGCTATGTCTATGACCTGTTTCCCTATGGCTATGGTCAGCAGGCCTGCAAGATCGCGGGCATGCGCAAACCCCTGAAGCTTATGCTCGACGTCTAAACAACAACGCGATCTGTTGTGGTGTTAAAAGGCCGGAATCCTGTTCCGGCCTTTTTTATACCAATAATTAACTGACCCCTGGATTAAAACACGCCCAGCCATTTTGTCTGCCGGTGCGACTCAATCAGAACTGCCGACTGAATATGCCCAGATGCCCTGGCTATATCTTCAGCACGTTTTTTCATCGCATTTCTCAGGGCAGAGTCCGCGCCTGCATCCAGCAGGGCCTTTATCGATTGCTCATCACCATTCATGGCTGCCAGCATAAGGGCTGTCTCCCCTGCCTGATTCCGTGCATCTATCTTTGTTCCCTGCGCTAGCAACTCTGTGATTAATGCTGCATGACCCTGCCCAACTGCCAGCATCAGGGCATTATTGCCCTCCAGGTCCAGGGCATTGATATCCGTCTTTATGGCTATGGCACGGACCGCGGCCAGGCTGCCATGCCAGGCTGCCTGGTGCAGCGGGGTACGCCCCTGCTGATCGGCAAGCCCAGGATTTGCACCATTACTTATCAGTAATGCAACAGTCTCGGCCTGGCCTGCACTAGCTGCGTACCACAGGGCGGTTCGGTCATACTGATCCTGAACATCGAGACTCACATTATCTCGAATCAGATGGCCCAGGACGTCGTTCAAACCCTGCTGTACAACCCAGACCATGGCCGGCCGTTTTTCCAGCATGCCCAGATCAGACCTGGCCCCGGCGCCAAGGAGAGACATCGCTGGGGCAGCATAGCCGCCCCGAAGGGCATAAAGTAGTGCCGTTGCCCCGGCCTTATCCTTCTTATTTAAATCAACACCCCTGCTAATTAGCCCCTGAACAACTGAATCATGATTATGTTCCGCAGCAAGCATTAACGCTGTCCGACCCCGGTGGTTGCTTTGCCCGGTTTTTGCTCCTGCCCTGATTAGCAGTGCAAGCACATCTTCATGCCCCTGCCAGGCGGCGCGCATTAATGCCGTATTGCCCTCTCCGTCTCGCGCCTCAACAGCAGCCCCCTGCTGTAGCAGCAAGGTAACGACCTCCTGTTCATTACGCCATGCCGCGATATGCAATGGCGTCCAGTCGTTGTAGGTCGAGGTATCTGCCTTCAGGGCCTTCAGCTTCTGCTGACCATCTGGTTTTTCTGAGGCCACTGCTACGCTAGCTTTTAAGCCCTTGCCTGTGAGATAGCCTGTAACCACACCATGGTCTCCACGACCGGCAAGGTCGGTCGCATTACGACCGGCCTTATTTTTCAGGCTCAGTATGGAGGGATGTTGCTGAACCAGCATCCTGACCAGTTCAATATCGCCACGAGACGCAGCCAGGTGCAGAATGCTATTGCCATTGGCATCCGTGCGCTGAGGATCTGCGCCGTACTGAAGCAGTAGCTCAACCACGGACTGCTGGCCATGCGTCACTGCCAGGATGAGCGCCGTATCTCCAACCTTGTCACGCAAATCCATACTCGCACGTGCATCAAGCAGCAATTTCAAACCTGAGAGATAGTCTTTAACAGCAGCCTCCATCAGGGCAGATCGCCCATACTGATCCTGCCAGTTCAGGGGGGCACCAGCACTGATCAACTGCTGAATTTCATTCAATCGCTCTCGACGCACCGCATTAAACAAAGCCAGCCCTGGCTGATCACTGAGCTTCACCGATGCCTTCTTCATGGCCTTTATTTTCCGGACCGAGGGCTGGTATCCGCGATCAGCTGTTTGCTGATACCAGTGCTGCGCCCTGTCGGGATTCCGAGTTACACCTGTTCCTTCCTCATACATAGCGGCCAGGCTAAAACCAGACTTCAGATGTCCTTTTTCTGCAGCCTGTTTCATCAGCCTGAAGGCCTGCTGATAGTCCTTCTTCACGCCCTTGCCCGTCCGATACATACCGGCCAGTTGAAACATGGCCTCTTCATCACCCTGCCGGGCCATTGAGCTTAATAGACTGACAGCCTGTTCATAATGACGAGCCCGTATCGCCAGCTTTGCCTCTTCCATGGCATCCGCCAGTACTGATTGCACCGGCATGCACAGGACAATAAATATCATCATGGTGATCAGGTATTGCTGCTTATCCAGTTTCATAAACACTCTCTTCGCGCCCGCATTCAGGCCGTCCCAAATTTGGTTTCTACTTCGATACCCACCTTTTTGAGGAAGGCGGTAGGCAGAATGCCGCCGGCATTAATAATCACTGCATCATTTGGTACATCAATCTGCTGGCCTTCCTGATCAAGACTTACCGACGTTTCTGAAATCGATATAACGTTAGATTTCATGTAGGCCTTTATGGTCCCAGCGCTGATTGCAGCCTGCGTACGATCACGGTTTTTTGGCTTTGCGCGTGAAAAGGCCTCGCTTCGATACGAAAGCGATACGTCGGTGCCAGGTTGTTCTGCGATGCTGAGTGCGGCCTCAAGGGCACTGTCCCCGCCCCCAACAATCATGACGCTCTGGCCCTGGTACTGCTCCGGATCGATGAGGCGGTATACAACCTTGCTGAGCTCTTCTCCAGGTACACCTAAAGTACGGGGGGTGCCCCTGCGCCCGATCGCCAGCAGGACTGCCCCTGTTCGGTAGACCCCCTTACTCGTAGAAACCATAAAACATCCCTGGTCATGCTCAATACTGTCCACTCGTTCACTGGTCTGAATCTCAAGTTGCGTCTTATGGCGAATATCTTCCCAGTACTGCATTAGTGACTCTTTAGAGGTCTCGCGAAACTGCATCTTTCCAACCAGTGGTAAGTTTGCCGGGGCCGTCATCACGACCTTGCCTCTTGGAAAGTGTGAGACGGTACCACCAAAGGTATCCTGCTCCAGCGTGATGAAATTCATCTTGTGCTTCAACGCAGCCAACGAGGCCGCAATCCCAGCAGGGCCAGCGCCAACAATGATCACATCCTGAATATCGGGCGATCCTGACCGCTCTCGTTTTGCTATGGACTCGATAGCCTCAACCCCCTGTCGAATGGCATTGCGAATCAGCCCCATGCCCCCGAGCTCGCCAGCTATAAAGATCCCGGGGACATTGGTCTCAAAATCGGGATTCACCATGGGGATATCCATACCGCGCCTGGATGTCCCAAACACCAGGCTGATAGCCGTAAACGGACAGGCACGCGCGCAGGCACCGTGGCCAACACAACTGGTGGGATTTATCAGATGCGCCTTGCCACCAATCAGTCCCAGTATTTTTTTCTCAGGACAGGCTGACACGCAGGCTGCGCAACCCAGGCACTTGTTGGGATCAATGACGGGATGTAGCGAGGCCGGCTCTGTCAGACCGGCCTCCAGAGATTCAGTCAGGGTCTCATGACTCTCGCTATGTACCGCTTTTCGCCGGATGACATAAAACAGGATGATCATGAGCACAGGCAGGCCATAAACCAGCATCCACATTGGCACACCCCCATCCTGCATAGACAACCCCTTGATAATTAATGGATTTAAGTAAGCCAGCCAGCAAGGCGACCGCCGCCTGGGTGACTAACTTGTTGAATTAGGTCACATATTTCGATATCGATCCGCGATGTGCTTCACAAGATTGTAAATAATTGGGACAATAATCCCATATTTTATCGATCAGGACATAGCTGCCGTGAGCACAGACCAACTGAGTGGAGTGATTTCGCCCCCTGCTGATGAGGCCGACAAACCTTCTCGGATTCCGGGCATTAGCTGGAGCCGGGCTGGAAACCGGGCCTTTCTTGCCATGGTTGTTCTGGTGCTGGTATTGGGCTGGTTACAAAGAACGGATTCCTACCTGGAGGCAGAAACAGGGATTGGCTACGCCCTGGGCATTATTGGTGGCACCATGATGCTGCTGTTACTGATTTACCCGCTGCGCAAACGATTGCGTGCCCTGGATCGCTTTCTCAGCGTCAGGTTCTGGTTCCGCCTGCATATGCTATTCGGCATCCTTGGACCCGTATCCATTCTCTACCACTCCAGCTTTTCCCTGGGTTCAACGAACAGCAATGTTGCCCTGTTCTGCATGCTGCTTGTCGCTGGAAGCGGGCTTATAGGACGATATCTCTACATACAGATGCATCACGGGCTTTACGGGGCACGCGCCCTGGTAAGCGAGTATCAGCAACAGGCGTCAGAACGAAAAGAGCTCATCATCAAGGCCCTGCCTCAGCCTGAAACAGTAACTGCCCAACTGGACACCCTGGAAAAAATTAGCACCACTCCTGTGCATGGCTTAATGCATAGCCTGCGCATGAGCCGACTGACAAATCAAAACATCAAAGCAACACGTATTGCCTTAAAGGCCCTGAAAGAATCAGGCAATGATGATTCAAGCTTCGATCAGGCACAGGCACGAATTATCAAAAACAGCATTGATCGTTATTTTGTAGCACTGAAACGTACCGCTAACCTGCAGGTCAACGAACGCCTGTTTGCATGGTGGCATGTACTACATCTGCCGCTGTTTATCATGATGCTGCTATCAGGCGTTGTGCACGTGTTCGTCGTTCATACCTATTGATTGTTACTACGAGCGCCTGGCCCACATGTCATACAGCATATTGCGTAGACCTCTTCAGACTACTGGCCTGCTACTAGTGCTTGGGTTAGTGCCTACATGCCTGTTTGCCAGCGCCTTTGAGTCTCTGTTTAGTCCAGGCGAGCTTTCCAGGGCACATCAGGAGTTTGATCAGCAATGCAATCAATGCCACGACAAATCAGATAAGTCACGCCAGGATACCTTGTGTCTTGACTGCCATGATCATGAAGACATCAGGAAAGACATCCAAGATAAAACTGGCTTCCATGGACAACTTGAGTACACCGGTGGCAATGACTGCAAACAGTGTCATCGCGAACATCGCGGCAGACAGGCCGGACTTGCAACAATTACCGCAGGCTCTTTTAAGCACCTGAATACAGACTTCCCACTCGAGGGAAAACACAGGGTTGTTGATTGCCACTCCTGTCATGAACCAGAGAAGAAATACAGCCAGGCCCCCGTTGAATGTGTTGGCTGTCATAAGGAACAGGATGTACACAAAGGCGAACTGGGTCGTGAATGCGATTCCTGTCATGTCGCCCGGGGATGGAACGAATCGGGATTTGACCACGACACCGTGGATGATTTCCCACTCAGAGGTAAGCACAAAGATACTGATTGCCAGCTATGCCATGTTAGTAATCGCTACAAAGACACTCCCCGGCAATGCGCCTCCTGTCATGCACTTAATGATATTCATGGCGGTCGCTATGGAAACAAATGTCATAGCTGCCACCAGGAAAAAGGCTGGGACCAGGTCACTTTCGATCACAACAAGGACACGGATTACCGCCTGACCGGAAGCCACAAAACTGCACTATGCGATAGCTGCCACACAGGACAGCCCTATGAAGAGAAACTGGATACGAAATGTATCAGCTGTCACCAGAACGATGATGAACACAAGGGACGTAATGGCAAGCAATGCCAGGACTGCCATTCCACGCAGCAATGGGGAAAAACACAGTTCAATCATGAGCAGGATACGGACTTTGCGCTCACTGGAAAACATTCCGAGCTAAGCTGCAACTCCTGCCATAAATCAAGCACCGAAACAAAACTCAAAACGGACTGTTATAGCTGTCACGGACATGCTGATCCCCACCAGGGAGAAATGGGTAAAGACTGTGCACAGTGCCACGGGACAACTGGATGGCGTGCAGAGGTGTTTTTTGAACATGACATTACGCGGTTTCCTTTGATTGGTATGCATGCCGTAACCGCCTGCGAGCAATGTCATTTTAGTCAGAACTTTAGTGAGGCACCTTCCAGCTGCATTAAGTGTCACCAGTATGAAGATGAACATGATGGACGTTTCGGTGAGCAGTGCGAAACCTGCCATAACCCGAATAGCTGGAAGACCTGGCTATTTGATCATGACAAACAAACTCAGTTTGAGCTCGATGGCGCTCACAACGAAATTGAATGCTACGCCTGCCATCAATCAACCATCAGCGAACATACCGCGCCAGGCACAAGCTGCTCTTCCTGTCATGCCGGTGATGACGTGCACCGTGGAAGCTTTGGTCGTCATTGTGAGCGCTGTCATAACACAACAGATTTCAGGGAAATTGAAATGCCTCGATAGGGCGCTATCGATATCGGTGACTATGCTATGAACAATCTTATCAAGTTGTATTTATTCACGCTGCTGATGCTGCTTATTATGCCTCAGCTCCATCTGAAGGCAGACACTGCAGGCAGCTTTGATCATTTCACAACCGGTTATGTACTTACCGGCGCTCATAAGATTGTTGAATGCGCCGCCTGTCATGGACAGGGGCTCTTCAAGGGGACTCCGCGTCATTGCTTTGGTTGCCACAACAGCACAATAGCACCGGGAAAGCCCGCCAATCATATTCAAAGCAGCATCGCATGTGACGACTGCCACACAACAATTGCCATGGCCCCGGCTCGTTTTGAACATAGTGGCATTGTTGGTAGCTGTGAATCCTGCCATAACACAATCACCGCAGAAGGAAAAAACCCGGGACACATCAATACACTCAATCAGTGTAGCGCCTGTCATAACACACTGATGTTCGATCGAGTCAGACGAGTTGACCATGCCGCCGTGATTGGTAGCTGCACAGGTTGCCACAATGGCTCGACAGCTACCGGCAAACATGCAAGACACATTCAGACCAGTGCGCAATGTGACAGCTGCCATTCAACACATAACTGGCGTGCAGCACGATTTGATCATGCAGGTATCACCGGTTCCTGCAGCACCTGCCACAACGGGGTACAGGCGACCGGCAAGCATTCCGCGCATATTCAGACCACGGCCCAGTGCGATAGTTGTCACACCACGAATGCCTGGTCACCAGCAGGCTTTAGTCACACCAATGTCTCTGGCACCTGTAGCACCTGTCACAACGGGGTACAGGCCAGCGGTAAACATTCTGGCCATATAACGACGAGTGCTCAATGCGACACCTGTCATTCCACGAATGGCTGGCTGCCTGCAAACTTTAACCACACAAACATTACCGGCACCTGCGAAAGTTGTCACAACGGTGTGCAGGCCACTGGCAAACACTCAACCCATATCCTGACGACCGCCCAGTGCAATAGTTGTCATACTACCAATGCATGGACACCGGCTAGTTTTGATCATGCCAGCATCACTGGTAGCTGCGAGAGTTGTCATAATGGTGTTCAGGCCACAGGTAAATCTGCAGGCCATATCGGCACTACCGGCCCATGCACGGCATGCCACACGACTACCCGGTGGTCTCCCGTTACGCGCGTTGATCATAACTACGTCACGGGTTCCTGCAGCACCTGTCATAATGGCGTACAGGCCACCGGTAAACCCGGCGGCCATTTCATCACCACGCAACAATGCGATAGCTGCCACACCACAAACACCTGGTCGCCAGCACTAAACTACCGTCATACGTCTCCTAACTTCCCGGGCACACATAGTGCCTCGGTGACCTGTTCTGCCTGTCATCTGTCTAACAGCGAAATCATCAGCTGGCCATTTGCTGGCTACCAGCCTGATTGTGCCGGCTGTCATGCCAATGATTTTGAACAAGATGCACATAAGAAATCTGAAAACCCAACCCTCTTTTATACCGTAGGTGAATTACGCAATTGCAGTGGCGCCTGTCATATCGAGGGACAAACGCGAAGCGGTGAACATCGCACCAATGCAGGAGAGTGGTAATGCACCTGAAAATTCATACCTTGCTTAATAATATCCTCATAAGCATCTTGCTTATGATCCTGGTTTATCTGCTTTTCTGGGGCATAGCTGATGCACAGCCAGCTGGGAACAGGGCTGTCGAAGATGCCTATGTCGATCCCCTTGGTCGCTGTTCCCAGGTAACGATTGATTTTGCCTTTCCTGTTCAATACCTCTCGCACTTTCCTGAAAAGACAGGCAGCGAGCTTCGTGTTCAGCTACGCCCCCTGGCCGTGGGAAGTACAAACGTTGGGGCACTGATCTTCAATGAGTCAATACGCATTGTCGATGACCTCGACATTGAACTGACACGTTTTGAATATATCAGTGACCGGTACCCAGAAGACCCCTATCTCTGGCTGGTATCTGATGAGGAATTTCATTTTCAGGTTGAACAGGGTGGCGACTTCAGAAGCCTTGTTCTCATTCTTTCCAGGAACCCCATACAGAACTGCAACTGATTCTGACACCGCCTCAATCCAGGCGGTCCCGATCGACCAATACTTATGCCAATATCCATCGCAAGATATCTGCTTCCTGCTGCTCTACTCCTTTGCCCTCTAGCGACACCCTGGGCTGAGGAAAACAAGGTCTTAATCAATATCGACAATGAATTCGCCATAAACCTTATGTCGACTAATAAGGCTATAGATGCAGACACTCTGAACAACCATGCACTGTTTTCGCGCTACCGTCTCTATACTGCTATCGCCAGCCTGGAAGGTCGCACCTGGACACGATTAAGGCTTGGCTTTTTCCCCACTAAGCAAGATGCAATTGATGCGCATAAGCTCATCATTAACGACTATCCACACGCCTGGGTGACACTTGCCTCAGAAGAGGAACGCATTAATTCAGGAAAAACTGCTCTATTACTTAACGGCCCCCTGAAAGATGAGACGCGAAATCCTGACAGTCCATCACCAATGGTGGTCGTCGCTATACCCGACAAGGCCGTAAAACTTCCTGCTGCTCGCCCTTCTATTTCTCCGGCACTATCAGAACCAGGCATCGCTTCTTCCTCACTACCGTCCATCATTGCAGGAGCTGCCAATGACAACGAGGAAACTGCTAGTGTTAACAAGAAAGAGCGACTTTTATCATATGCCCAGAAGGCCATTACCGCAGGCAACTATGATCAGGCTATTCAGTTCACTACCGCGTTGCTGGATGGCCCTGAGACGCCAGAATCCAGAGAAGCGCTTGAATTACTTGGACTGGCCAGAGAACGTAAAGGACAGCTCGCCCATGCTCGGGCTGAATATGAAAAATACCTGATCCTGTATCCTGATGGTGAAGACTCCATACGCGTAAACCAACGTCTTTCTGGACTTATCACAGCCACAAGCCAACCGACATCCATTGCCGCCTTACCCAGCAAAAAAATACGCCGGAAGGGTGTCCGCTGGAAGACCTTTGGCAGCCTGTCACAATTTTATTACCACGATGAACTCAGTATTGATGACGTCGACAATCGCGTTCAATTATCCCAGCTTGTTACCACCTTCGACCTGAGCAGCCGGGGGCGGTCAGCACGATTCGATCAACGCATACAGGTCACTGGCGATTATGCCAATGATTTTATCGACAAGGAGAACGACGGGCGATTCTCCCGACTCTACTACGAACTCATCGACAAAGTCGGAAACAACAAGCTCAAGATTGGGCGCCAGAACTACAGTAAAGGTGGTGTCCTGGGTCGTTTCGATGGTGCCCTGTTCGGACTAGGCCTGACAAAACGTTCATCGCTTAACCTCACGGCTGGTTACCTTCTGGATTTCGATAATTTTCTGAATTTCGATTATGAAAAGAATCGACGCTTTGTTTCACTTGCGCTTGATGTAGGCAACCAACTCAAGGACTGGGATATCAGCATCTATGGCATCCAGCAGATGGTTGATGAGATTGTTGATCGTCAGGCGATTGGTGGCGAGATTCGCTACTTCAAATCTAATTATAATATTTACAGTGTTATCGACTATGACACTTCATACAACGAACTAAATATCTTCCTGCTCAATGCTAACTGGCTAAAAGCCCGCAGCGGCAGTGTTTATGCAACCATTGATATACGCAAGGTTCCTTATCTATCCAGTAGCAATGCCCTGCAGGGCCAGCCTTTCCCCACGATTAAAGAAATGCTGAGTAGTTTCTCAGAAGAACAAATCAGGCAACTCGCCAGGGACAGAACCTCAACCAGCAATACCTTTACCCTGGGCGGCACTAAACAGCTAACAGGTTTTCTAACGGGTTTTGGTCAATATCAGGTGAGCGCTGACTTTACGGTCAATACCATCACTGGCATGCCTGAATCCGGAGGTGTTCCTGAAATACCTGCCTCAGGTAAAAATTATTTCCTGGGCGGGCAGTTTATTGGTAATAGCATACTCAAGAATGGCGACACCAGTATTCTTTCACTACGTTATGGATCGACTCAGAATGCCAGAGATATCGCTCTCAGTGTGGACACACGATATCCGATCTCATCTCGCTATCATGTCAATCCAAGGCTTCGGTATGTCGTTCGCAAAGGAAGAGAAACAGATAGTTCAATGAACACACTAAGGCTTTCTCTAAAGGCTGATTACCAGTACAAAAGTGTCCAGTTTGAGGGTGAGATTGGATTTGATTCAACCACCGATACTGTCGATGAAATCACAACACGTAGCAGAGGGTTCTTTTCTTATATCGGTTATCGCTGGGACTTTTAAAAGCAGTTAGTCAAACGGCTTCACCTAGTAGCAGCTCTACCCAGTGAACGACCGGTTTATTCGCACCAGATGCTATGTGTAACTGACAACCGATATTGGCCGTTGCAATAATATCCGGCTCATGGTTCTCCAGCGACTTAACCTTGTTGGCCAGTAGCCTCTGTGAGAGCTCAGGCTGCAGCAATGAGTAGGTCCCCGCCGAACCACAACACAGATGGGCATCAACTACCGGCACCAGCTGGAAACCCACCTTACTGAGTATGTCTTCAACTACACCATTTAACTTCTGACCATGCTGCAGTGTGCAGGGACTATGAAATGCAACTTTCAGTTTTGTGTTGACCGGTCCCAGTGCACCCAGGTCTTCATCGCCCAGGATCTCGCTGAGATCCCGCGCCAGCTCACTCACCCGCCTTGCCTTATCCGCATACTCGGCGTCCTCGGCCAGGACCAGTCCGTATTCCTTTACCATAACGCCGCAACCACTGGCCGTGATCACGATGGCTTCAACACCGCTTTCGATATGTGGCCACCAGGCATCAATATTTCGACGCATAAAATCATGCCCTTCATCGGTCACCGAAAGATGATGGCTAACCGCGCCACAGCAACCTGCACTACTGTCAGAGACCAGCTCAATACCCAGCCTGCTCAGAACCTGCGCTGCAGCCGCATTAGTGTTTGGCGTGACAATGCTCTGGGCGCAGCCCTCAAGGAACAGCATCTTCCTGGCCTTAGATTCCGTAACACGTGTCTGCCGTGGCTGCCTGGCAGGTATCTTCCTGGCGAGCCCTTCCGGTAGTAAAGGCCTGAAAATCCGACCCACCCCCAGGAGCAGGCCGAAACGCCCCGGATAAGGAATGATCTTCCGCAACAGCCATCTCCTGATCTTCTCGGGTGCTGTACGGTCAACACGCTGTTCGACCAGATTGCGGCCAATATCAACCAGGCGGCCATAGCTGACGCCTGAAGGGCAGGTGGTCTCACAGGAACGGCAGGTCAGGCAACGATCTAGATGAAGCTGCGTCTTCCTGGTTACCTCGCTCCCCTCAAGCATCTGCTTAATGAGATAGATACGCCCACGTGGACCATCGAGCTCATCACCCAGTAACTGGTAGGTCGGGCAGGTGGCCGTGCAGAAACCACAATGCACGCAACTACGCAGGATACTGTCCGCCTCCTGGCCCTGTGCGGTTTCACTGAATTTCTTGCTGATTCTTGTCTGCATGGTGATTCGATTTAGAGTCCTGAATACATACGGCCAGGGTTCAGAATGCCATGCGGATCAAAGGCCACCTTTAGCTGTTGATGGATTTTCATAAGGCCCGGTGAGAGGGGATGAAATATCTCCTGCCTGTGATCACTGGATCGATATAATGTGGCGTGGCCACCCGCACCTGCTGCAGCCAACCTGACATCCTCGGCCTTAGCACTTCCACTCAACCAGCGCTGCGCCCCGCCCCACTCATACAGCCAGTCGCCTTCAAGATTCATGGGGGCGGCATCCGAGGCCACGGACAAGCGCCACAGCGGGCCACGGTGTTCAAAGAATCCATGCCGATGATTTCTCAAGCGCTGCCAGTATTGCTGTGCATGCTGTTCCCGGTCTTCCTCGCCGCCAATCTTGTTTCTTGCTGCCCTGATTGCATTCGGTGAACCGCTGATCCGTACCAGTAGCTGATCCTCATAGATACAGCTTGCCGAAAACGGTAACGGAAGACGTCCCCAGGCATGGAGCTTATTCAGTGCAGATGCAGGCGTCAGGTCTTCATGCACGAGTGTGATTTCTCTTTCGGGCCTGGGAAGCACCTTGAGCGAGACCTCGAGGATCACACCCAGCGTTCCCATTGCGCCAGCCATCAACCTGGAGACGTCATAGCCCGCTACATTTTTCATCACCTCTCCGCCAAAGCTAAGGATCTCTCCCTTACCATTGAGGACCTTCATTCCCAGCACCATGTCTCTCGCAGCTCCGGCATAGGGTCGCCGGGGGCCAGAGAGGTTGCAGGCTATGGTGCCACCCAGTGTGGCGCGACCATCAAGAAGGGGCGGCTCGAAGGGCAGGAACTGATCATGATCAGCCAGCGCCTGTTCAATCTCTGCAATGGGTGTGCCCGCCCTGGCGGTGATCACCAGCTCGGTAGGCTCGTAACTAATAATGCCGCGGTGACCACTGACATCAAGCAGCTCACCCTCTGGCTCCCTGCCATAGAAATCCTTGCTGCCACCGCCACGAATACATAGCGCAGCCCCCGTCTCTATTGCAGCATTCACCCGTTCCTGCAGCTGTTCGCTGATATCCCGTGATTCAGTCATTAATCAGCGCCTTAGAATCGTTCAAGCTCGGGGAATGGCAACTCGCCATGATGTACATGCATGGCGCCAAACTCCGCACAGCGATGCAGCGTGGGTACTGCCTTGCCAGGGTTCAGCAGGCCTTTCGGATCGAAGGCCGCCTTGACGGCATGGAACTGGGTGAGTTCCAGGGGATTGAACTGAACACACATCTGGTTGATCTTTTCCATGCCAACGCCATGTTCGCCGGTAATGGTCCCGCCAACCTCGACACAGAGTTCAAGAATCCTGCCGCCGAACTCCTCGGTACGTTCCAGCTCACCGGGCTTATTGGCATCATAGAGAATCAGGGGGTGGAGATTGCCGTCACCGGCATGAAAGACATTGGCTACGGCCAGCCCATATTCCCTGGACAGCTCTGACATCGACCTGAGTACTTCCGGAAGTCGTTTGCGCGGGATGGTTCCGTCCATGCAGTAATAATCCGGAGAAATCCGCCCCACCGCCGGGAAGGCTGCCTTGCGCCCCTTCCAGAAGGTCATGCGCTCAGCATCATCCCTGGCCGTTCTGACTTCAGTTGCGCTACTTGCCTTCAGGATCTCGCGTACCCTGAGGAGATGCTCAGAGACCTCCTCATTCGTACCATCAAGCTCGCATAACAGGATTGCCTCTGCATCGCGCGGATAGCCCGCATGTACAAAGTCCTCTGCCGCCTGGATGGCCAGCCTGTCCATCATCTCGAGACCCGCCGGGATCACCCCTGCCGAGATGATATTACCGACCGCCTGACCGGCCTTCACCACATCATCAAAGGCCGCCAGCATGACCTGCGCGCGCTCGGGCTTTGGCAGTAACCGAACCGTCACTTCTACGATCACGCCGAGCATACCCTCGGAACCGGTCATCAGGGCCAGCAGATCGTAACCGGCAGCATCAGGTCCATTCCCGCCAATCTCCAGTAACTCACCATCGATGGTCACGATCCTGATGCTCTGGATGTTGTGTACGGTCAGGCCATATTTCAGGCAGTGTACCCCGCCGGAGTTTTCAGCCACGTTGCCACCAATGGTGCAGGCAATCTGGGATGACGGATCCGGTGCATAGTAGAGGCCGAGGTCACTGACCGCCTCAGAAATCGCCAGGTTGCGCACACCGGGCTGCACCCTGGCAATGCGCCGATTGGCATCGATTTCCAGGATGTCCTTGAAACGTGCAAGACTGAGCAATACCCCCTGCTCAAACGGCAGCGCCCCACCCGAAAGACCGGTCCCTGCGCCACGGGCAACAACCGGGATATTGAACTCGTTACACAGACGCATCACGGCCTGTACCTGTTCTATGGTATCCGGCAGGGTGACGAGCAATGGCAATCGGCGGTAGGCAGACAGGCCATCACATTCATAGGGCCTGAGGTCTTCAGCTTCATAGAGCAGGGCATCAGCAGGAAGCACCGTTCGAAGACGCTCTACGAGGCCCTGCTTGTCGATCAGTGGTGCGGGTAAATCGTCCTCATGTACATGAGCAGAAACAGTCATAAGTTCACATTGAAAAGATCAGCGTTGGCAACTTTGAACGACCAGGAGCGAGATCGCAACCGTTGAAACCTGGGGCTGCATCTACACAGCCCTGCATGCTGGCAACTGCGTCTGGTTCAGTTCACACAATAAAAAAGCGGCCCTGAGGCCGCTTTTCCTCCAGTAGCGGCAGTCCTCAGTGCACGCTACCAAAGGAAAGGTCGAGAGAATCCGAGGGTTCTTCAATGCCAAGCAACTGGCAGCCCTGATGGATCGGGCCTCCGGGAAACAGTTCGTAGAGATGTTTCTTACCACCCTGCTCTTCAAACTGTTCCTGCAATGCACGGGTCAGGTCCTTGACCGAGGAACGGTCATCCTCGTTGGCGAGAAACTGATGAATAATCTTCAGCACGCCCCAGTGTTCTCCCGTCAGTTCAATACCAGCCTCGCTTGCGCGGCCTTTAATTGCTTCTTCGTCCAGACTGAACTTGGACTCAGCAACGGTCTCAACACCCCACTCATTTACCTGTTCATTAGCCATAATATTCTCCTGCTGATATATGCTGAATCCAGCCCAGTCAGTTTATCGAGGTTTCACCAGATCACTGGCAGATGCGAGGTTCACGCGCCGGCTCATATCCGACACGTGAACTGCAGAACATAACGCCTAATGGACGCTTCCAAACGACAGATCGGTGCAATCAGCAGGCTCAGGCAGACCGCCAATGCGACAGCCCTGTGAGATCGGACCCTTAGGGAACAGGCCATA
>JAAUXZ010023975.1_pt1 | contig 20747 bp, 15 predicted proteins | sample 7278131 | NCBI WGS metagenome assembly JAAUXZ01 (sample SAMN14350119, study PRJNA611818) | marine sediment metagenome | isolation source: surface marine sediment (3m) | place: French Polynesia: Moorea | collected 2018-08 | reverse complement strand
GCCAAATTCAATAGTCACTATTTATCATTTTTGGCCATAAGCCATTGAATTTAATAAATTTATAGGTCTACCCCGTGGTCGGGTGGGCTGCACACGATTTTTTTATTGTTTGAGGAGAAAGCTATGCCATCTCGTAGAGATCTCGCAAATGCTGTTCGCGCGCTGAGTATGGACGCCGTCCAGAAAGCCAATTCAGGTCATCCCGGTGCCCCGATGGGGATGGCGGATATCGCCGAAGTTCTGTGGAATGACCATCTGAAGCATAACCCTGCCAATCCCGATTGGCCTGACCGTGACCGTTTCGTCCTGTCCAATGGCCATGGTTCGATGCTGATTTATTCATTACTGCATCTGACCGGCTACGATATGACCCTGGACGATCTGAAGAATTTCCGTCAGCTGCACTCCAGAACCCCGGGCCATCCCGAATATGGTTATGCGCCTGGCATCGAAACCACTACCGGTCCACTGGGTCAGGGCATCACCAATGCGGTAGGGATGGCGATCGCCGAGAAGACCCTGGCTGCCCAGTTCAACAAGGGTGGTCACAACATCGTCGATCACAACACCTTCGTCTTCATGGGCGATGGCTGCCTGATGGAAGGTATCTCGCACGAGGCCTGTTCACTGGCCGGTACCCTCGGCCTGGGTAAACTGGTTGCGTTCTGGGACGATAACGGTATCTCCATCGATGGCCATGTCGATGGCTGGTTCACCGACAACACCCCCAAGCGCTTCGAAGCTTATGGCTGGCACGTCATTGCCGATGTCGATGGTCATGATCCGGAAGCTATTGAGAAAGCGGTTGAATTCGCCGTGGCGATGACCGACAAGCCGACCCTGATCTGTTGCAAGACCACGATCGGTTTCGGTTCACCGAATAAAGCCGGCAGTCACTCCAGTCATGGTGCACCCCTGGGCCAGGATGAAATCAACCTGACCAAGGCCGCGCTGGGTTGGGACCATGAAGCTTTCGACGTACCTTCGGATATCTACGCCGGTTGGAATGCCAAAGAAAAAGGTGCCAAAGCTGAAGCGGCGTGGAATGAGAAATTCGCTGCCTACAAGGCGGAATATCCTGAACTGGCTGCCGAGTTCGAACGCCGGATGGCCGGTGACCTGCCGGCTGACTGGGCCGAGAAATCTGCCGCGTTTATCGCCGAAACCAATGCCGCCGCTTCCAGCCCGGCCACCCGCAAGGCTTCGCTGGACTCGATCGAGGCTTACTCACCAATGCTGCCCGAACTGTTCGGTGGTTCTGCCGACCTTGGTTGTTCCAACCTGACCGAATGGTCCGGTTACCAGCCGGTGGATAACAGCGATGTACCCAACTACGTGCGCTATGGTGTGCGTGAATTCGGCATGTCGGCGATGATGAACGGTATCGCGCTGCATGGTGGCCTGATGCCTTTCGGCGCGACCTTCCTGATGTTCTCCGAATATGCACGGAATGCGCTGCGCATGGCAGCCCTGATGAAGATCCAGTCGATCTTTGTTTACACCCATGATTCCATCGGCCTTGGTGAAGATGGTCCGACTCACCAGCCGGTCGAACAGATCCCGACCCTGCGCCTGATCCCGAACATGGCCGTCTGGCGTCCCTGTGATGCGGTTGAATCCGCAGTTGCCTGGCAGCAGGCGGCAGAACGCAAGGAAGGTCCGACCTCGCTGATCTTCTCGCGTCAGGGCCTGCCGCACCAGCAACGCAGCGAACAGCAGATTGCTGATATTGCCAAGGGTGGTTACATCCTGAAAGATTGTGACGGTACCCCCGATGCGATCATCATCGCCACCGGCTCCGAAGTCGCATTGGCGGTGGGTGCCGCTGAGCAGTTGTCTGACAAGAAGATCCGTGTCGTATCCATGCCGTCAACCACCGCGTTTGAGACGCAGGATGCAAGTTACCGCGAGGCGGTATTGCCGGCTGACGTAACCGCCAGGGTTGCGGTCGAAGCGGCGGTCACCGACGGCTGGTATAAGTATGTCGGCAGCACTGGTGCAGTAGTCGGTATCAACCGTTTCGGTGAATCTGCACCGGCGGGTGAGCTGTTTGAAGAATTTGGATTCACCGTGGACAAGGTCGTCGAAGCGGTAAATTCTGTAGCTTAATTTTTGACTGAGAAAAGTAACTTAGGAGAGATATATCATGACAATTAAAGTCGGTATTAACGGTTTTGGCCGTATCGGTCGTATGGCGTTTCGTGCGATTGCCAAAGATTTTTCCAATGACATCGAAGTGGTCGGTATCAACGACCTGCTGGATGCGGATTACCTGGCCTACATGCTGAAATACGATTCGGTCCACGGCAACTTCAACGGCGATATCGCGGTCGACGGCAACAACCTTGTGGTTAACGGCAAGACCATTCGCCTGACTGCCGAGCGTGATCCTGCCGATCTGGCCTGGAGTGACATCGGTGCAGATCTGGTACTCGAATGTACCGGTTTCTTCCTGACCGAGGAAACCTGTCAGAAGCACATCGATGCCGGCGCCAAGAAGGTCGTTATGTCGGCACCTTCCAAGGACGGCACCCCGATGTTCGTTTACGGGGTTAACCACGAATCTTACGCTGGTCAGGCCATCATCTCTGCGGCTTCCTGCACCACTAACTGTCTGGCACCGATCGCCAAGGTCCTGCACGACAACTGGGGCATCAAGCGTGGCCTGATGACTACCGTTCACGCCGCAACTGCAACCCAGAAGACGGTTGACGGTCCTTCGATGAAAGACTGGCGCGGTGGTCGCGGTATCCTGGAAAACATCATTCCTTCCTCTACCGGCGCGGCGAAAGCGGTTGGTGTGGTTCTGCCTGAACTGAACGGCAAGCTGACCGGTATGGCTTTTCGCGTACCGACTTCTGACGTTTCCGTTGTCGACCTGACCGTTGAGCTGGATAACGATGCTTCTTACGAGGAAATCTGTGCAGCGATGAAAGCGGCTTCAGAAGCCCCCGGTATCGGTGAAACCCTGGCTTACACCGACGAGAAAGTGGTTGCGACCGATTTCCGTGGTAACAGCAACTCTTCCATCTTCGATTCAGAGGCTGGGATTGCGCTGGACGGCACTTTCGTCAAGCTGGTTAGCTGGTACGACAACGAGTATGGCTACACTTGTAACATGCTCCGGTTCGCCAAGCACGTAGCCGCAAACTAATCTAAGCGGATCTTTTTCCCGCTGGCGGCGTTGTCGGAATAATTTGACTGCTCACGTATTTTACATACGCTGCGCAGCTCAAATTATTCCTCCGCCTTGCCAGCAGAAAAAATCTCTCGCTTAGACGAGTATTAAAATCTGTCCGGGGAATTCTCTCCGGGCAGGTTTCTTCCAGAACTGTTTGTTAAGTTTTGGCTTCATCAATATTTAACAAACCGTTTTTATAGTAAATCAAATCTTGAAGGAGATTCTTCATGGCTTTTATCAAACTGACTGATCTTGACCTGGCGGGTAAGCGCGTGCTGATTCGTGCCGATCTCAACGTTCCTGTTAAAGATGGCAAGGTGACCTCGGATGCGCGGATTACCGCATCGATGCCGACCATCGAGCATTGTATGCAGGCCGGTGCCAGAGTGCAGGTCATGTCCCACCGCGGACGTCCGGAAGAGGGCCAGGTCGATGAAGAAAATTCGATGCAACCGATCGCCGAGGACATGTCAGCCAAGCTGGGTAAAGAAGTCCGCCTGATCAAGGATTACCTGGGCAATGCACCTGAAGTTGCCGAGGGTGAAGTGGTGCTGCTGGAAAATGTCCGTTTCAACGCCGGTGAAAAGAAAGATGATGAAGGCCTGGCCAAGCAGTATGCAGCACTCTGCGACGTTTTTGTGATGGATGCCTTCGGTACCGCGCATCGCGCGCAAGCCTCGACTCATGGTGTCGGTGTACATGCACCGGTGGCCTGTGCCGGACTGCTGTTATCCGATGAGCTGGACAACCTGGCCAAGGCCCTGGCCGAGCCGGCACGGCCGATGGTGGCGATTGTCGGTGGCTCCAAGGTCTCGACCAAGCTGACCGTGCTCGAGGCCTTGTCTGAAAAAGTCGACCAGTTGGTTGTCGGTGGTGGTATCGCCAATACCTTTCTCAAGGCTACCGGACATAATGTCGGCAAGTCTCTGTGCGAAGACGACCTGGTGGATACCGCCAGCAGCCTGATTGAAAAGATGCAGGCACGTGGTGCCAATATCCCGATCGCGACCGATGTCGTGGTCGGTAAGGAATTTTCCGAGACTGCGGAAGCCACGCTGAAATCAGCCGCTGATGTCGATGATGATGACATGATCTTCGATATCGGTCCGGATTCAGCCAATGAGCTGGCCGAGATCATCAAGAATGCCGGCACCGTGGTATGGAATGGCCCGGTCGGCGTATTCGAGTTCGACCAGTTTGGCGAAGGTACCAAGACGGTTTCTATGGCTATTGCCAATTCGGATTGTTTTAGTCTTGCCGGTGGCGGTGACACGATCGCGGCTATCCAGAAATACGATATCTACGACAAGGTCTCCTATATCTCAACTGCCGGTGGCGCTTTCCTGGAGTATCTCGAAGGTAAAACCCTGCCTGCCGTCGCCATGTTGGAAAAGCAGGCCAATAAATAAATTATCATGAATGACGAACACGTCGTTCTGCGACGTACCAAGATCCTGGCTACCCTGGGGCCGGCGACCGAGTCGGTTGAAATGATCGACCAGCTGGTCAAGGCCGGGGTCGATGTTGTTCGCCTGAACTTCTCTCATGGCAGCCACGAAGAACACAAGATTCGTGCCGATCGGGTGCGCGCCGCGGCGCGCTCCAATGGCCGCCACGTCGGCGTACTGGTCGACCTGCAGGGACCCAAGATCCGGATCGAGCGTTTCAAGTCGGGCAAGATTGAGCTGGCACCCCATGACAAGTTCTGCCTCAATGCCGAGCTGGGCCGGGACGATGGAGATCAACAGCAGGTCGGAATCACTTACACGACCCTGCCACAGGATGTCGAAGCCAATGATGTGCTGGTGCTGGATGATGGCCGCATTGTGCTCAAGGTAACCGAGGTAGATGGCAGCAAGATTCACACCCAGGTCATGGTCGGCGGCGAACTGTCGAACAACAAGGGTATCAACCTCAAGGGTGGCGGCCTGTCGGCCGAGGCCCTGACCGAAAAGGACCGTGAAGACATCAAGGTCGCGGCGGAAATCAATGCGGACTATGTCGCGATCTCGTTCCCACGCCATGTAGAGGATGTCAACCTGGCGCGTAGCTTGCTGCGTGAAGCCGGTGGTCGCGGCGGTATCGTGTCCAAGATCGAACGCGCCGAGGCACTGGATAACATCGAGGCGATGATCGAGGCCTCGGATGCGATCATGATCGCGCGCGGGGATCTGGGCGTTGAGATCGGCGACGATCAATTGCCCGCGGTGCAGAAGCGACTGATCAAGATGTCGCGCGACATGAATACGGTCGTCATCACCGCAACCCAGATGATGGAATCGATGCGCGATAATCCGATCCCGACCCGGGCCGAGGTATTCGATGTGGCCAATGCGGTACTCGATGGCACCGATGCGGTGATGCTGTCGGCCGAGACTGCGACCGGAGCCTACCCGATCGATACCGTGACCTCGATGTCCCGTATTTGCCGCAATGCCGAACAACAGGCGGCCGCGCTGCGTTCACATCATCGCATGGACTCGACGTTCAAGCGGGTAGATGAAGCGATTGCAATGGCAACCATGTATACTGCCAACCACCTCAATGTTCGCGCGATTGCGGCATTGACCGAATCCGGTTCCACCGCGTTGTGGATGTCGCGGATCAGTTCCGGCATCCCGATATATGCTCTTTCCACCCAGGAAGCGACCAATCGCAAGGTATCCTTGTACCGCGGGGTGACACCGGTGGATTTTCCGGAGATCCAGCATAATGATCATGCCGCGGCCAACCAGGTTGCGATCGATACCTTGCTGGAAGAGGGTGTGGTAGCGGACGGTGACCTGGTGATTATCACCAAGGGTGACCTGATGGGTACCGGTGGTGGTACCAACGCGATGAAGATTGTCAAGGTGGGCTCGATGCCCAAACTTGCAGATTAGGCGGACTGCGGCGGATGAGATATGGTTTTTCAGCGGGAAATCATAGCTCATCCGTTTCGGGTTCATTTTTATCAAACTTATTTAACATGTTAAACACATAGAGGGAGTCAGTATGGCGCTTATTTCAATGAGACAATTATTAGACTATGCGGCAGAAAACGATTTTGGTATGCCGGCATTTAACGTAAACAACATGGAGCAGGTTCATGCGATCATGCAGGCGGCCGACGCGGTAAACAGCCCGGTTATTCTGCAAGGTTCGGCCGGTGCGCGTTCCTATGCGGGCGAACCTTTCCTGCGTCACCTGATCGTTGCCGCGACCGAAATGTATCCGCATATTCCGATCGTGATGCACCAGGACCACGGCTCTGAGCCGGCGGTTTGCCTGCGTTCAATCCAGTCCGGTTTCAGCTCGGTGATGATGGACGGATCGCTGATGTCCGACATGAAAACCCCTTCCAGTTACGAATACAATGTTGAGGTAACCCGTGAAGTGGTGGAAATGGCACATGCCGGCGGAGTCTCGGTAGAAGGCGAACTGGGCTGCCTGGGTTCACTGGAAACCGGTGAAATGGGTGAGGAAGACGGTCATGGTGCCGAGGGCAAGTTGTCGATGGACCAGTTGCTGACCGATCCGGAAGAAGCGGCCGATTTCGTTGAAAAGACCGGTGTTGATGCCCTGGCGATCGCGATCGGTACTTCGCATGGTGCTTACAAGTTCACCCGTCCGCCGACCGGTGACATCCTGGCCATCGAGCGTATCAAGGAAATCCATGCCCGGATTCCTAACACTCACCTGGTGATGCACGGGTCTTCTTCGGTGCCCCAGGACTGGCTGCAAATCATCAACAACTATGGTGGTGATATGGGTGAAACCTATGGTGTACCGGTTGAAGAAATCCAGGAAGGCATCAAGCATGGTGTACGCAAGGTCAATATCGATACCGATCTGCGGATGGCTTCCACCGGCGCGATTCGCAAGCACCTGGCGGAAAATCCCAGTAACTTCGATCCGCGCAAATTCCTCAAGGCATCGACAGCTGCCATGAAGGATATCTGCCAGGCACGTTTCGAGTCATTCGGTTGTGCCGGTCATGCCGATAAGATCCATGTCAAGTCACTGGAATCCATGGTTAGTTTCTACCACTAATCCAGGCTGTTGAAAAAGGGAGCACTTAGCTCCCTTTTTTTTAGATTTTTTAATGCTGTTAAAAATACTACGCGAAGGCCTGGGGCGGATAATCGTTTTTATCGACTGGCTGACCCGCCCGGCAAAGATGCAACGTTCCGATGAGCAACAGGCGTTGGTCGAGCAGCAACTGAAAGACTATACCCTGTACCAGTTGTATGCCTGTCCGTTCTGCGTTAAAACCCGTCGCGCCATGCGTCGTCTTAACCTGCCGATGGAAACCCGTGGCGTGCAACAGGGTAGTCCTCATCGCCAGGAGCTCGAGCAGGGCGGAGGCCGGATCCAAGTGCCCTGTCTGCACATGCGTGACGGGGATAATGATGTCTGGATGTACGAGTCATCCGATATCATCCATTACCTGGAACATAAGTTCGGTCAGTAAACTGGCCTAGCGTGAATCCTGGCTAAATCTCTGCCAGCCATTTGGCGACGATCTTGGCAAATCGATGGTCATTGCAAACGCTGACATTGGTAGTCATCAACCTGCCCATTAACAACGGTTGATCAATAGGCCAGCACAACAGAAATTAACGCGAGCAGCCCCGGTAGCGCCTGGATAAACAGTATGCTTTTACTGGCGGTTACTGCACCATAAAGCCCGGCGGTGATCACGCACAGCAACATGAATACTTTAAACTCGTAGCCATCGGCTCCTTGCAGCAGTCCCCATACCAGGCCTGCCGCCAGGAACCCATTGTACAGACCCTGGTTGGCCGCCAGCACTTTCATGGATTGCGCTTGTTCGATGCTATGGCCGAAAACCTTCCGGCCTATCGGTTTATCCCATAGAAACATTTCAAGGATCAGGAACAGGACATGCAACAACGCAACCAGGCCGACAATAAGATCCGAAAGCAGAAGCATATAAATTATTCCTTGACTGGTTCAATCATGACAATGCGTGATGCAATAAGAAATCGAGCCTGGTGCTATTGGTTAATGCGTTTCCACAAATAAACGATCGCCACTAATGCAGGAATAATCAGCAGGATGACTACCATCGGCACACTTGATTTAATAACCTCAACATTGAGTGCATAGACGGTGATCACATCCGCGATGTCGGTGAGCAATCTGACCAGCAATGTCACCAATAATGCTTTATGCGATTTAACGATTAAAGCCACGATGATACCCAGGGCTAGCGTTATATTTCTGGTAATGTAAAGTTGGGTAACGTAATTCAATTCGGCTACATCCGGGATAAATTGCCCCGGATTCAATGCAGTACCGATGGAGAAGAACAATACTAAAAATATTTGCAGCAGGGCGATAATCCATAGCCAAATCGGCAAGAATTTAGTGGTTGTTGGCATACCTGTAACCCCCGTATTTATTCTGTTGTTTGATCAGTTTATATCATTAATCCATGCCGGAACTGCAGGGCATCCGGTTATGCCTATGTCGCTGAAGATAGCTACCCGGGACATGCTCCCTCCACATGGAAGCGGACAGCTGGATCTGAACATGCCGTGCATCCATTCGAGTAGGTTGCCATTTCAGTCGAGTCAGTCAACCGACGGCTGGCGCAGACCGGCTTGTAGTCCATGCTGCAGATCTGCGGCCGCGGTTCGGTACATTGGGTTCTGCCTTCAATGGCAAAACCACCAGGCGTTTGTGCACAGGATACCAAGCCTGAGAGCAAAACCAATAGCATGCCGCGTAAAGCCAAATTCAGTGGGTTATCCAGCACCATGCCTACCAGTCAAGCATGGGCAACTGACCCTGGAAGGGGCAGAAATAGACGGGATAATCGCTGCGGGTAGACAGGTCATGCAGGTTATCCGTATCCGGGTCTTGCGCTTCACTGCACTGGTTCAGAATCACGCAATGCACCTTGAGACCAAAGTTTTCCACCGCCCTGATCGTTAACAGGGCCTGGTTGATTGCACCCAGGCGCTCGCTGACGACGATGATGACATCCAGTCCCAGGCGTTTTGCCAGATCGGCATTCAGGCCATCCTCGGCCAGCGGCGAAAAAAATCCGCCGGCGCCCTCGACCATAACGATGTCATCGCTTTGCAGGTTGTGGGTTACCGCCTGTTGCAGTTGGTCGAGGGTGATGGTCTGACCTTGTAAGCGGGCAGCGCGGTCGGGTGCCACCGCGGCAGGAAAGCGATAGGGGGTGACCAGGTCCAGGCTCTCCACCCGGGCATTGGCTGCGAAGAGTGCTGACCCATCAGCCGGGATCAACGCACCATTGGTATCAATCTCGCAACCGGATTCCACCGGTTTGCGTACCTTGAGCGAGTTGGAATGTTGTCTGAGTTGGGGGATTAACTGGCAGCCGATCCAGGTCTTGCCGACACCGGTGTCCGAGCCGGTAATGAAATAACCGTGCAGGCGCTGATTGGGATCTGTCATGCAGACAGTTTAACCGGCCGCGCTGTTGGGATCTATTGCGGACTGATACAGATTCGGTGCCTCGACCGGGATTTCTTCGCTGGGTTTGCCGATGAAGTAACCCTGGGCATAGTTGACCTTGGCCTTGCTCAGGATCTGCAGGGTCTCATAGGAATCGACAAACTCGGCGACCGATAACTTGTTAAACCCAATGGCCACCTCGCTCAGCGCCTTGACCAGGACCTGGTTGTCGGCATTGTTGGCCAGGTCCTTGACGAAGGAGCCATCGATCTTGACATATTCCACCGGCAGTTCACGCAGGTAATAAAACGATGAGAAGCCCATGCCGAAATCATCCAGCGCAAACTGGCAGCCCATGGACTGGATTTCCGACATGATTTTTTCCGCCGCGGTCAGGTCGGACAAGGCGGTGGTCTCGGTGATTTCAAAGATCAGGTTCTCGGCCTTGACCTGGTTCTGCTGGATACAGTTCTTGATGTGGTTGAATAATTCCGGATCATCGAAGGCCTTGGCAGACAGGTTGACCGACAGCCGGATATCATGGCCCTCGCGGCCAAGCTCGGCGAGCTTGGCGATCGCGGTGGAGACGATGAAACTGTCGATCTGCTGGATCAAGCCAAGGCGTTCGGCAATGTTGATAAACACACTGGGCTGGATCACCTTGCCGTCTTCATCGCGCAGGCGGATCAGGGTTTCGTAATGGGTAATTTTACGCTTGGCGATGTCCAGGATCGGCTGGTAATGCAGGATGAATTTATGCTCGCGAATCGCGCATTCGATGCGGTCGCGCCAAATGATGCGTTGCTGGGATTGCTCGCGTTGGTTGTCGTCCTCGCGGAAAATATAGAACTGGTTACGCCCAAACAGCTTGGCCTGGTACATCGCGTAATCGGCGTTGGATAACAATTCGTTGGCATTGGTCTCGATCCCGGGGAAGCAGGCGATGCCGATACTGCTGGAGACCTGGAAAGTCATGTCGTTCTGGGTATGCCGAATCTCTTTCAATGCCGCGAGGATGCGTTGTGACAGTTCGACCACCTCGGCTTCCTCGACATGACGCAGGATAATGGCGAATTCATCGCCGCCCAGGCGCGCGACGATCGGGTGCGCAGCGGGTTCGATATCATGACTGATATTGGTCAGGGCGCGCGCGACCTTGCGCAGAATTATGTCACCGACCCGGTGGCCGCTGCTGTCGTTGATATCCTTGAAGTTGTCGAGGTCGATATATAACAGGGCGCCATGGGTCTTATAATTGGTCGCCCAGTACAGCACCTCGTTCAGTTCTTCTTCAAACCGGCGGCGATTATATAAAGAGGTCAGCGAATCATGGTCGGCCAGCCAGCTCAGGTTCTGTTCCAACTGTTTGTGTTCGGTGATATCCAGACCGGCAGCGAGCAACGGGCTGTTGCGATCGAGCTCAGAGTGCAGACGTGAATGCAGCCACATGATGACCTTCTCCCGTCCGTCCTTGCAACTGAGGCGTGCTTCATGGCGATAATTCTCTTTATCCCCGGTCGCGACCGTTGCCAGGTTTTTCAGGTCGTTCAACGCCAGCGGTTCATGGTCGGGATACAGGTCGATAAAGTTTTTGCCTTTCAGTTCCTTGGCGGTATAACCGGTGACCATCTGACCATAGCGGTTGATGCTCTTGATACTGCCATCCTGTTTCAGGGTGATGATGATGGCCTGGGTGTTGTCCAGGATCTTGCGCACCAGGTCGCGTTCACGGCCGAGGCGGATGATCTGCCGGGCCAGTTCCTGGTTGATGTCCTTGTGGTAATGCTTGAGCTGATGCAGGCGGTCGGTAATCGATAGCAGGGTGCTGCTGGTCAGTTGTTCCGGATCCAGTGGTGACAGATTGGTGTTGTCGGCATCCGTATCGTCCGTCGGTTGCGCCAGGGTCTGGTATTCGGTGTTATCGATCAGTATGGATGGCGAATCTGACGCGGTGCGGGTGGCCTTGCGAGAACGCAGGATAAAGAATCTCAACACCAGGTGCGACGGCAGTAAAAAGGCCAGCAGGATCAGCGCGAACCAGCCGGTCTGGCGGTGTAACAGCTGCATCTCTGCACTGATATCCTGCAGGATCAGGAACTGCGAGTTATCGGTCGAGGCCAGCGGATACAGGCTCAGTTCATAATGGGCATCACCGATTTGCGACAGGTTCGATTGCTTGCTGTTGGATGGCGCGGGGATCTTGTCGGCCAACTGGCGCAACACGTAATCATAGGTCCCGGCATCGGTCAGGCTGTACAGGCTGTAACCCCATTTCTCCATCAACGGGTCGCGGTACAGGGATGATTCGGGAGAGGTGGTCAACAGGCCGACGATCTTGTCGGTACTGAGATGGAATTGATTCAACAATTCGAGTAGCGAGGTCGCGATAACGATGATGTCTTCACCTTCCGTGTCGAGGCCCAGCGGCGCGACCAGGTAATGGCTGCAGCGTTGTTGGCAGCTGATCAGGTTCAGCGGCTGGTGACTTTGCCGCACCTCGCTGACCAGGTTGCTGATCTGTCGGCTCAGCGCGCTGTTGATCGGGTGGGCCGACCACTTGGCCAGGGCATCACCGGTGGATGAATAGATTTCCATCAACTGCAGATTCCACGGATATTCCAGATCGGACAGGAACATATCCAGCCCCTGCAGCCTGGGCTGATCCGCAGCGGATTCGGCCTCGTCTGCCTGCTCCTCGGTGACGGCGGGTAACGCCGTGACCAGGTCTATCAGTCTTTGCTGCTGTTTTTCTGACTGGAGAAATAATGCGGAGAGCAGTTGCTCATTGTGGGACTGGTTGCTGCTGCGCTGGCTGTTGAATTGTTGTTGCAGGAACAGGTAATAGGCGGTTGTAATCAGCGCGCAGCTAAGCGCGACGCTGGTCAGTAATCGCAGCGTCAATCTCCAGTTTTTCCATCTGGTACCAATCCAACTTGTGAGTTTGTTGGGCAGGAATCTTACAGCCATTGTTATTGTCCAGGCGTTAGCAAGGTGCTCGGCAACTGGATAACGCCGTTATTATTAAACGATTAAATCATCGCGAGACAGAGACTATCGCATAAATATATTAATTTCAACAGCTTGTGACGTGTACTTAAAGTATTTTTTTATTTTATGCCGATAAATGACCGATAAACGCGTTTTCATCTGGCCTGCGCCCGGTATAATGCGCAGCGATTTAAAGCATCGAAAGGGTTTATGCAGCAGTTTACGATTGGACAGCGCTGGGTCAGTGCCGGTGAATTACATCTCGGTATCGGCATGGTCATCGAGGTCGATTTACGCACGGTCAGCATCATCTATCCCGCCAGCGGTGAGACCCGGGTCTATATGCAGCAAAGCGCCCCGCTGTCCCGGGTGGCGTTCGATACCGGCGATAGCATTAGTGACCATGACGGCCGTGAAATGGTCGTGCAGCAGGTGCATCACAAGGAAGGCCTGATCACCTATCACTGTGTCGATGACGCCGGCGAAGATGTTCGCTTGAGCGAGGGCCGGCTGAATAACTTCATCCGTTTGAACCAGCCGTTGCAGCGCCTGCTGAATGGTCAGATCGATCACAACAAGTGGTTCGAATTGCGTGCGCGCAGCCAGAAAATCCTCAGCCTGCTGGCCCAATCCAATCTGCAGGGCCTGACCGGCTGTCGCACCAGCCTGATCGATCACCAGTTGTATATCGCGCATGAAGTGGCCGGGCGCTATGCCCCGCGGGTGCTGCTGGCCGATGAGGTGGGCCTGGGCAAGACCATCGAGGCCGGCCTGATCATCCATCAGCAACTGCTCAATGAACGGGTGCAGCGGGTGTTGATCGTGGTGCCTGAGAGCCTGGTGCATCAATGGCTGGTGGAAATGCTGCGCCGTTTCAACCTGTTGTTTAGCGTGTTCGATGAAGAACGCTGTGCAGCGATCGATGGCAGCCATGACGAGGATGCCATCACCCTGCGTGAGAATCCGTTTTTCAGCGAGCAGCTGGTGTTGTGCAGCCTCGAGTTCCTGACCGGCAACCCGCAGCGCTTCGCCCAGTCACTGCAGGGTGACTGGGATATGCTGGTGGTGGATGAGGCCCATCACCTGGTCTGGCAGCAGGATGAGCCGAGTATCGAGTACCAGTTGGTCGAGCAGTTGGCCGGCCGGATCAAATCGGTCCTGTTGCTGACCGCGACCCCGGAACAGCTGGGTAAGGAAAGCCATTTTGCCCGCCTGCGCCTGCTCGATCCCGATCGTTTCAGTGATCTCAATCATTTTGTCGATGACGAAATGCATTACCGGCCGGTGGCGGATATCGTCGAGGCTCTGATCGAGGACCGGGAATTGAACGCCGAGCAGATGCAGTTGCTGCAGCAAACCGTCAGCGAGGGCGACAACGCATTCCAGATCGAACATATCCATGATCCCGATGAAACGGTCGCCGAACAGGCACGGGAACAACTGGTCGAGCATCTACTCGATCGTCACGGCACCGGCCGGGTGTTATTCCGCAACACCCGCCACGTGGTGCAGGGATTTCCGCAGCGCGAGCTCTACAGTTATCCCCTGGCATGTCCGGATGCCTATCGCAGCATGTATAACGGCCTCAGGCCAGAACATGAGATCGAGCCTCAAATGCTACTGTCACCGGAAATATTGATGGATGCCAACACCGACTTTCCCGGCGGCTGGACCGATATCGATCCTCGCCTGGACTGGCTGGTCGAATTCCTGCAGGCCCATGCCGCGGACAAGGTGCTGGTGATCTGTGCCAGTGCCAGAACCGCGATGACCCTGGTGCGTCAGGTCAAGCAGCGCAGCGGCCGCCAACTGGCCGCGTTTCATGAGGAACTGAACCTGGTCGAACGGGATCGCGCGGCGGCCTGGTTCGCCGACCAGGAAACCGGCACCCAGGCATTGATCTGTTCCGAGATTGGCAGCGAGGGGCGTAACTTCCAGTTCGCCCATCACCTGGTCATGTTCGATCTGCCCTACAACCCGGACCTGCTGGAACAGCGCATCGGCCGCCTCGATCGCATCGGCCAGAGCAGCCGGATCAGTATCCACGTGCCGTACCTCGAGCAAACACCGCAGCAGGTCATGCTGAACTGGCTGCACCAGGGGCTCAATGCCTTTGAGCATACCTGTCCGGCCGGGCATAACGTATTCATGCAAACCCGCCTGCGCCTGCAGCAATCCCTGCATGCCGCTGACCAGGAGCATACTGATTTCTATCAGGATACCGCGCGCCTGCATGACGAGCTGCAACAGCAGATGCAAAACGGCCGTGATCGATTGCTGGAATACAATTCCTGCCGCCCGGCACAGGCAGCGCAATTGCGTGAGCAGGCTGAATCTATGAACCAGCAGTTGAACCTGCCGCGTTACATGGAATCCCTGTACGATAGTTACGGGGTCAGTTTCGACATTCAATCGGCGGGTTGCTGGGTATTGCATCCGACCAACAATATGCTGGCGAAGGTGCCCGGTCTGCCAGATGACGGCATGACCGTGACCTATGATCGGGATATCGCGCTGGCCAACGAGGATCTGCGCTTCCTGACCTGGGAACATCCCTTCGTGCGCGGCATGATGGACCTGCTACTGGGCGGTGAAATGGGCAATACCGCGCTGATCGCGGTCAAGTATCCACGGGTCAGCCCCGGTACCCTGCTGCTGGATTGTTTTTTCCGCATCGAGATAGCGGAGACCGCCGGCAGCGGGGCTCAGCGCTATCTGCTGAATAACCTGCTGCGCATCTGTATCGATGAACAGGGGCAACAACACCAACAGCATCTGAGCCCGGATGTTATTCAACGTCAGCTGCAACTGGTGGACATGGATACCGCGTTCAAGGTGGTTAATTCCCGTGCCGATGTGATCAAGACCCTGCTCGACTCGGCCCAACAGACGGCCGAGAGCCAGTTGCCGCAAAAACTCGATGAGGCCCGAGCCGCCGCCAGGGAGTTGCTGGAACACGAGGCCGAACGCCTGGTCGCGTTGCAGACCATCAATCCCAATGTGCGTGATGACGAGATTGAATTCTTCCAGCAGCAGTTGACCCAGGTACTCGCGCAAATCGACCAGGCCAATATCCGGCTGGATGCGCTGCGGGTGTTGGTAGCCGTCTAAACCTCCTTACTAATGCCCTTGCACTAGTCTGATTGGGCATCAATCTGCGGGATTAATTGATCCATGCAGTTGAAAATACTAATGATTCTCATTAATATTTCACGCCTTTGTGCCTGTCAAATAATCAGGCGGTCTGTCGGTTCCTTTAGGTTGCAAGTTTGCTGGGAACTTTAATGCCTGGGTCACGCTTTATGCCATTCACGGAAATATGTAGCTCAACCAAGCCAGATGCATTGCTGGTAGCTATGCCATTGGCCAGGTCAACGGATACCATCCATGCCTAATCTGGCCGGGCGCATCTGGAAGCCCTCGATCATCCTGGTCGCGATCGTGTTCAGTATCCCGATCTTGACCATCGCCAGTTCCATCTTCGAGCCCTCGGGTGAAAACTGGCAGCATCTCAAGCAAACCGTGTTACCGGAATACCTGACCAATTCCGGCTTACTGGTGCTGGGTGTCACCGTGGGTACCTTATTGCTGGGGGTTTCGACGGCCTGGCTAACCGCCATGTGCCGGTTCCCGGGTAAGTCTTTATTTGTCTGGTTGTTGTTACTGCCGCTGGCGATGCCGGCCTATATCATTGCTTACACATACACCGGTATGTTCGATTTTGCCGGACCGGTGCAAAGCCTGATCCGGGAATGGACCGGTCTGCGTTATGGCCAGTATTATTTTCCCGAGATCCGTTCCCTGGGCGGGGCGATCACGATGCTGTCGCTGGTGTTGTATCCCTATGTTTACCTGCTAGCGCGTGCCGCTTTCCTCGAACAATCGGTGGGGGTGCTCGAGGTATCGCGGACCCTCGGTTGTGGACCCTGGTGCAGTTTCTATCGCGTCGCGTTACCGCTGGCGCGGCCGGCGATCGTCGCCGGGTTGTCGCTGGCGTTGATGGAGACCCTGGCCGATTACGGCACCGTCGCCTATTTCGGTCTCGGCGTGTTCACCACCGGGATCTTTCGCACCTGGTTTGGCATGGGCGACTCTATTGCCGCGGCCAAGATGGCCTCGCTGTTATTGTTTTTCGTGTTCGCGCTAATCGTCATCGAGCGGGTCTCGCGTAAACGCGCGCAATACCATCATACCTCGACCAAGTACTCACGCTTGCCCGAATACCAGCTGCGCGGATACCGCGCCTGGCTGGCCTTCCTGGTGTGCCTGGTGCCGGTGTTGTTCGGTTTCCTGTTGCCCGCGGGCCAACTATCGGTGTGGGCGGTTGAGACCTATCAGGACATGGTCGATGCCAGCTTTATCACCCTGACCCTGCACACCGTGCTGCTGGGGCTATCCGCCGCCTTACTGTCGGTGATCCTGGCCCTGTTCCTGGCTTATGGACGGCGCATGTTACCGACTAAAGCGGTGATATCCTCGATCCGGGTGGCCTCGGTCGGTTATGCGATTCCCGGCACCGTGATCGCCGTCGGCATCATCATCCCGTTTGCCTGGTTGGATGTTCAAATCAATCAGGTCGTAGAGAATATATTCGGGATTACCCCTGGTTTATTGTTAAGCGGTACCCTGTTCGCGCTGATGTTTGCGTACATGGTGCGGTTCCTGGCGGTGAGCCTGCAAACCGTGGAATCCGGTCTCGGTAAAATCAAGCACTCGATGGATGACGCCGCACGTTCGCTGGGTTACCGGCCGCGCCAGGCTCTGCTCAAGGTCCATATCCCGATCATGCAGGGCTCGGTATTGACCGCACTACTGATCGTGTTTGTCGATGTCATGAAAGAATTACCGGCGACCCTGATCCTGCGACCGTTTGATTTCAATACGCTGGCGGTACGGGCGTTCGAGCTGGCCTCCGATGAGCGCCTGGCGGATTCATCCACCGCGGCGTTGATGATCGTGCTGGTCGGTCTGTTACCGGTGATTTATCTCAGTAAAACTATTGCCCAGTCGCGTGCTGGCACGCAAAATGAGACTGCATTATGAACCTGTTACAAGTTGATCAGATCGACGTCAGTTATGGCAAAGCGCGCATCGTGCAGGAAGTCAGTTTTGCCCTGGGCGAGGGTAAGATCGGTTGTCTGCTCGGACCCAGTGGCTGCGGCAAGACCACGGTATTGCGCGCGATTGCGGGTTTTGAGCGGGTCGGCCAGGGTTCGATAGAGATTGCCGGTCGCCGGGTCAGTGACAAGAAAACCTGCATGCCACCCGAGCAGCGCAAGATCGGCATGGTGTTTCAGGATTTTGCCCTGTTTCCGAATATGTCGGTCGCCGACAACATCCGTTTCGGTATCCGCGCCTGGAAGCAGCAGGAGCAGGATGCGAGAATTCACGAATTGCTGGCGATGATCGGTATGCCTGCCCTGGGCCAGGCCTATCCTCACCAGTTGTCAGGTGGCCAGCAGCAGCGGGTGGCACTGGCTCGGGCGATGGCTCCGAAACCGACGATCCTGTTGCTGGATGAACCCTTTTCCAGCCTGGACGTGGAGTTGCGCGAACAGCTGGCACGCGAGGTCAGGAATATCCTCAAGCAGGAGAATATTACCGCGATCCTGGTGACCCACGATCAGCAGGAGGCCTTTGCCATGGCCGACGACATCTGCGTTATGCATGAGGGGCGCATCCAGCAACATGACACGGCCTATAACCTCTACCACAAGCCGATCAATCATTTTGTCGCCGACTTTATCGGGGAAGGTGTGATCGTGCCGGGGATGGTGGTTGGCGGTAACACGGTGAACACCGAGCTGGGCAACATCCATGGTCTGGTGCCGGTGGGTTGCAAACCCGGCTGCCATGTCGATGTATTGGTGCGGCCGGATGATATCGTGCATGACGATGAGGCGACGGAGACCGCCACCGTGGTGGAGAGAGCGTTTCGCGGTTCCGATTTTCTCTACACCCTGCGCATGCCGAGTGGGGCCGAGGTATTAAGCCTGGTACCGAGTCACCATGATCACGAGATCAATGAAAAGATCGGCATCCATTTAAAATTCGATCACCTGGTGATCTTTAAAAAACAGGAAGCTGCTCAAGCAGAGGATTGAGCAGCTTCCCGGTCACAACGATTGGCTTTATCTCACAGCCAGTTGATCATACAAGCGGTCAACGCCAACCGGCGCGGTCCATCAGCTTGACCGCATCGGCGTTTTTCTCACCCAGCACGGTCAGATTGATCGTGTCTGCCTTGAACTGGCCAAAGCCTTGCAGGGTTGTTGAGATATCAACTCCAGCCACCACCGGATATTCATTGTTTACCTCGGCATACCATTGCTGGGATTGATCGGTCACCATGAATTCCAGCAGTCGTTGTGCTGCCTTCACATTTTTGGAATGCCTGGTCACGGCAGCACCGCTGACATTCACATGGGCGCCACGATCAGCTTCGCCCTGGTTCGGCCAGAACACCGCGAGTTGTTCGCCGATCGCACGATCCCGTTTTTTAGCGCTGTTCAACAAACGTCCCAGGTAGTAGGTGTTGGCGATCGCGATATCGCAGAGGCCGGCGGCCGCGGCTTTGAGCTGATCGGTATCACCACCGGCAGGGGGGCGGGCAAAATTTGCTACCAGGCCACGCGCCCAGGCCTCGGTCTTGTCGGCACCATTGGCCTCCATCATCGAAACGATCATCGATTGGTTGTAGATGTTGCCGGAGGAGCGAATACAGATGCGACCTTGCCATTTGCTATCGGTCAGGGCTTCGTAGGTTGACAGTTCACTCGGGTTGACCCGGTCTGGGGCGTAGATGATGGGCCGGGCGCGTTCAGACATGCCAAACCACTGGTTTTCCTGGTCACGCAGATTGGCCGGGATCCGTTGATTCAATACATCACTGTTAATGGCTTGCAGCACGCCGGCCTGCTTGGCCCGGTGCAGACGACCGGCATCGGTGGTAATGAAAACATCGGCGGGACTCAATTTACCCTCCAGTTCGAGGCGTTTTAACAGGGCATCTGCCTTGCCGGTGACCAGCTTGAAATCGATACCGGTTTCCTGTTTAAAACGTTCAAGCAGGGGCAGGATCAAGGCTTCCTTGCGTGCGGAATAGATATTGACCACCTCATCGGCTGCCCGGGATAATTGCGGCATGATCATCAGGGAAGGTAGCAGGGAGATCAGAAGGAGTTTTCGAACCACTGAATTTTTCATGTAAATTCTCGACATGCAATACTAAAGACGGCGAGATTAAACCATGACAGTTCATTGATGTAAAGCTAAATGATAATTGTTTGCATTTGCGTTGAGATTAATCAATAGAAACCACAGCGATGAGCAGATTCAGTTTTTTATTGATATGGGATAAGTACTAAAAACTGAATAAAGATAATCGTTTTCAGACCAGTTTTTGGTCTTCTATCATGATGCGGATATCAGCGGGTAGTTTGACCGAGGCATTGGTCTCGGTATCGATCCATACCACCTTGGCGCTGCCCTCGCAAGCCAATGCATCCCGGTTCTTTTCAGCGTACAGCTTGTAATGGGTCATGAAGCTGGAGCGTCCGGCTTCATCCGCGTAACAATCGACAATCACCGTCTCCGGGTAAGTCAACGGAATCAGGAAGGTAGCGGACACATTGATTACCACCGGACCCTGACCAGTGCCATCCAGGCGATAACCCATTGCATACAACAACTGTAAGCGGGCCTCTTCCATGTATCGCAGATACAAGCTGTTGTTGACATGATTATAGCTGTCCATGTCGGCCCAGCGCAGCGGGATCCGCGTGGTAAAGATGGGATGACTGTTCATAGGTTTGACCCCGTTCGAAAATTATTATTGACATACCAACTGGTCGGTATAATATACATACCGGTCGGTATGTGAGCAAGCACAATGTTCGATCTTGATAATTCTGATATCTACTGGTGGCGTCCGTTGCACGACGAGGACGCGCAGGATACCCGTGGCAAGATCCTGACCGCTGCTTACAAGGAGATCCATGTTAACGGATTCCAGGCTGCCAGTCTCAACGATATCCTCGCCCATACCGGGGTCACCAAGGGTGCGCTTTACCATCATTTTCCGAACAAGACTGAGCTGGGCTACGCGGTGGTCGAAGAAGTCATCGCCGATCGTATCGTGCAT
>JAAUXZ010056330.1_pt1 | contig 20762 bp, 23 predicted proteins | sample 7278131 | NCBI WGS metagenome assembly JAAUXZ01 (sample SAMN14350119, study PRJNA611818) | marine sediment metagenome | isolation source: surface marine sediment (3m) | place: French Polynesia: Moorea | collected 2018-08 | reverse complement strand
TTCATTGCGATGCCGCGCTTTGGCGCGGCTATCTTAAAAATCTAGCAACTCACTACGGAATAGTTTCGCACTCAAATTCTGCTCGCTCTTTCGTAGTGAATGACGAGTGCGAGTGCAACTTACTTTTCTCGCTGTTGAGAAAAGTAAGTTGCACTCGCACTCGTCAGTCACTACGAAAGAGCGGGCAGAATTTGAGTGCGAAACTATTCCGTAGTGAGTTGCTAGATTTTTAAGATAGCCGCGCCAAAGCGCGGCATCGCAATGAAAGTATTAACCCTGAAACTTACCCATCCGCAACCGCTGTGCTTCCATCGTCTCCAGCTCACGAGACCCGGACACCACAACATCCGGATCGGGGACAAAGTCGACTTCCGCATCGCCTCGATCGTAAGGCACTGAATTCAGGATCACCTTCATCGCATTCAGACGTGCCTGGTGCTTGTCGTTGGAACGGATAATCTTCCATGGCGCATGGGTGGTATGGGTTTTCTTCAGCATCTGGTATTTGACGTTGGTGAATTCGTCCCAGCGCTCCTGGGCCTGCACATCGACCTCGCTCAATTTCCACTGGCGCAGCGGATCGGTCTTACGCCGTTCGAAACGGCGGGCCTGTTCTTCCTTGGTCACACTGAAATACAGCTTGACCAGGATCGTGCCCTGGCGGATCAGGTCTTTTTCAAAGCCGGTAACGCCGCGCATGAAGTTCTTGTATTCCTCCTCGGAGCAAAAACCGAACACCGGTTCCACCATCGCCCGGTTGTACCAGCTGCGATCGAACAGCACGACCTCGCCGCCACGCGGAAACTGGCGCACGTACTTCTGGAAGAACCATTCGGTTTTTTCATTTTCGGTCGGTTTGCCGAGAGCGACCACGCGGTAATGTTTTTCATTCATGTAGCGGGTAACCCGGCGGATGGTACCGCCCTTGCCGGCAGCATCACGCCCCTCGAACAGGATGATCATGCGCTGCTTGCTGTCCTCCAGGTAGCGCTGCATCTTGATCAGCTCGGCCTGGAACGGTTTCAGTTCCTCTTCCTGCTGATACTTACGGAAAGCCTTGGAGCGGGCTTTCTTGCGCGCCACCTCCGCGGGATCAAGGGTTTCTTCAGTCTCGGGTTGCACGAGGCTCAGTTTTTCTTCGCCGGATGAAGCCTGGTTTTGTTCGTCGTTCATGATAGTTGCCTCTGTGGCTATAAATTGAAATTCAATAACATCTGCCCTGGGAGTTCATCGATCAGGGATAAATCTCGGGGACAAAGGTCTGATCGCTCATCGGCGGTCTGACATAGCCCATGCCCTCGGTACGTTCAGGTAATTCTATAGATTCAGGCGTCAGGTCCTCGTAGGGGATCTGGCTCAGCAGATGGGCGATACAGTTCAGGCGCGCATGGCGTTTGACATCGGAATTGACCACAAACCAGGGGGCCTGCTTGATGTCGGTGTGCTTGAACATGTGGTCCTTGGCCATCGAGTAATCGACCCAGCGGGTACGGGATTCGAGGTCCATCGGGCTCAGTTTCCAGCGCTTGAGCGGATCGGTCATCCGGCTCTGGAAACGTTTCTCCTGCTCTTCATCGGAAACCGAGAACCAGTACTTGATCAGGATGATGCCGGAGCGGACCAGCATGCGTTCGAATTCCGGGCAGGAACGCAGGAATTCCTCGTATTCGTCGTCAGTGCAAAAGCCCATGACCTTTTCCACCCCGGCCCGGTTGTACCAGCTGCGATCGAACAGCACCATTTCACCGGCGGCGGGCAAATGGTTTACATAACGTTGAAAATACCACTGGGTCTTTTCCCGTTCGGTTGGCGCGGGCAGGGCCGCGATGCGACACACACGAGGGTTGAGAAACTGGTTGATACGTTTGATGACACCGCCCTTGCCGGCAGCATCGCGCCCTTCAAAAATGACCACCACCTTGAGTTTCTTCTCGGTGATCCAGGCCTGCAGCTTGACCAGCTCCAGTTGCAGTTTGAACAGCTCTTCCTCGTAATTTTGCTTACTGATTTTTTTTGGTTTATCGCCCATTGCATTCCCGCCAAGTCTTTGTGCACAAACAACGAATTATATGCCTATTTTTTAATATTGGAACTGAGCAGGGTCAATCAGTCACTCGCTTAGCGCTGGCAATGGCTGCAATAAAAGGTCGAGCGTTGGCCGAGGGTGATGCGTTTGATGTCGTTGCCGCACACCGGGCAGGGTCCCGGTTGTCCATACACGTTAAGCGAGTGGCGGAAATAGCCCGGTTTGCCATCGGCCTGGGTGAAGTCCTGCAGGGTGGTGCCGCCATGATCTATGGCCTGTTGCAGTACCATCTTGATTGCGTCGACCAGTCGCTGCAGGCGTTGCCGGCTAATCCTCGATGCGCGGGTCTTCGGATTGATGCCGCTGGCGAACAGGCTTTCACAGGCATAGATATTGCCGACCCCGACCACAACATGGCTATCCATGATCAGGTTCTTGATCGCGGTGCTGCGTTTTTGACATTGTCGCTGCAGATAATCGACATTGAACCCGCTACTCAGTGGCTCCGGCCCCAGCTCCGTCAATAGCGGATGGGTTAAAGGTTCAGACTCGCTATACAGTAATGCACCAAACCGGCGCGGGTCGCGATAGCGGATCGAGTTGCCATCATCCAGCAGGACCCGGATATGCTCGTGTTTGGCCCCGGCGGCTGCAGCCGGCATGATGCGCATGCTGCCGGACATGCCGAGATGCCAGATCAGATAACCCTGGTCAGTGCCCATCAGCAGGTATTTTGCCCGTCGCTCGAGCGAGTTGATGGTCGCCCGCTGTAATTGCTGGATACGATCGGGCACCGGCCAGCGCAGTTGTGGCTGGGACACCTCGATCCGCTCGATCCGGCGATGGATAACGTGGGGGCTCAGGCCGCGGCGGGTGGTTTCGACTTCAGGTAGCTCGGGCATGATAAAGCTTATTCCAGTTTAATTTTCGGAGATGATCCAGGCCAGGCCGAAGCCGGCCAGCCAGTTACTGGAATCGGTAACCAACGGGCTGGATTCAAACTCGCTGTCACTGATGTCATCGTAGCGAATAAATCCACCCAGCCACCAGCGCTGGATGCGCTTGCTGTAGGTAAAATCGAGCCTGAGCCCACTGTAACCGGATCCGGCATCATACAGCGGGCGGTCAGCGGTCACTTCATCACTGCTGACCTGGTAGAAATAGTTGTGATAATCCTGGTCGGCGTAGAGCAGGCCGGTGGTCAGGTTCAGTTTCCAGTCATATTTATCCCGCGCCGGTTTGCGCCAGGCCAGGCGCGGATTAAACGTATGGCCGATCGATTCCAGCTCGCTGTTGACGCTATAGGCAAAGCGCAGCGGCAGTTCCAGCCAGATTTCAGTCCTTGCATCGTGCTGCAGGCGATATTCCAGTGATGGCCCCAGTTCGATGCTGGCATCCAGTTCATCCATGCCTTCACGGGCACGGTTGTCCTCCGAGCTGGGCAGGGAACCATTGCCGCTGATCGCAAGCAGCAGGTCGGGGGTTTTGAACAGGCGGCCCTCGATGCCCTCATCGATACGCAGGCGCTCGCCGCGATACTTGATATAAGGCAATGGCAGCAGCTCGCTGTAGGTTTCATTGGAGCCACGGTAATCCGGGGTATGGATCGTAGCCATGCCGATGCCCCATTCCAGCGTGGCATGCCCCGGATAGTGATCGGCGTTCACCACCGTCATCCACGGCAGCAACAGCAGCCAGTAGCTATTCGGGCGCTGGATCCAGCGACAGCAAATCATAGTACAACTGCTCGGGAAAATGGTATTGCAGGTTCAGGTCGGGGCGGGCCAGAATGATTTCAGGCTTGATCGACAACAGGTAGAATTCCAGCTCGTTCTGATCCTGCAGCTTGACCCTGACCTTACTTAATGGGGTCAAAGCCTTGTCATAAGCTCTGATGTCACGGGCCTCGGTCTGCTGCCAGTTGGCAACCAGGCCGGAGATCTGCTCCACTGCTACGTCTTGCCCAGTGGCAGTCCAGCCAGCCTGCTCGCGTTGCAGTTGGAAGCCGGGGAATTGCAGGGATTGTAATTCTAACGCGGGGGGTAACAGGCGCTTATCGACCAGGCCGCTCACGCCCTGGTTGATGAAGGCGTAATGAACATCATCAACCAGGTAAATCATCGGATCGACCAGCAGGTAGCGACGATTGCCGATCCGGTTAACATCGCCGAAATAAATGGCCTGCTGGTTAAGGCTGACGACCGCCTTGGGGATGCGCAGGCCCAGGGTCGACAGGTCGATCTGGTCTTTTTCCAGGTTGGAGGAAAAGGGAGTATTGGCCAGGGTGGTCAGGCGTTCGGCGGCGATATTATTAGCCAGCCATGCCAACGGCTGGGTCAACTGCCAGCGCCCGCCCTGTTTTTGTAACTGGATCGTTATATCGGCGGTCTCGATCCGGATGCTGTCGATATCCTGCGGTTTGAGCTGGGTAATGGTGTCAGGGTCCAACTGGTCTTGCTCGACCGGGTACTTATGCCCGATCCAGGTAAAGATGATGATCAGAACGATCAACAGGTAATTGATAAGCCAGCGCCTACTGAACATGCTAATTCCTATGGCCTGTTAACGGGTCAACGTTTGCGTCGACGAATCCAGATGCCGATGCCGGATCCGAGCAGTAACAGGGGTAACATTAACAGAAACAACAGGGCGATAAAAAGCTGGGCATTGGCGGACAGTTCGAGTTGGCTGTCCGCAGCCTGTTTCGGCGAGATCGCGATCAGGCTATCGTCATGACTTAACCAGTTCAGCATATTCAGGCCCAGGGCCAGGTTGCTGCCATTGCCGAGGTACTGGTTGGACAGAAAATCCGCATCACCGACCACCACGATACGCTGGGTCACCAGATCATCCTGCTGTTCCAGTTCCCGCTCCAGGGCCAGGGCGATCGTGTGTGGACCAAACTGTTCGCCCTCATCATCGCCCGGGCTGATCTGACCGACCAGGGTGCCGTTCTCATTCCAGCTGCGGTCATGGCTTTGCATCAGGGGTACGCTGCTCCAGGTCTGCGCCTGATCATCCTTGAGGATAGGGCTGGCAGTGGGATACAGGCTGATGCTATCGATACCGGTGGTCACCGCATGGCGCGGATAATCCGCGGTCAGGGCAAAATCCACCCGGTTCAGACCCAGCAGCTGGGTGGTGGGATCGACGATGACGCCGGGCAGGAATTCAAGGTCGAGGATTTCCGCCAGCTCATCCAGCCCACTGTTATCCACCGGCTCGCGCAGCCATAACAGGTTGCCGCCGGCCTCGACATAACTCCGGATCAGTTTAACCTCGCCGGGAAACAGGGTGCTGGCCGGGTCAGCAATGATCATGACATCGGTATTGTCGGGAATACTGGCGATATCGATCAGGTTCAGGGTCTCGATCAGAAACCCCTTTTGGCTCAGGCGTGAAGCAAATAACTGCAGGTCATGATTGGCATCAGCATAGGGATTACGCTCACCATGGCCTTCCAGGAATACCAGGAAGCGCTCGCCCTGGCGCAGCAGGCGGGCGATACTGTTGGTGATATTCTGTTCCGTGACCCGGATGATATTCTCACTGCGTCCGCCGACCTCGATCAGCACTTCACCATCGCGGGTGATATTGAATTGACGTAACAGGTCTGGGGCGAGATCCGGGTTGATGATCTCGAAGCTGATCAATGCCTGGGCGCGTTGGTAACGCTCCAACAGGCTATCGAGTGCCGGTTTCGATTCATTCAGCGGGGACACGAACGCGCTGATCTTGACCGGCTGCTGAATGCCTTGCAGCAGGCGCAGGGTGGGTTGAGACAGACTATTGCGCTGACCGACGGTTAGATCGATGTTGAATTGATACTGGGTGCTCAACCAGCCAAGCAGGCCAATCAGTACCAGGAACAGGATAAGGAACAGGCCGGACTGGATCTTCAGCTGGAGACGGGTTTTCTTGTTGATCTGCATATCGAAGCTGTCAGTGCTGCAGGCGGTCGCCATCCAGCTGGCGGATGGTCAGGCCGATGAAGAGGAGCATGATCAGCAGGAAATAACTGACATCCGCGCTGTTGAATACGCCCTCCAGCAGCGGCTGGTGATGGGCCAGGATCGACAGGTAATGGAACACCGTCTGCTCGGTGCGCCACTCGATGATCCACAACATCAGCAGGGCGCCGAAGGTGGTGACCGCGGCAATGGTCTGGTTATCGGTCAGGCTCGACAGGTAGAGGCCGATCGAGGCGAAGCTACCGAGCAACAGGATCATGCCGATCGCGATCGATAGCAGCTTGCCATGGTCGAGGTCGGTACCCAGGTACAGCGACAACGGCATCAGCATCAGCATGCCGACCAGGATCAGGACGAAATACAACAGGCCGACGAACTTGCCGAGCACCAGCTGGGTGATCGAGATCGGGGCCGACATCAACAGGGTCAGGGTCTTGTTCTTTTTCTCCTCGGCCAGCGAACGCATCGTGATCAGCGGCATAATCATCAGCAGGATGATCGCAGCCAGGGAAAACATCGGCGTGATGACGATATCGGTGACCCCGGGCGTGTTTTCGAGCTGGATCAGCTGCGGTTGTAACAATATGAAGCTCTCGATCTGGGCCAGGAACATCCAGCCCAGGATGCCCTGGATCACGGCCAGGATGACCCAGGCCATGGGTGACAGGAACATGCTGGTAATCTCACGCCGGGCGATGGTCAGGATCATGCCGCGTCCGCCTCCTCGGCGTCATCGCTGTCGCCATCCGCGGTGGTCAGTTCGACAAAGATTTCCTCCAGCGTGGTATTGTCCGGGATCAGTTCGAACAATCCCCACTGCTGCTCGACCGCCTGGATGACCAGTTGTTCGGCCAGCTTGTCCATCGCAACCGCTGGCTCCAGCTGGAGATGGAATCGATGTGGATCCAGGCTGGTGACTTCCCTGATCCCGCTGAGCTGATGCAGGGTCTCTAGCGACGGCGGTGAATTCAGCGCCAGGGTCAGGCTCTGCCCCTGGCCGCGCTGGTTGAGTTCATCGATGCCGGCGTGATAAATCAGTTCGCCGCGGCGGATGATCTGCACCCGATCGCAGGTAGCCTGCACCTCCGGCAGGATATGGGTAGACAGGATAACGCTGCGTTCCTCACCCAGCGATTTGATCAGGCTGCGGATCTCGCGAATCTGGATCGGGTCGAGGCCGACCGTCGGTTCATCCAGGATCACCACCTGGGGATTATGGATTACCGCCTGGGCAATCCCGACCCGTTGTTGGAAACCCTTCGACAGGTTGCCGATCAGGCGTCGGCCGACGTCCTGCAGACCGCAATGCAACTTGGCTTCGTCCACGGCCTGGGTCAGCGCGCTGCCACTTAAGCGATGCAATTTGGCACAATAGTTCAGGTATTCATCCACCGTCAGTTCACGGTAAACCGGCGGGTTTTCCGGCAGATAGCCGATACAGGCCTTGGCCTGTAGCGGCTCATCGATGATGTCGAAGCCGTTGATGCTGATCTGACCGCCGGTCGGGGCCAGGTTGCCGGTGATGATGTGCATGGTGGTGGATTTACCGGCGCCATTGGGGCCGAGAAAGCCCAGGACCTCGCCCTTGTTAAGCTGGAAACTGACCTGGTTGACGGCCAGGGTGTCACCATAGCGGCGGCTCAGGTTGTCGACCTTGACCAGGGGTTGGGAGTTGTCAGTGGCTGCTTGCATGATGTGGGGTTTTTCCTGTCAAGGGCAGGATTTTACTGACTATAGTGGGTGAGTAAAGGGGTGAGTGCAGTTGATTGGTTGCTGTAAATCTTAGCGGAGAGACAAAGGATGTCGTCATACCGGCGCAGGCCGGTATCCATTAGTCAGTGTTGCAAACTTTGAGATGGATGCCGGCCTGCGCCGGCATGACGATTATTCTCTTTCATCAATGCACAAGCGCCATTCTCGGCCATCCCTGGCCTTCATGGCATAAATGCATCCATGCATAAGCGCCATTCTCGGCCATCCCTGGCCTTCATGGCATAAATACATCCATGCATAAAAAAACCGGCAAAAGCCGGTTTTATATCAATCTATATCGGAGCCAGATTATTTAATCTTGGCTTCCTTGTATTCGACGTGTTTGCGCACCACCGGGTCGTATTTCTTCATCACCATCTTGTCCGGCGTATTCTTCTTGTTCTTGTCGGTGGTGTAATAGTGGCCAGTGCCAGCGCTTGAAACCAGTTTGATCTTATCTCTCATTGCTCTCACCTATACCTTTTCGCCACGTTTGCGCATGTCAGCCAGCACCGCGTCGATGCCATTCTTGTCGATAATCCGCATGCCCTTGGTCGATACCCGCAGTTTTACCCAGCGATTCTCTGACTCTACCCAGAATTTATGGGTATGCAGGTTGGGCAAGAAGCGGCGACGCGTCTTGTTGTGGGCATGCGATACATTGTTTCCAGTAACAGGTTTTTTCCCTGTGACTTGGCATACTCGGGACATGTTGAACTCCGAATCCGTAGTCTGATTGCGTAAGGGCGCGAACGATACCAGAAGCGCCCCGCTGATTCAAGCCTTATTCCAGCCCTTAATTGGCGGGTGAATTTAGCGCGAATTACGACGATAATGCAGCAGTTTTCTTATCTAGTGAAGATAGCATGGATATAGTATTTATCAGAGATTTGCAGATCGAAACCGTTATCGGCGTGTATGACTGGGAACGTAAAATCAGGCAGGTCATCAGCATCGACCTGGATATGGCGACCGATATCCGTAAATCGGCGGCCAGCGACGATATCGAGGACACCCTGAATTACAAGGCGGTGGCCAAGCGCCTGATCACCTTTGTTGAAGACAGCCAGTACCAGCTGGTGGAGACCCTGGCGGAAAAGATCTGTGACATCGTGCTGACGGAATTCGCGGTACCCTGGGTTCGCCTGACCCTGCACAAGCCGGGTGCGGTGAGCGGTTCCAAATCGGTTGGGGTCATGATCGAACGCGGTGACAAAAGCTGATCATGGCCCGGGTCAGTGTCAGCTTGGGCAGTAATATCGACCGCGAGCGCAATATTCGCCGGGCCATTGCCAGCTTACGTGAACGTTACGGGGAACTGATCCTGTCGCCGGTTTACCAGACCGCGGCGGTCGGTTTCAGCGGTGATGATTTTCTCAACCTGGTGGTGGCCTTCGCTACCGACGAGGATGTACACGCGGTGGTGGAAAACCTGAAGTCCATCGAACAGATGATGGGACGCGACAAGAATCAGCCCAAATTCAGCGCGCGCAAGATCGACCTGGATTTGCTGACCTATGATGACCTGGTGCTGGAGGAGGGTGCGGTCGAGGTCCCGCGCGGAGAAATCCTGCACTATGCGTTCGTGCTCAAGCCGTTGAGCGATATCTTCGGTGACCAGGTACACCCGCTATTGGATAAAACCTACCGGGAATTATGGCTGGAAATGCAGGCGGAGGCCGGCCGTATTGAGGAAATAAAATTGGAGTTATAGCCAGGGCCTGGCCTCTGGTGATCTGCTACAGTCTTGCGGGCAGGCCGGATTAATCCTTCTGGCAGCTGCCTTCACGCACCCACACGCCGCGCTCTTCACAGCGCAGCAACTCATCGCCACTGCAGACATATTCGCCGAGCTGGTAAGCCTGGTCATTGAAATAACAGGCGCCTTCCTCCAGTTCCATATCCAGCGACAGCTCGTCGTTGTCAGCACTGTCGAAAATCGGTGAATTTTTATGTTCCGGATCCGGGGCGCCAACTTGTGGGGGTCGACCAGTTGTAGTCATGACATCATCTCCTGTAATTATTGAGTATTACTTGAACCTAAACCCAGCCGCCCGGGGTGGGGTTGTTCTGCTGTAACCATTTTATATCAGACCATGTGCAATAAGCACTTTTTAATTGCTGCGAGCGCAAGTCAAATTTTTTGACTCGACGCATTCTTAAGTGTCTGTATCTGATAAGTTTCAGATAATCCTCAGATACATAATATAAACTAGCCAAGGTACCCAATTCAGGCCGGGTCGGAATATCTGCCTGTAACCAGCTGTGGATGCACATAGGATTGATTACTGATGAAAGTATTACTGGTGGAGGATTCAGAAAGACTGCAACGGTCGTTGTCTACTGGTCTGCACAAGCATGGGTTTGCTGTAGATCAGGCATTTGATGGTGAGCAGGCCTTGTCCTTTGTCGCGGTCAATGACTATGATGTCATCATCCTTGATCTGATGCTGCCCAGACTGGATGGGCTTAGCGTACTGTCACGCATCCGCAGTGATGGCAATAGTTGTCACGTACTGATCCTGTCCGCCAACGATCAGACTGCTGACCGCATCAAGGGGCTCGATATGGGAGCCGATGATTACATGGTAAAACCGTTCTCCTTCGATGAATTGGTTTCTCGTTTACGCGCGTTGAATCGACGCCAATCGGGGATCAAGAATCCGCAGATAGAAATCGACGGGGTCACGATTGATTCGGTATCACGTCAGGTCAAGTACCATGATCGAAGTATCACTTTGACCCCGCATGAATACGGGCTGCTTGAATTCCTCGCCAGTCGACGCGGCAGGGTATTTTCCCACGATCAGTTGATCGACCAGCTGTATGATGCGAACAGCTACGTCAGTCGCAATGCAGTGGAGGCCCACGTCAGCTCGTTGCGCAAACGCCTCAAGCAATCCGGGGCGCCGGAACTGGTGAAAACCAGGCGCGGTTTTGGCTACCTGGTGGAGTAACTGGTTTGTACTCAATACGCAATCGGCTCAGTTACCGCATCATCATCGCCATGATCCTGGTGCTGTCAGTTATGTCAGCCCTGCTCTATTACCGCGTGGCGGGGCATGTGCAGGCAGTATTCGACCAAGCGGTCTACGATAAGGCGCAGGCATTGATCTCGCTAACCGAACTCGACGAGGAAGGTCTAGAATTCGATTTTGCCGAGGATGGAGTGATGCTGGAGTTTGTCGATGGTCAAGATCAACAGTACTACCAGTTATGGGAGGCAGGCGGAACGGAATTGATCAGGTCACCCTCTTTGCAGGAGCACCAATTACCCATGCCTGGCCTGACCCTGGGCCAGCACCGATTCGATGATATCGAGTTGGCGGACGGGCGTGCGGGAAGAATGATAGCAATCAATTTCATGCCCCGGGTTGAATTCGACGAAGAGGAAATTGAGGACACGGATTACCAGTTACCCGAGGCCCGGCCCATTGTCATGGTCTTTGCGCGCGAGCGGATGTCACTGGATGACACTTTATACGCGGTTGGCTGGTCGATATTTCTGTTGAACATCCTGGTTATCATTTTTGTGGCGGCACTGATCTGGCAACTGGTTGGGCGCGGTCTGGCCCCTTTATCTAATCTGGCCAGGCAGGTGAGTGGCATAGACGAATCCAATCTGGACGCCCGTCTGTCCCACAGCGGTGAGCAGAGCAGAGAATTAGCACCAATCGAACACCAGTTAAACCATTTACTGGAACGTATGCAATCCGCCTTCGAACGCGAAAAGCGTTTTTCCGCTAACGTCGCGCACGAACTGCGTACGCCACTGTCGGAACTTAAAACCCTGGCCGAGGTAGGCCGTATGGTGCCGGAAGATCAGGAGCAGATTGCCGGGTTCTTCGAAGATGTTGGTGATATTTCGAGTCAAATGGAAAAGGTTGTCGTCACCCTGCTGGAATTGACCCGGTCCGAGGCCGGGCTATTGCAAAATGAACCGGAAGATATCTTGTTATTTGATTATTGTGAACACATCTGGCGCCACGCGGTGAATGGATCTGGTCGGGAAAAACTACTGATCAATCAGGTGCCGAGGAATCTGGTCGTGCATAGTGATGCGGATAAATTGGGAATGATCCTGAGCAACTTGTTTATCAACGCGGTCTGTTACAGTCCCGATCAAGCCGAAGTCAAGGTCAGAACCGTCGAGCGAGACGGGCGCCTGGCACTGGAAGTGCAAAACGCCACCACGGATTTAAAGCCAGAGGACATCGTGCATATGAAAGACCGGTTCTGGCGCAAAAACAAGGCCCAGGAAAAGGCAGGCCACTCCGGATTGGGGCTGACCCTGGTCGATGCTCTAGCTCGTATCATGCAGATGGATATCAAGCTAGACCTGGATGATGAGGGGATATTTCATGTCCGCCTGGCGGGTTTACAGGTAACCGCCGGTTAGCGAAATTTCCGCCTGCTGCCCGCTAGAACTCGACATCAAATTCTATCTTGAAGTAATTGACGGTCTCCCGCGGATTGCCCCCATAGGCATTGCCGGCTTTAAATTCTGCCAGGGTTATGATCCATTCCATGCCGTGACTGCCTTGCAGGGTTAGCACCAGATCGGTCTCCTGGCCCAGCTGCTTGCTGTTGCCGGATGGATCGATTTCCAAAGCTGTGTCACGCATTTCATCAGCTGCATGCCGTTGACGGTAGCGATAATTAACCAATGTCAGCTTGCTATCGGGGTTTATTTGCCAGTCGAGGCCGAGCAGATCGACCTCCAGGTTGGATAGTTCGGGGCGGAAAAGTTCGCCATATGCTTCCCCGTCACCCTGCAAACCGTTAAAGCGGAAGGAACGGTCACGCAGATCGTCCAGGTCGCGATCACCGGAATCCCTGGCGCTGCCCAGCAGGAGACCGAACCCCGGTGTGAACGATGGTTGCCATTGCAACAGGCCCGCCCGGGCCGACCCGCTGATCCGGTAGTTTTCGCGTTCCGTTACCTCTGCCTGGCCGAGTACCGGGTCATCGAACTCGTAAAGCGTCTCCCGCCCACTGACCCGCGCACCATGCAGTTCAATTTGCCATGCCCCGACCTTATCGATCGTGAACTCGCCCAGGTAACTTAATCCTGTCCAGGCCACATCGGCATCCGCTTCATCAATCTTGCGCTCATCCACCATCTCTCCCAGCATGTACGAAGCCGAGTTATCGGTCTGGTCCAGGTAATACAACATCAGTGAATGGCGTGGAGAAAACTCCCAGGCGAGGCTGAACAATATCCGGCGCAGGTCATTGATTTCCGGATCGATGAAATCATCGGCAGTGGATGCTCGTGCCTGTTCCTCTGCGATTGCGAGCAGGGTTTCAAAACCTGCATAACTGGCTTCAACACTGATGGCGTCGAGTGATTCGTCCCACCAAACCCACCATTCACTCTCGCTGTTGAATTCCGCCCGTCCCAATTTTACTGTTGCATCGATGTCATCGCCGAACAGATAGGCGACCCCCATCTCGTTACGCTCAATACCGGAGGCCTGTTGATCCGGCCCGGTGGTTTCGATCGACTCATTTTCATCGATCAAGCTCACGGTTAAAAAAGCAAACAGCTGGTTGGTGAAGGGGTATTCCAGGGTGACTTCAAGTTCAGTTGCAGATTCAATCTGACGATCTATCCCGGGGTCATCGCCCAGGCTCATACCGTCCAGGGCCGAATGTTCTAAATCGAAGGTGAAATCTACAGCTAAATCGGCCGCTGCAGTGGGCCGCGCGAACACGATCAGGCAAATGAAAATAATAATTGTCAGGTGTGGCATGAATCTTTCCTCAGCGTTTCTTCAGACTAACGAGCTAGGGTTGCTGCTGGAGCCGGGGACCTATGAGGATGGGTCTTTGATTTCCGCCAATATGCCTGCATCAGGGCAATAATGAATGGGGGGTAACGCCGAAAACTGAAATCAAGCATAACAAGCTGGAGATGGATTGCAAATGATAATGACGGCCCACAACTTTTATTTAGCCGCTGCGCTGGGTTGTGCTGGCTGGTGCCTGCAACCTGCGGTTAATCGTCTATCTGAACCTTTATGATCTTGCCTTCAAGGCTGATGATCGCTTCCAGTTTCTGGCCCTCATGCCTGAAATCAACTTCCCAGACACTTTCTCCCCGATGGGTCTCTTTTTCGATTTCGCTGATATGGGCTCCAGGGTGAGCCTGTTTGATTATGTTTCGGATCTCAGCTTTGCCAAGGGCATGACCTGCACCGGGTAAAAGCAACAGGCTGGACAAAAGAACAAGCAAAGGACGCATATTGATAACCTGGCAAGGATTTCAGTTGAATAATACTTCATTCGAACCAGCTTGCCAGATGCAGATTATTTTCTGCATTCGTTCAGGCTAATTTCAGCGCACACCCAGCCTGATCAAAACAGGGTTTTCGAAAACCATAATTTATTAGATGGGATGATGAATCACCTGTTGGATTTACCCGTAACCACCTGCTTTTTATTAGTCCTATCTAGACAAACCATTCTTCGCTTGGGGATATGGATGATATCGGCATCAGGATCGAAGGTTCATTGATAGTGTTCAGGTTAAAACCATGAGAACGCGGTTAGGGGCCAGTGTTTCTGACGACTTATTCAGGATTAGTCCGTTCGAAATCCTCCACCCCCTGCTTGCTGTTGCCGGATTTCTGGTGCTTTGAATGAATCTTGCAGCGCAGCCGGTTGCTTGCGGTCTGCTGGCAGTAGAATTCAAACGCAACCGCATTGTCCCGCTGCTGGCAGTTTTTGGCGACACCGGCGGCCATCACGAACTGACCATCGACGATGGCATCGAGTGGCGCCAGGCATCGCCCCTGCGCATGTTCCGACAGAAACTCACCCTTGCCGTTATCGTTGAAGGTCAGGCTGCGGGTTTCATGCTGCCCCTGCGAGACCCAGTTGCCGTAAAGGCTTGGCGCCTGGTTCTGGGCCTCGACTAGCAGGCTGTTGATGGCCAGGGTTATGAATATGATCAGGTGTTTATGCATGGGCAATCCGGAATTTAGCATTAAAGACTAGGCGTCGGTTGGCGGGTTGATGATCTGGTAGATCGATGAGTAATCGAGGTCAGCCAAATCCGCTGCCATCGCCTGGCTGACCACACGTTCTATTCCTTCAATGGCGCTGGTATCCATCCCAGCCTGCTGGGCATCCTCGATGAACAGGCGTACATCCTTGAGTAAATGCTTGGTGGAGAAATTAGCGCCGGCGAAACTGCGCTCTAGGTATTTGCCCAGCTTCTTGTCATAGGTTTTGGCATACAAGGCACTGGACCGGACCGTATCCATGAAGGTATCGACGTCGACATGGTTTTTCAGAGCGAAACCCAGGCTCAGGCTGAAGCCTGCGGTCAGCGCCGCGATCAGTTGATTCATCGCCAGTTTTAGCGCGGCGCCGGCGCCCACCTCACCGATGAGTTTGGGTGCAGATCCCAAAACCTGTAATACCGGCCTGGCCTTATCGAATACCGCGGCCTCACCCCCGGCCATGATGATCAGGCTGCCATCCAGGGCCTCCGGGATGCTGCCCAGCACCGGCGCCTCGAGATAATCCGCGCCATAGGATTGGACGAAATCGGCGATATCCCTGGATTGCTGGGGCGAGATGGTGGCCATCTGCACGATGGTTTTGCCGGCGAGGTGTTCCTGGCAGGCCTGGTTGGAGACCAGGTTGAATATCGCCGCGGCATCACTGGCCATCAGGATGATGATATCGGTTTGCTCAAGTAATGCAGCGGACGAGTCATGGGCCAACGCCCCTTGCTCGATCAGGCCATGCAATTTTTCCGGGCTGCGATTGTACAGGCCAATGTTGTGGCCCTCGGCCATAAAGCGACGGGCAAATGCCTCGCCCATCAAGCCGATACCCATGATTCCAATTTTCATAACTGCCTTAATATTTGTTCCAGAAAAAGTTTTCAGATCAGGTCGTCGCGAGTGCCGGTCTGGGTGACTCGCGCACCGGTAAATGGACCAGGGCGGAAAATGCACCGACCCCGACGCCGACCCACCACACCACCGAGTAGGACTGGTAGAGGTCATACATCACCCCACCCAGCCAGACCCCGAGGAAAGAACCCAACTGGTGGGAAAAGAACACGATGCCATACAGGGTGCCCATGTAGCGCAGGCCGTAGATGTGCGCGATCAGGCCCGAGGTCAGGGGCACGGTGGCCAGCCACAGGCTGCCCATGACGATGGAAAATACCACCACCGAGGTCGGCGTCATCGGCACCAGGATAAACGCGGCGGACGCGATCGTGCGCAAGGTGTAGATGATCGCCAGCAGATACTTCTTGGGGAAATAATGCCCCAGCGCACCGGCGGCAATGGTACCGAAGATATTGGCAAAGCCGATGATCGCGATCGAGAAGGCACCGAGCGCAGTGGTCGAGGTAATGCCAATCGAGCGAAACACCGAGTTACCGGGAATCGAGCTGCACATCTCGGCGACGAAGGCCGGGAAATGCGCGGTGATGAACGCGAGCTGGAATCCGCAGGAAAAAAAGCCGAGGAAGATCATCGAGTAGGTCGGGTCCTTGAATGCCTGCAGCAGGGTATCCCCCATCGAAGCCCGGATTTGTTCGCGCTGGATAATCTCGTTCTTGCCCATCAGCGGCAGTACCACCAGCACCGCGATTATGCAGCCGGCGAAGATCACGAACACGCTGGACCAGTTCATGCTGCGCAACAATATGTCGGCGGCCGGCGGTCCGATGACCTGGCCGGCGGAACCGGCAGCGGTGGCGATACCCAGCGCCAGCGAGCGATGACGATGGGAGGCGCTGCGGCCGATGACCGCGAGAATGACCCCAAACCCGGTACCGGCGATACCGAAACCGACCAGGACCTCGAGCATCTGGTGCGCGCCCGGGGTGATGGCGACACTCGATAACACCAGCCCCAGGGCATAGACCACGGCACCCAGCACGATCGCGCGTTTATCGCCGAATTTTTCCGCGATCGCGCCGAAGATCGGCTGGCCGATACCCCAGGCCAGGTTCTGGATCGCGATCGCCATCGAGAATTCCGAGCGCATCCAGCCGAACTCCTCGGCTATCGGGATCTGGAACAGGCCGAAGCTGGCACGGATCGCAAAGCTGATCATCAGGATCAGGCAGCCTGCAATCAATATCGGGGTGAACAGCCGGTGATTGGAGTGTTCGCTCATGAATCATTCAGGAATTTTTGTTATGCGGACCTGTATAACTCAGATGGTTACTTGTGTCCAATCACCCGCATTTATGGTTACTCAGTGCTCTGGCCCATGGTTTACTTTTATCTCGTCGTTCATGTCTATGATTCATCAATTATAAATTCAGTAAATTTTCAGTTTCTACTCAGCTTAGTTTCAGGCTTCAGGTTCAGGCTTTGAATTGCAAGGCAAGCTTTCAAGACAGCAACAAACTAGAGGAGATACTGAAATGAAATTCTAACAAATACCGATTATCGCGGTTACCAGTGCTTTAATGACCGCACCCACCCTGGGCATCGCCGGGAACCAAGAAGAAGTGGAACTCGATGAAGCCTTTTTATATTTCGAGCTGAACGACACCGATGGTGACCTCGGTATTCATGGCAAGGCCGATGGTGATGCCTGGAAGCGGATGAAAATCGAGGGTCCTGAGGGCAGGGAACGCAAGATTCTGGATATCAAGGCCAGGTCCGGCCTGCGGCGCCAGGGTCTGACCGAACTGTTCTTCGAAAGTGCTGAACCTACCTTCGATGAACTGGATCCGGAAGTTTTCTTCAACCGTTTCCCCGAAGGCCTGTATGAATGGGAAGGCAAGACGATCGAAAATCAGGAAATAGAAGGTGAAGTCAGGTTGTCACAGGTCATCCCGGCAGCCCCGGTAGTAGCTACCGTCGGCGCGGGTGCAGATAACGACGAAAATCCCGGCTTTGAATTGGATGACGAGGGCGAGGTTGGCAAAGCCTGTTGGGAAGCAGTACCCGATGTCAATGGTGATGTCGTCATCTCCTGGCAAGCCGTCACCATGTCGCATTACGATATGTGGAATGTGACACCTCAACCACTGCTGGAAGGCGAGGATCTCAGATACGGCGGCCCTGATCAGCCGGAACGGAAGATTCCGCTGGGCGTTAGCGGTACTCCGGAAGCCGTTGAATATTACGAGTTTGTCGCCGAAATCGATGATACGGAATATAAATCGACCGCGGTGATTCCAGGGGATGTCACTGCATGGAAGGTCCCGGCGGAAATCATTGCACTGGCGCAAACAGAAGGCGAGGGTGAAGTGAAGTTCGAAATTATCGTCAGGGTTGGAACCGGTGATCGCCTGGACGATGATGGTGATTTAGTGGAATCCACCCTCGGCAATCAGTCGGCGGTGGAAGACTGCTTTGAACTGGCAGAGTAACCTCGAGCGCAGTCAATTGAAAACATCCTTTCCCGCAAGGGAAAGGATTCTTTTGCTCAAGGTTTAACGGATGGATAGGATCAAGGTCATAGCGCTTGCGTTAATTTCCATCGTAGTCTGCCTGTTCTGGTTGCTGGCGGCAGATTCCTACCGGCAGGAGGCACCGGTCAACACAGTTGATGCCGGGCAGACGGCGGCGCCGATATCCAGGCTGCAACCCGAATCCCGCGCCGGGCGCGAGCAAACTGCAGCGCTCGAATGGGGTCCAGTGCTTGCGCCGGCCCAGGCAAAGCCTGATTCCTCCGCCACCCTGCCTATCGATACGCAACCCGTAGACTGGCCACTGATCCTGTACCCGGAGCTTGCCTGGTTCGAAACGCTGGAATCGCAACCCGCGGACAGGGTCCTCGCTGAGCTGTTATCGAAGTTGTCCAGCGACGACCCGGTCATTCGCCTGGCGGCGATTGAATCACTCGGTGATATGACCATCCCCGGCCTGTCGGCATTGCTGTCGCCAGCATTGAGAGATCCCGATCCTCAAGTACGCATCGCGGTGCTGGAGGCCCTGGCCGCGCAGGCAGATGAATCCGTGCTGGGTAATATCGAGCCCCATCTGTACGATCAGGACCGGGATGTTAGACTGGCTGCCATCGAGGCAATGGTGGAACTTGCCAACGAAACCTCCGTATACGCGTTGGCCGGCCTGTTATCCGACCAGGATTTGCTGGTCAGACGTTCCACCGTCAATGCGCTAGGCGAGATTGGCGGTGAAAACGCCAGGATGTACCTGCTACAGGCACGCCACGATCCGAACGCATCGGTTCGTGCCAACGCAGAGGCAATACTGGCAGAGCTGGAATAGACTCGGTAAAAAAATGCTGGGTTACTGAATTGCTTGGTTATCGGGATCTGCAACAAGCCGAAGCTGGCGCGGATGGCGAAGCTGATCATCAGGATCAGACAGCCTACGATCTATATCGGGGTGAACAGCCGTCGGCCGGAGTGTTCGCTCATGGATGAAGGGGATTTTTTTTATGCGAACTGGATAACCAAGATGGCCCGTGGTGTCCAATTACCCTGGTTTATTGTTTATAGAAGCTCAGCAAAGCGACTGGATCTCAGCTAACGACCCTGAGCCGACATTAACGCCTTAATATGCGGCTTGCGTGGAGTACAGCGGAACGCAGGTCCGAGCCTGTGCTTTTTGCAGGCGGCATAATTTACTTGTTATGTTGATAATTCTATTAGTCTGAACAGCCACTATTGATTTAGGTTTCATTCAGCAATACTTTGAAAGCATAGCAATCGCCTCGGACCTAAAAGCTTCACTTCCGTCATATTCCTTCTCTGTGTTTCTTCGTGCAAAGTACCGGGCGTCGTCAGAACTTTTGGGCCCTGATACAATCATTGCGCCAGCTTCAAGGAGTACTCTCATTGATTTCAAACGCTCCTTGTAATTTAAATGTAAATAGTCCTTGGTGGAGAAAACTTTTCCTGCACAAAATAGTAAAGCCGTACCGCCCGTTGATAGTTTCAGATTGGGGTCTGCACCCATCTGTAATAGCTTTTGCACAGTTTTTGCGTGACCTACTCCGGATTGAAGCATCAATACAGACTCAGAACTGTTTCGGCTACCAGTATAATTTATATCTGCCCCATTTGATTGAAACCAGGAGATCATATCCAGAATTTTATTATCTCTTTCTTCTGTGCCAGTATCATATCCAGTCTCTGCATACATAAACTGCCCCAGATAGAGCAGCATAAAATTCCACTTATCCTTTGGAATCTCCCCAAATTTTGTTGATAAAGTCTCCAAAATATTCCTCGTTGAGCTAAACGGTCTAATAGGGCTGGCTAATGCTTCGTAGTATTCTGTCTGCTTTGGTATTCGTTTCAGATTTTGAATCACTTCAATGTTGAATGCTTCAGACGCCAATCTTGCGGTGAAATTAATTGGGTAATACGAAAATTCCGTTTTCTTTAGAAATAAATCATAGTTGCTGACTTGCTCCAGTATATCTCGTTCATCCTGTCGCAAATTGACGGGCAAATCGTCAACTTCATCTGTTTCGTTCAGCCTCTCAATCATTTCGCATAGTTTATTTTGATCCATAGGTATTCTCGGTTCTTGCCAGTATGTTGGATGATTAGAAAATCTTTCAATAAATCACCTGTACAACCTTCAATCAACATAACGTGATAGCTAAGGGGCCGCGCGCATTTTGCGCGGTCCCGTGCGCAGCACGAACTTGAGCGCCTTGTTAGCTGTTTTGTTCCCAGGTTTGTGCAACGAGTGACAAATAAACACCCACGTCTCCAGTTTTATAGTTAGTTGGATTTTTTTCATCACCACCAAGCATTTGGTAAGGCTTAACGATATAACATTCGCCATACTTTAAACTGGGTAGGTTTTCTTTTAGATTATTAAATCTTTCGAGATCGAGAAGGGCAGAAGAAAGTTTCTCGTCACGTAAAAGATTATTAAGTATTTCATCAGCTGCGTCTCCAAGGTCAGATGCACCATTTTCTTGAGGAAACAGCCAATAAAAACGTCTGTTCGTGAAAGAAATACAAAGTACCTCGCCCCAAGCGGTAAAAGCTATTGGTAAAGCTTCGTCACCTACATGAGCTGCCCATTCCTTTAACG